>ERZ1673753.1621-NODE-1621-length-19609-cov-4.562187_pt1 | contig 19609 bp, 12 predicted proteins | sample MGYA00580201_ERZ1673753 | MGnify/ENA primary metagenome ERZ1673753 (study PRJEB41218, sample SAMN15661747) | gut metagenome | host: Homo sapiens | place: Canada: London | collected 2015-08-20/2019-03-30 | study: EMG produced TPA metagenomics assembly of... | reverse complement strand
CATGTGTTTAGTGCCTCCATTTGGGTCTAAAACTCTGTAAACGGCTATTATCTTCTCTGTCTTGGACAAGATCGCTTTCATTCTTTACTCCTCCAGAATGATAATGGTCGGATAAATCCTCTCCTTGCTTCATTTCTTCTGTTTCCTCTTTTTCCCCCTCTGGAGGCGCAAGCGTAAGCGCAATCTTTCTGTCCAATTCCGCTGCCTCCCCCTTGAGCACACGCAGTTCGTTCTCCTTCTTCCATGAGCCGTTGGCTATATTGGTGTAAACGTCTTTGTTGGCTGCTGCCTTTGCCATTTCCTTCTCATGCGACTCTATCACCTTCGGAATACGCTCCAAGGCATTTACGAAGTTCTCGCAGGCAAGTTTCGGGTCTGCCGCTAACTTACCGTTATTATAGGTATAGTAGATGCTTTCCTGTCCCTTGACAAAGAAGCGGTTTACCGAGCAGTCGAACAAGTCCTTGGAAGTGCTCTCCGTCTTGACCATGATGGAAAAGCCGTAAACCTCGCCAATCTTGTTGTACTCACCCTTGGTACGTGCTTTCTCGTCAATCTCGTGCAGACGAGCGGCGATGACCTTGATGTCGGTGCTGTCCTCCACACCTTTGATTGTCAGTTTATTGACGGGCAGTCCCTCCTTATCCCGCTCCACACGCTGCTCAAAGCAAGCCAAGTCAGCTTTAGCTTCCTTAATCTTGTCGGAATGAAAGGACACGGAACTCTCAATCTCTGCCAGCTTGCCCGTCGCTGCATCACGCTCACGGAGGAAATTCTTGCGCTCGGATTCCAAGGTGGTAATCTTCTTGTCAAGCCTCGCTTTCTCCAAAAGGTCAGTATTACCCGATAGCACGGCCACGTACTCCGAGAAATTCATGCCACTGTCCTCGTCCATACTTCCCTCATCAATGGTACGACTGCCAAGCGTATTCGTCTTCAGCTGATTGATGAACAGCTGCTTATTGTGCAGCAGGTTGAACTTGTAGCTGTCCAAGGAACGCTCTACGGCATAGATAATCACATCGACCTTGTTGTTCGCAAACTCCTTGGCAACAAGGTTTCCTTTACGGATGGCACGCCCGTTACGCTGTTCCAGATCCGACGGTCGCCACGGCGTGTCAAGTTGATGGACCGCTACTGCCCGCTGCTGTGCGTTCACACCTGTGCCCAACATGGATGTAGAACCGAAGATAATGCGGATGTCGCCACGGTTCATCGCATCCACCATCGCTTTCTTTGCCTTCTCGTTCTTACACTCCTGAATGAAGCGTATCTCGTAGGACGGGATATGATAGTCTTCTACCAGCTTACGCTTGATTTCCGAATAGACGTTCCATTCGCCCGGCTTGTAAGTACCCAAGTCAGAGAAAACAAACTGTGTACCTTTCTGTGCATCGTACTTTTGGTAATAGTCGTTGAGCAACTTCGCACAATGGCTTGCCTTGTTGTCTATATGGTCTGAGTACCCATTTTCATCAATCATGCGTAAATCAAGGCTCATCTTGCGGGCGTAGTCGGTTGCAATAAGCATCTTTGCCCTTTCCTCGCTCTCACTCAGAGGTGATCGTCCCAAAAGCGTGGCATCGCCACTCTTGGCAAACTCCATCAGCTTGCCAATAAAAACTTCCTGCTCGGGCGTGGGCGGTATGTTGTGTAGTATCTCGTTCTTCTCCGGACGGTCGATACCTATATCCTTGGCTGTACGAAAATCGCAAATCTCCGCATAGAAGGCAGCAAGTTCCGGCACCTTGATGAAGGTACGGAATCGCTCCTTCTGGATAATCTCATTGGTGATGGAGAACTCATAGTCGGTCGATTTCTTGGCAAAAACGGCTGCCCATGCGTCAAAGCTGTTGATGCCCTGCTTTTCGAGTGCTTGCGGGCGCAGATACTTGAACAGAAGATACAACTCCGTCAGGCTATTTGAAATTGTCGTTCCAGAAAGGAATGTGGCTCCTAAGTCCTTTCCGGACCTCTCCTGTATGGTGCGGATGGCAAAGAGCATGTTTAAGGCACGCTGTGAGCCATCAGGATTGCCCAAGCCCGACACACGGTCGTGGCGGGTATTGAACATCAGGTTCTTGAACTGGTGCGATTCATCTACAAAGAGGTGGTCGATACCCATCATCTTGAAATCTACGGCATCGTCTTTTCTTTCGGCGATGCTGTCCTGTATGTTCTGTAACTTGGCTTCAAGTGTCTGCTTGCGCTTTTCCAAGCCTTTGAGCATACCACGGGAAATCTCCGCTCCCTGCATACGCAGGACTTCAAGGTTTTCCTCCACAGAGTCCTTCTCCTTCTGCAGGATAGCCTCCTGTATCTCCAAAGCTTGCGGTATCATACCGAACTGTTCGTGCGTGAGGATGATGCAGTCCCAGTCGTTGTTCTTGATGTCGTTGAAAATGCGTTGGCGGTTCTGCTTATTAAAATCGTTCTTACCTGGATAGAGTACCTTAGCATTTGGATAAGCTTTCCTAAAAGTATCGGCAATGTCGAATACGTTTGCCTTCAGACCGATAATCATCGGCTTGTTTGCCAGTCCCAACCGCTTCATCTCATAGGCTGCCGTACACATAATGAGCGTTTTACCCGCTCCCACCTCGTGATCGCAGATGCCGCCACCGTTAGTTTTGAGCATCCACACGGCATCCTTCTGGCTTTTGTAAAGGTCATCAATACCTAATCGTTTGAGGTCAAGGTCGGGAAAAGTCTGGTGCGTACCGTCAAAGTTGGGTCGCACAAAACAGTTGAAAAGACGATTATAACGGTCAGAGAGTTGTTGCTTGAACGTGTCTGGTGTATGTCCGAGCCAATCAACAAAGCCCTGCCTGATTTCCTCAATCTTGGCATTTGCCATCTGGATAGCATGTCCGTCCCTTACTTTGATAGTTTTCGTCTCTCCCGTAACCTTGTCCGTCACTTCCTTGCTCTTGTTGATGTCGGGAATGGTGTTGTGTAGGGCATGCTTTAAGAGATTGATACCATCATAGCGGCGGAACTCACCCTGTACGGCATACTTGTGCCAGATATTAGCATTCTTTCGGTCGCAGACAATGCTGTACTCGTCCATGTTGGAATGGTAGGATACGCCAATCTCTGTCCCAAAGAACTCTGAGGCAAACCTACCATAGACCTTGGCAGGTATCCAACGTTCACCGAGGTTGAAGTCAAGGTCTTCAAAAGGAATGGGTGTTGGCGTGGCTGCACGTAGGGCAGCAAGGCTCTGCTTTGCCTCTTCGTGGTCGGGATGTTCCAAGAGCCATGACTCAATACGCTCCGCCTTTTCTATTACATTGCCCGAAATGAACTTGTCCGCAACCTCATAAGCATTCTCTTCGGGATTATAATAGATGCGACCTTCTAAGGAAGAAATGATGTCGCTTTCCTCCATATCAGGTAAAAGCGAACTCATATAGTCAAGTTCCACTGTACCATACTTGTTGAGCGATGCACCCAGTGCCTCCATCGGGTCTGTGGCAATGGTCAGTTCCGTGGTGGAAAATGCTGTTGGATGGTCAAAGATGTCCGCCTTGACGTACCTGCCGTTCTCGGAGCGTTCCAAGAAGAGCATTTCCACGCCTGTGGCATCCATCTTAATGATATCGGTGTTCGTCTTCTGATTAAAGTAGCCCCAACGTGCAACATAGTGATCATACAGGTGATTGAGCCTGCTTCGATCTTCCCTATCTTCTGCATGGTTCTCTGCCTCGTAGTCATAGAGACGATGGTAGCACTCCCGTATCTCGATATAGCTTTTTAGTCGGGAAAGCTGGGCATACGGCAAGTCCATCGGATTAAAGGTTGGATGTCGCTTTAAGTCAGAAAGAACCCCCACCTGACCTTTCTGCACGACAATGGAACCATCTCTTAGGTGAGAGTCCGGCAATGATAGAAAAGGGCGTGGTGAAGCATCGAACTCCTTTTTTACCTCCACTATCGGTTGAGCTTTGCCTTCTTCGGCTTCATTCATGAAATCAAAGAGAGACGGTTCACGATATGACTGAGAGGAAGTCTTCTTGCTGCTTCTGCCCTTGAGTCTGTGCTGCGTTGCAGTTGTTGCCTGTTTCTCCTTATTCTCGTTTCTTCCTTTATTTCCCGTCAGCCTCTGTTCTTTGGAAGCCTGTATCTGTGGTTTAAGGGCTTCCTTAATCTCGCCGTTCACGCGCTTTACTTCCTGCGTCCATAGATTGTATTCCTCCGGAGCGAATAGTGAAGGCTGCTCCGTTTCCTGTCGCTTGTCCATGCTGTCCATCACCGGGTGGTGGTCATCATCGAAATAGACAGTCTGCCCGTTCATCTCCCGTGGGGCTTCCACATCGGTGCGGATTTCTTTCACTTCCTGCTCATATTGGCGGTGAAGGTTAAGCACAGGTACTCCCTCTGGGGCTGATTCTTCAATAGTAGAGCCTGCCTCTTGTATCTGTACCGTCTGCTCACCGCTCGTTTTATCCACTTGTCCACTTACCTTTTCAACTTGGACTTCCTCTTTGGGTTCTTCCGTGGAAAGGTTATCTTCCATTGTCGGAGTCTGAACTTCGGGTGCAGCCTTTTCCTTGATTTCCTCTGTCACCACTTCTTCTTTGGTATATTGTCCCCTGACGATTTCTTCCAGTTCGGCTATCTCGTGCAATTTCTTAGGAGAGAAATACAGGTCGCGCTCGATGCCCAGCCCATGAATCTTCACTTCCTCCATCTCGTCAAGCGACATATTGCCCAACTCCCAGCCGTAGCCCATTGTTACGACACCGAAACCAATGCGAGTTTTAGGGTCATATTCTAAGAGATAAGCCGTGTAAGCTCCCATCGGGAAGAAATAGCGTGCATAGGCGACCTTATCACCAATGAGTTCCTTTTCCGTGCTGTAAAGTTTAGGCAGTTGCTTTCTGATACTGTCGGGCATGAGGTTATAGGCATCGTTTATTCCCTTGTCTTCAGTCTTTGTCTTCTCTGTTTCTTCTTCCCGACTTATGGTAATACCCAACTTGCGAAGCTGTTTCTCCGCTTCCGCCTCCCGCTCTGCCTCTGTCATTGGTATACCTGTTTCATATAGTTTACGGTCGATACGTTGTCCCATTTCAAGGGAGAGTTGTGTTCGGAGACTTTCTGCCATTTCATCAATCCCTTCTGTGAACCGATACTCCCATGCAGGTCTTCCATAAGGGTCTGTACCCATTATGCGCTCTGTGGCAATGGTGCGATGAGATATGTCTTTCCAATCTCCTACAAAAAGAGAGTTATGCTTGAAGACGACAGAAGAGCCTTCTTCTTTGGGAACGGAAAGAGTTTCTACAAACTGCTGTTCAATCCCCTCGCTGATTTCTTTACCAGTCTGCTTCTGCAGGACGATGAGGTCACTGCCTACGTCCGTTCCTGCATTGTCTGAAAACATACCTGATGGCAGTCGGAGAGCGGAGATTAGTCGGCTGTTCTGCATCAGATAACGGCGGATGGCTTCATTGCGGGGACTATCCAATACACCCTGCGAGGTGATGAATGCCAGCAAGCCACCTTCCTTGATGCAGTCCAGACCTTTCACGAAGAAGTAATTGTGAATGGCACGTGTGGACTCGCGCTTTAGTGTATCCTTACCTCTACTGTACTCTCGGTCATAGACCATGAAATCCCCGAAAGGAATGTTACTTGTAATAAGGTCGTATTTGTCCTTATCTTCCAACTCCCCGATGGCTTCAAAGGGTTCTTGGCGGACAATGATATTGCCTTGTCCATAAGGATGAATGGCTTGTGAGATACGGGCAGTGAGCAAATCTTTTTCCATTGCATCGACCATACCAGCCCTTTTAGCAAATATCTCGGCAAAAGCTCCCATACCTGCTGAAGGGTCTAAGCATTGCCTTATCTCCACATCGGTAATGGTGAGTGCTTCCGCAATCGCAGAAACGATGCGGGTATCGGTATAGAAAGACGTGAGCACGCTTGCCTTGATGCTCTCCCAGTACCGCTTGGCAGTATTGGCATCAATGGCATCACGGTAAATCATCTGTTTGAGCCTTTGGGTAGGCTCGAAAAGTTGTTGCTCCGATTGGCTCCAATAGCGGAGGTCATCGGGACTGTCACATCGATTCAGCACGCATTTCAAGCCACCGAAACCCTGATAGTTCCGTAAGATACTTTTCTCTGCTTCGGTGGCTTCGCGGCGTTCTTTTTCCAAGCGAAGCACAACACGGATGGCTTCCGTGTTGGCTTCAAGGACGTTTTTCTTATTGTATGCCATAGTTTTTTCTTTTTAATTAAGGAGGAAAAAGGTCGGAAGATAACAGTATATCACCTTCCGACCTCTTCTGTTCCTCTCTGTTTCTGCCAGGATTATTTCCCCCCTTGTTTTCCTTTCCTGTTTTCAAATTCAAAAGAAGTGGTGTAATCTTCATTAAGGACAAGTCGGGCGTTGAACTTTTTGCCTGCCTTACTGGTTAATCCTTTGAGAATGGGTGTACGTCCTGTGGTTAGTAAATCTCGGATATTGTCCTCTGTAAGGAGCGTACCACAGACCTCACGGAAGATATGAAAGTCGCAGCCCTCGTGCCTGCATTTGGCGACTTTGGTATAGATGCCCACGCTCTCACTGCCACACTTGGGGCAGCGATAGGTGAGATAAGACTTCTGTTTGGGAGCCAGCGAAAGGAGTTCCTCGCAGATGGTACTAACGTAGGAGTTGATGCCTTGTGCAAACTTTTCGGGCGGCATCTGTCCTGCTTCAATGGCGGCAAGTGTCAGTTCCCAGCTTCCTGTCATCTCCGCATTGGCGATTCGCTTGTCCTTGACAATCTCATAGACAGCCAAGCCTTTTTCGGTCGGTATGATTGCTTTCTTGTCCCTTCGTATATAGTCACGGAGGATAAGCGTTTCGATGATGTTGGCACGGGTGGCAGGTGTGCCGATGCCACACGCTGCCATTGCTTTCTTACTTTCAGCATCTTCAACCTCTTTTCCAGCGTTCTCCATAGCAGAAAGCAGTGTCGCTTCTGTGTAGAGCGGCTTCGGTTTGGTTTTATGCTCGGTGATTTCTGTATGGACAAGTGGCAAGTTTTCTCCCTCTGTCAGGTTTGGCAATGAAGACAAAACCTGTTCTTCACCCCCTTCTTTCTTTTCAGCTTCCGCTTCTTTACCTTTCTGTACGGTTTTCCAGCCCAAGGAGATTTGTCGGCACGCTTTCCAAGCAAAAGAGTTGGTGCCGTCCGTGAACCGTACCAGCATACGCTCTTCCTCGGAATCGGGGAAAAATGCTTCGACAAAACGAGTTACTACCATCTGATAGACGGTCACCTCTTCTGCCGATAAGCCCTGTGGTGTTTCTCCTGTAGGAATAATGGCGTGGTGGTCAGTTATTTTATCGTTATCCACCGAATGGCGGTTAAGCGGATTGGATAGCGTCTTGCCTATCTTGCGGAGCAGGGCGGGTACTTCCTCGAAAACATCCTCACTGATGTATCGGCTGCCTGTGCGTGGATAGGTCGTGATTTTCTTCTCATAGAGGCTCTGGGCAATTGATAGGGTCTTGTCTGCCGAAAAGCCGTGGCGTCTGTTGGCATCTTTCTGCAAGGCAGTAAGGTCGTACAAGAGTGGTGGTGACGTATGTCCCACCTTTCTTGCGACCGATTCTACCGTAAGCTGGCTCTGACTGCGAAGCGCAGCAAGAGCAGTCTGTGCCGATGCTTCATTCTCATAGTCTTTACAGCCAACGGATTCCAGCAACAAGCCCTCTTTTTCCATGAGTGCAGAGTGTTTCCAATAAGGAACGGAAGAAAAATCACGATTTTCTATGTACCGACGGCAGACCATAGCAAGGGTAGGAGTCTGTACCCGTCCCAAGGAATAGCCGCCTTTGCGGGCTATGGACAATGCACGGCTTGCATTGATACCCACCAACCAGTCGGCTTCGCTTCTTGCCTTGGCGGAGTAATAGAGATTGTCATAATGGTTTCCAGACTTTAGATTGGAAAGTCCTTCACGGATAGCTTTGTCCGTCAATGATGAAATCCAAAGACGGTCGAAAGGCTTTCTGCAACCAATATGTTGATAGATGTAGCGAAAGATGAGTTCACCCTCACGTCCTGCATCGGTGGCTACGATGATGCGGTCTGCTTTGTCAAAGCAGGAGCGTATCACTTTGAGCTGTTTAAGCGCTGCTGGATCGGATATATACTCCTTGTCCTTACGCACTTGTCGTACAACTAACAGGAAAGGATTGGGACGGATGGGCAGATCTTCGGCTTTGTAGGCAGAAAAGCCGTAGGCTTCAGGCATAGCAAGGGTAATAAGGTGTCCCATTGCCCATGTAACGAGATACCCACTTCCTTCTAAATATCCATCCTGCTTGTTCGTTGCCCCTACGATGCGGGCAATATCTCTGGCTACCGAGGGTTTCTCGGCAATAATACAAGTTGTCATAGTCAATAATAGAATTAAGGGTTACATCTTACGTCCACGGGACTTCTTATGTTTGTTTTCGTCCTGCTTTTGCTTCTGCTCGGAAGTAGGTTGTGTCTGTCCCGTCTTCAAGGGCTCTTTCACATTCTTGGTGGCTTCATTCGTCTTGCCGTGGTTGTTCACGGCTACCTGCGTTTTGTGTTCTTCGGCTACAGCAACCACCTTTTCCTTGCCAGCATCCTGCTTCTTGTCAGGATTCCACTTGTAAAAACGTGGGCGGTTCTGCTCCTTGTCCATACGAACGTAGGCGTTGAAAGGTTGTCCCTGTTTGTCCACCATATTCTTTAGATATAGTGTGCGACCGCTATCCAATGCTTCACGCTGTTTTTCTGATAACTCCAAGCCGCAAAGCTTATGTGGGACACTTTGCTGCTGAGCCTGTTTATGTTCCTGTCGTTCTCTTAAACTCTTGTTATCGCCAAAGATAAACTCAATGCCCTTTCGCTCGGCATTGACCTGCAAGGTGGCGTTGAAAGACTTGCCGCTCTTGGCGGTCATACCCTCCACCTTCACGGCTTTGCCTTCCACAAGCTCTTTGTACTGTGCATCGGAGAGTGTCACGCCCTTGATTTCCTTGGGGATGTTCACACGGTCGGCACGCAAGGCTATGATTTCATTGGTCTGCGGATCGATAGATACGTAGGCAGAGAAAGGCTCTCCATTCTTAGGTGTTACCTCAATGGTCTTGCCAAGGTTGCCCGTAGTGAGTAGTTGATCTTTCTCTTCGGGCGAGAACTTGTAGCCCATATAGGGGAAATCGAGCTGTGGTTCTTTTCTCAAAGGATGAATTGCCAAACCGACATTGCCATTATCATCCGTGCGGAAAGCAAGGCGTGCTTCGGTGTAGATAGTTGTATCACCAATAGGTACGGCAATAGTAACAAGGTTACTCTTCTGCCAAGAAAGCATCTTTTCTAACTCTCCACTTTGTTCCAGTCGTTCACGGGTAAGACCGAGGTCATTGAGTTGCTTCCAATCAATCTTCGACTCATCAATGACTGTGGCGTTCTTCTTTTTCGGCAGATAATCGTCAAAGGATACTCCAACCTCTGTCAGTTGCTGTTTGCTTTCTGGTTTTTCACGGGTTTGTAGCATGGTGCGTAGGTTGTCCACGCTCTGCTCAACGTTGCTTGCTACTACCTTGTACAGTCCGAAACGAGTCGGGTTATTAAACTGTTTGAGGAAATTGGACATGAAGTTCTTTAGAAGTCCGTCCTTGTTATTGAACTTTAGGAACGCTGCCTGATTGGCAGCGATTGCTTCGGTGGTTTTAAGGTTGCCCTTGTCATCAATACCTGAAACTACGGAGAGCTTTCCTGCTTCCTTTTCGTTCTTTACTTCCGTGCGGTCTTCCAAGACCAGCACATAGTTGTCATTGCTGTTTGATTCCATAATTCTTATTTTTTTTATGAGTAAATCCTTGTTATATTGCAAAAATATAAGTATAAAAAGAATCAAACCGAAATCAGAGATAAGGTTAGATAAATAGGGAAATGTCGGGAAAAGTACAGATTGTACTCTCAATAGACACGGCTCTTTCATTTAAGAATGAATTGAAAACATAGCTTCCTTTACCCGACTCATGTACGAATCGAGAAAAATATTGTGTCTGTATATCAATAAATTATGCCAACATCAAAATTTGATTATTTTTCATTTTTAATACAGAAAATGCATTAGTTTTGTGAAGCTCAATGAAACATGCCTCATCAGTTCTGCCATGCCCTTTCTTTTGTCAGATTTCTTCTTTCTCCGTCCTCGCCATATTGAGAACACGGAGTAGACAATTCTTTGTATGGTATCTAAATTGCGGGCTGCCCTTGCCGACTTTCGTTTTATCTTGTCTTGTAACAGGTTGCGATCCAACCCCCCAGTGCATACTTTCTATCGACCAGTGGTTGCGCGCCAGTGCCCCTAATCTTGGAGCGTTCGTTGGCGTCTGCTTACATGCAGCCTTTTCTCAGTAGTGCAGCTTCCTGTTGACTTTTTGACAGTTTGGCACTCATATTCTATGATGGTCAGATTGTCGTTCCACTTCTCCTTATTTGCAATGAGGTCAGTCCCGTCAAACACGCGATAGCTTCTCGTCTCAATTCTTCCATGTCCGAGTTCCGGTTCGCCATAATAGGAGTAAATGGGGAATCGTTCTTTGATTTTATCCTCTATACCGTAACGCAGCGAACGCTGGTTTGATTTCAGTTCTATGAGAAAGTCTCCGTTTTTCTCCCTGATTTTGTCAATGATATCTTTCTGCATGGACATGGCATCTGCCGTGACGATTTTCCCTGATATATCAATTTTGTCAATAAGCAGTGGAACAGCCTTTATTTCATTGCTCTTTTCTTAGCAGGCCTCGGTTGCCAGCGTGATGTCGGTGTTGAATGAATGAGCGGATACGATATCTGGGTTTCGTCCATTTTCCAAAACGGTGCCGCACTCCGCTTTTTCCGTCTATGCAGATGATTTCTTTGGCGCAGCACATCCCCAACAATTCCTCGCGGAATGTCTCGGCAAAGACCTGCAGCTGATTAGCCATTGCCTGATCATCAATCCCTTCTTCCATGCGGCAGAGAGTTGCCTCGGATGGAATGCCGTTGACTAATATGTCCAACTTACGGAAACTCTTGAGGTTGTGTTTACCGAATTCTATGATTTCTGCTCTGCTGACACAATTTGACACTCGACCTAATATTAGTAACATGATGACGTCGCTCAACTTGTGACGTATGTTTCCCTTCTCGGCTCTACGGAAATCGGGTATTGAGGAAGAGAACTCGTAAAGTTTTTCAAGAATACTACCTTCTAATTTTGAATTTTTTAATACCTTAGCGGTGTGGTTGATTGTGTTTGCGACAATCCCATTAGTTTGGTCGAGTGGCTGTTTTCCTTTCATTATTATCTATTTTTTTACTATAAAGGTACAAAAAATAGCTCACTTGACCAACTTTTATTAGTACTTATTTTGCTGATTTTCATGTAGTTAGATTAAAATTTTAACTTATTATACCACACGAGTATCAATAGCTAAATACCATACGATTATGGTAGTATTTTTAGAAAAGAACAGCTTCCACTGTGTTACTGGTGTGCTATAAAATAATGATATTTAGAATAAGAACCAAGACTTTTTAAATGAAAGAGCAATGCTTTTGTATATTTTTATGGAGATTTTTTTGGTTATTCGAGAATAAGTTATTATATTTGCTCGCGCGAAGGGGAATTCAGTTTTTACCCAGAGATAGCCGGAATCCGAAAAGGCGAATAAAAGAGTAGGATAACTTTTTTCTTGATCTATCATTATGAAGAAAAATGAATTTGATGGTCTTGTAAAGATCAACAACGAAGGGATGAAAGCCGTAAAAGGTGGCTATACTCTTCACACTGTAACGGTTACTCCAGGTTCTACTGGGGAGAGTTCGAACTCGCAGATTGAGCCTGATTGTCCTGACCATGGCAATGGCTGTGATGGAGATGATGGCATCCACAATGATTGATCCGTAATGGTCAATCTGAGATGGTGAAAGTTACGCAAGGGCTAGATAAAAGACGCCACTATCTGGCAAGTTCTTTTATTTACCCTTGCGCATATTTTTAATTTGAAATTCCGTTTATGATACTAATTCTTTCTAATTATGGAGATTATTCCTCGGATATAGTGATGGATTACATCAAAATATTGGGGGGAGAGTGTATCCGTATTAACTCTTTTGATTTATTGGATAATCCGATAAGACTATCTGTAAATGAAGACTTTTTAGAATATAACGGACTCGTCATCAATCCTCAAGAAATTGGTTCTGTTTGGTTTCGTAAATTTGGTTTTTTCAGAAAAAGTCTTCAGTACCGGAGAATGCAACGGTTTTTAGAGCCAACAGCACAGTCTTACATTGCCACCGAGTTCTCAAAAGTCATAGAGGCTTTTGAGTATTATTTCAACTCTTCCTTTTGGTTAACTGTTCCTAAGAATGTTTTATTAAATAAGTTTATAGTCTTAAAGCAGGCGCAGCAAGTAGGGCTCTCTGTGCCATCAACATACATTACAAATAGATTGGAGGAGCTTATAAAGATTAAAGGTGTAGAAGGGGAGCTTATATCAAAATCTATTTACGATCCTCTGATAATACATTCAAATGGAAAGAACTACACAATGTATACAACATTGATAGAAGAGGAGCATCTCCATAAAATACCGAATTGTTTCCTCCCCTCAATGATTCAGAAAGCTATTCCAAAGCAATTTGAAGTTAGAGTTTTTTTTCTCATGGGGGAATGTTATTCTATGGCAATAATGTCTCAAGATGATAAAGATACAAAAACGGACTATAGGAAATATAACTTTGGTAATCCTAATAGATTTCTTCCATTTCAATTGCCTGAGGATATTAAAAAAAAGGTTGTAGATCTTATGGCAAGATTGTCTCTAAATACAGGGTCTATCGATTTTATACTAACGCCAGAAAATGAATACGTCTTTTTGGAGGTCAATCCAACGGGACAATTTGGAATGGTAGATTATTCTTGTAATTATGGATTGCATGAGAAAGTAGCAAATTTGCTTATTTCAAAAGACAAAAAAGCGATATGAAAAAATTTTTTGAACGAGCTGATTTAGATGAAAAATCTCTTTCCTCTCTTTCTTTGAATACACTTCTTGCTGAAGAGATAGAGGAGAATAGCGAATCGTCTGTTGTGATAACTGAATATAGGACTTTATCTTGTTCATATTACAATAATAAGGATCATGTGGCTTATTCGTATTTTAAGGATATTGTGATCCCCGATGGCGATTGAAAAAGTATGTATAATTGTCTTGAAAGGATAGGCTATCAAAACGAATCAGATTAGAAAAATGAGTATTAAAAATACAGCTGTCATATTGGCACCTTGTTGCGTTATTGTGAAAGGAAAGAATAATTCCTGCATTTATGATTTGCAAAGAAACGGTGTTTATCGATTCCCTAATAAGTTTCTTACTGTTTTTCAGAAAGTATCTGATAGGGAAATTTGGAACGTATTAACCAACATTTCTACTCCCCAAGAGAAAAAATTTATCGAAGCACTTTGGAAGAATCAGTTATGTGTAGCAACTAGTCAAAGTTATTTTTTTCGTCCATTGGGTACAGAATGTCATACTGAAAGATTGTGTGAAAATGCAATAGTAGATAGAGGTGAAGAGTCTACCTATTCTATGGAAAAAGTAGCAGAAAAACTTAGTTTGGTTTCTTGTGCAGCTGTAAGTCTTAGATATTTTTATCCAGTTAAGTTAGAGCTTATAGAGTCCGAAGTGATGGCATTTGGAGACTCAACGGCAAGATCCATAGATATCCATTGCAATTATCTGAGTGAATTGACATTAACAGATCTCAAGGAGTTTAAAAAGCGTAACGGGAGAGTATGTTCTTTGGTTTTTTATTCGGGAGTGGAAGAAAAAATTATTAATATTGGAAGTAATCTGTGTGTTCAATTTAAGAAAATTCCAATGAATATCAATAGTATGTGTGGATGTGTCTCTGAGAAAAAAATGCGAGCACAAACTCAATTATATATTGAATCTAAGAATTATAATAATTGCTTGTATAGAAAAATCTATATAGATGAAAGAGGGGAAATAAGAAATTGTCCTGGGATGTCACGTTGTTATGGATTCATTGATGATGACAGGTTGCAACTGGATTCAATACTCAATTCTTCCGAATTCAAGAAGTGCTGGTTCTTAACAAAGGATATGGTAGAAGAGTGCCAAGATTGTGAGTTTAGATATGCTTGTCTTGATTGTCGTAGCTTCCTTCAGAAGCCAGGAAATGTATATTCCAAACCTTTAAAGTGTCAATATAATCCATGATAATGATGAAAAAGAAAATAATACAAGGTGTATTCATATACTTATCGATGTGTGTGCTGATTTCATGTGTAACACAACGAACTCTATTTTTCACCAAACATGCAACTGTTAGACTGAATAATAACTCCATAGAAAGTAACGGTCAGCCTATTTTAAGGATAGCACAATCGGTATTAAATCTTGAAGAGAAAAAACTAATATTCGAAAGAGATTCGTTGTCAAAAAATGCAAAGATATATATATATGATATTTTACGAGAATGTCATTCAAGTCAAGATACACTTATTGTTATATCACAAGACTTTATTGTACTAAAAGGTCTCAAAACAAGCCACAAGCCTGATGCGAATTATATGTATAACTTTGATTCTGAAATTGGTAGTTGGGTCTGTTCATATATAGCTGTTCCAACTGAGGATTTTCCGTCTGTGGACAAATCTTGTATGTTTTTTAGAAAAGTATATGTGGTTGAGCGGAGAAATAGGATAATCGTCAAGGATTATTTTGGAGATACTTCTGTTATCTATGTTATACAAGGGAAGGATAAAAAAGCGATTTTTAATACTACTTCCGTTTGGAGTCCATCTGAGTTTCCAGCTCTAATAACAACGACAAACTATATTCGAGAAAAACTGGATCCGATTAGCTATAATATAGCGAAGAATAAATACTTTAACCAAACTAATAGATGATGAGGAAGATATTAACGATAGTCGTTTTTTGTTTCATCTCTCAAATCTCGATGTTCTCTCAGGAGAAATACTCGGGACAAGTAGTTTCATCAAAAGATAGGACTCCGGTAGCTTTTGCCAATGTGGTAATATTAACAAATGACTCTTCTTTTCTTGCAGGAGGAGTTACCGATGAAAAGGGAATATATTCTATTGAAATCGAAGAAGGAAAAATTCCTCATTTGTTCAAAGTAACTTGTATCGGCTATGAAAGTTTGATACAACCTATGAGTTTATATCCTCAAGAGGGGGCGACTCTTGTACTGAAAGTTCATACCAGTCAACTTCAGGAAGTGACAGTCTTGGGCAAACGTAAAGCCTTTTCTCTGAAGGATGGCACTTTTATCGCCAATGTTTCGACTATACCTTCACTTAAAAATAGCGGTTCCATTGATGACCTGCTGAATAGTATTCCTTTTGTTCAAGGCGGCGGAGGTGTCTACTCAGTTTTAGGTACAGGTGGCACTGCGACTCTTTATCTTGACGGTCAAAAAGTACAGGATTCCGGTACTCTACAGCGACTGCGTTCCCAAGATATTGCAAGTGTAGAAGTCCTTAACACTCCCGGAGTTCAGTACAAGGCTTCCACTAAATCGATTATCAAAATTAATACCATCAAGAAGCAAAACAGCACAAGTTTGTCTGCCTCTCAATACGCTCTAATGCAAAACAGACTTAGTACATATACTGGAGTCAATATCTCTCATAGTAACACACGGACTTACTGGAATTTCAATCTAGGTTATAGCCATACTGCCATGTCAAATCAGAATAGTGATTACTATGCTTTGCGGAATAATAGTGGTAATTTGTCTGAAACCTCAAGTTCATCAGATATCATCAACCGAAGCGATTTTCTTATCGGAGGGTTAGGTCTGAATATATCACCCTCTAAAGAGACCAATATAGGTCTTGTCTCTAACTTCAATATAGGAAATGTGAAATTTGACATTCATTCAAACGGTCTGAAACATTCCGAAAATGGAATTGAACTATTGAATACACCATTCATATCGCAATTAAGGACAAAACCGTACAAATCAACCTCGAGTTTGTATTATAATGGAAAGATTGGCAAAACAAGTATGAATGTCACTGATGAATTCCTTTTTGGAAGTTCCACTAAGACCTTTTCATACGATGAAACTTCTACTTCTTCATCCGTAGAAACAACCGGCGAACAGAGTTATGTAATGAACTCGGCAATGTTATCATTCCAAACACCTGCCAAGGGAATGAAATTGGGATATGGTGCTGAAATGACCGTCAGCTTCAATAAGAATAGCCTTTTTAAGCATGAGCAAGGGATAACCACCGATGTCATTAATTCCACTGTCAAGAACAGACAAACTCTTTGGGCGGCATTCTTTGATATGAGGACCAGTTGGAAAGAACTGACATTATATGCAGGAGTACGCTACGAATATGAAGTATCTTCATATATCCAAAATGGGATAAAACAGCTTTTCCAGAAACCATCCCCTCATTTTCTGAGTCCGACCCTTTCTCTGTCTTATTCCGGAAAAGGCATTCGAACAACTCTGTCTTATAGAAAGAGTCTCAATCGGCCTGCGTACTCGTCCTTAAATAACTTTATAATCATCGAAAACCAATACATTTATCAGCAGGGGAATCCTTTCCTGCTTAACCAGACAAATGATGTTATACAGCTTCTTGGTACATACAAGAAACTATCATTCAATGTAAGCTATAATTATGTACAAAATACGGCGACGACTGCATTGACGAGATATGAATCCAAGGAAAATGTTGTTTTAAAGCGAGTGATAAATATTCCCAATTATTCTATGATTTTCCTCAGTCTGAATTGGAAAGATTCGTATGGTCCCTACTCTCCGTCAATAGGTGTCAGTTTCCAAAAACAGTTTGTAGAATACAATGGTGACTCTTTTGGTCGTCCTATGTTCAGGCTCTCAACCGAGCACTATATAGACTTGGGCAAAAATTGGCGTTCTGGAGTTTACGCCGGCTATTCGAGTAGAAATAATAATCTTTTCACAGACCTCTCTGATAGATGGAATTATCGCATTATGCTCTCAAAAAGCATCAAGAATTTCACATTTGATCTAAATCTCCAGAATTTGTTCCTTGATAACAAACTCTACAGAGTGAGAGAAATGTCGGGTATCATTTCCAGAGAAATAGAAGCGCAGGATTTTTCAGGCATTAGTTTGAACATTTCATACCGTATTAATTCTGTTAAAGCCGGCTATAGAAACAAAAATACCAGCAATGAGAGCAAGCGTTTTTGATACTTTCTTTCATAAAAAAATATGCTCTTTTCGGCAGTATGACTCGATGGATTGTGGTCCGACGTGTCTAAAAATAATAGCGAAATACTACAATAAAGATATAGAAATTGAAACCGTCCGAAAATGGTCAGGAATTGCACGAGATGGTGTTTCTCTGTTTGGATTAGACGTTGCAGCCAAGAAACTTGGATTTGAAACGAATCCAGTATTGACATCTGCTCATGATTTGGTTCATTATTTTGAGGCACCATGTATTATTCATTGGAATCAAAAACATTTTATGGTTTGCTACAAGATTAGTTCAAACCATTTTTCTCCAGTTTTCCATATTATTGATCCTGCACAGGGACGTTGTAAATTCTCTATGGATGAATTTCGTCGTTTCTTTGAGAATAGAGACGGAAAAGGAGTTGTGTTATTTCTAACTCCAAGCGAAAGTTTCAAGCAAGAATCCACAAAGAAAAGCAAACCAGTATGGAGTTCTCTGCTTCCATATACCTTGAAATACAAACAACTCTTCGTACATATTTTTCTTTTTCTCCTTATTACCAGTGTTTTGGGCTTCGTCTTTCCTATTCTTACTCAAAAAATTGTTGATGAAGGGATTCAACTGAAAGACAAAAACATAATTTGGCTTATCATTATTGCACAATTGGGAATTCTTGTATCTAGATTTTCAATAGATTTTTTGCGTTCATGGGCTTTATTACAGGTTAATTCAAAGATAAATATACTGTTTCTCTCTGACTTTCTCAAAAAAATAGTACGTCTTCCCCTTACGTTTTTTGATACAAAGAATGTGGGAGATATAATGCAAAGAATAGACGATAACTCTAGAATAGAGAGATTTCTTACAGGAGAATCATTTCTCGCAGTATTTTCAATCATTAATCTTGGAATTTTTTCCGTACTTTTAGCTTATTACAAGTTTCAATTTTTGCTAATATTTGTTATTGGAAATGCCATCTACATTACATGGGTGATGCTTTTTTTGAAATATCGTAGAGAATTGGATAATCGTAGATTTGCTCAATCTTCTGGAGAACAATCTAAGTTAATCCAACTTATTACTGGTATAGCAGAGATAAAAATTAACAGGAGCGAGAAGAAAGAAATTTGGGGATGGGAAAGACTTCAAGCAAACCTGTATGGAATAAGTGTAAAAAGCCTTTTACTCTCTCAGATACAAAGAACTGGAGGACTGTTTTTTGGTCAATTTGTGAATTTGATCATTACTTATCTTGCAGCAATTTCTGTTGTTGATGGACAATTAACAATAGGAGAAATGATGTCAATAATGTTTGTCATAGGCCAATTGGCTGCTCCAATAGAACAGCTTATTCAGTTTGTCAGATCTGCACAAGATGCTGCAATTAGCATTGGACGAATTAATGAAATACGGATGATGAAAGATGAGTATGAGACAAAAGAAATCTTTTTAGATAATCATCAGCAAGACATCAGGATATCTAATCTTTCATTTTCATATAACTACCCTGAGGATAAAATGGTTATTCACAATTTTAACATGGTATTCCAAAGAAAAAAAGTAACAGCAATAGTCGGAGCTAGTGGTAGTGGGAAAACAACTTTGATGAAATTGTTGTTAGGTTTCTACACACCGACATATGGTAGAATTACAATTGGGAATAACGACATTAATACTATTAATCCATTTCAATGGAGGTCGGAGATAGGTGCCGTATTACAAGATGGATTTATTTTTTCAAGTACTATTGCTGAAAACATTGCGCTCTCTGATTTAGGAGAAATTGATTTAGAACAGGTTATTTACGCAGCAAAAATTGCGTGTATTCACGATTATATAGAGACGTTGCCATTAAAATACAGTACATGTATAGGAATGGAAGGAACGGGACTTAGTCAAGGGCAAAAGCAACGGATTCTAATTGCTAGGATGGTGTATAAGAATCCCAGCATTATTTTTCTCGATGAAGCAACAAACTCTCTAGATGCTAACAATGAAAAGCAAATAATGGACAACTTGAAGACGTTCTGCAAAGAGAAAACAACAATTATCATTGCACATCGCCTTAGTACAGTGAAAGAAGCAGACAATATAATTGTGATGGAGCTTGGTAATATAGTAGAGCAAGGAACACACGAAGAGCTGACTAATTTGAGGGGATATTATTACAACCTTGTCAAAAACCAGCTAGAATTAGGAAACTGAATCTGTTGTAATAAAGCATAATTAAAATGGAGCATAGTCCTGAAATAGATAAGATTTTGTCAAAAAAAACATCGGGCCATTATAAATTCGGAGTTTTATTTGTTAGTATATTACTAATAACCCT
>ERZ1673753.1617-NODE-1617-length-19658-cov-4.985155_pt1 | contig 19658 bp, 15 predicted proteins | sample MGYA00580201_ERZ1673753 | MGnify/ENA primary metagenome ERZ1673753 (study PRJEB41218, sample SAMN15661747) | gut metagenome | host: Homo sapiens | place: Canada: London | collected 2015-08-20/2019-03-30 | study: EMG produced TPA metagenomics assembly of... | reverse complement strand
ACCAATATCATTGAGACTGACAAGTTCCCTACAGGAATAGAGACACCTCAGGCGGACGATGCCGGAAGATACAAGGTATATGAAAGAGACGGCACGCTTGTCATTGAGATCGTGGAAAGCCTTTTTTCTCCCGTCCTCTATTCTGTTTATTCCATAGACGGGACGATGATAGAGCAGGGAAGCCTCACCTCCTCCCATTCCATCCAAATGCCGTCCAAAGGCATCTATATTGTCCGCGTCGGCGACATTATTCGTAAGATATTGGTATAAAGCCCCGTAAAATGATACCTGGGCATGAATTGAGAAAACCAAACGGTGGATTTCATGGTTATTGCCTTTCAACAATCTCAGCCATTACCTTGCGTTTCTTTTCCGCCTTCGGACAGTCAGCCGCGACATGCCCGGCGGGAATAATGGCAACGGCCTCGAAACCATCCACAGGGAAGAGACGCTCGACAGCGGCAACGTCATAGTTGCACACCCAGCAAGTGCCGAGCCCACGGTCGGCCGCTGCCAGGCAGAGATGCTCCACGGCGATGCCGAGGTCGATGTCGCCGTGTGCCTTGCCATCGTCCGGACGCACCCAGCTGCCGTCCGTGCTTTTCATGCACACGAAATACAACGGCGCGGTGGCGAACCAGGGGCGGTCATAGCATTGGCGTATCTTTCCCTTTGCCTCGTCGGAGGTCAGCAGCAGGAATTTCCACGGCTGCTTGTTGCACGCAGATGGCGCCAGCCGCACACACTCCATGATATATTCAATGTCTGCGTCGCTTACCGGTTCGTCAGTGTACTTGCGCACGGAGAACCGCTTGTTTGACAATTCCCTGAAATCCATTTTGAATCCTTTATCCCGCAACACCCTGATTCGTATGACTTGGTGATTTCCCAGGCAGAAAACAGATTTGCCCGGAAGTTCGACACGTCGTAATGTCCGCCTGCCTTGGCGTTGCGTTTGAAGAAAAGCAAACAATGCGACTGTCATGGCAAAGGTACGAAAAAAAACATTCTTGAATAAATTTTATCACAGAAGTTTTGCAGCCTGTATCTCATTTCGTATTTTTGCAGTATAAACCTTGCAATCGGAAAAAAATGGAAGAGAGAGTGTTCACATACAAATATCCACGCCCGGCGGTGACAACCGACTGCGTGATATTCGGCTTCGACGGAACCAAACTGCAGGTGCTGCTCGTGGAGAGGGGCGCGGAGCCATATAAGGGCAGATGGGCTTTCCCGGGCGGATTTCTAAATATTGATGAATCCTGCGAGGAGGGAGCGTTGCGCGAGTTGCAGGAGGAGACGGGACTTGATGGAGCATACATAGAGCAGTTCCACACCTTCAGCGACCCCGGCCGCGACCCACGGGGCCGTGTGATAACGGTTGCCTATTATGCCCTCGTGAGAATGCAGGACGTCAGGGCTGGCGACGACGCCGCGAAGGCGGAATGGTTCGCCCTCGGCAACGTCCCGCCACTGGCATTCGACCACGGCATGATTCTGAGCGAGGCGATTAAACGTCTGCGCGAGCGAATACATTTCGAACCAGTCGGGCTCGGACTTCTTGCAGGGAAGTTCACCATGCGGCAGTTGCAAAACCTGTATGAGGCCATATTGGACGTTCATTTTGACAGTAGCGTCTTTGCCGGGAAAATGCTGCGTTTGAACATCCTTAGGTCGTTTGGCGACACGGTGCGGCCTGCGCAGGAACGTAATGCCGTCATGTACAGTTTCGATGAGAAGCGTTATAACGAATTGAAACAGAGGGGACTGCTCATTGTGTTTTGAGAACCATTCATCACTACACTGATTTTTTCCAATGACCGTTCTGGGTTGCAGAGCCTGCCTGCCGGTTTCTTGTTTGTGCCTTGCCGGGCAGCAATCACGGCGTGTTTGGTCACCAAACACGGCGAATTTGCAACGCAAACACGGCGAATTTGCAATGCAATCACGCCGTATTTGCATTCCTGTTGGCATGGAATGCCAGTCATGTCCGCCGCCGTCCGTAATGCGGATGGCAGCCTTGCGGTCTTGGTTCTTTCATCGCTTGCGAATAATCGTCAGCCCGTCCCTTAGTGGCAGTATCACCCTTTCCACGCGGCTGTCGCTCGCTATGTAGTCGTTGAAATCCTCTATGCCCTTCGTCTGCAGGTCTGCCGGTTTCGGCCTTTCCAGCACATGTCCGTCCCACAGTGTGTTGTCGGCGAGGATGAATCCGCCGGGCCGCAGTATTTTCATCACCGTCTCGTATGTCTTGAGGTATGTGCGCTTGTCGCCGTCGATGAACGCCATGTCGAACTCTATGCCCAGGCGCGGTGCCTCAGCGTTGGCGTCGCCTATGGAGAACACTATCCTGCCGGCAACCGCCGAGCCCTCTATCCACTGCCGTGCGAAGTCCTCCATCTCGTCGTTTATCTCGAAAGTGTAGACGCGCCCGCCGTCATCCAGCCCTTCCGCCATGCAAATCGCGCTGTAGCCGCTGAACGTGCCTACCTCGAGAATGTTCCTGGGGCGTATCATCCGCACTATCATCTTCAGCAGCCTCCCCTGCAGGTGTCCGCTCGCCATGCGCCCGTGCAGCAGATGCACGTTGGTGGCCAGCCACAGGCGGTGCAGGTATTCGCCCTCGGGATCGATGTGCGAGGCTATGTATTCGTCTGTTGTCATTCCGGTCTTTTTGCCTTGCGCTGTCCTTCTCCGCCCAGCAGTGCCTCCACCGCAAGGCGGTAGCCGTCAATGCCGAAGCCGCAGATGGTGCCCCGGCAGGCGGGCGATATTATGGAGCGGCGGCGGAACTCCTCGCGCGCGAAGATGTTTGAGACGTGCACCTCCACCACCGGCGACTTCACCGCGCGTATGCAGTCGTGCAGCGCCACGCTGGTGTGCGTGTATCCGCCGGCGTTCAGCACGATGCCGTCGTATGTGAAGCCTGTTTCCTGCATCTTGTCGATCAGCGCGCCCTCCACGTTGCTCTGGAAATAGTCTATCTGCACGTTGGGGAACGTCGCGCGCAGCGTCTCAAGGCATGTCTCCATGTCCTCGCTGCCATACACGTCCGGCTCGCGCCTGCCCAGCAGGTTGAGGTTCGGGCCGTTGATGATGAGTATCTTCGTGGCGTGCTGTTTCATCTCCTCATCTCCCCGATAATGTTGTCACAGAAGGCCGTGACGACGTTCAGCATGTCCTCCGGAAGGTACTCCAGCGCGCGTTCCACAATATCCTCCGGCACCTCGTAGTATGCCTCCGCGATCGAGCCTGTTATTGCCGCCTTGGTGTCGGTGTCGCCGTCGGCGAGCACCGCCTTGCGTATCGCGTCCTCGAAGCTGTCGCTCTCCATGAAGCATCTTATTGCCGCCGGCACCGTTTCCTGGCATGTCCCGTCGAAATGTCCCAGCGACCCGATGCGCATTATGTCTTTCAGCGGCGGTATCTCGTAGCCGAACTTGCGTCCCACGGCATTCTCTATCCTGTCCTTCGTCACGCGCACCGTGCGCAGCCAGTAGATCACCGTCGCCGTGCATTGCGCGCCCCTTATCCCCTCCTCGTGGTTGTGGCTCACCTCTGCCGACCGCTTGGCCTCCTCCATCACCGAGTCGATGTCGTGGAACAGCCACCCCACGGGGCTCACGCGCATTGCCGAGCCGTTGCCGTAGGAGCCATACGGGCGGTGGTCGTCGCCCGCCACCCATTCGGAGAACATGCCGCCGTAGCCGCCCATCGGTTTGGGGTAGCGGCGGCACCAGTCGAGCAGAGACTCGGCATATCCACGGTTGTTGAGCACGGCGTCGGCTATCGCCACCGTGCATACTGTGTCGTCTGTGTACCCGCAGTCGGGTGTGAACAGCTCGAAGCCGGCCTGCGGCGGCGGCCCGAACTCAAAACGCGACCCTGCGATGTCGCCTATTATCGCTCCTAACATATATTGTTCCTTTGTTTTTTTATTTCCTTACCTTGTGCGTAATCCTCATCACCCGCTTGTCGTTGTCAATCTCGATTTTCCCGGCGCGGTTCAGCACGGTCTGCCCGAGCAGCAGCGGTGCTTTCTGGTTCTGCACCACGCTTGCCCTGACGTTGCCTATCGTCACGCCGCCGAGGTCCACCTTGCGCAGGTTGATCACCGTGCCGGCATTGATGTTGCCGTTGGCGTCAAGGAAGTTGGCGGAGCCTATCACGTCTTTTTTCGACAGATAGCCGTTTTTCATCATGAACGTCGCCTCGACCATCGACATGCTCACGTCGCTTGCTCCCGTGTCGAATATGAAGCTCAGCGGAAGTTCGTTGACGGAGCATTTCACCTTGTACAGCGTGCCCTCCTTGGTGAACGGCACCTCCACTTCCTCGTCCTCGTATTCGGCATCGTCAGGCTCCCCTTTCGTCTTTTCCACAATCTCTGCCTGCACCTTGCGCTGCTCCTCCATGATTTTCTTGTACTCCTCGTTGCCGCGCATGTTCTCCATGTCGAAATCGCCGTCGATGTGCGCAAGCTCGAACACGCCTTTGTCGAACACCCTGCGCAGGTAACCGCATGCCTTCTCCGGCTCGTTCAGGCGGGAGTAGAGGCATGCCGCGTTGTAAAGTGAGCCTTGCGTGCTGTCGTTTGCCAATACGCTGTCGCACATCTCCACCGCCTTTGCGCGGTTGCCGAGCATTGCGTATGCGAACATTGCCTCCGTGGCGGTCTTCGGCACGGAGTCTATCTCGGTCACTTTCTCATAGTCCGCGCGGGCCATTTCGGCGTTTCCCAGTTTCGTATGGCAATATCCCCGGTACAGGAGCGCGTGCGTGTTGCCTGGCTCGATGCTTATTGCCGTGCTGAAGTCGTCTGTCGCGCCGTCATACAGTCCGGCGTGCAGCATCTCGATGCCGCGCGTCATGTATGGCTCGAAGCTGGCTCTGTCGTTGTCTATCATGTTTGTCGCTGCCGCAATCGCCTCTTTCACGTTGCCGGAGTTGCGTGCTATCCTGACTTTCTGTTGGAGGTAGTCGGTGCTCGTGCTGTCACTCTCAAGCGCTATCTTGTTGCTTTCCGCCGCCTCGTCGTACATGCCGAGTTTGGCGTAAATGTCTGCCAGCATGTAATGCAGGCTCTCGTCATTTCCCTTGCCCATGTTTTTCTTCAGGTAGGGTATTGCATTCTGTGGCTTGCCGAAAGTGTTGTACAATGCTGCGGCAATGACGGGGAATGTTACTTCTTCTGGCCTTTTCTTCGCCTCGATTTCCAGCCTCGCTATTAGTTGTGAGAACTGCGGCTCATCACTTATTTTCGCCATTATGTCAAAAACGTCCGACGACGCGTTTATCGATGCCGCCTTCACTGCGTCCTCTATTGCCTTGTCCCACTTCTTCTGTTTCACGTAGCAGTCAGCCCTGAACAAATAGCACTGAGGTTCTTCCGGAGACAGTTTCACGGCATAGTCATAGTTTTTCTCCGCCTCGGCATATTTTTCCTGCTTGACGGCATTGCGCCCAAGTCCGAGGAAGCCCACCATAGAACCGGGTTCTATTTTTGTTATTTGTCGGTAGTCAGCGTCGGACAGGTCGTATTTCTCCATATCATAATATTTCTGCCCCCTGAAATTCAGGTAGTCGATGTCCTCCGGCTGCGCCTTTATTGACAGTCCCAGTTCCTCGATTGCCTTGTCGTCCTGTCCGAGGTTGGAGAACACGTTTGCCTTCACGTTGTGCGAGTAGCCGATGTATTCCCCGTCTTTCTTAGGCAGGAATTTGAGAGCCTTGTCAACGAATGACAGTGCGTTGCCGTTTTCCCCCTTCTGCAGGTATATCCATGCCGTGCGGAAATACGCGTACCCGTTCTTTGGGTTGTCTGCCAGTTCCTTTTGCAGGTAGTCCAGTGCCTCGTCGAGGTTTCCGTTGTTGACGGCCTCCTCGGCGCGCATGTAGTTATACGAATCTGGCCGCTTGATGTCCTTTGCATACATTGCAAAGGCAAGCAGCAATACCAGTGTAGTAATACAAAATCTTTTCATGCCTTTTTATATTTGTTGATTAAACGTTCTCCGCAAAGGTATGAAAAAAACAGTTATCCTCAAAGTGATTTCAAGTAAAAACATTCAATATATTGGTCATTCTGTGTCTGCTGCCGCAAAGTTTCCCACAAGTCTGTTGCAATATCATAAAAAAATGCCTTTTTTGTTTGATTTTGCAATATAAACACTTATTTTTGCAACATGTTAGTAATTAAACAACCAAGATTATGTTCAGGAAAAGTATTAAACTGTTTGCGTTTGTCTGCATTGCGGCAATCACGCTAAACTCGTGCATTGGCTCGTTCGGGCTGTTCAACAAGGTGCTGTCGTGGAACAAGACCGCCACTGACAACAAGTTTCTAAACGAACTGATATTCATTCTCATCTCGCCGGCATACGCCATCTGCGGCACTGCCGACCTGCTTGTGCTGAACACGATAGAGTTCTGGTCTGGCGACAACCCTATGGCGTCAAACGTGGGGAAGACGCAGAGCGTGGTTGGCAGCGACGGCCGTTTGTATGCCGTGACGACGCTGAAAGACGGGTATGAGATAAAGGATGCTGACGGCAAGCAGGTAAACTTCACATACGACGAGCGTGAGAAGACGTGGAGCGTTGAGGCTGACGGCGAAAAGCGCGTGCTGCTGAAGGTGAAGGACAACGACACGGCGGAGATCATGCTGCCGGGCGGTGGCGCCAAGGAGGTGTCGCTCAACGGGCAAGGTATGTTCGAGGCTCGCATGGCTGTTGGCGGAGGACGCTATTTCGCGGCTCGGTGAACGCCGGAATGTTTTGCAGGTAACGCTGTTTTTCATACCTTTGCAACAGATTACCGCCAGTGCCGCTGACCCGGCACTGGCATAATGCAGGAAAGTGATATGCAAGGTTTCGGGAAATCGGTAAGGTTCTTGCTGACCATACATGTGCTGGGACTTGCCGCGCTCAGCCTGTTCCGTGTCACCGAGTTCGTGGCGTTGCGGGATATGGTCTCGCCCGCCGCGAAGGGCGAGGCATGGCTGCAGATGGGCGCGTTCGTCCGTGGTGTGTGGTTCGACAACGTGATAGCGTGCTACATCATGCTGTTGCCGATGCTCGTCGTGTTAGGCGCGTCGGTTTTCGGCAGCCACCACCGTGGATGGCGGCGGTTCGCCGTGTGGTGGTTCGCGATACTCTATCCCCTGGCGTTCGTCGTCTCGGCGGCCAACATACCATACTTCGCATTCTTCTTCAAGAACATCAACTCCGGAATCTTCGAGTGGTTCGGCTATGCCGGCACCACGGCCGGGATGGTGTTCCAGGAGAGCAGCTGGTGGCTCTACATCTTGCTCTTCTTCGCCGTCACGGCTGTGTTTGAGTTCCTGCTGTGGCGCGTCGGGAGGCGCGCGGCCGCCGTTGTGCAGACTGCAAACGAGGGGAAACGCAGCCCGCAAGCCATCGCACTGAGGACATCCGTGACGCTTGCGCTGCTCGGGCTGTGCCTGTTCGGCATCAGGGGGCGCACTGGATACAACCCGATAAAGATAAGCGCGGCATACTATTGCAACGACTCTTTCCTCAACCAACTCGGCATAAACCCGGCCTTCAACCTGCTTACGAGTGCCCTCGACGATATGCGCAGGGAGAACAAGGCGCTGAACCTCATGCCAACGGCGGAGGCGGTGGCATACGCACGCCGCAGCCTCGGCATAACCGGCGCGGTGGACAGCCTCTATGTGCTTAGGCGCAGGGTGGGGGGCGACACCGTCAGGATGCGCCCCAACGTGGTGATAATACTAATGGAGTCGATGTCGGCAAACTTCATGAGGAGCTTCGGGGCAAAGGATGAACTGACACCGGTGCTGGACAGCCTCTTCAACAATTCGCTGGCGTTCACCAATTTCTACAGCACGGGCATACACACCAACATGGGAATGACCGGTACACTGTATTCCTGCCCCGCGATAATGAAGCGGAACCTGATGAAAGGCACGGTGACGCCCAAGCGCGGCGGACTGCCCACGGTGCTGAAGGAGAACGGCTACCACAACATGTTCTTTATGACGCACGAGTCGCAATATGACAACATGAAGGCATTCTTCGCGCAGAACGGCTACGATGACATTTATGCGCAGGAGGACTATCCTGCCGACAAGGTCGTCAACTCGTTCGGCGTGAGCGACGCTTTCCTCTTCGAGTTCGCGCTCGACAGGATTAACCGCCAGGCGGAGAGCGGGCAGCCGTTCATGGCAACGCTGCTCACGATAAGCAACCACCCGCCGTATGTTGTCCCCGATGGCTTCGGATGCAGGAGCAAGGAGGCGGAGACGCAGATCGTGGAATATGCGGACCATTGCATCGGCGAGTTCCTGAAGGCGGCGCGACGGCAGCCGTGGTATGGCAACACCATATTCGTGCTGCTCGGCGACCACGGCAAGCTCGTGGGCAAGCCGGATGCCGAGCTGCCGCAGAGTTACAACCACATACCGCTGATAATTTTCGGCAAGGGAATAAAGCCGGGCGTTCATGACGGTCTTGGCTGCCAGATAGACGTGATGCCTACGCTGCTCGGGATGATGGGCATTGGATATACCTTCGACGGCTTCGGGCAGGACTTGCTGCGGCAGCCGCGCGACATGGTGTTCTACAGTGCCGACGACAAGATTGTGGCACGCAGCAGGGATCGGGTGTTCATATACCTGCCAGGCGCGCAGAAGAGTTTCACATACGCCGTAAGGCCTGGCTGGCAACTTGCCGAAACCAAGCCTGCGGCAGACACGGAAGCTCTCAAGCGATATGTGTTCGCAATGATCGAGACGGCGGAGTTCAACGAAAGGCAGAGCCGCAAGAGGTGAAAGCCCGTGGATAACATTTGCTTAGGGAAATAGTGACATTGCAAACGGAAAGGCTTATTAAATATGAATAGTAGAAAAACGATGCTCGCCGTGGTGGTGGCTGTGTGCGCGGCGATGCTGGTGACATTCCTGCCATTGACGGAATACAACTCGAAAGGCGAGCCGCGCGAGGCGGTGGTCGCATTGTCCATGCTGGAGAGCGGCAACTGGATTTTGCCGGTCAACAACGGTGGAGACATCGCCTACAAGCCACCTCTCTTCCATTGGGCGGTGGCACTCTGCTCGCTGCCGCAGGGATATGTCAGCGAGGCAACGTCGCGACTGCCATCCGCCCTGTCGCTGACGGTGATCATCGGCGTGATGTTCTGGTTCTACTCCAAGCGCAGGGACATGCCGACGGCATTCCTCGCCGCAATGCTCACGCTGACATCCTTCGAGGTTTACCGCTCCGGGGTGAACTGCCGCGTTGACATGCTGCTCACGATGTTCATCGTCATGGCGATGATGTTCCTGTACAGATGGATGGAGCGCGGATGCCGGGGGATACCGCTTTGGGCCGTGCTTTCAATGAGTGGGGCCGTGCTCACGAAGGGACCGGTGGGGATAATACTGCCCTGTGGCGTCGCTGGGGTATTCCTGCTGCTGCGTGGAAAGAAGGCACTCAGCTCCATTTCGATGCTTTTCCTGTCGGCAATACTCGCACTCATACTGCCTCTGTGCTGGTATCTCGCGGCCTACCGTCAGGGCGGCGACGAGTTCCTCGCGCTGGTGTATGAGGAAAACGTATTGCGGCTGTTGGGCAAGATGTCGTATGAAAGTCATGTACACAACGCGTTCTACAATTTCCAGACGCTGGCGGTGGGGTGGTTGCCGTGGGTGCTTTTGCCGCTCGCATCGTTGTTCTTCCTGCGCAGGGAACACTTTGTAGCCGCGCGGCGGTTCTTCGGCAAGCCAAATGGATGGCTCGGCCGCATGAGGAAAATGGAACCGCTGGAACTTTACACATGGACGGCTTTCGTCATTGTTGTTGTGTTCTACTGCATTCCCAAGAGCAAGCGCAGCGTCTACCTGCTGCCAGCCTATCCGTTCATGGCATGGTTTCTGGCGGAATGGTTCATGCGCATTGCGCGGTGGAGGCCGCTCGCCGCGAAGATATTCTCTGGCACGCTGGCGGCGCTGTCACTGCTTTTATGCATATCATGCATGGTGTTGCAGTTCCATCCCGTTGCCCCGGGCTGTTTCCACGGCAGACATGCCTGGCAGAACCAGCAACTGTTCTCCGCCCTTCAGGACATCGGTTTCACGCCTTACGCCGTACTGCTTATGCTCGTGCCTGCCGCTGCCGGCGTCTATGTCATTGTGAAACTTGCGCGTGGCTCATCGCCAACCACGGCTACGCCGGCAAACATTACCGGAGCGCCTGCGGCAAGAAACCTGCACCGCCTGTCGCTCATCCCGGTGATGGCAATATACGTTTGCCTTTACGGCCTTGTCCTTCCTGCCATACAGAACGTCAAGAGCGACCGCCCGCTTGCAGACGAGATACGCCGCACTCTGCCCGTCGACCAACTATACTCATACGTCGAAGAGCCGATGATGCACTTCTTCGGCACCAACTTCTACCTTGGCGACCGCATCAGGCAGTTCGAGAAATCATCACCGCGCAAGGGCTACCTTATGATTGCCGACCGCGACCGCGACGCTTTTTTCGCACGTCACTGGGACTATGAGTTCACGGAGGTGAACCGCACCCGGCACCCTGCGACCGAACTGAAGCAAGTGATTTATTTCTACAAGTTCACCCGCCGCTGACCAACTCCACGTCATAGGTGAATAACGACCGGCCATCAGGTCCTCCCATGTATAAAAAGGCTGGGAAGCCCTGATGGCCGGTTTCGTTTTGTTATGCTCCGCAGGACGTTGTCATCTCACGATGACCTTCTTTCCGTTGGCAACATAAACGCCCCTTGGCAGGTCGCCGAACGATGTGGCGTTGCTGCGGACGATGCGCCCCGACATGTCGTATATGTCGAAAGTGTCGTTGCTGCCGCCGTCATCGGCACTCGTTATGCCTGTCGTTCCGGTGTTGATGCTGACAGACGCCGGCGCCGACTCGTTGCCGTTGGCATAGATTACCGTAACCTGGTAGGTGTGCGTTCCCTCCAGCGGGGCGTTGTCAGTGAACTCCGTCACGTCATTGACGGTGCCGATTTTCCCGCCGTCGCGGTATATGTTGTATGCCTTCACGTTGCCCGTTCCCTTCTCGAACGAGATGTCGTCGATGCCGAGCCAGTTGCATTTCTTTGCCTCGTTCTTGCTCTGTATGGCGAAGAACAGCGCGCCCTCCGGCAGGTTTACGCTCACCTCCTCCCACTCGTTGCCGGCTATTATGTGCGTGCCGCCAATCTGGATGAAGCTGTCCGGGTCTCTGTCGGTTGTGGAGTAAAGCACGTTTACGTTCTCCGGGAACAAGTCCTGCGGCCCGTCGTGGTTGATGGCAAAGAACTTTATCGTCTGTGCGTTGCCTGAAAGGTCGGGGCTGATGAGCCAGTTGTCGTTTGGCATATACTCGCTCGCGTCCTCGTTTATGCAGTAGAGCGACGACAGGTAAGAATAGCCCGAGTGTCCTGGGAAGTAACTTCCGGCATTGTAGTCGGGCTCGAAGTTTGTCACCATGAAGGCATACTGCTCGTGTTCGTGCGGCAGGACGAGGTCCTGGAACAGTCCGCCGACATAGTTCTTGTCGCGGTCAACCACCATCCAGTCGCCGATGTTGTTGATGATCCACGGCTCATAGTTCTCAAAGTCCTCGGTTATGTTCTCAACCTTCGGCTGTGGGGCATTCCATGTGAGTCTCACGCCACCATCCACAACCTGTCCGTTGAGTTCGTCCACGGTGTTCCCAACGTAGTCGTAGAGCATAACGCTGCCCTCTGCGGTGTTGTTTCCGGTGTCCTCGTCGCCCTCGAGCGTCACCTCGACCTTTATCGGCAGGCTCTCCGCGCCATCAACAACACTTGTCTGGAACGTCACCGGCACTTCCTTGTAACCGAATGCCGGCAGCGTCTCGGTTATCGTCTTGTCGAACACAGTCTTGCCTGCGGCCGTCACCACGACTGTGTATTCAGCGGCGTCTGTGCTGCCATAGTTCTTGAGTTTCACCTTCATCGCGACATCCTTGCCCTTCTGCACCTTCTCCGGCAGCACAAGACCGGCGTTGATGTCTTTCTCTTTTGCCACGGCGATGTTGACATTGTCCAGGTAGAGTGTCTGCGGAACGCTCGGCGCACCGGTTGCCTCGAGTTGGAAACGGAACATCAATCCGTCTATTGCCGCCATGTATCCCGGCAGCGACACCCATGCCGTCTTCCAGTCACATTCCTCCGCGATGTCGTATGTGCCGAGTGTCATAAGGCTTCCCCCGGGCATTATTGCCATCAGGTTGAGGCGTGCGTCAGGTGCGCCGTCGGTCTTGTAGGTGAATGCCAGCTTCAGGTTGTCAGACTGTTCGAGACGTATCTTTCCCGTGTTCAGGTTCAGTTTGTCATTATATCCCAGTGTGGTGAGTTTCATGCACGAGCCATCCCCGTCTGATGATTGCTTCTCAAACGTCGCGACCGACATGCCATAGCCATACCCGTTGCCTTCTCCGTCCATCCACCAGAAGTGCTCGAAGTCGTGCTGGAAGCCGTTTGAGAACCCCTCGCGGAACGGGAGGCTGTATTGTTTGCCGACAATCAGCGCGTTGGAGTATTTTGTTTCCCCGGTGCCAGCAGTGTTGGATGCCGCCACGGCATACTGCTGCAGGTGCTGCTCTCCCTCTTCCGTGTTCATGTCTATCTGCGTGCTTGTCTCCGCCAGCACGTCCTTCACCTCGATGGTGGGCTTGTTTTTCTCGTCGAAGGCATATATCTTGTATGTCACCTTGTCAGGGTTGAAGCGCCCGTCGTTCACGCCTTTGGTCACCTTCGCCCACTCTGCGCCTATGCTTGTCTTGTTGTCGGTGATGGTGAACGATGCTGGTGCCACTGGCAGGTCAACGCCGACGAACACGTCGCAGATTGCCTCGGCGCCCCTGTCTGCGCCGTTGTACGCCGCGATGACATATTGGTTGGTGCCGTTCAGCGTCACGTTGTCGTCGTCGTATTCCGTCGCGCCACCCGGCGTCACGTCATTCAGCACGGCGATCACCTCGCCGTTCCTCGCCACCACAACGCTGTCTATTGCCGCGAGCGCCGCCCCGCCCATGGTCATTGACGGGGCATTGAACGCCAGCCTGGCCTTTAGGTCACCCGAAGGGTCAGCCGTCGCGGTGAAGTTCCCGGGCTTTTGCGGAGCCGTTTCCACGGCGCCCTTCTCCACCTTTACGTCATATAGCAGCAGCCTGTTTTGGTTTGCGTCGCTTATCGCATGGAAGCCCACGCAGTATTCGCCGCTCTCCGCCGGTGTGAATTTCTGCACGAATGTCACCAATTCGCGCCCCGACAGTTCGGTTGGGGGCAGGATTGTTATGCCGTTGTCGAGTTCTCTCTTCGAGGCCTCGCGCAGCATCTTCACCTCCATGCGCTCAACATACGTCTTGCTGTCTGCCATGGCGTGGAAGCTGATGTCGTAGTTCACTCCTGCCTCAAGCATTATTTTAGGCGAGATGAGCCAGTCGTCGGCAGCGTTCATTGCGCTGTACTTGTAGCAGGCACTGGACTCCCCGCTCCAGTTTTTGTAGAACATCCATTCCCCGTCGTCGTTGTTGAGGTTTATCACTTCAAACAATTTGAATGTCTCCTCGTCGCCGAACGTCACCTCCCATGCTGGTGTGATTACCTTGTTCGGCACGCTTGTGGCTGCGTTCCTGTTGCTTGCGGCAGGCGTGTTCGTTGCCCTCGCGATCTGACAACGGTCAAACGGGGCAGGCACCTTGTGCATGTTTTGCTGCGCATGGCATGCCGGCGGGACCGACAGCATTGCTGCAAGACATAGCGATGAAAATAGTTTCTTGTTCTTCATAGCATTACTATTATTTTTTATGGTTATATATTATGGTTTCCGTCATTCTCCAGTTTTGCCATCGAGCGCAGCAACGCCGTTTCGCTCACGGGCTTCGTAAGGTAGTCTATGACGTTGATGTCGCTCAGTTCCGGGTTCCCGTTCCTGTATGGGGTGGCGAAAATCACTGGTGTTGCGTTGCATCCCGCGCTGCGTATCGCGTCCGCGCTGCTGCCGTCGGACAGTTCTATGTCCGCGATGATAAGGTCAACGTTGTGGCTGTTCAGGTATTCCGTGGAAGAGCCGGTATCTTCCCTCACGCAAAGCAGGTGGTAGTCGGGGCGCAGCCGCTTCACCATTTCCTCGATTTCAAGATATGTGAAATACTCGTTTCCCATTATCATGTAACTTTTCATCACGCAGATTTTTATATGGACTTCACTGCAAATATATGAAAAATGAAACGTGATGTCAAGGGAAAATGCGCGAACTGGGCGTTCTGGCTACCGAAGTGGAATATAAAGGGAATGAATTGTGATGCCGCACCAACGCTAAAGAGCCGCGCTATGGCATTCCAACGCCTCCGAGCCAGTCGAGGAACTCCTTGCGGCGCGCCGTGCTGACAACCGCGTCGCGCTTCTCGCCGCCGGCTGTGACCACAACCGACAGCCGACCGTGGAAGAACTTGTGGACCGACTTTATCGACGAAATGCTTGCGACGATGTTGCGCGACAGCCTGAAAAACTCGCGGCGGCTTACGATGTTCTCGACTTCCGAGAGGTTTGTCATGTCGGTGAGGCGCCTCCCTCCGTCCCGCCTGTACGCGAAGATGCACTTGTCCTCGCTGGCAAAAAAGGCCACGTCTTTTACTTCAATGTATGAGTAACTGTCGCCGCATATCGTCAATATTCGCTGGTTGTGCCAGCCTGCCGCAATCTTTTCGTAAACTCCGGAAACGCTCCCGGCGGCAGGCGGCGGCGCGCTGTTGCGCTCGTGTTTCAGCAGGGCCTTCTCCAGTTCGCCCTCGTGTATCGGCTTCAGCAGGTAGTCAACGCTGTTCACCTTGAACGCCTGCAGCGCGAACTCGTCGTATGCCGTGGTGAATATTATCGGCACCTGCACCTTAACCTTGCTGAATATCTCGAAGCAGTTGCCGTCGACGAGCTCGATGTCCATGAAAACAAGGTCCACGCGCGGGTTTCCATTGAAGTATGAAACGCAGTCCTCGACCGACTCCGAAGTGAACACCAGCTGGTAGCCAGGTCGCAGGGTGGATATTGTTTCCCTGAGGCTCTCGAGTGCGAAGTGCTCGTTTTCAATAATGGCGTATCTCATGTCTTTCCGGTGTGCTTAATGTTTCATGGCAGTTCCGCTCACAGGTATGGCACAGTTGCCTCGAAGGTCGTGCCGTCGTTGGAATAGACAAAATCCTTGCCGTGGCGGCGGTAGAGGTCGGTGATGTATCTAAGGCCTATTCCTGACGGCGATGCCGACTGCCGCTTGCGTATGGGGTTGGCAATGCGTATGTCGCGTTCCGTTATCACTATGCGCACCTTCATGGGGAAGCGCTGCGAGATGACGTTGTGCTTCGTGACGTTCTCCATCAGCAACTGCAGCGTGTAGGGTATTATCTCCTGGTGGGCCACGTTCCCGCAGCCGTCGACGGCAACGTCGAACTGGTTGTAGTAGCGCATCTTCAGCACCTCGACATACGAGGAAAGGAAATGGAGCTCTTCTTCGAGCCGGACGCGCTCTTTGTCCTGCTGCGTCATCACATACCGGTACATCTCTGACAGCGACATGACGAACTGCCGCGACTTGTCACGGTCTATGTCTATGAGGGAATACAGGATGTTGAGAGAGTTGAAAAGGAAATGCGGGTTCACCTGTGCCTTCAGCGCGTTGTACTGGTATGTCAGCACAAGCCGCTGGTACTCCTCTGCCTGGCGGAGCGACTTCTGGTAGTGGTGTATGTAGTAGGACATCTCGGTGCCCATGAGGATGAATGCGTTGCAGAACATGGTTCCGGCCCAGTCGATGTGTGCCGAGTCTGTGTTGCGCATGACGAGCAGGAACAGCAGGTTGACGGCGGAGAGCAGAAGGTAGGATATGCCCACGTCTGCCAGTATCTTGCGGATAATGTTCCTCTGCCTGTTCAACTTGAACACGAGTGAGAGGTTTAGGACGAACAGCACCGCCATAGGCACGAGGTTCTTGACCACGCTTGACTTGAAGTCGGACATGTCCTGGTAGGGGAAGAGCGACTTGAACGCGATCAGGTTGTAGAGCGACTGCAGCACGATGTATGTCGCGGCGATGATTACCGCAGACGTGAACATGCTGCCGCACAGTGCCTTGCTTATCTTCATGGTGGTGGCGTTGATTGAAGGGGAGCGGGGAAGGCGGGAGACACTTGTCCTCCACCTTCCCCGCGCCTGTTTTAAGTCGAGTTCGACGTAACTGCTTGCGGGAAGGCTATTTCACCTCCCAGATGTCGTTCGTCTCGAGCAGTTCGGTGAAGTTGTGGTACTTCTTCTTTGCCGAGACCTCCTCCAGCTGTGCGTAAACGGCATCGTTGTAGGTCGTGCCCTCGACGTCGCGGATCACTCCCAGGGCAACGGGGAAGCCGTCCTCGTTTGCCATCTCGGCAATCTTCAGCTGCAGGGTGTTGTCCTCGCAGTGCGCGTCGTGGACGAGCACGTCGTCGAGCGTGTAGCCGTCCTTGCCAATCTCGACAACCTTCAGGCCGAAGCCTTTCTGCACGAGACCAAACTCGTTGTTCTCGCCGAACACCAGTTTCTCGCCGTGGCGAACGTAGATGCAGTTCTTCTTGCGCCCTTCCTTGGTGTATACAGGGTCATAAGCGCCGTTGTTGAAGATGACGCAGTTCTGGAGTATCTCGCACACTGCCGCGCCCTTGTGCTGCTTTGCAGCCTTCAGTATCTCCTGTGTTCCGGCAGCGTCGGTGGCAACCGCGCGTGCGAAGAACTTACCGCGTGCGCCGAAGCACAGCTCTGCCGGGCGGAACGGGTCCTCAACCGTTCCGTAGGGCGACGACTTCGACACGAAGCCGCGAGGTGATGTCGGGCTGTACTGGCCTTTCGTCAGGCCGTAGATGCGGTTGTTGAGCAGTATGATGTTTATGTCGATGTTGCGGCGCATGGCGTGTATGAAGTGGTTGCCACCGATGGCGAGGCCGTCGCCGTCGCCTGAAACCTGCCATACGGTGAGGTTGGGGTTCACCACCTTTGTGCCTGTGGCTATTGCCGCCGCGCGGCCGTGCACCGTCTGCATGGCGTAGGTGTTGACATAATACGGAAGGCGGCTCGAGCAGCCGATGCCTGAAATCACTGCCGTGTCGTGCGGCGCGACGCCGATTTCCGCCATAGCCTTGTGCAGCGATGCAAGGAAGAAATGGTCTCCGCAACCCGGACACCAGCGGGCCTTACCCTTTTTATAATCGTTTGCTGTGTACATTTTCATTTGATTTTTTGGGTTACGAACTCTACAATTTCATTCACTTGGAACGGCTGTCCCTTCACCTCATTGTACTGGTATGGCACGAAGCCGTCGACCTTCGAGCGCAGGTATGCGGCGAACTGACCTAAGTTCTGCTCTGCCACAAGCACTTTCGGGTAACGCTTCAGCACCTCGCTGGTGTTCTTGGGCAGCGGGTTGATGTTGCGGAACTGTGCGAGCGCGACCTTGCGCCCTTGCTTGCGAAGCACCTCCATTGCCGAGTAGAGATGCCCGAAGGTGGAGCCGAAGCCCACGAGAAGCAGGTCGGCATCGTCCTTGTCGCCATGCACCTCGACGTCTGGCACCTCGATGCGCGCCACTTTCTCCGCACGCAGGCGGCACATCATGTTGTGGTTCTCGGGGTTGGTGGATATTGCGCCGGTCTTGCCGTCCTTCTCCAGTCCGCCGATGATGTGAGTGTATCCTTCCCTGCCGGGTATCGCCCAGTAGCGGGCGCCGGTCTCTGGGTCGCGTTCGTATGGCGTGTATTTGTCTTTCTGCTCGGGGAGTGCGTAGTGAGGCTTGATTTCCGGCAACTTGTTGATGTCGGGCAGCCGCCATGCCGCCGAGCCGTTTGCTATGAATGCGTCGGTGAGCAGTATCACTGGCGTGAGATGCTCGACGGCGATCTTCGATGCCTCGTAGGCCGCGTCGAAGCAGTCGGTGGGCGATAGCGCGGCGATGACGGGCATCGGGCTTTCTCCGTTGCGCCCGTAGAGTGCCTGCAGCAGGTCGCCCTGCTCGCTCTTCGTCGGCATACCGGTTGACGGGCCTCCGCGCTGAACGTCAACGATGACGAGCGGCAGCTCGTCGATCACGGCGAGGTTCATTGCCTCGCTCTTGAGGCACACGCCCGGTCCGGATGTTGATGTCACTGCGAGCGCGCCGGCGAAGGACGCGCCGATGGCGCTCGCGCAGCCGGAGATCTCGTCCTCGCACTGCACCGTTATCACGCCGAGCGACTTGTGCTTTGCCAGCTCGTGCAGGATGTCGGTGGCGGGGGTGATGGGGTAGGAGCCCAGGAAGAGCCGCATGCCGGCCTTCTCCGCTGCGGCAATCAGTCCGTATGACGTTGCCTTGTTGCCCGTGATGTCCATGTAGCGTCCCGGCACCTTGTTCTTCGACTCGATGCGGTAGGTGGCTGGCACGCTTGCGTGGGTGTTGTGGCCGTAGTCGTAGCCGGCCTGGACCACCTTGATGTTGTTCTCCGCGATTGCCGGTTTCTTGGCGAACTTGCCGCGCAGGAAATTGCCAACGAGGCTGATGTCGCGGTTGAAAAGCCAGCACACGATGCCAAGCGCGAACATGTTGCGGCACTTCAGCTGCGCCTTGTTGTCCATGCCGCTGTCCTTGAGGCACTCCTTGACCATCTTCGTCAGCGGGCACTGGATGACGCGGTCCGGGTCGATGCCCATCTCGCCGAGGTAGTCCTCCGTCTCGAAGGCCGCCTTCTTGAGGTCGCTCGCACCGAAGGAGTCGGTGTCGATGATGATCGTTGCCTGTGGCTTGGCATACTTGTACTGTGTCTTCAACGCTGCTGCGTTCATCGCCACCAGCACGTCGCACTTGTCGCCGGGAGTGTAGACCCGGCCCTCGCCGATGTGTACCTGGAATCCGGACACGCCGGTCAGTGACCCTTGCGGGGCGCGGATGTCTGCCGGGTAGTCGGGGAACGTGCTTATGCCGTTGCCCACCGTGGCAGAGATTGTGGAGAAGATGTTGCCGGCGAGCTGCATGCCGTCGCCGGAATCCCCTGAAAACCGGACTACTACCTGTTCGATTTCCTTAATTTCTAATTTGCCTTGTTCAGCCATTTTGATTTTTTGACTTATTTAGATTTAAGAATAATATAGTGGGTGCAAAGGTCTATAAAACAATTCAAATAACAAAATAAAAACACATAATTTTACAACTTATGGGATTTCGAGCCTCTATCCGCCTCACTTTTGACAACAACTGAGCTTGCCGGACACCGCAGGCGCGGGAGCAAATTCGCCGTATTTGCTGACCAAACTCGCCGTGTTTGCTGACCAAACTCGCCGTATTTGCACTGCGACAAGGCACAAAACGCACACCTTTCAGCCGCCGTCCCGATTGTGTTCGTCACACAGTCATGGTGATGCGCCGCGGGGTCGCGGACACGCATCGCCTTCTCCTCTTTCCCACACTTATTTTTCATCTGTCGGTTTCTGCGCTTCGCGTCGCCCCGCCATCTTGTATATTGAAGACAGCGCATGCGTAAATAGCAGGAACTGCCACGAAGATGACCGGCAGGTTTATGCAACCTTACCCCAGTTCGGGATAACCGAGTGTCTTATACAATATAAATGCAGTGTGAATA
>ERZ1673753.1598-NODE-1598-length-19847-cov-8.870604_pt1 | contig 19847 bp, 14 predicted proteins | sample MGYA00580201_ERZ1673753 | MGnify/ENA primary metagenome ERZ1673753 (study PRJEB41218, sample SAMN15661747) | gut metagenome | host: Homo sapiens | place: Canada: London | collected 2015-08-20/2019-03-30 | study: EMG produced TPA metagenomics assembly of... | reverse complement strand
CGAAATGCGCGTCAACGCCATCGTCCCGGGCTTCCTGCTGACGAACCAGAACCGCACACTGCTCACCAACCCCGACGGTTCGTACACCGACCGTGCGCGGACGATCATCGCCCACACCCCCGCAGGCCGTTTCGCCGAACCCGAAGAACTGCTGGGCACGATCCACTACCTGATCAGCGACGCTTCGTCGTTCGTGACGGGCGCCCTGGCAGTCGTTGACGGCGGTTTCGACGCTTTCTCTATTTAATTGTAAAACCGACGAGCCTTTTGGTCGCGTGCGACAAGCCCCTCCCGAGGGAGGGGTTTGGGGTGGGGTCAGACTTGCAAACACGGCGGAACGCCGTGACGGCCTCGACCCGAAAATGCGAACGAACGGCGAACCAAAAACGTAAAACATTCCGTTATGTATCTATGTAAGCAATCCTGGCGGTGGTACGGTCCCAACGACCCCGTATCGCTGGCAGATATTCGTCAGGCAGGGGCCACCGACATCGTGACCGCCCTGCACCATATCCCCAACGGCGAAGTATGGACCGTCGAGGAGATCCAAAAACGCCAGCAGACGGTCGCCGACGCGGGCCTCACATGGTCGGTCGTCGAGAGCGTCCCCGTCCACGAGCACATCAAGACCCGCACGGGCGATTTCCAACGCTACATCGAGAACTACAAGCAGTCGATCCGCAACCTCGCGGCCTGCGGCATCAAGGTCATCACCTACAATTTCATGCCCGTACTGGACTGGACGCGCACGAACCTCGCCTACGAACTACCCGACGGGTCGCGCGCCCTGCGATTCGAGCGTGCGGCGTTCCTGGCCTTCGACCTCCACATCCTCAAACGCCCCGGCGCCGAGAAGGAGTACACCGAGGCTGAGCGCGCCATCGCCAAGGCCCGTTTCGAAAAGATGGACGCCGCGGAGATCGAGCTCATCACCCGCAACATGATCGCCGGTCTGCCCGGCTCGGAGGAGAGCTTCACGCTGGAGCAGTTCCAGCAGGAGCTGGACCGCTACAAGGGTGTCGATGCGGAGACCCTGCGCGGCAACCTGATCGCATTCCTCAAGGAGGTGGCCCCCGTCGCCGACGAGGCGGGCGCCGTGCTGGCCATCCACCCCGACGATCCCCCCTACCCGATCCTCGGCCTGCCGCGCATCCTCTCCTCGGAATCCGATTTCGAGAAACTGGTCGCAGCGGTTCCCAACGCATCGAACGGTTTGTGCCTCTGCACGGGATCGTTCGGCGTGTCGGCGAAGAACGACCTGCCGGGAATGATGCTCCGTCAGGGCGACCGGGTGAATTTCGTGCACCTGCGCTCGACGCAGCGCGACGCCGAAGGCAACTTCTACGAAGCCAACCACCTCGAAGGCGACGTGCCGATGTACGACGTGATGAAAGCCCTGCTGGAGATTCAGCAGCGCCGCCGCATTTCGATCCCGATGCGTCCCGACCACGGGCACCAGATGATCGACGACCTGAAAAAGAGGACCAATCCGGGTTATTCGTGTCTGGGCCGCCTGCGCGGACTGGCCGAACTGCGCGGACTGGAGCTGGGCATCGCCAAATCACTCTACCCCGACCCCGCCTAAGAGGCGGGGTTCAGGGAGCGACGAAGTTGCGGATGATTACCTATCCGCTCCGGCCTCCCGATCGAAGTAATTATAGCAACGCCGGGAACAGGAACAATCTCTGTTCTCGGCGTTGCTATGCTATATTTCCGGGAATGGGCCCTATCCGCAAGTTTCCCCGAGGGTAGCCCTCTCATAAAACTCGCGCCCCACGACGATCCGGACGGCCTGATGGAGCACCGAAAATTCCAGGGGCGTATGTCCCAGCGGCTCGCCGTCGATCTCCACCGACACCTCGGGCGAAGACTCGATGCGGATGCGGCTGCCGCGCTCCTGCAAGATGTGGCGGATGCGGTAGATGCCCCCGTTGAAGAGGTAGTGGAAGCGGAACAGCAGGTGCCAGAAATGCACCGGGCGGATCAGCGAAAGGTCCAGCATGCCGTCGTCGGCGACCGCCTCGGGCAGCTGCTGGATGCCGCCGCCGTTGAACTTGCAGATGCCGACGGCCGCCGACAACAGCAGGTTGTTGTAGACCAGCCGGTCATCGACCCAGACCTTGACGCCCGTGGACTTGTAGCGGAAGAAACTCCTCACCAGACACCACGTATAACGCCAGCGGCTCTTGTGCCCCTTCTTTTTCAGGTGCGAGAGCTTGCGCACGACGTGGGCGTCGAATCCGGCCCCGGCGACATTGGCCATGTAGCGGCTCTGGCGGTAGTGCGCCTCCTCGTAGGAGACCACCCCAACGTCCTGCAGGAACGAATACCCCTCGCTGATAGCCTTCGCGGCATCCTGATAGCGGTTCGAGATGCCGAACGTGCGGACCCAGTCGTTGCCCGTGCCCACGGCCACCACGGCCAGCAGCACGTCGCTGGGACACACCTCCTGCTGGATGAACAGCCCGTTCACCACCTCGTGCAGCGTGCCGTCGCCGCCCACGACGATGATGCGGCGGTAGCCCTCGCGCACGGCCCACACGGTGAGTTCCGTAGCGTGGAACTTGTGCTCCGTGAAGACCGGTTCGCAGAGGATGTGCGCGTCGCGCAGATGCTTCGAGATCTGCGGAAAATGGTCGAGCCCGCGGCCGCCTCCGGCCACGGGGTTGACGATGACGAACCAGGTTTCGGGATTGGCTGCCACGCTGCGCTTATTTTTCGGGAATGTTGCGCAGCGTGTCCACCAGGAAGTCGTAGAACTTGCCGACCGAAGCGATCTCCACCTTCTCGTCGGGCGAGTGGGGGTAGCAGATCGTCGGACCGAACGAGATCATGTCCATCTTGGGGTATTTGCTGCCGATGATGCCGCACTCCAGTCCGGCGTGAATGGCCGTCACGGCGGGTTTCTTGCCGTAAAGCGCCTCGTAGGAGGCCGTCATGGCCTTCAGGATCGGCGACTCCATATCGGGATTCCAGCCGTCGTAGGAGCCCGTGAGCTCGGTCTTGGCCCCGGCCAGCGCGAAGACGGCGGCGATGGCCTCGCCCAGCGCCTCTTTCTCCGTACCCACCGAACTGCGCAGCAGGCACTGGAGTTTCACGGTCTTGCCGTCCGAGACCACACGCGCGAGGTTCGTCGAGGTCTGCACCAGTCCGGGCATGGCCATCGACATCCTCTGCACCCCGTCGGGGCAGGCGACCACGGCCCTGATCAGATTCGCGGAAACCTCCTTCGGAAGCATCTCAGCAGGTTTCTCGACCTCTTTGACCTTGACCGACACGGCATCCTCGATGCCGGCATACTCCGCCTTGACGACCTTTTCATAGGCTTTCAGCGCCTTGACGAACCCGTCGTACTCCTTGGTACGGACCAGCACCACGGCCTCGGCCTCGCGCGGAATGGCGTTCCGGAGGCCGCCGCCATCCACCGACGCCAGCAGCACGGCGCACGGCGCAGCGTTCAGGAAGCGGAACAACACCTTGTTGGCGTTGGCACGCTGGCAGATGATCTGGATGCCCGAGTGGCCGCCCTTGAGCCCCTTGACGGAGATTTTCGCCGCCGTGTAATTGCGGGCGGGCGTCGGCTCGGCCTTATACTCAAAGGCAATGTTGGCGTCGAGACCTCCGGCGCAGCCCACGTAGAGCTCGCCCTCCTCCTCGGAATCGAGGTTCAGCAGGATGTCGCCTTTGAGAAGCCCTTTTTTCAGTCCGAAAGCGCCGTCCATGCCGGTCTCCTCGGTGGCCGTGAAGAGCGCCTCCAGCGGGCCGTGCTTCAACGTCTTGTCCTCCAGCACCGCGAGGATCGCCGCCGCGCCGATGCCGTTGTCGGCGCCCAACGTCGTGCCGTCGGCCGTCACCCACTCGCCATCGACATAGGCGTCGATGGGGTCCTTCGTGAAGTCGAACTGCTTGTCGTTGTTCTTCTGCGGCACCATGTCGAGGTGCGCCTGTAAGATCACGCCCTTGCGGTTCTCCATGCCTTTCGAGGCGGGTTTCGAGACATAGACGTTGTGCGCCGAATCCTCCTTGCATTCGAGGCCCTGCGTGCGGGCGAAATCGAGGATGTATTTGCGGATCTTCTCCTCGTGGTGCGAGGGACGCGGAATGCGGACGATCTCCGCGAAATGTTTCCAGACGAGCGCCGGTTTCAGCGCAGCCAAATTCTTGTCCATAACGTAATTTTTAATTTTTATCGTTCAATTTTTCACAAATTTGCCTTAAATCCTTATCACGTCTCCATCCGGTTCTGCGCCTTCCCCGTCATTGCGAGGCATCGCAAATGCCGTGGCAATCTGAGCGAAAGTTGTAACCTTACAACGCTTCCATCGGATTCCCACGCTCACTCACGTTCGTTCGGAATGACATGCCCCTCACCCGTCACCTTGTCGAACGCATCGACGATGTATTTCACCAGCGGGTGCCGCACGATGTCGCGCTTGTCGAACTCCACGATGCCGATGCCCGGAACGCTGCGCAGGATCTCCATCGTGCGCACCAGTCCGCTGTCGCTCCGGCGGGGCAGATCGATCTGCGTCACGTCGCCCGTGACGATGAACCGCGCGTTGCGGCCCATGCGCGTGAGAAACATCTTGATCTGCGACAGCGTGGTGTTTTGCGCCTCGTCGAGGATGACGAAGGCGTTGTCCAGTGTGCGGCCGCGCATGTAGGCCAGCGGCGCGATCTGCACGGTGCCGTCCTCCAGAAATTTCTGGAGCTTCGCGGGCGGGATCATGTCGTTCAGCGCGTCGTACAAAGGTTGCAGGTAGGGATCGAGCTTCTCCTTCATGTCGCCGGGCAGGAATCCCAGCTTCTCGCCCGCCTCGACGGCCGGGCGCGTGAGGATGATGCGCCGCACCTGCCGCTCCTTCAGGGCGCGGACGGCCAGCGCAATGGCCGTGTAAGTCTTGCCCGAACCGGCGGGCCCCACAGCGAACAGCAGGTCGTTCTTGTCGTAGAGTTTGACGAGCCGCTGTTGATTGACGGTCCGGGCGCGGACGATGTTGCCGTTGTTGCCGTAGACGATCACGTCCTTATCGATCGGAGCGTCGTCCGGCACGATGCCGCCCGAGAAACACTGGTCGATGACCTGCGACGAGATGTGCCCGTATTTGAGGTAATAGGCCACCAGCGAATCCATGCGTTTGGCGAAACGCTGCGTCTCGGCCTCGGAGCCGAGGACCTTGAGCGACGAGCCGCGGGCCACGATCTTCAACGCGGGATAGAGCGATTTGATCTGTTCGAGGTAGGCGTTCTGCGCCCCGTACAGCTCGCGGGGATCGACGCCTTCGATGAGAATTTCCTTTCCGACAGTTTCCGTCATAGATCAGAATAGATAGCCGAAGCTGAGCGCAACATTATAGGTACGGAGTTTATCGAGCTGACTTCCGTCGGGCAGCACCACCTCATGCTTCGAGCGGAACTGGCCGTTGTAACGCAGGTCGATCAGCAGGTGGCGCATCAGCACCACCCCGGCGCCCACCGTATAGGAGAGCGTGGGACGCACGCGCCCGAAGTCCAGCAGGTCGCCGCCCGACTTCTGCTTGCAGTCGTTCATCACCGTGAAGACCGGGCCGGCGTAGATGCGCACGGGATTCAGCAGGCGGAACGATGCCAGCACCGGCACGTCGATCGAATTGGATTTGAGGTTGATCTCCTTGCCGCCCTCGGGACGGATGCGGAGCCCCTGGCGAACGTAGAGTATCTGCGGCTCGACGGCGAAAGCCCCGAGATTGACGGCCGTGACGATACCGGCCTGCCAGCCCAATTTGTTCTTGACATCGGTCTTGTCCATGTTGGTCGTGTAATCGGGGATGTTGATACCCCCGACGACGCCCCACTCCACCCGGGTGCGGGGCCGCTGTGCGGCGGCGCTCAGCACGGCGGCCACAAACAAAACGCTCAGCAGAATTTTTCGGGTCATAAGTAATTTTTAATTCTTAATTCTTAATTTTTAATTCTTAATTTGAAGGAGGCCCAGAGCATGTAGCCGATGCAAGCTGCGACGAACAGCATCCCCGCATGCGGATTGCCCGAGAGGCGGATGATCGCGCCGCAGACGGGTCCCGAGACGGCTCCGGCGGCGATGGCCATAATCATCAGCCCGGCCACCTCGTTGGCCTTTCCGGGCACGGCCTTGGTGGCCACGGCGTAGAACGTGGCGAAGACGCACGCCATGCCGAAGCCCAGCAGACCGACGGCGGCATAGATTGCCGCCTCGTTGCGCACGAACAACAGCGCCGCGCACAGCGCCAGCGCCCCGGCCATGTTCCAGGAGAGGTATTTCACGTCGGAAACGCGCACCAGCACCCAGGCGCCGACGATCGTACCGACGATGCGGCAGGCGTAGAATCCCGTGGTGGTGAGGATCGACGAGGGGTTGTCGATCAGCCGCACCGAGAGGAACCCGATGCCCACGTCAGCAGCGATGAAGCAAGCCACGCCGAGCGTCGAGAGCAGCACAGCGCGGTTTTTCAACAGCCGGAAGCAGTCGGCCAGCGACGCCGAGCGTCCCGTCTGCACGGGTTCCGGCACCGAGGTCAGTTGCAACCAGACGCCGCCCGCGACGGTCAGTCCGGCGTAGATCGGCAGCAGAAGCCGCCACGAACCCGTCAGCGCGACCAGCCCGGTGACGATCGGGGCCAGCAGCAGGAGCGAGGTGTTGCGGAATATCTGCCCGACGGTCAGGTAACTGGTCATCCGCTCGCCGGGGACGATGGTCGCCAACAGAGGGTTGACGGCCACCTGAATCGCCGTGTTGCCGATGCCCAGCAGGCCGAAGCCCGCGAAATACCACCCCAGGGCGCAGTCGGCGCCCGCGGCGAAGGGCACCATCAGCCCCGCGATCGTGAAGCCGTAGCCGATGAGCGCCGTGGCCTTGCGCCCCCAGCGGTTCATCAGCGCGGCGACCGGGGTCGAGAGCACCAGGAACCAGAGGAAAACCATCGTCGGCAGGAAGCTCACGGCAGCCTGCCGGTCGACCGGGAATTCGGCGGCGATGCGGCCCGTGATCGGCGCCACCATGTCGCAGAACCCCATGATGAAAAAGCCCGCAAGCACGGGACCGAGCAACTTTCTATCGACTTTGTCTACGCTCATCCGAGACGGAATTTCGGGTTTCAAATTTTTCAAAGTTACGTTTTTTTCCTTAAAAAACGCTTTCGGGACACCGATTATTTCCCGATTGCGTATCTTTGCAGCCGGCAATGAACAAAAAACGTGCAAGATACGCCCCGTCCGCACAAAGCCTCCCGTCCGTTTGGGAATAACCGCGGATTTTATTATATTTGGTGTCGTAACGACACTTTTATATATCAATCGGAGCGTTTCGCCGAACCGCACGCACCCCGGGTTTGGCGCTGTTCGTTCTTTTCGCTATATTTGATTCGTAACGACACTTTGACTTATGCCTATGCTGTTGCTCGCACATATAAACCTGACGCTGCCGCTCGAAGACCCGATCCTGAAATTCATGCTGATCCTGGTCATCATCCTCACGGCTCCGCTGCTGCTGAACAAACTCAAAATCCCCTATTTGCTGGGGCTCATCATCGCGGGCGCAGTGATCGGCCCCCACGGCCTGAACCTCGTGCTGCGCGACAGCAGCATCATTCTCTCGGGAACGGCCGGCCTGCTCTACATCATGTTCCTCTCGGGATTGGACATGGACATGTCCGATTTCAAGAAAAACAGCTGGCGAAGCCTCGTCTTCGGCCTCTACACCTTCTGCGTGCCGCTCGCCCTGGGCATCCTGGCCGGGCATTACGTCCTGGGATTCCCGATCTACTCCTCGATCCTGCTCGCCGGGCTCTTCGCCTCGCAGACGCTCATCGCCTACCCCATCGTCAGCAAACTCGGCATCGCCCGCGACAAGGCCGTCACCATAGCCGTCGGCGGCACGGTCATCACCGACACGCTGGCCCTGCTGCTGCTCACCGTGATCGTCGGCATGGCCACGGGCAACGTGGACGAGATGTTCTGGTGGCGGCTCGGCGGCTCGGTGCTCCTCTGCATCGCCATCATCGTCTTTCTCTTCCCGCTGCTAGCCCACTGGTTCTTCAAACAATGCAGCGACAACGTTTCGCAGTATATCTTCGTGCTGGTGATGGTCTTTCTGGGCGCCTACCTCGCCCAGCTGGCGGGATTGGAGCCGATCATCGGCGCATTCCTCTCGGGACTGGCCCTCAACCGTCTGATCCCCCGCACCTCGCCGCTGATGAACCGCATCGAATTCGTCGGCAATGCCATCTTCATCCCCTTCTTCCTGATCGGCGTGGGCATGCTCATCGACTACCGCGCCTTCTTCCGCGACTGGGAGAGCCTCGAAGTGGCGGCCGTCATGATCGTGCTCATCACCGCGGCGAAATTCATCGCGGCGTGGCTCACCCAGAAGACCTTCCGCCTCTCGCGCGACCAGCGGACGGTGATCTTCGGCCTGAGCTCGGCCCACGTGGCGGCGACGCTGGCCGCCGTGATGGTGGGCTACAACGTCATCCTGGGCCACACGCCCGACGGCGAGCCGATCCGTCTGCTCAGCGAGAGCGTGCTCAACGGCACGATCCTGATGATTCTGGCCACGTGCACCGTCTCGACTTTCGCCACGCAGCGCGGCGCCCACAACATCGCCATCCGCAACACGCACGATCCCGAGGAGAAGAGCCCCAAACGGGAGGACCACATCCTGATCCCGGTGGCCGACGAAAGCACGGCCAACGAACTGGTCGGGCTGAGCGCCATGCTCAAACGGGCCAAGGAGCCCAACGGACTCTACGCCCTGCACGCGGTGGACAACCAGATCGAGGACCCCAACGTCGAAAAACGGGCCCAAAAGATCCTCGATGCGGCGGCCACGGCGGCTGCGTCGGGCGACATCTATTTGCAGGAGTTGCTGCGCTACGACGTGAACATCTCCAACGCCATCGTCAGCGTGGTCCGCGAACGCAACATCACCGACATCGTGATGGGCATGCACCACGGAGCGCCCGCCGTCCCGGGCATACCCGCGATTCCGGGCATCCACGGCGGCACGGGCCCGGGCATCGGCAAGATGGCCTCCGACGTGCTGGCGCGGAGCAACGTCACGACCTTCATCTACCACCCCGCACAACCCCTGACGACCATCAAACGCCACCTGATCGTGGTGCCCGAGAAGGCCGAGCAGGAGGCGGGATTCCAGATGTGGCTGCGCCGCATCCGTTATCTGGCCGAGAATTCGGGCGTCAAGATCGTGGTCTTCGCCCCGGCGACGACGATGGAGTACCTGCGTCCGAAAGGCCGCAAACGCACGGCGAACCTCGATTTCGTGCCGTTCGAACTGTGGGACGACCTGCCGTCGCTCGAACACGACCTGCGCGACGACGACTGTCTGTGGTTCGTGATGAGCCGCCGCGAAAGGGTCTCCTACCACCCCGCCATGAGCCGCATCCCGGCCATGCTCGAACACGTTTTCGCCGCATACAGCTCCGTGCTGCTCTATCCCGTGCAGGCGGGCGACACCGAAAGCCGGTATATCTGACGGAAATAAATTTGGCATTCCCCCCGGTTTGCGCTATCTTTGGTGCCGTAACGGCACTTTTAGAAAGAGTAAGGGCGTTTTGCCCTATCCGTTTTTCGTATCTTTGGCTTCGCCTTAGATACTCCGCCTCGGAAAAAATGCAGGCGAGCTTGCTTTTTTCTCTCGGCTTATTCGTATTTTGGCTGCCGCCGAAGATACTTTCGCTCGGCAAAATGCAAGTAAACTTGCTTTTGCCCTCGCTTATTCGTATCTTTGCCGTAAAATAAAAAAGGAATATGAGCCTTGTAGCAATCGTTGGCCGTCCGAACGTCGGCAAAAGCACCCTCTTCAACCGCCTCGTGGGCGAGCGGAAGGCGATCGTCGATGCGACGGCCGGAACCACCCGCGACCGCCACTACGGCAAAACGGACTGGAACGGCAAAGAGTTCTCCGTGATCGACACCGGCGGGTACACCGTCAATTCGGAGGACATCTTCGAAGACGAAATCCGCCGTCAAGTGCTGCTGGCCATCGACGAGGCCGACGTGATCCTCTTCCTCGTGGAGGTCCGGACAGGCATCACCGACCTCGACATGATGATGGCCGACATCCTGCGCCGCACCTCGAAAAAGGTGATCCTCGTCTGCAACAAAGTCGATAACAACGACCAGATCTATTCGTCGCACGAGTTTTACGCACTCGGGCTGGGCGATCCCTACTGCATCTCGTCGATGTCGGGAACCGGCACGGGCGACCTGATGGACGCCATCCTGGCCGCGTTGCCCGCCGAAGCCGCCGCCGAGGAGGACGACGATCTGCCCCACATCACCATCGTAGGGCGTCCCAACGTCGGGAAATCGTCGCTCACCAACGCCCTGCTGGGCGAGGAGCGCAACATCGTGACCTCGATCGCCGGAACCACCCGCGACTCGATCCACACGCGCTACAACAAATTTGGGATGGATTTCTACCTCGTCGATACGGCCGGCATGCGCAAGAAGGGCAAGACGATGGAGGACCTCGAATTCTACTCGGTGATGCGCTCGATCCGGGCCATCGAGAATTCGGATGTCTGCATCCTGATGATCGACGCCCAACAGGGGCTCGAATCGCAGGACCTGAACATCCACAACCTGATCGTCCGCAACCGCAAAGGATGCGTCATCGTGGTCAACAAATGGGACCTGGTCGAGAAGGACAGCAACACGATGAAGGAGTGGACGGAGTTTCTGAAAAAGAAGTTCGCGCCGTTCAACGACATTCCGATCATCTTCACCTCGGTGCTGAACAAGCAGCGCATCTTCGACGTGCTGCAAACCGCGATCCGTGTCCATCAGTCGCGCAAACGGCGCATCCCGACCTCGGAGCTCAACGACTTCCTACTGCCGCTGATCGAGAACTATCCGCCCCCCGCGACCAAGGGCAAATACATCAAGATCAAATACGTCACCCAACTGCCGACGCCGACGCCCCAGTTCGCGTTCTTCGTCAACCTGCCGCAGTACATCAAGGAGCCCTACCGCCGCTTCCTCGAAAACAACATGCGCGAAAAATGGGATTTTTCGGGAGTGCCGATGCAGATCTACTTCCGACAGAAATAAGGCGGCCCCGCGCACGGGCAACCGTCAAAAACCTCTCCTGTCACGGGAGAGGTTTTTTCATGCCTGTTCCGTCCGGGCACAATATTGGCTGTTATCAGCTTAAATCATTGTGCTATCGATCATTCGATTGCCATTCACAGAATCATGTCGTATATTTACACGAAACTATCCTGTCTCCGTTAAATGAAAAGCATTATGGACAAAAAGAAACTGACAGCCGAGAACGGCCGGCCGATCGCCGACAATCAGAACATTCAGACCGCAGGCGTCCGGGGACCCGTGACGCTGCAAGATCCGTGGTTCCTCGAAAAACTCGCTCATTTCGACCGCGAGGTCATTCCCGAACGGCGCATGCACGCCAAGGGTTCCGGTGCATTCGGCACCTTTACGGTCACGCAGGACATCACCCGATACACGCGCGCCTCGATCTTCGCCCAGGTCGGCAAGAAGACCGAATGCTTCGTGCGCTTCTCGACCGTGGCCGGCGAACGCGGCGCAGCCGATGCGGAGCGCGACATCCGAGGCTTCGCCATGAAATTCTACACCGATGCGGGCAACTGGGACCTCGTGGGCAACAACACCCCGGTATTCTTCCTGCGCGACCCGCTGAAATTCCCCGACCTGAACCATGCCGTGAAACGCGACCCGCGCACCAACCTGCGCTCGGCCAACAACAACTGGGATTTCTGGACCCTGCTGCCCGAAGCGCTGCATCAGGTGACGATCACCATGTCGCCACGGGGCATTCCGGCCTCGTACCGCCACATGCACGGATTCGGAAGCCACACGTACAGTTTCTACGACAAGGACAACCGGCGCACCTGGGTGAAGTTCCACCTCAGGACCCAGCAGGGCATCAAAAACCTGACCGACGCCGAGGCCGAAGCCCTCGTAGGCAAAGACCGCGAATCGCACCAGCGCGACTTATACGACGCCATCGAACGCGGCGATTTCCCGCGCTGGACGATGTACGTGCAGCTGATGACCGAAGAGGAGGCCCGCAACTACAAACTCAATCCGTTCGACCTGACAAAAGTATGGTATCACAAGGATTTCCCGCTGCACGAAGTCGGCGTCCTGGAGTTGAACCGCAATCCGGAGAACTACTATGCGGATGTCGAGCAGTCGGCGTTCAACCCCATGAACATCGTCGAGGGCATCGGTTTCTCGCCCGACAAGATGTTGCAGGGCCGCCTGTTCTCCTACGGCGACGCACAGCGTTACCGACTGGGCGTGAACCTCATGGAGATTCCCGTGAACAAGCCCCGCTGTCCGTACCACGCGTTCCACCGCGACGGGCGGATGCGCACCGACGGCAACTACGGTTCGGCCAAAAGCTACGAACCCAACAGCTACGGCGAATGGCAGGACAATCCCGCCCTCAAAGAGCCGCCCCTGGCCGTGAACGGCGACGTATTCAACTACGACGAACGCGAGCTGGACGACGATTATTTCACCCAGCCCGGACTGCTGTGGCGCATAATGTCGTCCGAGGACCAGCAGGCGACATGCGAGAACACGGCGCGCGCCATGAGCGATGCCGAACTGTTCATCAAACAGCGCCATGTGCGCCACTGCTACTACGCCGACCCGGCCTACGGCAAGGGCGTGGCCGAAGCGCTCGGAATCTCGCTCGAAGAGGCGCTCAAAGCCGAAGACCCCGCACATCCCGCGTGGGACCCCCGCCGGCGTAAGACGCCGGTTTTAGAGGGCGAAAGACGGTATTAACGCTGGTCCTCCTTCCTGCGCCACCGGCGTAAGACGCCGGTCACAGAATAATCCCGCACCCGCAAAAAGAAATCGGGGCGGTCTGATATTTTCAGACCGCCCCGATTTTTACTGCTGCGAACTTTCGCCCCCTGAAACCGGCGTCTTACGCCGGCGGTTGCGTCCGCCGCGGTGACGACGGCGGTCACGCGTACCGCGGTTGCCCTCGCCGCGCCCCGAAGCGTGGTCGCTGTCCGGGGAGGCAGGCTGTGCGGCGGCAGGAACGGGCTGTGCGGCGGCAGAAGCCGCGTCCCCGGCTGCCGGACGTTCGCTACGGCGGTTCCGGTCATTGCGCCCCGAGCGGTCGCCGCGTCCGCCGCGCCCACGCCCGCCGGAACGTCCCCCGCTACGTCCCCCGCTACGTCCCCCGCTACGTCCTCCGCGTCCGAAACGGCCGCGGTTCTCGTCGGGAGCGTATTTCGGTCCCTCGCCCACGCTCTCGGGAAGCTCGGCCTTGCGGATGTCGCGCTCGATGAACTTCTCGATCTGATGGAACTTGCCCTGTTCCTCTTCGCTGACGAACGTCACGGCGCTGCCCGTGGCCGCCGCGCGGGCCGTACGGCCGATGCGGTGGATGTAATCCTCGGGATCGTGCGGCACGTCGTAGTTGAGCACCAGACCGATGTCCTCGATGTCGATGCCCCGGGCGACGATGTCCGTGGCGACGAGTATCTTGACCTTGTTGTTTTTGAAATTGAGCATCACCTCCTCGCGCTGGGCCTGCTCCAGGTCGGAGTGCATGGCCGCCACGTCGAGTTTCATCCGTTTGAGCGTATGGGCCAGCTCCTTGACCTTGAGCTTCGACGACGAGAAGATGATCGTTTTCGAATCGGTCGGCTCGGCGAACAGCTCGCGGATGATGCCCAGCTTCTGATTCTCGTAGCAAATGTAGGCCGACTGGTCGATGGCCTCGTTGGGCTTCGAAATGGCGATGTTGACCTCCGCGGGATTGCGCAGGATGGTTTTGGCCAGCTCGCGGATTTTCGGGGGCAGCGTGGCCGAGAACATGATCGTCTGCCGCTCCCTGGGCATGTACGAGACAATCTTCATGATGTCCTCCGAGAAACCCATGTCCAGCATGCGGTCGGCCTCGTCGAGAATGAGGTATTCGACGTGCGAAAGGTCCACGCCGCTGTTCTGCAAATGGGCGATCATGCGGCCCGGAGTGGCGATCACCACGTCGGAACCGCTCAGCATGCCTTTCTTCTGGATGTCCCAGCCCTTGCCGTCGCCGCCGCCGTAGACGACCGTCGTCGAGATCGGGGCATAGTAGGAAAAACCCTGGAACTGCTGGTCGATCTGCTGCGCCAGCTCGCGCGTGGGCACGATGATCAGCGATTTCACCACATTGTCGGGATTCCCTTCCAGCAACAGTTTGTTCAGCAGCGGCAGCGTATAGGCCGCAGTCTTGCCCGTTCCGGTCTGGGCGCAGCCGATAATGTCGCGGCCATCCAGAATCACCGGAATCGTATGCTCCTGCACGGGAGTCATCTCGTGGAAGTTCATATCTTCGAGACCGTCGAGAATTTCATCTTCCAGATCGAGTTCATCGAAACGCATAAAACAGAAATTTTTAATTCTTAATCGTTTAATTCTTCACTGCGCTTTTCGGTGACGACATCCCCGAAAAGCGTCGCAGGCGTGCAGCCCGTGATGCGGACGCGAACATAGTCGCCGACCCCGTGGTCCCCGCGGTCGAGCACCACCACCTTGTTCTGCGAAGTGCGGCCCGAAAGCTGGTTCCGGTCGCGCTTCGACTCGCCCTCGACCAGCACCTCGAACTCCCGGCCCACGTCGCGCAGGTTGCTCGCATGTCCCAGTTCGTTTTGCAGGGCGATGATCTCCTGCAAGCGGCGCGACTTCACCTCGTCCGGCACGTCGTCCGGCAGGTGCTTTTCGGCGAAGGTCCCGGGGCGTTCCGAATACTTGAACATATAGGCGAATTCATACCCCACCTCGCGCATCAGCGAAAGGGTCTGCCGGTGCTCCTCCTCGGTCTCGCCCGAGAATCCCGCGATCAGGTCGGTGGTGATCGCACAGTCGGGCAGATGGCGGCGGATGGCGGCGATGCGGTCGAGATACCACTCGCGCGTGTATTTGCGGTTCATGCGTTCGAGCATCGACGTGGCGCCCGACTGAGCTGGAAGATGGATCGAACGGCAGATGTTGGGCATCTCGGCCATAACTTCCAGCAGCCGGTCGCTCATGTCCTTGGGATGCGACGTGGCGAAACGCACGCGCAGCAGCGGCGAAACCTCCGCCACACGGCGGATCAGCTCGGGAAAGCCGGTCTCCCCGGCGCGGTAGGAGTTGACGTTCTGCCCCAGCAGCGTCACCTCGCGGTAGCCGTTCTCGAAAAGGCTCCGCACCTCGGCGACGATGGTCTCCGCATCACGGCTCCGCTCGCGGCCCCGGGTATAGGGCACCACGCAGTAGGAACAGAAGTTGTTGCACCCGCGCATGATCGCCACGAAGGCGCTCACGCCATTGCGGTCGAGACGCACGGGAGCGATCTCGGCATAGGTCTCCTCGGTCGAGAGCAGCACGTTGACGCCCTTGCCGCCGGCCTCGGCCTCGCGAACCAGGTGCGGCAGATCGCGGTAGGCGTCGGGCCCGGCCACGACATCGACGCCGTGGGGCCCTTCGACCAGCTTTTCGCGCAGACGCTCGGCCATGCAGCCGATGATGCCCACCACCAGCCCCGGACGTTCGCGCCGGTAGCGCTTCATCTCGGCCAGCCGGCCCCAGATGCGCTGCTCGGCGTTGTCGCGGATCGAACAGGTGTTGATGAGTATGACATCGGCTTCGTCGATCCGGTCCGTATAGACGTAGCCCTCGCGCTGCATGATGGCGACGACCGTCTCGGTGTCGCTGACGTTCATCTGACAGCCGTAGGTCTCGATGAACAACCTGCGTCCCGCTCCTTCGAGCGGCCTCAATGTATTGATATTAAGCCCCAATTTTTAATCTTAATTTTTCATTCTTAATTGCGAAGCCCGCTATTCCGCGTGTATCTCGTTCTTCTCGGGGAACTGCTTGAAGCCCTCCCCGAAGGTTTCATAGGCGTCCGTCACCACGACGAAAGCCTTGGGGTCGATCTCCCGGATCTTGTGCTGCACCAGGTGAACCTCCTTGCGGCTCACCACCAGGAAGATCATGTCGCGCTGCGAATCGGTGTACATGCCCTTCGACTTGATATAGGTGGCGCTGCGGTCCAGGTCGTCGATGATGAAGCGTTTCATCTCCTCGTGGTGGTCGCTGATGATGAACAGCAGCTTGTCGTACGACGCGCCGTCGAGCAGGTAGGCGACCACCCGCGAAGAGATATAGATCGTGATGAGCGAATAGAGCGTCAGCATCCAGCCGTTCGCGGCCGCCTCGTCCGTGCCGATGCCGAAGCCGATCACCGCCAGTCCCGACAGCACGACGAAGCCGTCGGCCAGCAGGATGCCCGTCGAGAACTTGATCCCGACGAACTTCTGCAACAGCATGCCCACGATGTCCGTACCGCCCGTGGTCGCCTGCTGGCGCACGACGATACCCAGCCCGACGCCGATCACCACGGCGCCGATGACGCACGCCAGCAGCAGGTCGTTCGAAAGGTCCAGCCGTCCGCCCAGCAGCTGCGACGGGTCCAGCGCCTCGACCGCCTCGGGGCTCGGGTAGACCAGCCGCGTGAGGATGTTCATGAAGCCCGGCGTGTAGAGCGCCGCCAGCACCGTGCGCGTGCCGAACCCGCCGCCGAATACGAGCGCGGAGATCAGCATCAGCGGAATGTCGAACATGTAGCCGAACGTACCGACCTGGATCGAGGGGAAGATGTTGTGCAGCACGATGCCCATGCCGTAGACCCCGCCCGGCACCAGCTTATAGGGATTGATGAAAAGCACGAATCCCGTGCCCATGATCGAGCAGCCGAGAAAAATCAGAAACCACGAGCGCCACCACGCCCACGAGCCCATCGGTTCGAGCAAAGCCTTTGTGTTCATATCGTTGTCCGTTTATCCGGCAAAGACAGCGCAAGCCGAGAGCAGAGGCGAATTTATCCGAGCTATGCCGAGGCGCCGCCTGTCCAAGCGGAGATTTATCCTGCAAAGATACTAAATTCTCCGGAAATGCAGGCGCCGGGGCAGGAATTTTCGGCCGCACGGTCCATATCTGAAATTTTTTATTACATTTGCATGAACAATCAACAGCCAAGAAAAAGATGATTCTGACTATTTATACGGCTACCACCATGATTATCATCGCCTATCTGCTGGGCTCGATTCCGAGCGCCGTGTGGATCGGCAAGAAATATTACGGCATCGACATCCGCGAACACGGCTCGAAAAACGCCGGAACGACCAACATGCTCCGCGTGCTGGGCCGCCGGGCCGCCCTGCCGGTCTTCGCGCTCGATTTCCTGAAGGGATTCGTGGCCGTGACCTTCATCGAACTGATGCAGTACGACGACCTGATCGGCATGAACGACATCATCAACCTCAAGATCGGAGCCGTCTTCGCCGCCGTGCTGGGCCATATCTTCCCGATCTTCGCGGGATTCCGCGGCGGCAAGGGCGTGGCCACGCTCGTCGGAGCCGTGACGGGCATCTATCCGCCGGTGGCGCTGCTCTGCTTCGGCGTCTGGTTCGTGATGCTGATGGTGTCGCACTACGTGTCGCTCTCCTCGATGGTCGCCGGATGCTGTTTCCCGGTCTTCACGCTCATCTCGCCCAAGGTCAACGGATCGACCCCCTTCGTGGTCTTCTCGTTCGTGATCGCCGTCCTGCTGATCTACACCCACCGCAAGAACATCGAACGCCTGAAAGCCGGCACCGAATCGAAAATCTACATCTGGAAGCCCCGGCGCATGAATCCCGGCGACGGAGCGGAACGGAAAGACAAGGACCACGGCCCGAAATAGCCCTGCGCCCGTTTCGGACGGAATCTTCGGTAAAACAGGATATTTTTTCACCGACGACATGCGTCAGGAACGTTTTTTTGCGTTATATTTGCGCCGCGATCGGCATTCATCAATGCAAGAGATATGTTACAGGAAAACCTGCTGAAAATATACGAAACGAGTTTTCGGGAAAACCGGGAAATGTCGGCCCTTACCGACTATTTCAAGAACGAAACCTTTTCGTATTACGAAATGGCCAAGGAAATCGCCAAACTGCACCTGCTTTTCAAGAAAGCCGGGATCAAACAGGGCGACAAAATCGCGCTCATCGGCCGCAACAACCCCCGCTGGTGCATCACCTACATAGGAACCATCACCTACGGCGCCGTGATCGTGCCGATCCTCCAGGACTTCACCCCCGCAGATGTCATCCACATCATCAACCACTCGGAAAGCCGCCTGCTGTTTCTGGGCGACAACTTCTGGGACGTGATCGAAGAGGACCAGATCAAACAGATCGAAGCCGTCTTCTCGCTCACGGACTTCCATGTGGTGTACGAGCGCGACGGGAAATCGCTCACCAAGTTCCAGCGCGACATCGTGAAGAACTACCGCGCCAAATATCCGCGCGGATTCAGCATAAACGACATCAAATACGCCGAAATACCCAACGACCAGGTCGTCCTGCTGAATTACACCTCGGGGACGACGGGCTATTCCAAGGGCGTGATGCTCACGGTGAACAACCTCACGGGCAACGTGGTGTTCGCCATGACGATGATCAACACCCAGACCGGACAGCACTATTTCCAGAAAGGCGGACGCACGCTGTCGTTCCTGCCGCTGGCCCACGCCTACGGCTGCGCCTTCGACTTCCTGGCGCCGCTGGCCGTCGGCGGGCACATCACCCTGCTGGGCAAAATCCCGGCGGCGAAGATCCTGCTCGAAGCGATGGCCGTCGTGAAACCCACGGTCATCTGCTGCGTGCCGATGATCCTCGAAAAGGTCTACCGCAAGCAGGTGCTCCCGATGCTGGAAAAGGGCCCGATGTCGATCGCCATGAAGATTCCGCTGCTCAACTCGGCCATCTACTCGGTGATCCGCAAGAAGCTGATGGACGCTTTCGGCGGCAACGTCGGGATTTTCATCGTCGGCGGCGCCCCCATGAACCAGGAAACCGAATCGTTCCTGATGAAGATCAAATTCCCGATCACCATCGGCTACGGCATGACCGAATGCGCCCCGCTCATCAGCTTCACCCCCGACAACGAGTTCAAGGCGGGTTCGTGCGGCCGTTATCTGAAAGGGCTGCTCGAAGTGAGGATCGACTCGGGGGACCCCGAGCACGAAGCCGGAGAGATTCTCGTCCGCGGCGAACACGTGATGAAAGGGTATTACAAGAACGACAAGGACACCCGGAAAGTTCTCGACGAGGAGGGATGGCTCCACACGGGCGACATGGCCACGATGGACCCCGACGGCACGCTCTACATCCGCGGCCGTTCGAAAACCATGATCCTGTCGGGCAACGGACAGAACATCTATCCCGAGGAGATCGAGGACAAGCTCAACAACATGTACCTCGTGCTCGAATCGCTGGTCCTCGAAGGCGACAACGGCCGTCTCAAAGCGCTGGTGGTCCCCGACTACGAACAGGCCGAGAGCGAAGGCGTGGACAAATCGGAACTGCCGCAGATCATGCAGAACAACTTGCAGGAACTCAACGCGCAGCTGGCCGCCTACGAACGGGTCGCGGAGATCGCTATCTACCCCACCGAATTCGAAAAGACCCCCAAACGAAGCATCAAACGCTACTTATACGCACCTTCGCTATTGAGCAAATAACACGCGCCGCAGGCAGGTAACCACTTGGATTCTCTATCCCAAATTCTTCATAGTCACTTGAATCCAATTTCTAACAAATGAGGCGTCACTGATTAGTTCGGTTACCTGCTTTTTCACTCCCCGGCTCCTGCGGAACCGGGGATTTTTTTGCTCCCGTCCGGCTTTTTTCCTATCTTTACCCCATGAAGATCCAGAAAAAACAAGCCATCGGCGAAAACCTGCTCTACGTGATGGTCTGGGCAGCCATCATCCTGGTTCCCGT
>ERZ1673753.1591-NODE-1591-length-19894-cov-4.147689_pt1 | contig 19894 bp, 17 predicted proteins | sample MGYA00580201_ERZ1673753 | MGnify/ENA primary metagenome ERZ1673753 (study PRJEB41218, sample SAMN15661747) | gut metagenome | host: Homo sapiens | place: Canada: London | collected 2015-08-20/2019-03-30 | study: EMG produced TPA metagenomics assembly of... | reverse complement strand
AGGCAGAGTGCTCCGGTGACTGCTCCGACACCTGAAGACGCAGAAAGATAGGCGATTCCCATCTCCGCCTTTTCGTCGAAAATCACATCGGCGAGGATTGGCAGCATGGCTGTGTAGGGAAATATGCACAGCATTGGACCTGCACCGAGAACTAGCTGAGCTCCAAGTCTGGGGAAGCTCCACGCCTGAGTTAGCACCTCCGACCAGGGCGACTTCTTCGCTCGAGCATGCACGCAGCCAACAGGGAATTGCCGTGGAAGTGCACGGGCCAGCACTGCCGAGATAGCGAATCCAAGCCCACTAACTGCAATTACAAGTGCCGGTCCCTCTCCTGCCATTAGTGCTCCTGCGAGCCCAGGCCCAAGAATCAACGATGTTGTCAGTGCTAGTGACAGCGACGACATCGACCTCAACAGTCCCGCTTCCGCACTAATCCGCGCAAGTACGGTATTGCGAATTGCTGGTTCTGCCGAGGTTACCGTTGAGCGCGCGGCCACGAGAAGCAAAACCGCCCACACTGCCCACTGATAGTCTGCAACGAAATACATTGTTCCGGCACATGCCAGAGTCATCACGGCCCCAACGGCCAATACAGCAGCCAGCAGTCGGGTGGGCTCGGACCTGTCGGCCAGCGCGCCCAGGTGTGGCCCGGCTACGATGAGCGGAACCAGGCGGGCGAGGGTCATTATTCCCACCATCGTCGCTGAATTCGTCGTATGAAACACCCACCAGTTGAGCGCCACTAGTTCAGCCGCAGCTGCGATACGTGACAGGAGAGCCTGCCCAATCAGTACTCGAATTGCCCAATTCAAACGTCTATCACTCATGCACCAACTCCGCTACCAGCGGATTTGCCCTGTCAACATAAATGTCTGCACCAGTCTCCGTCAACCTCATAGACAAAAATCCCTTGCGTCTCATGGTTGGTCGCCCCATCCACTCGAGATCCTGAACAGGAATAGGTAGTCGGCACTCCGAGATAACGCGGTCGACCTGCACTCGGACGCGGTGCCACAGCGCTTCTTCGCCTATACCCTGAGCCTTGGCGAACTCCTGCACGATTCCATCGAGATTGCCGAATACACAGGCGTAGAATCCCTTGTTCAGAAACTCTTCATAATTGTCGGTCAGGGTTATTGAACCTTTTTCGAATGCCTGCGCCGATTTGGCTCCTAACCGAGAAGCCAGCGCACGCAGCCCGGAAAAGTCTCGGAGGAGCAATCCTCGATAAACTGGAGCCTCCCCGCTGAGGTCAATCTTGACCATTGTGTTCTGCAAATGTTGCTCCAAGGAAATGCCGTGGAAGAACATGAGTCCGAATACCGTTGCCACGAGGTCGTAGACGTAGTCATCGAAGAATCCGGGTGCGATATCCGCCAATGGACTTTGTACCTCTTCGCAGTGACCCCTTAGTGAGGAAGCACTCACTGCAATCTCCCCGTCGTTCAAGTACACCGAGGGATCTTCGCGTATTAGTGCCGATAAACCCCTCTGTCGAGTCTTTGTGTCCTCTTCGCGGCGAGCCAGTGCGACTCCCGCCAGCTCGGGCACCACCGTCACCTGAGGGTTCAGCCCTACTTCCTGACGCAGCCGTTCAACGGCTTCACTAACAACTTCGGCGACTCTAGGCGTTCCCAGCGCGCTGTTTTGGGAAATCGACCGCCTGGTCGAGGTCAGGGTGACGTCGACAGCACACTTGAGAAACGGCCTGCAACCCAAAGCTCCCAGCGAGTGCGGAATCAAGGTGCGAAGAGGGATTGTCGGTCGGGCAGCAAGAGTCAGCAGCGGAATCACAACAATTTTGCCAGCGACAATTTCGTCCTCGTAGACGTCGGTGATGACGTGGCGTAGTTGCCAGGGGTGCACCGGAATAATTGCGTAGTCGCCCGCAACATGGGCTCGGTCGAGGTAAGACTTTGCTGCTTCGATATGCTTCGGAAAATGCTGCTCCAGAAGCTGCTCAAAATCCCCACTGGCCCCGGGCTTGGACATTTCCACCATGCCTCGATCGACGGCGACGAATCTGAGATCAACCGTGCCGCCCGATTCTGGGCCATAGAGCATCGATTCCTCTGTACTAAAACCACGCCGTAATTTGGCCAACGGGTGTACGTTATGCCCAGAAATACAGAAAGAATCAGCGGCCGCTGTCGCCTCATGAGACAGCAAGGGACGCAGCAGCTCCCAGAAGCTACCGGACCAGTCCCCAATCCGTCGACTTACTTGAGCTCGAACCAACGCCAAGTTCTCCCGGGCGTTGGAGATATCAGGTTGCAGGGCGACTAGGGCATCGTCGGAAAGTTCCTCTTCGGCGGCCGATTTCTCAATCCGGTGTCGGAGAGTCTCATCAGCCCAGCTCAGCCATGGCTCAATACGCTGACAGAAGTGCTTATTGTCCAGCAATTCAATAGCAGCGAGTGGATTTAGTTCATAGACATAGTCCTGTTCTGTGACCGCGCCACTTAGCCGCATACCGAGCACCCGCTTAATCGGCACCTCGGAACCGAGAAACTTCCGAAAAACGATTTCGCTGATGTTTTCGCCGCCGTCCTCCACAGACTCCAGCAAAGCTGCACGGATACGCCAGTACTCCTCCGCAAGCAATTCACTATTGCCCCGGTCAATCCTACGACGCGTAGGTGCGGGAAGATTGGCTGCTAAGTGCAGGTGACGGTAAAGGTTCGCGACAAGTGGATAAAAGGCTTTATCCACAAGCCGGATCGGGTCATCTTCGACAAGCGCGGTTCCTCGTAGCTGCTGCCCTACTGAAGTACGTCCGATGGGCCCCTGCTCGAGGACTCGGCACCCGCCCAAGTCACGGACGATTATGCGCTCCGGCCAACCATCACGCAGCACAATCACAGTGTTTTGCGGGTGCGGCTCCACCGCGATACCCCACCGTGCCAGCAGCGCTGCGACTGGCACGAAGAGGAGCCGTCCCAGCTCCCGGAACCACTTTTCGTATACACCTGGTTCGTTGCCCAATTCATCGAAGAGATCGCACAGAATGGGACGAGACGACAGCGGATTGCGGGAAAGAAGCGTCGCCACCGGCATGGCCACATCATCAGCTTCAAGGTCTGCAGTGGGATCCTCTCGGAATACGGCGCCAAAGCAGTGCGCTCGCAGTCCTGAGTCTGCATCCCACCGCACGGCAGCAATATCTCTTGCGACGACAAATCCCGGCTTATCGTCGCTACTCCGCGGGTTAAACCCGCTGTCAAGCTCCAACACCTCAGAAATTTTTTCCGAGATAACCGGTGCCGCGACCGCTCCCGCCGAAATACCTCGAACCGCCCCTGTGAGCTGAATTTCAACCGCAACCTTGATGTGCATCGCCCCCTTTCCATCCGACACTCGGAGAGTGCGAACCGACATTAGGGGCTCGGCAAAGGCAGTGGTGTCCAGCAAGATGATTTCGCCATTAGCGATTTCGTTATTGAACTCGGATGCGATGATTCTCTCCCATTGGAACGGGTGGACTGGAATCACGGACCATCCGCTAATTCGCCGTCGCTCTAGCTCTGATGCCAGCGCCGAGGCAAGGCGTGGTAAGTGGCTGCGAATAGCCTCCAGCGTGGGCAGCCCTACTTCATGCACCCGCGCGTTGTTCACAGCGGCGAAGCGAAGTTGGATAGATTCGGTCTGTTCGGGGAGGACGTCGGACCATTTTTTGCCAATTCCGAGCGACGTCTTCGCTGCTGGACTCGCCGGGTGGCCGTCACAGACTAGCTGTTCACACCGAGAGAGAAGAGCAGAGGCTCCAGCTTCACCCGAGAGTTTTTCCGAACGCCGACGCAATGCATCCACCAGTGCGAAATAACCTGCTCCGGAGTCCCCTACGCCCCAACGCCGAACTATTCCCTGACGAGCTCGGCGCAGGCCTGCCACACTATCGGAGATTTCAGCACAGGCTCGGTCGAGGTTCGTTGGATTTATGCTGAGCAAGCGCTCTTCAGCGAGTCTCCTAAGTAAATCTGCTGAAGTTAGCTCACTGTCGATGAGGCGTTCGGCCTGTTGAACTGACTTTCCTTCTTGAATCAGGAGACGCTCGGATCGGAGAGCTGAAACGAGTCGTCGCCTAATTTCGGCTTCACAACTGTCACTATTTACATACACATTTGGCAACACAGAAGGTAAGGCTACCCTAATTTACTTATGCACGCCATAGGCGATTGGAAGATTTCGCCCAGTCTCCGGATCTTCAACCATGAGCGACGAGATTCCAAATGCACGTCGAATCAAAGCCGAATCGAAAGTCTCTCGCGTCGGGCCCTGTTCAACGATGCGTCCATCGCGCATCACAACCACATAGTCGGAGTACTTCGCCGCATGAGCCATGTCATGGACAACCATTACAATCGTCCGCCCTTTACGGTTTAGTTCCTGAACCAAGTCAAGAATCGACAGCTGGTGCGCGGGATCGAGAAAGGTCGTCGGCTCATCGAGAAGCATAATATCGGTGTCCTGAGCCAAGGTCATGGCAATCCACATTCGTTGCCGCTGCCCACCGGACAGCGCCATCGCATCCGTATCAAGGAATTGTTCAATTCCGGTCTGCCGGGCCGCCTGCGTAATCGCCGAGTGATCCTCGGCGCTTAACGACGCAAAAGCTCCCGAATACGGGTAGCGGCCGAAAGCGATGAGCTCGCGAACTGTCATCCCATCCGGAACCACAGGCTGCTGCGGTAGAAAGGACAGGCGCCGGGCGAACTGACGAGCCCCAAATTCGGAGATTCGGCGACCGTCCAGTTCTGCGGCTCCACGTTCAGGTGTCAACTGCCTGCCAAGCACCTTCAGCAGGGTCGATTTTCCACTGCCGTTAGGACCGATAAGAGCCGTAATTTTCCCGTGCGGGATTTTCAGCGTGACATCCTTGACAATCAACTCTGCGCCATAGCCCGCCGACACTTCAGTACAGGTAAGAGAGTCTGTCATAAGTTTCTACTTCCTCTTCACGCTCGTTACTCGATGAACCAGGTAGATGAAATAGGGCGCTCCGACAATTGCAATTAACGCCCCCACGGGAATCTCCGTCGGAGCAAACGCCCAGCGCCCCGCAGCATCAGCAGCGACCACCAGAGCTGCACCCGCCACGGCGCCCACGGGAATCTGACGCGCAAGATTCTGCCCCACCAACAGCTTCGCTGCGTGCGGGATAATCAGCCCGACGAATCCCAAGACACCCGCTGCTGCTACCGCCGCGGAGCCGCATGCCACTGCGACCATCAGCGCTAGGATTCGCAGCACGTTAAAACGGCCACCGATACTGACTATCGTTGAATCATCCAGTACCAGGGTGTTGAAGTGGCGCGCGAACACCAATGCCACTGCTGTCCCCACAAAGATGACGGGGGCAACGGTAAGCGCATCCGACATGGTGCGCGCATATAGAGAACCCTTCAGCCAAGTCATCGCGGCACCGGCCTCTGGCGCCACACGCACAAGGAGCAGCTGTGTCACAGCAGCAAGCCCCACAGATACAGCCACGCCTGTCAGCGCCAAACGCGCAGGATCAGCCACTGCCCGACCAGCCGCTGCAAAAACCGTCAATCCCCCGAGAAGGGAACCAACGAACGCGATTGGGGTGAGTGCCAGTGCTGGCAGAGATCCGAAACCGAGAAGTGCGACGACCGCCGCCAGGCCACCTCCAGCAGTAATTCCTAGAGTGTCCGGCGCCGCTAGCGGGTTACGCAATGCGACCTGAAGCAAACTTCCTGCCACGGCCATCCCCACACCCGCCAGCACGCCCACGACTATGCGTGGCATTCTGTAGCGCCAATAGAGATTTTCTCCGGAAAGAAGCCCGGCAATAACGTCGGGAAGCGACTTCTGAACTGCTCCAATCCCCATACCGACTAGGCAAGCCAGCACGAGGAACAATGAACTGACGAGGAGCACTAGGGCAAAGCGACTCTTAGTAACCACGCCTGCGACCTCCCTGACGTGCAGACCTGATCGAACGGATTCCCCATAGCAGCAGCGGAGCGCCTGCAATACCGGTGAGAATGCCTACCGGAGTCTCCGCGGGGGCCCACAGCCACTGCCCCAGGCTATCCGCGATGAGAAGCGTGGCCGAGCCTACGACGGCAGCTGCCACCAGGCTGCGCCTGTGCGTGCGACCCGCTACTCGCTGCGCGACGACAGCCGCAAGCAGCCCCAGAAAACCAATCGGCCCCGCGGCCGCTACACATGTGGCGGTCAGTACTACAGCCCCGACAACTGATCCGACACGCACACGCGCGGGATTCGCACCGATAGACCTACTGACTGCATCACCGGCACCGAGGGCATCTAGGGCACGCCCACCTGCGGCAAAGGCAGGAAAGATGAGCACCAAGGCGATTAGGGCTGGAACCAGGTCCGGCAGGCGAACTCCGGCGAGACGACCATTGAGCCAGGCCAATACGGTAGTCAGCTGAGCTTCATCCAAGACGAGGAAGATTGATGTCAGCGCGCTAAATATGGCCGACACAGCAATGCCCAATAAAACCATCTTTTGAATCGCGTTTGCACCGCCAGATTCTGGGCTAGATCCACGCATACTCAAAGAGATAGTGAATGCTGCCGCCGCGCCACCACCAATTAACGCGCCGGGCAAAAGCAGCGCACCAGTCGCAGACCCAGTTACGAACGCAGTCGCAACAGCGCCAAATGCAGCACCGGAATTAACTCCGGTAATTTGCGGGTCAGCCAGCGGATTGGCAGTTGCGGTACGCAGCAGAACGCCGCCGACACCGAGACTGGCGCCGACGATCACAGCTGCTAAAAGTCGATCACGGGTAAGGCTGCGTAATTCCGGATAGAGCTGCGGGGCATTAGCCGGAGCTGACAGTCCAGATAGTCGGTAGAAACTAATTGCCACGACAGTTACTACACAGATGAGTACGCATGCCCAAAAGGCACGGAATTTCATTAGGAATTGATAATTTGATCCAACATCGCCTCTGCGGCCAGCGGACCGCGGGAGCGTGACCAAGTGTCCTGATCAACGTCAACGATGTTGCTTACGACATCTGCGTACGGGCTGGAACGGAATCCCTCAATATCGTTGTACAGGTACATAACGTCGAGTTTCATTCCCGGGAGCTTGTCACCGGTCAGCTCGGCTACGTCAGTCTTGGACTCGATGGCGGACTTCTCTCCATCGTAGCCGTACTCGTAACCAGCAGCGGTCAGGAGAGAACCTGCGAAGGAGTCCTTGACCCAAGTGTAGAGGGTGTTCTTGGACCAACCAACGACGGCTGCTCGCGTGCCCGGCGCGACCTTCTCCTTTGCCTTTACCACCTTGTCCTCGATGCGGGCGCGGACTTCTGCAGCCTTGTCCTCAGCGCCAATCTTGGTCGCAATGTCATCCATCGCATCGAGCACCTCGGTATAGGAGGTGTCACCGTATGCTTCGGTCGGAGCAATTTCCTTCAGCTGATCCATAATGGATGCCTGCCGTGTCGGGCTTGCCAGAATCAAGTCCGGTTCAAGCGACTGAATGACCTCCAAGTTCGGCTGTTTCGCCTGCCCCACCGATGTAATGCCGTCGAGCTTGCCCTCGAGGGTTTTAGGCGCGGCGGACTTGCCAATCTCTACAATACCGACCGGCTTAACACCAAGTGCGTAAAGAATTTCCTCGTAACGCCAGTCGAGAGCTACTACACGGATAGAGGAAGCGTCTTTCTTCTCTTCTGCCGCAGAGTCACCATTAGATTCCTGCCCATCAGCGCATCCGACCAGGACAAACACCAGGGCGAGACTCATTGCAATAATGGCGGCGAAAAATCGTGCGCGGCGAGGTTCAGCCATGCTCATTCGATTTAAGTAATTTAGCATGACCTAATTTTGCAACCATTGGCTAACCTAACGCAACCACTTATTTTTCACTTTTCATTCGACTAGCCCCGGCCTCTACCCCCGCAGTTGCCTGTTCTCCACAACCCGGCCCGTGTGCCAAGATTGAACTCATGAACGCCTCCACCACACCCCTGCTTGTCGTGGGGCTCGGCAACCCTGGGCCCAAATATGAACTCACCCGTCATAACGTCGGCCATCTGGTGCTAGATGAACTAGCCAGCCGCACTTCTCCGATGCCCTCGTCGTTTAGCGTGCATAAGAAGTCCAACGCTGAGATTGTGCAGACTCGGTTTAAGACCTCCGATGGTGGCGAGCGACAGGTGATTCTGGCTAAGCCCAGGACGTACATGAATCTGTCGGGTGGGCCGATTGCGGCACTGGCCAAGTTCTTCAACGTGGCACCTACCGACGTCGTCGTAGTCCACGATGAGCTGGATCTGGACCCGGGCGGGGTCCGCCTCAAACGTGGCGGTGGCGAAAATGGTCACAATGGCCTGCGCTCGACCACGAAGTCGTTGGGCACGAAGGACTACATACGGGTGCGCATTGGCATTGGCCGACCTCCGGGCCGCCAAGATCCCGCTGACTACGTGCTGCGTAACTTCAATGCCAAGGAGCGCGAGGAACTCGCTTTCACCCTGCCCACCGCGGCGGAGGCAGTGGAGCTAATCGCCAGCCACGGGCTGGAGATTGCTCAGAACCAGGTGCACGGGCGGTAGCAGATAGAGGCAAATGGCAGCAACGAGCCCCCTTCCCTCCCAACTTTCACTGGGATGAGAAAAGGGGGCTATTTTCGCGTTCCCGGGAGCTTCAGTCTTTACAGCTCGTCGGTGTTCGTGCTGCTCGGCGTTTTCGTCGGCGGTTTCGCTCTGTCCACCGAGCGCCTGGCGGTGGGATTCGGGAAGCTGCGGCAGGGCGCCCGTGAGGGCATCAACCAGGTGATGAGGATCAGGCGCCCGGGGAGCTCCCCGTCCGGCACGCCCACGACTCGGCGTAGCGACCGCCCTTCGCCAGCAATTCATCGTGCGTACCCCGTTCTGCGACCGTCCCGTCCTCCGAAAGCACGACGATGAGGTCGGCATCGCGGACGGTGTGCAGGCGATGGGCGACGACGATCACGGTGTGATCGCCGCGCAACGCCTCCATAGTGCCGACGATCGCCCGCTCAGTGGCCGCATCCAGCGAGGATGTCGGCTCGTCGAGAAGCACCACCGGGGAATCCTTCAAAAGCGCTCGGGCGATGGCGAGGCGCTGCCGCTCGCCTCCCGACAGCAGCGTCCCTTCCTCCCCCACCGGGGTATCCCACCCGGAAGGCAGCAGCTCCACGATGCGGTCCACCCCGGAACGCCGGGCGGCCTCACGCAAGCGGTCCCCGTCACCGGGCCCGGAACCGAATTCGGGGTCGGCGAAGACCACGTTGTCCCGCACGGACGCGTCGAAAAGGAACGTCTCCTGGAACACCGGGGTCACCAGCGAGTTCACGCCGTCGGTGCCGATCCGAGGCAAGGGCACCCCGCCGATGAGGATCTCCCCCGAGTCCGGATCATGAAAACGCGACAACAGCCGCATGACTGTCGTCTTGCCCGCCCCCGACGGTCCCACTACGGCAACCAGCGCTCCCTGAGGTGCACGGAAGCTGACGCCGTCGAGAACCTTCTTATCCCCGTACCCGAAGCTCACGCCGCGGAACTCCACGTCATGCCCGTCGGGCGGCTCCGGTGCGGCAGGTTCGGGAAGGGCGGGGATTGCCCGCAGGTCACGCAACGCAGCCAACGTGTTGCGACCCGCACCGAAACCGCCGGACAACGCTCCCGCCGTGGTGATCGGTCCGGTGAACTGGACGACCACGATGAGCATTGGCGCCAAATGCGCCGGCGCCATTCCGCCCGTCGCGGCGACTGCCACGGCGACGATTACCGCCGCCGTGAACACCGCATGGACGACCGAACTCAACCGTCCGATGGCCGCCCCCTGCGTCGAGGTCGCCTTCGCGAACGCATCGTGCTGGGCCCGGATCGCCTCATCCACCATCGCGTCCGCCGCCGAACCGTCGCTCGCGGCGCGAATCGCCTGCTGGCAGCGGGTGAACTCGATCAACCTGCCGGAGACGGCAGCGACGGCGTCAGCATGCGCTTCGTCCGACTCCCCGCCGACCCGGCCAATGGCTCGGTAGGCGAAGAAGATCACCGGCGCCGACGCGACGAGAACCAAACCGACGCGCCAATCCACCGCCAGAATTCCGAAGGCGATGACGGTCGGCGCAACCACCGCGGCGATGACGGGCCGCAGGATCACGTGCGGCACGGACGCCGCAAACGCGATACCCGACGACGCCATCTCCGAAAAGCGGCCGGCCGTGGACTTGGTGACGTACCCGAGTGGCAACGTCAGCACGCGTTCGCCCAGGGAACGCAGCAGGGACGAGAGCACCGCTGCGGAATTCGCCCTGCCCACCGTCCCCGCGGCGAGAGACAGCACCGCATGGGCGGCCGCGAGGCCGGCGATGACGCCGGTGAAACGCCACGCCGTCGCATCATCCCCCTCGGCCAGAGCCGACAGCAGCGGCAGCAGCGCGACGAACGCCGCGCCCTGGGCCAGCGCGGCAAGCGCGGCCAACGCAATGAGCCACGCCAGCGTCATTCTCGAACGCCGATCCGTCATCGACCACAAGTCCCGAATCATCGGTTCCCCGCCTTTTCATCGTCTGATTCAGTGCCCCGCGGGGCGGATGGTTCGTCGTCGAGCGCGAACGCGCGCCACAAATCCCGGTAGCGGCCACCGCGCGCAAGCAACTCGTCGTGGGTACCTGCCTCCGCGACCGCTCCCCCATCGAGAACGAGGATGCGGTCGGCGTTGCGGATCGTGCTCAACCTGTGCGCGATCACAATCACCGTCCGCGAACGGGCCAAACGCTCGATTGCGGACTGGATGAGGGCCTCGGAAGCCGGATCCGCGTAAGCGGTTGCCTCGTCGAAGATGAGCACCGGCGCGTCCGTGACGATCGACCTCGCGATGGCCACGCGCTGCGCCTCGCCACCGGAAAAGGTCACGTCGACGTTGACCACCGAATCCAGGCGCTTCGGCAGCGCCGCGATGACCGTATCGAGGTTGGCGAGCTTCGCGGCCGCCATGATGTCGCCGTCGGTGGCGTCTCTCCTGGCCAGCCGGATGTTCTCCCGCAACGGCAGCGTGAGCAACTGCGGATCCTGGGACACCACCGACACCGAGCGGTGCACGTCGCGCACAGCGATGTCGCGGAGATCAACGCCGCCCAGCAGCACCGAGCCTTCGACGGGGTCGTGGAAACGCGCCAACAACCGGGCGACGGTGGACTTTCCGGAACCGGAGGACCCCACCAACGCCGTGAGGGTCCCCGGTTCGAACGTCGCGGACATCCCGTCGAGGACCCGCGGCCCATCCCCGTAGGAGAAGACCAGGTTCCGGACCTCGAGCGCGCCCCCGCGCGCGGGCACCGGATCGGCGGGCTCGGCGATCGGCGGCGTGCCCAGCACCTCCGCGATGGATTTCAGGGCCGCGATCCCCGCGATGATGGGTTCGGAGTTCATGGCCACCCGCACGATCGCCGCGGAGAGTCCAAGGCCGAGAACCAGCCCGGCGACGAGACCCTCCGGTGTGCCGCCCGCGGCGTCCCGCAGAGCGAGGCCGGCGCCGCACACCACTGCGAGGACCGTGATTGGAGACGTCACCACGTCGATGAGCCCAAGATAGATGTTCGACTGCCGGGACCAGGCGGACCACGCGCGGACGAACGACGACGCCGCGGCATCGTAGCGGCCCGAGCCCTGGTTGGCGCGTCCGAAGGACTTCATCACCGGGATGCCGCGCACCAACTCGATGACCGCGGCCGTCACTCCTTCGGAGGCTCGCTCGTAGTCGCGCTGAAGGCCGGCGCCACGCGACATCATTACGCCCATCAGGGCGAAGGTGACCAGCACCGGGACGACCGCCACCGCCGCGATCCGCCAATCCACCGCGACGAGCGCGATGAGGGAAAGCAGGGGAACCAACACCGCCACCACGGTCTCACCGACGGTGTGGCCCATGAGCTGGTGGACAGCCGCGACGTCCTTCTCAACCGACTCGATGATTCCCGACGAGCGCCGGGCGTCCAGCCAGCCCAGCGGCAACTTCCGAATTTGGGCTACCAGCCGGCGCCGGAGGTGGAGCTGCAGGTCGTTATCCGCCCGGTGCGAGAGCATGCCGGCGGCGCCGTCCGCGACCATGCGCACCGTCGCGGCGACGACGATGACAGCCACGGCCAACCACGTCCGATGCGCCGGGGCCTCCGGGTACGTCATCGCGATGTCGATGATGCCGACCAGCGAAGCGACGGTAGCCACCGACGACAGGGCGGACAACGCGACCACCGCACGCATCCGGGTCCGGATTGGGGCGAGCAGCGACCACGGGCCGACGGTCCCGTCCACGGCGCTCACTTGCCCGCCTCCCCGATCGCGCTCTTCTTCGCGAGAGTGCAGAAGTACACCATGCCGGCGCGTGAGGCTCCGCCCAGCTTCAGCCCGTTGGCTTCGGCTAGGTCCTCGAGCTCGCTGCCCCGGAACACCCGGTGGCCCATCTTCGCCATGACGGCCATGTCGACCCGCTCGTTCACGTCGGGATCCTCGGCGAACGTCTGCACGTAAGCGATGCCGCCGTCGGCGCGCAGCCTGGCGACCCTGCCGAGCGCGGCACCCGCATCCTTCATTTGGTGGAGCGCGCCGCACACCCAGATTTCATCGGCCCCGCCGGGCTCTCCCGCGAGCGGCGCGAGGACGTCGGCGACGTGGAATTCCGTCCGGGCCCCGAGCCCGTCGACGGCGGCGGCGTCCATCGGTTCACGCGCATAGCGGCTGAGGAACCTCGGCTGGACCTTGTCCTGGTAGGCCGCGAGGAGTCTGCGGTTGTTCTGGACGATCTGGGCAATCGACTTCATCTGGTTCTGTCTCCGGGGTGTGTGGGCCGCGTCCACGCGGCGGTTTCGGGTTAGGTGCTCGGGTTCGCGGGCCGTCGTCGGCGGCGATGCCCCCGTGGACGTGCCCGTCATGCAGACTCCCCCGGCCTCGTTTTCACGGCGATGCCCCACGCCGCGAGCACGGCGATGCCTAAGAACCAGGCCGCGCAGACCACCAGACCCGCAGCCCCGGTGCCGTTGACGGCCTCGCCGGCCGCGGATACGGGGGTGTGCCCGGCGATTCCGCGCAGGAGAGGACGGAAGTGGTCGGCGGGCATGAGCACCGTGTTGACGAACATCGCAACGATGATTAACGGGATGAGGGCCACGGAGCCCTGGGGGCTGGTGATGGAGAACGCGATGTACGTGCCGGTGCATGCGGCCGCCGCGGCAACCATCGCGCCGGTCATCGCGATCCTCCACCACCAGGACGCCTCAGGGGGGCTGTCGGAAAGCAAGGCGGCCACCGCCACGACGACGGCCGTCATCGCCATGATCCGGATGAACTCGGCGATGATCCGTGCGGCCGGCACGGCCGCGTACGGCGCCGGCATGGTGATCAACCGCTCGTGGAGGCCATTGCTGCGTTCAACGAACACGGTGGACGATCCCGTGATGGCCAGGATGAACGCCCACGCCGTCACGACCAGGATGACCGCGTTCGGGAGTTCGAACTCTCCGGTGAGCTGCCTGACCAGGCCACCGAACATGCGGTTGACGATGAACAGGTACACGAGCGGAGCAATGAACGTCATGAACCAGAAGTCGGGGCGCCGCAGCCAAATGTGGGCAATGCGCCGCAGATGCACGAAGATGGGGCCGATCATGATTCGCTCCTCGAGGTGAACCGGCGGATGAACAGGACGATTCCGGCGACCGCCGCGACACCGAGCCACAGGGCGGCCTCTTCCCCGGCGCGATCCGGGAAGGCGTCCGGGGACGCCGCCCTAATCACCTCGATCACCGGCGAAAAAGGCATGTGGCGCACGACGTCGCGAAGGGAGCCGTCCAAAGCGGTCGCCGGAATGAACGCGGTGGAGAACATGAGCAGCAGCATTTCCAGCGCCTGGATCGATGAGGCCGTCGACACCGGGGCGGGCACCATCAGGATCACCCCGTCCGTGACCAGGGACAGGACCGCCGCGGCGAGCAGCGACCACAGGACAGTCCACGCGACGTCACCGATAGCCATGTCGAGGCCGCAGGACCACGCGACGACCAGCAGCGCCGCGATCGACGCGGACATCCGCAGCACATCGGTGGCGAGCCTGCCGGCGACATAGCCGCCTGTGGCCCCGGGCAACACGCGCACGCGGTCAACGAGCCCGGACTCGACGTCCTGTCCCACCGCCATCGCCGACGCCGCGGCGGTGAACATCGCCGCCTGGAACAGGCAGCCGCCGAGCACGAAACGCAGGTACCCGAAGCCGGATTGCCCCGCCGAGTACCCAAACACCGCGTACAGGCACAGCAGGAAGAGCGGCGGAACTACGAACATGGAGATCAGCGACGCGGTGTTGCGTCGCAACAGCAGCAGATCCCGACGGAGAAACGCCGCGACCGACGTCGCACTCATCGCGCCGCACCCCCTGCGTTCATCGATATGAACACCTCGTTGAGGGTGGGCGGCGACACGCTCAGCGAATCCGGCGACGCTTCCGAGGCCTCCATCGCCTGCGCCACCGCCTCGAGGACCCGCGGTCCGGGGTCGACGTCGAGGGACACCGACTTCCCCGCGACGCGGGCGCCGTCCAGGCACGTTCCCCCGAGGCAGCGGGCGAACGCCTCCGCCTCGGCGGCGGTGGCAAAGGACACGCGAAGCACGTGCGACCCGAAGTCGCGGCGCAATTCCTCCGGCGTTCCGCTGGCGACGATGCGGCGATCCTTGAGCAGATGGACGTGGTCTGCCAGCGCCTCCGCCTCTTCCAGGTACTGGGTGGTCAGCACCAGGGTCATTCCGTCGTCCCGCAGTTGCCGGATGAAGCCCCACAGCTCTTCGCGGCTGACCGGGTCCAGCCCCGTCGTGGGTTCGTCGAGGAACAGCAGCCTGGGCACGACGCACAGCGACGCGGCGATGTCGAGGCGGCGCCGCATGCCACCCGAATAGGCCGACGCCAGCGTCGAGGCACTGTCCGCGAGCGAGAATTGCGCGAGCAGTTCCGTCGCGCGGGCGGCCGCGGCGGCGCGGTCGAGTCCGCGCAGCCGCCCGAAGAACTCCAGGTTCTCCCGGCCGGTGAGGTTCTCGTCGATCGCCGCGAATTGGCCGGTGGTGGCAATGTCAGCGCGCACGCCCGCCGGGTCCTCTTTCACATCGCGCGAGAAGATGCTCACCTCGCCGGAGTCGGCGGTGATGAGCGTCGACAGGATTCGGATGAGGGTGGTCTTGCCTGCACCGTTGTGGCCGAGGAACGACACGATCGCCCCGGTGGGCACGGTGAAACTCACGCCGTCGAGCACATGCTTGCGCATCCGGGCACCGCGCTTTCCCTTGCGGCCGCCGTCCGGCGGGGCACCTGCCCCGCCTTCGGGCGGGGTGCCCGCTTTGCCCGCAATCGGGTAGCTCTTCGTGAGGTCGCGGACGACAATCGCCGCACCTCGTTCAGCTTGATCCGTCATCGTTTCCCCTTTCCTTTGGTATCGCAGTGGGCCGCTGTCGGCAGCGGCCCCGTGGTCGGGTTGTCATGCGGCACCTCGATATGGATGCCCGCATCGCGGGCGAAGGCGAGGACCGGTTCGAGGAGCCGGGGGTGGCCGACGAGATCCCGGCACCCCGGCGCGACCGGCTTCCCCGCGACCGCCACAACGGTGGCGGCAGCAATCGCCGCGGTCATTTTGTAGGAACCCGGGCCGGTCGCCCGGACGACGGTCGTCTCGGCCGGTGCCTGGTCACGGCCTCGAACCACCTCGGGGGATCGGCGACCACCTCGGAAACCGGCAGCAACACCTGGTCGTAACCACGAAAAAGGGCGTAGACGTGGAAGCCGATCAGCGAAAGGTTGTGGGTCAAAGGTAGCCACGTGAGCATCTTGTTCTCGTACCGGTGTGCGTGGCGTGGGATCGTCGCGCGCAGACCGTTCAGCACGGACTCGTTGGTTACGATGACGCCCTTTGGCGATCCCGTGGAGCCGGACGAAAACTGGATAAGGGCTTCGCCGGCCGTCCCACCTCGCACCGGGAACGCGGGGACCGCCCCGGAGCCATCCCCGGAATCCACGTCCCCCGCCTGAGAGAAGTCCGATTCAGCATCACCCGGCATCGCCGCACCCGGTTCCGCGGCAGCGTCATTGACGATGGACACGTCGAGCAGCCGGTCCTCGCCCACGACCACGGCACCGTTTGCGCCGGTGAGCAGCGTGTGACTGCGTTCGTCGACCAGGATCGGGGCCCCGGGCATCATGTCCGAGAGCGTCCGCACCCTGTCGACGTCAACCGGGCCTGCCACCGCCTCCGCATGGACCCGGCCATACGGGACGAAGACGTCCCGCCGATTCTCGACGAAGGTGATCCCCTTTTTCGTCTCATCGGCCTTGTCCCGAAGCACGTCGCTGATGGTCCGGATCGTGTTCATTGGTACCTCTTTCGGTTGTCGGCGCCATGCCGGTGCCGGGCGGACCGGGCCGCATGGCGTGACCCGGCGGATGTGTCTGAAGGGTTGAAAGGGTGACGAAACTGGGTGGGGCGCGTCTCCGCACAAGCTCGGAAACGCTCGCGGGCCCGGGACCCGCCGGTTCCGGGTGCCCGTCAAGTCACTGCGGACACCAGGGCGGCGACGAAGGCCGCGGCGGACGCTGCGGCCACGAACCCGTCACGCACTCGCCAGGGGTAATCGGTGCGGAAGGTGCGCCGCGGATGGCGGCCGAAGTTGCGCATCGCCAGGGTCAGGGACAGCTTTTCGGCGCAGCGCACGGCGCTGACGAACAGGGGAAAGGCGATGCGCGCGGGCGTCGTCGCGCGGATGAAGCCGGAGCGGAAAGACTGCCCCGGTCGCATTGAGCGCAATCTAATCGCCCATGTCAGATGGGGGATTTCGCTGCGCAGGAACGCCGCGATGCTCACCCCGGAAATCGCTATGGTGCACCATGTGTAGGGCACCCGGAGGCGTTGCACCATGGCGTCGAAAAGCTCCTCGACGCGCATGCACGCGGAGACCAGGACCGTCCCCGCAAACACGGCCGTCAGCAGCAGTCCGTGATGGATGCCGTGGCGGACAGCCTCCGCCGGATCCCCACCGCCGTAGAACTCGGAGCGCCACCCGAGCAGGCCGAAGAACACCCCGATCAACAGGACGAGGAGGACCTTCCCCGCCGTCGCCCGAACGTCGCGTTCCGCGATCGCAGCGAGTGCGAGGAACGCCACCCCAGTCAGAGCGAGAACGGCGTCTCCGCCGGAGAGCAGCCCGGCGACGAGGACGAGCATCACCGCCGCGACAATCGTGATGGCGTTCAACCCCGCGCGCCTGCGAGCGGCGGATCCACTGGTCCAGGGGCTTTCGTCCAAGGACGTCCGTGCGCCGGCCGCGGGCAGTGCGCGATCCCGCCGGGACGACTCAGGGGAAGCCGGCACGTCGGCTGCGGGACCGGACCAGGCGACCTTCCCTTCGGCGACGATGCTCGCCCGATCCGCCCACGTTCGCGCGGCACGGCGGTCGTGGCACGTGAACACAACGGTTCCGCCGGCCCCGGCGTATTCCGCTAGGGCATCCAGTACGATGCGCGAGCTCGGCGAATCCAGGTGCGCCAACGGCTCGTCGAGAAGCAGCAAACGGCGATTGGCTGCCACCGCCAGGAAGATGCCCAACCGTCTTTTCTGTCCGCCCGACAGGACGAACGGCGAGACGGGGTCAAGTGCCCGGGGGCACAGGGCTTCCCGCAGTTTCCGCAGCTCATCGGTGCCGAGTGGTCCGTGCGGGTCCGTGCCGGCCAGCGCGGAGTCGATTTCCGCAGCGACGGTCGCGCGGGTGAACTGGTGCTCGGGGTTCTGGAACGCCAACGACGCGAAGGCGTCGGGGACGCGCCGGGCGGACGCGCCGTCAATCCGGAGGTCCGCTCCCGCCTTCATCTGGCCCGACAGCACCGCCAGCAAGGTGGACTTACCGGCTCCGTTGGCACCGACTAGGGCATGAATCTCGCCCCGTTCCAGTGTCAGATCGGCCCCGTTCAGGATCCTCTCCCCGCCTCGGGCCACGTGGGTTCCGGTCAAGGCCAGCAGTGGAACGGCATCCGCCTCTGATTCCGGATCGGGACGGTCCGGCGCCCCCGTGCCCGGCGTACTGGCGTCCGGCGTTCCGGCGGTCGCGGCCGTCGTCGCAATGCCCTTCACCGCGATGCCATCCGGCGCTCCGTGGGCGGCGACGCTCCCGTCCGCATCGAGGATTGTCACTGTGTCGACCCACCCGTCGAACGGGCGGAGGTCGTGCTCGATGAGCAGGATGACGCGCCCCGGGGCCCGCAAATCACGGATGGCGGCGAACAGCGACCGGCGACCGTCCTCGTCGACGTGGGCCGCGGGCTCGTCGAAGATCATGACCTCCGGCGCCCTGGCCACCGCACCGGCGATGGCCATCCGCTGGCGTTGCCCGCCCGACAAAGCCCACGGATCCTTCTCCGCGAGCTCTGACAGCCCGACCTCCGATAGAGCCTCGGCTGATCGCTTGGCGACGATACCGGCTTCCACGAGGGAAAACTCGAGGGCCATGGCCACGTCATCGACGACTCGGAGCGTGAGCACCTGCGTCGCCGGGTCTTGCCCAACGAGGGTGACCCGGTCCCCGTCCACGGGGCGTTCGGTGCCGTCGGCATCGATGATGTGCACGAATCCGGCATGGTCGATGGGGATGTGCGAGGGGATCAGTCCAGCGATGAGGTGGGCCAGGCTCGTCTTTCCGCATCCCACGGGTCCCGTGATGGCGTTGATCGTGCCGAAATCGAAGGAGAGATCCACCATGTCGGGTGCCCATCGCCCATCGGCGTGCCGCACGCCCGCGCCCCTAACCCGTAACCGGGACGGGGCCGTCCCGCGTGTCGCACCGGCGCACGCGGGTGCTCCGCCGGTCACCGGGTGACCCCGCGGCTGCGAAGCCCCTTTGCGACGGCAAAGCCCAGGACCAAAAACACCAAGCTCGATGCCAAGGCTACGGCGAAGCTGATCAGGGTCATGGGCGTGGTCGGCGAGTCGACGCCGACTGCGCGCGGGGCCATCGTTCCCATCAGCGCGGAGAACAACATCGCCGAGGCCACGAACTGGGGACGCGTCCACCGCCGGTACAGGGTGACCATGAACGGAAGCTCGATGAGCAATCCTTCCATAATCAGCGCCCCGATTGCGGCGACGCCGAACGGGGTGGTCGCCGCGGACACGACGCCCATGGCAAGGCACGCGATGAGGCTCGCGCCAAGCTTGCGGACGACGATGAGGGGAACAACGCACTGCAGGAACCACAACCCGAGCGTCGCCGCGACGAGATAAACGTGGGCGATGCCGGCGAACACCTGCAGGTAGGTCAGGGGCACGATGATGAGAGACCCCGCAACGCCGATCGCGGCGGCGACGAGCATGTCGCGGGTGGATGGTCGGCCACCCGCTGCGACCGGTGCGACGTGCACCAACCGCCCGTCATCCGTCTGCGACGCCACCGCGTCCCCGACTCCCTCTCCGGAGAGGGGCTCTCCGGTCGATCCACGTTTTCCGTTCATCGTCGCCGCCTCGCTTCCGTTGCCGGTTCCCGATCGGGAACACCACCTAAAACAGCATTAGGTTAGGCATTGCTTATCGCCTTACGCAAGGCTCAATTCACTGAAATTACCCCCTCCCCCGTTACCACGATGGTGCCCCCTCACGGGGCGCGGTCACCGTGCCCGGTATGGCTTATCTGCGTGAACATTTCCATAATCCGGGGATATTGCCACCGGACACCGGGGACAACCGCTGACAGCTAATAGGGCCACGGACCAAACAGAGGTCTCGTCGTAACGTGGGTGCCTGCAACGGATATCCAAGACACCGGCGACCAGCCGCAACAGAAGGACACCATCATGGAACCGTCCACAACACCCGACATCATCATCGGCCTCGACGTCG
>ERZ1673753.1590-NODE-1590-length-19907-cov-5.096766_pt1 | contig 19907 bp, 18 predicted proteins | sample MGYA00580201_ERZ1673753 | MGnify/ENA primary metagenome ERZ1673753 (study PRJEB41218, sample SAMN15661747) | gut metagenome | host: Homo sapiens | place: Canada: London | collected 2015-08-20/2019-03-30 | study: EMG produced TPA metagenomics assembly of... | reverse complement strand
AGCCGTGGCAGAAGAAGCACAAGAAGGTTTCCGCGGCGGAGGATCGCTACCTAATGACGGTCGTCGCGACGGCCTCCAACCCCCGCTTCCTGGTCTCCCGGGTGGATATTGACCGTGGCGGGGATACGTACACCGTGGACACCCTGGCGGACATGCGCGCCGAATACCCCGAGGCCGAGCTGTTCTTTATCACCGGCGCCGATGCACTGCAGAAGATCGTGACGTGGCGGGACTGGGAGAAAATCTTCGACTTGGCGCACTTCGTGGGTGTCACCCGTCCTGGCTACGAGTTGCCGAAGGACGACGAGGGCAGCGACGATCCGCTATCGAAGGAAGTCGCAGCCGGGCGCCTGTCTTTGGTGGAGATTCCCGCCATGGCTATCAGCTCCACCGACGTACGCGAGCGGGCGACGAATGGCCGACCCGTGTGGTATCTGGTGCCCGACGGCGTGGTGCAGTACATCGCCAAGCACGGCATGTACGTTTCCAGCGAATAGCTGGTGGGTTGCTAAACTGGATGTGTTTTAAACCAATCATGAAGGGCTGAAATTTTTTGACTGCTACTGCAGATTCGATCGCGCTCGCCGGAGTGGCGGCGCGCGCAGCGGCCGAGAAGTTGGGGGAGGACATTCTGGTCCTCGATGTCTCGGACCGTTTGGCCATTACGGACGTGTTCGTCATCGTCAGCGGCGATAACGAACGCATGGTGAACTCCATCGTTGACGAGGTGGAGTACGAGGTGGGCCAGGACGGCCCCAAGCCAACCCGCCGCGAGGGCCGCGGCGAGGGCCACTGGGTGCTGCTGGACTACGGCAACGTTGTCGTGCACGTCCAGCGCAAGGAAGAGCGCGAGTTCTACGCACTGGATCGCCTGTGGCGCGATGCCCCGCAGATCGAGGTCGAGGGCGTGGAGCAGGTAGACCGCGGAAGCAATTGGGATGCCGATGCAGAGGTAGATGTTCTGGAAGCCACCAGCATCGACGACCTGCCGCTAGCCGGCCCCGCCCCGGACGCGGACGAGCTGTAGAAGCTGATAAGTCTTCACCATGGGCGAGCGCAGGGTCTTTTTGGTCCGTCACGGACAGACGGAGTACAACGCCACGGGGCGTATGCAGGGACAGCTGGATACTGACCTGTCCCCGGTGGGTGTGCAGCAGGCCAAGGTCACCGCGCAGATGCTGGGGGATAAGCGCATCGCGCGGGTGATCGCCAGCGACCTTAAGCGTGCCTACGATACAGCGCTGATCCTGGCCGAGCCCTTCGGCTGCGAGGTGACCACCGATACCCGCTTGCGGGAGACGGACCTGGGCCAGTGGCAGGGGGCCTCGCGCGAAGAGGTAGACCGCGACTTCCCAGGCCAGCGAGCGTATTGGCGCCACGATCCCCAGTGGGCTCCTCCGGGGGGAGAGACGCGCCTGGAGGTCGCCGAGCGCGCCTACGCCGTGATTGAGGAGATCATGGCTACTGATGTGTTCGACGAGGGCGACGTGATGATCGTCGCCCACGGCGGCACGATCGGTGCGCTTACCGCCCGCCTACTGGACCTGCCGGTGCGCTACTACCCGGTGTTCACGGGCCTGGGAAATGCCTGCTGGTCGCAGCTTTTGGCCCGCCCGCGTTTTACTGGCGAGGCTGCCGGCACCACTCCGGTGGCGGTCGACGGAAGCACGGTGCCACTGGTGCCCTCCAGTCGCTCCGACTGGTGGAAGCTGCCGCAGTGGCACCTGGAGGGCTGGAACTTGGGCGTGGCCACCGACGCGAGTCCGGACGAGGGTGCCCTTCCGGGTGCTGCCCCTAGCTCTTTTGGTAATGACGCCACCCGCTCCAACCCGCACAACCCCAGCGAAGGTAGGTAGGTAGTGACTGTCCAGATCGTCACCGATTCCTCCTGCTGCTTGACGAAGGAACTTGCGGAGAAGGCCGGCATCACTGTGCTGGACTTGCACGTGGAGGGCGAAGGGGAAGAACAGACGACCTCGAGCCTGAGCAGCCTGGAGCTGACCGCGAGCTACGCCCGCCTGATGGAGCGCGGCGGGGATGCGGGTGTGCTGGCTTTACACCTTTCCAAGCAGCTGTCCGCAACGTATGCGAATGCGTGTATGGCGGCGGGAGTGTTCGACGGCCAGGTGAAGGTTCTGGATACCAAGAGCATCGGCATGGTGCTGGGCTTTGCCGCGCTGAGCGCCGCCGAGGCCGCGCGCGAAGGTGCGGACCTGGACACCGTGGTGGCGGTGGCCGAGGAGTCGCTGAAGAACTCCTCCCTGTGGCTGTACGTCCACCAGCTGGACGTGCTGCGCAAGGGCGGGCGCCTGTCGGTGGGGCAGGCGTTGCTGACCTCTACGCTGGCGATTAAGCCGATTCTGCAGGTGACTGAGGGCAAGCTGACATTGGCGGCGAAGACCCGCACCCAGGTCAAGGCTATGGACCGCGTGGTGGATCTGGTGCGCCGACTGGTGATCGACGAGGCCGTGGCGGGCAAGGGCAACCCGCGTGACGTGCAGATTGCCGTGCACCACAGCGATGCCGAGGACCAGGCAGTGGATCTATCTGCGCGGCTGGGGGAGATGATTGAGCAGCTGAACCAGCTGGAAGCCCCAACCGAGCCGCCGGAGCCGCGCCCGCACTCGCTGCGCAGGCAGGTTCGGATAGAGACGTGGAAGTCCTTGCCGCAGGTAGAGGTCAGTATCGTGAGCATCCCGGAGGTCCTGCAGCTGCACGTGGGGCAAGGGGCACTGGGCGTGGCGGCGACGCTGCGAGGTACGGCGGAGAGCGCCGAGGCGACCGAAGCAGCGGCAGATAAGTCCGCCGAGCCTGAAGAGATGCCGGATGCACCCGAAACATCCGGGGCGAACGGCGAGAAGGCCGAGGATAACGGCGCAGAGAGCAGCGACACCGAGTAACTCAGGAGGGGCTACAGGGAGCTTCTACTCGCCGGTTATCCACAGGGGAGGGGTTTTCCACAGCTTCCTGGAGTTTTGACGTTCCAGCTGTGGTTTCCGGCGGTCAGTAGTCCGCTAGACATGTTCTGATCGGCGCATGTCCACACGACGCATGCGGCAGAGTTCCGCCGACAAGGTTCGCGCCCGCGCTGAGGCTTTAGCTCAGCCCATGCCGGAGCATGAGCTCGCCAACGTTGACCTGGACACGCACACGGTCATAGGCAGCACGGCATCCAGGGGGCTTATCGTCACGGTGGTCGTGGCGGTCCTCATCAGCGGCACGTTCTTCGCCTGCCAACGGCAAGATTCGGATGACGGGGCGGGAGTAGGCGGCGCCGACATGCTGGCGACCACGAGCGAGCCTGGGGGTTCCGGAGGAGCCGCAGAGGCAGGTGCGGGTGGCGCTGCGGCGGCAACTGGCTCGGGGGAAGCCACAGCGGGGGACGATGGCCAGGCTAACGAGCAGGACGATCACCAGGAAGTCGTGGTGAGCGTGCAGGGTATGGTGCATCACCCCGGGCTGCTCCGGGTGCAGGCGAGCACCCGGGTGGGCGAGGCAATAGAAGCTGCAGGTGGCGGTTTGCCTAAGGCGGTCGTGTTGGACATCAATCTGGCAGAGCCGGTCAGCGATGGCATGCAGATCGTGGTGGATGATCGTGGCTCGCGCGTGGTGTACGCCGGTGGAGCGCAAGCCGCGCCGGGTGGAGCCGGAGGAACAGGCGCGGGCGGGGCTAAGCCTGGTGGGGCAGGAAGTGGGCCTGCAGCGCAGGGAGGAAACTCCGGCGGCGCGGGTGGCACAGACGGCGCAGACGGCAAAGTGAACCTCAACACCGCAGACGCCACGCAGCTGGAGACCATCAGCGGCATTGGCCCCGCCACCGCCGAGGCCATCATCGCTTGGCGAGACGCCAACGGTCCCTTCACCAGTATCGAGCAGCTCCTGGACGTCCGAGGCATTGGCCCGGCGAAGTTCGAAGCGATGCGCGATGCCGTCACTATCTAACTCGCTGGTGTTGAGCGCGCCGGAGCCGTTCAGCCCGGAAGCTGTCACCAAAGCCCGTGGCGTTGATCTGCGGCTCGTCCCCGTCGCGCTCGGGTGTTGGCTCATGGCTGCCGCGATCATCCTGACCCGCAGCTTCTGGCCGCTTGCCATCGGAGGGCTCATCACGCTCGCCAGCACCACCTGGTGGTGGCACGCCCGTTGCAGTTACGGATCCCCGTGGCGCCGCCTTTTCGCGCGCAGCGTTGCGACGGTCGGGGCCGTCGCTAGCGCGGTGGGCCTGGGCACGTGGTGGCGGATCCTTCTTATTGACGCCCAGCCGCTACTGCAGGAGCTCTCCACCCGAGCAGGCGGTGTGCAGCAGCGGGTAACGGTGGCGGGCCTGCCAAAACAAGTCGCGGAGGGGACGGTGCTGGTCCCCGTGGACGTCGACGGCCTGGGGGCGGTGCCACTCTTTTTACGTCCCGATTTGGCCGGTGCTGGCGCAGGTGCTGGGGGCGACGGGATGGGCGGAGGCACAGCGGGCGCCGGCGACTTCACGGGCTTACAACCCGGCATGAGCTTCGACATTGCCGCCACCATGCGCCCCGCCCGTGGGGCAGAGATGGTTCCCGTCACCTTGTCCGCCACCCGCGCGCCGGAGAACATCACCGAGCCGGAGGGCATATGGGGCATCACCGCCTGGCTGCGCGAAGGCTTCCACGCGCTGTGCGCTGACCTGCCGTGGGAAGCCGGGAAGATCCTGCCCGGCATGGTGATGGGGGACGTCAGCATGCAGGATGCCACCCTGCGCAACCAGTTCACCGTCACTGGGCTAAGTCACCTCAGCGCGGTCTCGGGCTCGAATGTCGCGGTAGTCACCGGAGCCGCGTTGGTGCTGGCTACGGCCTGCCGGGCGGGGCGCCTCACCCGGCTGCTGGTGGCCGCCGGCGCCCTGGTGGCCTTCGTGCTGCTGGTTGGCCCGGAACCCAGTGTGCTGCGCGCGGCGATCATGGGCAGCGTCGGCCTGGTGGCGGTGGCCTCCGCCCGCTGGACGGACATCATCGCCTCCCTGAGTGCGGCCATCATCGTTCTGATGGTGCTCTCCCCAGGCATGGCCATTAGCTACGCCTTCGTGCTCTCTGTGGCGGCGACGACGGGCATCGTGGTGGTGCTGCCCTGGTGGTCAAAGGCCGTGCTGGCTAGGATGCCGCTGATCCCCTGGCTGCCCGTCCACGATCGGCCCACCCAGCTGCAGGCGATGGTGGTGCGCATGGTGTTGGTGGCGATCGCAGCGGACCTGGTGACCATTCCGATCATTGTCCATATGACGGGGAAAGTCTCCCTGGTCGCGGTCGTCTGCAACCTGGCGGTGACGGCGGTGGTTCCAGTGATCACCGTACTGGGGCTCATGGCAGCACTGCTGGCGGCGATCTATCCACCGGTGACGATGCTGCTGGCCAAGCTCATCGTCGCCCCCGCAGTGCCATGCGCGGCATGGGTGCTGCGGGTGGCCCGCACGGGGTCTGGCGCGCCGATGCTCGCCACCCCAGGCGGATGGGCATGGGCGGGCATCGCCAGCGCACTGCTGGCGGTAGTGCTGGCGAGCGTGCGCTACGCCAGCTACTGGCGCACCCTCCGGTGGGGCTGGGCCACGCTTATGTGCGGGGTGCTGATGATAGGGGTGTGGGGACGAGGGGGCGTCATAAAACTAGAAAAACCAGACGCACCCGCGGCTATTAAGACAGGGCCGGTGGACCTTACCGGCAAGGCAGTGTTTCAAGTTCGAGACGACGACCAGGCCATGCGACAGCTACAAACGATCGACGCAACCGTGGCGGAGAAAGGGGGAGCGCAACAGGTGGCGGTGATCGTGACACAGTGCGGAAAACCGCACGACAGGCCAAGCTTTATGCCGAACGGGGTGCCCGTGTACTACCCGTGCAAGGACAAGGTGGAGATCCGTTAGAAGTCATGCGCGCAGATCTGGCAAGATCGAACCCATGAACCGCCCCGAGCATCCCGCACCCATCAACCTGATCGTCGGCGGCGACGACTTCCTGGCCGAACGACGCAGGCAGGGCATCGTCGACCAGGCGCGGGCCGCCAGCGGAGACCCGAACTTGCCGGTAGAGATGCGCAAAGCCTCGGAACTCAGTGCACCTGAACTGGCTGAACTGCTCAGCCCCAGCCTGTTCGCCGAGGACCGCATCGTGGTCGTCACGGGCGTGGAGGATACGGGCAAGGAGATCGTCGGGCTGCTGGAACAAGCCATCAAAGACCCAGCCGACGGGGTGGTGCTGATCATCGTGCACACCGGTAAGGGCCGCAACAAGAAACTGGTGGACAGCTGGCCGAAACTTGGCGCGGTGGTATTCCAAGCCGGGGCGCTCAAGGGTCGCGAACAGCTGGCCTTCATCGACCAAGAGTTCCGCAGCCAGGGCGCGCGCGTGACCCGCGAAGTGTGCGAACTGCTGCTGGACGTGGTGGGCAGCGACCTACGTCAGTTGGCCAGCGCCATCAGCCAGCTCATCGCCGATACGGACGGCCACGTGGATGCCGCAGCGGTAAAGCGCTACTACCAGGGCAAAGCGGAGGTCAGCGGCTTCGAGGTGGCCGACTACGCCATCGCCGGAAACGTCCGCGCCGCAGTGGCGCTGGCGCGCCGGGCGCTACAGCTGGGCGTGGCGCCGGTGCTGCTGGCCAGCACACTGAGCTCCGGGATCGCAGACATTGCGAAGGTGGCGGGCGCGGGCAACATCAACTCCCGCCGGGATGCGGCGAAGTTCGGCATGGCACCGTGGAAGCTGGACAAAACGATCCGCACCGCCCGGCGCTGGACCACCCCCATGATCGCGCAGGCGGTGCAGATCACCGCGGAGCTAGACGCGGGAGTGAAAGGGCACAGCGCCGACCCCGACTTCGCGGTCGAGGACGCGGTGCGCAAAATCGCCTACGTCGCTGGCGGGCAGCCAGCGCGCAGGTAGCACAGTGCTGGCGGGCAGCCAGCGCGCAGATAGCACAGTGGGTACAGCGCTACCGGGCGTTAAAGCCCTTCCACACGCCGAAGTGCACCGCGTCGTCGTAGCGCGACTCGAAATTGTACTCGCGGGTTTCCTCCCACGCGGCTACTCCACCCTTCAGGTGAGAGCCGATGAGCGCGCCAGTCAGCGAAGCGCGAGTGCTGCGGTTGCCAGGCCAGTTCACGGCCACGTGCAGGAAGTCGTGCGGGGCGTACTGATCCTGATTATCCAGGTACAGTTGCGCCAGCAGTAGGGCGGAGGCGGTGCAGGAGCCTGCATCCCACCCACGACCCAGAATCTGCACAAACTTGCCGCTATGGCGGTACAGCTCCTCGAAGTCGCCCTGCTGCAGGAACGGGGTCACGTGCTCGTGCACGGCGCTGACGCGCGAGATCAGCTCACTCAACGGAACGTCGGGGCCGGTCAAATCCGTGATTAGAGCCTCGTCCAGGTCCGTGAGGATGTCCAGCTTCTCCTCGTTGGTCAGCAGGCTATCGTTATCGAAGTTCTCATCGCCGGCCAGGCCCTCCGCGACGTCGATCAGGCGGGTGCCCTTCTTGGCTGCCAGCATGCAGGCCACCATCGCGCACGCCGCGCGGGCCACGCCCGAGTCGTGAGTCAAGATGCCCTGCAGGACGGACCAGCCCACGCCTTCATCAGCGGGAGCGAGCAAAGCACTGGCGGCTACGCGCATCACGGCACCGGCGCCACCCGAGTGCGTCGCCACGTCGTCCCAGTGCTCCGCCCCGAGCAGGCTCAGCCGGTCCAGCGACTCGGTGTTCGAAGCTCCGGGGTGACGGTCGTAGTCCCGGTCGCCGTGGTAGTTGATGAAGTGCTGGCCGATGGCCTGCATGCCCTCTTCGCGATCCAGGTCCCCGTCGTCGATCTCTGCCATCGCGGCGCACAGAGCCAGGGTCATCTGCGTAGCGTCGCTGATCACCAGCGAATCGGGTAGCGGGGTGCGGTCGGGCTGCGGCTCGTTCTGGTACGGGTAACCCCACGCATCGCCCAGGGCGGTGCCGAGTAGGGCTGAGCGGAAGCGATCCTTCATCCCTTTGTCGAACTCCTTTGAAAAGTCATTAGCAGCGGTCAGCTGTGGCTGTATCCAGCCCTAATTTAGCTCTTAAGCTTAGGGCATAACGAAAACCCGCACCCGGGGAGAGGTTGTTGCTGTTGTTGCTTTGTGACGCAACGTCTCAACCTCTGTGAAAGGGTGCGGGCCTCGATTCAGGCAAGTGCCGATTGGAGAATCTCCGGATAAACCTTAGGCCATCTTGTTGAAGCGAGCGGCCATGCCGGACTTCTTGTTTGCCGCGTTGTTGCGGTGGATGGTGCCCTTGGTGACGGCCTTGTCGTAGAAGCGGGAAGCGACGCGCAGCTGAGCCTCAGCGGCCTCCTTGTCGCCAGCTTCAACGGCGGCGTTGAACTTGCGGGTCTCGGTGCGCAGGCGGGAACGGATAGCCTGGTTGCGCTTGCGAGCGATCTCGTTGGTGAGAACGCGCTTCTTCTGCTGCTTGATGTTTGCCATGGTGGCGTGCCTCTTCTTTCAAAAAGTTTTCGGAAAAAATCTGTTCAGGGGAGCGGACTCCCGCCGCGGCCGCGCGGTCTCTAACACCCCACCCAAGGTCCTGTGGGATGCGGCGTGGCCTCGCAGTGCGTCCCGATAACGGCGCTGGCACTAGGGGTTAGCGCTAGTGGCTGCTACGAGCAGCACTGTGAACTCGGGAAATGTTAGCAGCAGGGGCGCAGAAAAGGCAAAAAGCTCCGGGCGGGGTCTTTTAGCCCCAGCCGTACTCCTGGCGCAGCACGTTGGCTACTCGATCGAAACGGCGGGAGGGCAGCGGGATGCCGCGGCGTTGGATGTGAGATTCCGGCACCTGCAACACCTTATCTATACGCACCCAGCTATCGCGATCCGCGCCGGAGCTCCACGGGCCGGTGCCAATGGGAACCCAGATCGGCTGATCAGCATACTCCTCGCGGGAGGAAATCAGCAGAGTGAGAAGCCGGTGGCTCTTGCGCCCGACCACAAGCACCGCGCGCCGCTCAGGGGGCACGCCCTTCTTCGGGCGGATGTCTGCCCACACGACCTCACCAGCATCCGCCTGCCCGTCCATGTCCGGGATGTAGGTGACCGGGCGGGCGAGTTCGCGGCTGGGAGTTTTGATGGTTTCGTCCCGTTCGCCCGCCAAACCGGCGTACTCCGCCCCCATTCCCAGGTGTGCATTAAGCTCGGCAATGCCGCGTTTCAAAGACTGCCTGCGCGTGAAATGGCGGATATAAAACCGCTGGAAGAACCCCTTGATGGCCCCAATGGGATTGCGGGATTTCCCCCGTGGGGGCGTCACATCCACAACACTTCCTTCGGAACCAGCCATAGGTGACAGATTACCCGAACCACGTGCGCACAGTAATAAGGTTCGCAGCTAAACCCCGTCTGCTACTTCCGGGCCGATGCATAGTAGGGTTACGCATAAGCGAAAGAGGAGGGCAAATGGCAGCCAAGCAGAAGAATTACGCCACTGAGACGTTCACGGACCCAGAGAGGATCCGCAACTTCTGCATCATTGCCCACATTGACCACGGCAAATCCACGCTGGCGGACCGTATCCTGCAGATGTCGGGCGTGGTCGAGGACCGGGACATGCGCGACCAGTACCTCGACAACATGGACATCGAGCGCGAACGCGGCATCACCATTAAAGCGCAGAACGTGCGCCTGCCCTGGGTGCCGAAGACCGGCGCGCACGCGGGCGAAGAACTGGTGATGCATCTGATTGATACGCCCGGCCACGTGGACTTCACCTACGAGGTCTCCCGCGCCCTCGAGGCGTGTGAGGGTTGCATCCTGCTGGTCGACGCAGCACAGGGCATCGAGGCGCAGACGCTGGCGAACCTGTACCTGGCGATGGAAAACGACCTGGAAATCATCCCGGTGCTGAACAAGATCGACCTGCCCGCGGCGGACCCGGAGAAGTACGCCCTGGAGATCGCGCACATCATCGGCTGCGAGCCGGAGGATGTGCTGCGCGTATCCGGAAAGACCGGCGAGGGCGTATCCGAGTTACTGGATAGGGTCTGCGAGCTGGTGCCCGCGCCCGTCGGCGATCCCGACGCGCCCGCCCGTGCCATGATCTTCGACAGTGTCTACGACATCTACCGCGGCGTGGTGACCTACGTGCGCATGATGGACGGCAAGCTGGAATCCCGCCAGAAGATCCAGATGATGAGTACCGGCGCGACCCACGAAACCCTGGAGATCGGCGTGGTCTCCCCAGAGCCGACGAAGACCAAGGGCCTGGGTGTGGGCGAGGTTGGCTACATCATCACCGGTGTGAAGGACGTTCGCCAGTCCAAGGTGGGCGATACGATCACTTGGGCCGTCAACGGCGCGGAAACCCCGCTGAAGGGCTACCAGGAGCCGACCCCGATGGTGTACTCCGGCCTGTTCCCAATCAGCGCTGACCAGTACCCGGACCTGCGCGAGGCCATCGAAAAGCTGCAGCTCAACGATGCCTCCCTGACCTTCGAGCCAGAGACGTCCGTGGCCCTGGGCTTCGGCTTCCGCTGTGGTTTCCTGGGCTTGCTGCACATGGAGATCACCCGCGCCCGCCTGGAGCGCGAGTTCGACCTGGACCTGATCTCCACCGCACCTTCCGTGGTGTACCGCGTGGTTAAGGAGGACGGTAGCGAGGTGCTGGTGCGCAACCCTTCGGATTGGCCGGGCGGCAAGATGCGCGAGATCTACGAGCCGATTGTGAAGATGACCGTCATCGTGCCGGCGGAGTTCCTGGGCGCGACGATGGAGCTGTGCCAGTCCAAGCGCGGCCAGATGGGCGGCATGGATTACCTCTCCGAGGACCGCGTGGAGCTGCGCTACACCATGCCTCTGGGCGAGATCATCTTCGACTTCTTTGACCAGCTGAAGTCTCGCACCAAGGGATATGCTTCGCTGAACTACGAGGAGGCCGGCGAGCAGCTGGCCGACCTGGTGAAGGTGGACATCCTGCTGCAGGGCGATCCGGTGGATGCGTTCAGCGCCATCGTTCACCGCGAGAATGCCCACTGGTACGGCAACAAGATGACGGTGAAGCTCAAGGAGCTCATCCCGCGCCAGCAGTTCGAAGTGCCGGTGCAGGCTGCCATCGGCTCCAAGATCATCGCCCGCGAGAACATCCGCGCCCTGCGCAAGGACGTTCTTTCCAAGTGCTACGGCGGCGACGTGTCGCGTAAGCGCAAACTGCTGGAGAAGCAGAAGGAAGGCAAGAAGCGCATGAAGGCCATCGGTTCGGTCTCTGTTCCGCAGGAGGCCTTCGTCGCTGCTCTGTCTACCGACGCTGATTAGGTTTATTGACGCCGACTAGGCTCAGCCGAGCTGGCGCACCGCTGCGGCCAGGCGGTTGATCTCGCTTAGGGAGAGCTCCTCGTCCGCGTGGGCGTTGCAGTAATCCAGCAGGGTATAACCAGTGAGCTGCAGCTGGTTGTGCTTGGCCCACATGCTGCGCGCATAGGGCGAGTTGTTGTTGATCATCTTCATCATGTGCTTGCGCTCGCTGAGCAGCTCGAACTGCAGGTCCCGGCGCGCGTAGAGCGCACGGTCCGGCGGGTTCATCAGCAAGGCGCCCAGCAGGGCACCCATTGCCGCTTCGCAGTGGCCTGCAAGGCGGCGGTGATAGTGGGCGTCCGACGTAGTACGCCAGAACCACAAGAAGATAAACGAGCAGATAACCGCAATACACACTTCGGCGAGGCGGTCGATCACCACGTCGCCGAGCGGGCGGTCGAGAGAGTTGCCCATCATCAGCGCCATGGGCGTGGTGAAGATGACGGTGAACGCATAGTTCTTGACGATGAAAAACTCGGCGGCGAATTGGCAGGCGGCCAGCAGGAACAGCAGGGGGAGGCCGCTGATCTGGAAAGCATGGGCGATGGCGAACAAGCCGATGCCCAGGATGGAGCCCAAGAGACGGTGGACGCCGCGGATAGTTCCGGGGACTTTCTCCGGGCCCCACTGCAGGATAAGCAGGGCGGTGATCACGCCCCAGTCGGGGCGGTCCAGCCCCAGCCAGATCGTGAGGGCGCAAGAGACGAGGCTGGCCAGCACCACCTTTTCCATGCTGAGCTCTGCATGGCTGTGGATGTTGAGCGAACGGCCGAAGCGGTACTTCACCGAAGGCTTGTGGTGCGGGATGGCGGTACGGGTGGGGTCGACCATGCCGTTGGTATCGGAGAAGTCCTCGTCCGTATCCACGTAGCCTGCCTGCGCGCTGGTGGACATGAGTTTCTGGCGGGCCTGCTGCACCTGCACCACCAGGTCGCGTTGTGATTCGCGGACGACCCTACCGCCGGAGACGATGCCCGCGCCCATGAGCGTGGTCCACGCCTCGGAGAGGGAAGTGCGGGCCAGGTAGTAGTTGCCGGGACTTGGATCCTCAGCGAAGTCTGCCACTGCGTTGTTAAGGGTGCGGATGGCCTGTTGTTCCGGGCCGCGCGGGTTGAACAGGGCGGGGAACATGCCCACGATGATGGCGACGAACGCGCCGAACAGAGCCCAACCGCCGATTGCCAAGGGGTTAAGGTCGTTGCGGGCGATCATCGTTGCACCGCCGGAAACCATGACGATGAAGAAGCCGCCCGGCGGCGGCAGGCGCAGTGCGTTCTGGGCGTAGGTGAACACGCCGGAGAGGAAGGTGCAGTATACGCCTGCGATGAGCAGCCACCAGTGCGAGCCGCCGGAATCCATATGCTCCCACATCATCTTGCCCAGCCAGGCGGCGATGGTGGGGCAAGCGGCCAGCAGGACGGCGGAGAACGCCATCACCTTCAGGCGGATGCGGTACGGCAGGTTACCGCCGTAGATGACAGTGAACGCTCCGCCAGCAACTAGCAACATCGCATCGGTGTGGCCCAACGACCAGGCGATCGTGCCCGGGATCAGCAACGACAGTGCCGCTCGCAGTCCACCGGCCCAGCCCGAGGCCTTCGAGTTGAAGGTACTGAACAGCTCCCACGCGCTCGGGCGCTGGGGGATGGGGAACTCCGCGGGGTTACGCGGGGGCTTTGGGGATAGCGGTGATGGCGAGGAGGGCTGCTTGTCGGGGCTGGTTTGGCTCACTGTGTCTTTGTTTTTCCTCGTATACGTCGGCGAAATAGGGCATTCAAGGGACAGTCAAAGAGGCAGTCCCTTGGGGACATTCACAGTGTAGTCTCCGAAATCGAACGATGAGCTGTGGACCGTCCGGCGCAGTGCCTACACTGAAGACCATGAGTTACAGGGAACCGCAGCACCCGGGCGAAAAGGATTACCTGGCTGGCTGGATGCCCGACGAGGATCCACACGATGGGCAGGTCGTGCGTACCTCCGATGAGCAGGAACTGGAATCCCGCCGCATTCGGTTGTCGAAGTACCGCCCGAGCACCGCGAAGAAGATCGCGGCGTGGCTGGCATTGATCCTGGGTGTGATTATGCTGTTCGGGATTCTCTCCGGTTCGATGGAGGACGTCGATGGAGGCCTGAAGATCCTCCTGGCGGTGCTCTACTTCCTCATGTTTTCCGGACCGGCACTGTTCTGGATGTATGCGAACAACCGCGATACCAAGGCGGTTCGGCAGTGGGCTGCCACGGAGTCCGACTACCGGGAAGTGTGGGAATCCTTCGACCCGGCAACGCAGTCCATCTTCGCGCGGCCTTCACTGGCAGATGAGCTGCCTCTGCTGCCGAAGCGCCCCTGGTTGTGGATTTGGATCGCGGAGTTCGCGGTGATCGCCACTACCGGTGCGCTGACTCCTGCCTAGCGTTCGCCTGATCCGCGCAGGGCGCGAGGGGGAGTCCTACTGGGGAGTGGCGATTGTGAGGTAGTCGAACCACTTCTTTTGCTTCAGGGCGAAGTCTGCCCCAAAGTCGTAATCGTTCGATTTGCCTACCTGACAAGTTAGAGTGCTGCCGTCCGAGCTCACGAAGCAGTCCATCGTATGAGTATCACCGGAATCGGGGTCGGTGACTGTGATGCTCGCATGGGGTATAGCCGTCACGTTAGGGTTGCTAGACCTATAGACGTAGGTGGGTTTCAATGCCTCTGCGTAAATCGCATCAGCGAACTCGCATGATGTTTGGAGAGGAACGCTGATGTCAGCGCCATTTGCAGTGACCCCGCAGTCATTTCGCGGGTAGGCAGGGCCTCCAGCGGAAGAGGAACGTTTGCGTTTACCTCGCGTCGGCTCAGCTGCGCGGTTGTTGCTTTCTGCGGCAGAGCTGTGACCGGAACCGTGGTTTGAAGCCGGTGGGGTGGGGTTGGGGCCGGACTTCTTGGTGGACTTTGCGCGCGTGGATTCGTCTGCCTTGTCACCCTTCTTGGAGTCGTCCTCCGTAGAGCTTTTATCCTTAGCTGCCGAATCCTGCTGTGCAGAGGCGTTGGCGGAGCTGCCGGAGTCGGCGGCATCGTCGGAATCTTCGGATCCGCAGGCGCTTAAACTCAACGCGGCGACGGTGAGCAGGGCAAGGGCAGACGTGCGCTTCATGAAAACGTCCTTAAGTAAAGAAAAGAGTCGTATTAATGAAGAAGCCTAGCGCTTCCGTTAGTCATTCACAGTGAGAACGACCTTCCCCAGCGCGTGGCCCGACTCGACTTCCTCGTAGCCCTCGGCGGCGGCGCTGAAGGGCAGCTCCCTGCCGATCACCGGACGCATCGCACCCTCCGCCACCAAGCGGGCGAGCTCCGCGAAGCGCTCCTGGGTGCGGACTCGAGTAATGCCGCTACCGCCCAGGCGGGCGGCCAACTGCTTGTCGGCGGCGCTGCGGATCGCGCCCTCCGGCGCAAGATGTGCCAGCCCCTCCAAAACCTCGCCGCCGACGAGGTCGAGGATGCCGTCCACCGGCGGAACAGTAACGTGGGAGCCAGTCTTGCCCAGCTCCGCGGTGTCCATAAACCTTGCCCCCAGGCGCTCTACCAGTATCTTCTTATTGGCGCTGGCGATGCCGATGACCTCAATGTCGAAATGCCGCGCCAGTTGCAGGGCATGCGTGCCCACGCCGCCGCCCGCGCCGATCACTAGCAGGCGGGCGCCCTCATCCGGCCAGGTTTCCAGGTCGTGTAGTTCCGCCAAAGCGTCGTAGGCGGTCCCGGCAGCCGCGGGGAGGCAGGCCGCATCCGTGGCCTCTACACCGCTGGGGATAGCTGCGGTCGAGGCGGCGTCCAAAAGAACAAAAGAATCGCTCGCAGCACCAGTGCCGGAGAAAGCCGAGCCAAAGACGCGATCACCTGGCGAGAAACCGGTGGAAGGGTCGGCCTCGACGACGATGCCGGCGGCCTCGCGGCCCATGGCCATGGGGAAAGAGACCGGGAATGAGCCCTGGCGCTGGCCGTTTCGCACTTTAATGTCGCCGGGGTTCAGGCTGATCGCCGTGGGGTGGATTAGCACGCTGCCGGGCTGCCAGGTGGGGTCGGCGACGTCGAGGAAGCTGGTGACCTCGGGGCCGCCGAAGGATTCAAAGCCGAAGATAAGCATGAATCCCATGGTAGGGGTCTGCTAGTTCTTGGCGAAGCGGCGCATGAGGAAAGCGAATAGAGCGCCGGAAATGTTGTGCCACACGGCGGCGACCGCACCGGGGATGGCGGCCTCCGGAGCCCAGTACTTGCCAGACATGCCAGAGGCCAGGCCAGCGGACTGCGTGGCGACCTCGATGGCGGTGGTGCGACACACGGCGGCGGATTCGCCGGTAGCGCGGGCGGCGAAGTAACCCAGGATGTAGCCGATGGTGTTGTGGATGATAACGGCGACCAGGACGGTTACGCCGACGTTCATCAGGGTCTCCGAAGATTTAGCCACTGCGGGGAAGACCACGCCGCCGATGGCGATGATGGACAGCCACGGCAGGATCGGCAGCAAGAACTGAACGATGCGGTCGAAGATCACACGGATGACCAGGCCGCCGATGACGGGCAGCAGCACGGTCTGGACCAGGCTCCACGCCATGGACTTGCCATCCACCGGGGTTTCCTCGCCGGCGAGCAGCAGCATGATCACCGGGGTAACGATCGGGGAGAGGACCGTGGAGACGGAGGTCATGGTCACGGACAGGGCGACGTCGCCCTTGGCCAGGTATGAAACCACGTTAGAGGTGGTGCCGCCCGGGACGGAACCCAGCATCAGCAGGCCGATCGCCAGCATGGGGTTCAGTCCCAGCAGTTTGGCCACGGCCACCGCGCCCAGCGGCATGATGACGAACTGCGCCAGCACGCCGATGAAGATCGGCATGGGGCGCTTGATGACCAGTGCGAAGTCGGGCAGCGTCAGCGTGAGGCCCATGCACAGCATGATGATGGCGATCATCGCGGAGATGTGCGCCGCCAGGGGAGTGAAGGTGTCCGGGCTGGCCAGTGCCAGGCCGGCACCGATCAGGATGAATGCGGGGAAGGCCCACACGGCAATGGTGGCGGAGCGCTCCTCAGAGGCATTGGTGGCATTGTTTTCCGCGCCGTTTTGCGGCGCTTCGGTGTTCTTCTCTTCGGTCGTCATGTGACCAGTATATGAGACGGTAGTCTCAAAGTGTGAAATTCACCGGAAAAGTCTGCCGTGAATGGGGGTGGGGACATTGGTTAGAGTGGTTCTAACAGCCCCGCGCCCAGTCTCGAACTACCCAGGCTCGAACTCAACAGAAGGAGTGACCAATGAACCAACCCCGCACCTGGTTCACTAGCGACCTGCACCTTGGCCACCCCTTCGTTGCCGAACTGCGCGGCTACGGCACCAGCGGGGAGATCGATGCGGATGTCGAACGGCACGACGCAACGATTTTGAACAACCTCACCAGCGCCCTGGCCCCGGGTGACACGTTGTGGGTACTCGGTGACATTTCCTCTGGGTGGGGTCCGCAGGAAGAGCGAGCGCTGGACTTGCTGGCTCAGGCCATTTCTGGTCTGGACGTCACCGTTCACCTGATCTCCGGCAACCACGACTCTTGCCACCCGCTGCACGCCAACAGCGCCGATCGCCAGCGCCGCTTCCTGGAGGTTTTCGATTCCGTGCAGCCCTACCAGTGCGTGGTTCCGTGGGATCCGGACGGCGACGGGGTGGCCGATAACGAGGACCTAGCCAAGAAGGCCGATACCGAGGTCGCCTGGCTGTGCCACTTCCCGCGCCCTGGTCAGGATCACGAGGGCATGGAGTCTCGCTACGACTCTCTGCGCCTGGACGTGCCATACGTCATTCACGGCCACCTGCATTCCGCAGCGCCCATCACTGGGCCGGGTCAGGTCGACGTCGGAGTGGATGCTTGGGGCCTGCGCCCCGCCCCTTATGAAGAGGTCATGGACCTGCTTTACCGCGACGCATAGCGCCCACAGCAGGTGCATAAGCATCTATTTATGTATATTTATGCTGTGCGTTTATTGCTCGGGGCACTTTGTTGGCCCTTTTTCTAGGTGACGCCAACTTCTCGGCGCGCAACAACATGAATAAACGGGACTTGAGGTTATGACGTTCGACTTTTCCCAGTACACCTACCGTCCGCGGCATGCGGCAAAGAGCTCACGCTCTGCTGCAAAGGGCATCGCCACCGCGGCTCTGACCGCCTCCATTGGTGTGGCAGGGTTCGCCGTCCCGGCGAATGCTGCGCCTGCAGGTCCGCCCGCCGGCTCGCAGCTTCCGCCCATGCCGAAGGTTCAGCTGCCCCCGCCGCCGCAGCTCCCGCAGCTCCCACCGTTGCCTCCGGTTCCGCAGGCCGTGGAAGACGCGCTGAACCAGCTGGGAATGTCCGCCAACCAGATCCCGGGTTCGTCTGCTCCGCAGCGCCCGGCGCCGCACCGGCCGGCACCGAACAATGGCTACAAGGTGCGCACGATCCACAACGTGCCCGCCCGTACCTCGATGGCAGTGGTGACCAACAACGGCATCGCCAAGACTCCGAACGCGGATGAGTCCCGCCCGGGGCTTTCCATCGTGAAGCTGTACATGGCGGACTACGTGCTGCGCTACGGCGATCGCAGCAACTCCGATCGTTACCTGGCAGAGCGCATGATCCGCTTCTCCGACGACGGTGCTGCCTCCAAGATCTACCGCAAGTACCCGCGATCGATCAGCACCATTGCCCGCGAGTACGGCCTGCGCAACACCCGTGCTGCCGCCCACTGGGGTAACTCCTATACATCCGCGACGGATACCGCCCTGTTCCTGCACAAGCTGCGTATCCGCCACCCGCGCTCCCTGGTGCTGCACTGGATGCGCACCGCCAGCCCCGTGGCGGCTGACGGCACCCGCCAGAACTGGGGAACTGTGCACCTGCCGGGCGTCAACGGCACGAAGTGGGGCTGGTCCGATTACGGCCGCCAGACTTTGGCCTCGGCCTCCTTTGGCAACGGCTACACCGTGGCCTCCTTTTCCTGGGGCGGCCGCGCGGTACAGAACGCAGATACTCGAGCGGCAGCAGGGTACCTGCGATAGTCTTAAGTCTCGAAGTGCAGTGGCACATAAGTAACTAAGGCACATGCAGGTTGAGCTAGGCTCCTGGCACGGAAAGTATTAGGTAATGGCACCACAGGACGATAACCCCTTCAATAGCGTAGGCAACGGCGCGGACGGGCAGAACGCCGACAATCCGACCGAATACTTGGGGCAGGCCAAGTCGGAAGAGTCGGGGGCGGAGCCCCCGCAGTACCGCCGTCAGGATGATCAGAGCACGCAGGTCTTCGGTGCTTCTGGCACTGGTAACTCGCAGGGGTACCCGAACGCGAGTAATCAGGGATACGGTGCGCCCGGTTTTAACCCTCAGGGTGGCTATGGCCAGCCTGGTCAGCAGGGCTACGGCCAGGCCGGCCAACAGGGTTACAACCAGGCTGCCTACGGTCAACAGGGCTACGGCCAGCAGGGCTACGGCCAGCAGGGCTACGGCCAGGCCGGTCAGCAAGGTTATGGCCAGGCCGGCTATGGCCAGCAGGGTTACGGTCAGCAGGGGTATGGCCAGCCCGGCCAGGGATATGGTCAGGGTTACGGCCAGCCCGGCCCCAACGGCGCCAATGGGCAGGGTGGCAATGGCAACGTAGCTAAGATCGTTATCGGCCTGCTGGTGCTTATTGCACTGGTGGTTGGCGGTGTGCTTCTTTATAACCTGGTCTCAAGTGACGACGATGGTGGCGATAAGCCCAGCTCCTCTACATCCGAGGCCACGGATACGACGGGCGAGAACAACGAAGAGACTTCGGGGAATCAGAACGAAGACAACCCGCTGACCTCGCTCCCCAGCCCCTCCGGCATTACTTTGCCTTCGGACTTCCCGGACATTTCTGACTACCAGGATCAGCTCGACGACAGCCTGGAAGATCTGGAAGAGATGCTGAGCAGCATGACCGAGAGCCCTGGCGTGCCCACCGGAAACCCCAGCTATAACTAGTGCGGCCACGGCGGAGCCCAGAACCTAGAGCTCCAGCTACAAACAGCAACAAGAAACCCCCAGGCGGACTTAAAACCTGGGGGTTTCTTGCTGACGTTTCAAGAGGAGAATGACCGTTCGTATGTGAATCCTTTCTGTTGACCACTGAGGACTAATCTAAAGTGCCTTCCTGGAAAAACCCTGTGGACGATCTGCAAGGTCGCTACGCGTTAAATAGGCTTTTCCCGCAAACGATAAAACCCCTGGTCAAGTACCGCAAAGCGGCTTGCTGCGATTAATTATTTTCACTTTGAGGACATGATTGTCCGGGCGAGGGGATAGGGTAAGGCAAGACCTACACACGTTCGAGAACCGAAACCGGGGAGTGATCCCACCATGGAAGGCGAAAAATCTACAGCTAAGGCAAACGCGGAAAAGTAAAAGTCGACCCGTTAATCTTCTGGGTTGCCTTTGGCTTCATCGTTGCCTTCGTTAGCTACGCGATCATCTTCAAGGACAGGGCCGCAGAAACCCTGCAGGGCGGCGCCAACTGGCTGCTGGAGAACTTCAACTGGCTGTACATCGGCAGCATCTCCTTGGCC
>ERZ1673753.1582-NODE-1582-length-19960-cov-16.050791_pt1 | contig 19960 bp, 23 predicted proteins | sample MGYA00580201_ERZ1673753 | MGnify/ENA primary metagenome ERZ1673753 (study PRJEB41218, sample SAMN15661747) | gut metagenome | host: Homo sapiens | place: Canada: London | collected 2015-08-20/2019-03-30 | study: EMG produced TPA metagenomics assembly of... | reverse complement strand
TTACTTTATTTAACTTAAGACAGCAGACTTTTTTCTGGATTTAAGCTCGTTTCATCACAGCTTAAAGCTACCATTTATTTAGTCTGCTGTCAACTTAAAAATTAATTTATTTTTTCTAATTCTCTTAGTTCCTGATAAAGCTCTTTTAGATCACTGAGAACCTGTACTTTTCCTTTGCGGTCTGCGGTGCTCCAGGCTTTTCGTCAGTTCCATGACAGCCTTCATATAGCAGGCATGATCCTCTCTTAACCGGCCATACCTTCCGCAGCGTTCCGCGCAGACGGTACATCATATTTTTCAGTGCTCCGTACAGATTTTCACTCTCCTCATCCGTCCATAGTGCTTCGGTTAACTGTTCCAGTGTTACGATGTGGTTTTTGTTGCAGATCATATAAACCAGCAGCTTTGTGATCATCGGGGAATGAATCGCTTCCTCGTTGAGGCAGCGTGTTTCATCGTACATGCGGAATCTTCCAAGCAGCTGTACGCGAATCATAAAACATCGTCTCCTTCTAAGAACTCAAGCTCTTTTTCGGTCTGAATTGCCGGCAGTGCACTGTATTTCAGATTCTTTGCCCAGCCTTTTTTCTCCTCGGAGAAGCGCTCGCTGATTCTCTTGTAGACGAGTTCGCATCCTCTCTGGTTGCCGCCCTGCAGCAGAATCACATACTGGGACGGGCTGTATTTTGCAAAGAAATCGGAATGACGCAGGCTGCGTTTCATTACCTGAAGCAGCTTTTCGGACATACGGTCAAGGCGCGGACCGCCTTTTGCCGGGTAACCTTTTCCGTCTGTAATGGTGCACAGCATCAGCCACGGCATCTGTCCGTTCAGCTCGGACATACGGTAAACAAGTCGGTAGCAGTCACGGAATCCGGCGAGGGAACAGAAGAATGCTCCGTTCTTTTCTCCCGGGCTCTCCTGAAGATCTGCCTGTACCTCTTCGATCACGCGGTGTCTGCTGCCCATGCGGCTTCCCAGATAGCGGTACTGCTCCACCAGTTTCTCGCTCGGTGTAACGCCAAGCTCTTCAAAGTAATGTTTCGAGGTCTGCTCGTACAGTTTCATGGCCTCTTTGTATCTCTCCAGGCCGATCAGCGCCTGCATCTGGACTGCCTGCCACTCGTCGAACGGATACAGTTCGGAAGCAACAGAAGTCAGCTTCTGCAGCTCATCGAACTCCTCGTTTTTCAGAAGATACTCACTTACTTCTTTCAGTGCATCGGAATATACTTTTTTCAGCTGCGCGCGCTCCGCCTGTACCCACTCTTCCTCGCCGAAATCTGCAAGGAACTCTCCGGTGTACAGCTCCAGCGCTTCGATCATCTGATCCATGCGCGCTTTCTCGTCTGTCTCTTTTCCTGCTTCCAGGATCTTATTTTTGATATCAATCGCATCTACCTCGACCGGCATCGGGCTGGTCCAGTGGTAAACGCCCTTCTGTGTATAAATGTACTCAAACTGCGGAAGTCCTGCCTCGACAAGGCTTCTTTTCAGGCGATGTACGCCGACACGCAGGCTGTTTGCCGCGTCCGCCACATCTTCTCTTCCGTATGTGCTCTCCAACAGTCTTCCTCTGGAAATTCCATTGTCCTTGTTATAGAGGAAAATCTGCAGAAGTCTCATCGATTTTGTTGCCATTGTTTTCCGGAAGGAAATCGGCTGGTCGCCGTACTCCAGGAAAAAACTTCCCATCATGTGTACTTTTAAAAGCGGTAACTGTTCTGTTTGGTTTTTCATTTCTTCGTTCATACTAACTCCTGTATTGCCTGTTGTGCTCTAATCTCTGTTGTCGGTTGCGCTGCGCTCCGCAATCGGCTGCGGTAACGGGCCGGCGGTTCCCTGTTCGTTCATTTCAAAAACAATTACGGACGCCGGATTTCTGTTTTCTATTTTACATCATTTTAATCAAAAAGCCTACTATAAAATGTATAAAATATTAACTTTAACACCGAAAAATTCCTACTTTTTCTTCTTTTGTCTTGTTATCTTTTTGTCAATCTCATCTCATCCGTAAATTGCCCGCATGATTTTAGCCATCAGCCGCCCTGCAGGCGCCGAGATCACCAGTATTACAGCAAGAAATACCATGCCGCACCCGAGCAGTGCGCGGTTCACAAGTCCCCGTGCTGAGCAGAGTCCGAGGCAGAATCCCTTCTTCCAGGGCCAGAACAGCTTTTCCGGTTTCCGATTGAAAAAATCGAGCACCAGATGGGACAGAAAGCCCACGGCAAAATAAGCGGACACATCCGGGTAGATGATGTCCACGCACGCCGTCAGCAATGCCAGCGCCGCAAATGAATGCATGAAGGAGCGGTGCGGCTGCTGTTTCCCATAGGCGCAGATCAGCAAAAATGCTGCCGTGCCGGCGAGGAGACGCAGCACGCTGCTGTCGCTTGTGAGGCGGCGGTAAATTCCAAGATTCAGTTTATACTCCGCAAGAATTGTGAGCACCGCAACTGCAACTGTTGCCGTAATGATCTTATCGGCATCGCGGTGCGCCTGTGAAGTGCCGACATCAATGTCACTGATCAAACCGCCGATCGCGGCAGCCCCGGCACCGGCCACAAGCGCGGGAACCGTCTGCGGCTGTAAAACAGCAAGTGCCGCTGCTGTTCCAATAAAAAAATGTGTTCTTCCAAGCATTTGTCTGTTTTTTCCTTTTGTAAAATTTCCTTTATCATAGCACATTCCCGCCCTTTTATGCAACCATTTGTTCGATTCTTTTACGACCGTATGGTCCTATCAGGATCAAAAAAGAACCTCCTGCGACCGTTCATCGCCGCAGGAGGTTCTCCTCTGTTTCTGCCTTTATTCCATACTATTTTCAGGTTATCTTATTTCACGTTTTTCCCTTCATTGTATGAATTTTCATTTGGCATTTATTACTCATTTAAGTTATATCCTTATGCTTCATATACCAGTTCACCAGCAAGATACGTCCGGCACACCGGAATGTCTTTGATCGTGCTCTCATCCACCTCAAACGGATTCTGACCCAGTACGACGAAGTCTGCCATCATACCTTCTGCGATCTGGCCTTTCACGTTCTCCTCGAAACTTGCCTCGGCGCTGCGGATCGTGTAACTGTCGAGTGCTTCCTGTACGGTGAATTTCTGATCCGGCAGGTACGGGCCGACGTGGTCGCGCAGCGTTGTTCTTGTGACAGCACACTGCATGCAGGCGAGGGCATCCGGCAGCTCTACCGGGCAGTCAGTTCCGTTGCTGACGGAGACGCCGTTATTCATCAGCGTCTTCCAGCTGTAGCTTGTGCTCGCAAGCTCTTTGCCGACGCGCTCCTCTACGATATGGTTATCGTAATCGAGGAAGATGCTCTGTGCATAAACGTGAAGATGCATTTTCGCGATTTTTTCAAGCTGATCGGCTCTTGTGATCTGGCAGTGCACGATGCCGTGGCGGTGATCTTCTCTCGGGTTTTCAGCAAGGGCTTTTTCATAGGCACTTAACACGCGGTCGAGGCACGCATCACCGATCGTGTGAACTGCAGCCTGCATGCCGTGTGCATTGGCGTAGCCGATCATCTCATCCATGGTTTCCTGGGTGAATACCGGGATTCCGCAGGTGGACGGGTCGTCTGCGTATGGGCGACTGAGGAATGCTGTTCTCGCACCGAGTGCGCCGTCGCCGAGCATTTTCAGCGGTCCAATTTTAAAGCGGTCTGTGCCGATGCCGGTCACATTTCCAGCCTCAACGAAACCTTTTAAGGATTCCAGATCGGTAAAGTTGCTCTGCTCGTAAACGCGGACGGTCAGCTCGCCGGACTCCTCGAGTTCTTTGTATGCTTCGTTGACGGTCTGCCATGGAACGGCGCGGTAAACGCAATAATCATCACTCTGGCTGCTGGTGACGCCGTAGCTGTTCAGGGCTTTGCAGGCGCTGCGGATCATATCTTTGATTTCCTCTTTGCTCGGCACCGGAATGCTGTCGTAAACCGGTTCCATTGCATTGTCGAAGAATCTTCCGTCCGGCTCACCGTTTTCCATACCGATCTCTCCGCCCTCCGGCTGCGGGGTATCTGCGGTGACGCCGAGGAGTTCCAGCGCTTTGCTGTTGACTACGAGGCAGTGGCCGCACGCTCTCGTCGCGCAGATCGGAACTTCGGTTGATACGCGGTCAAGATCGTAGCGGTTCGGCATGCGGTCCACGTCCGTGAAGTAATCCTGATTCCAGCCGCGGCCCATCAGCCATGCGCCGTCTTTTCGCGGATGCTCTTTCTGGAAGGTGTCGAGGCAGGCGAGCATATCTTCCAGGCTTTCGGTATGTGCGGCAAGCTGCGCTTTCAGCAGGGAGCTTCCGTAATTTAAAAGGTGCATATGACTGTCGTTAAAACCGCTGCAGACGAATTTTCCGCCAAGGTCTACAACTTTGTCGCCGGCTGCTGCAAGGGCATCTGCCTCTGCGCTGCTTCCGGCGAAAACAAATTTGCCGTCTTCTACTGCAAACGCTTCGACAAGCGGCAGTTTTCCGGTGTAGACAGCTCCGTTTTTGTAAATTGTTTTCATATCATTATCCTCCTACTGTCATCTAAATTTGATTCTATTCTTTTCTGCCCATTTGCGCAATATACAAATTCAGACACGCCATTCTCTTGCGTGTCTGGATTCGCTTTTGAATATTTTTTATTTCGTTTTCTCTTCGTAGAACAGGCAGGCGTTCTTGTCTACCGTGCCCTGGCCGAAGTTTCTTGCTTTGTAGTCTTTCAGCAGTTTGAAATACTGGTTCGAGAGAATCAGGATCACTGCTACGTTGACGAAGGTCGGGATCGCAGATGTGATATCAACGACAGTCCAGATAAAGCCCTGGTTGTTGGTCTTTACCAGATAGATCGTCCACAGTACGCCCGGCAGAGCGCGGACTGCATAGAAGACTTTCATGACGATATCTTTCATCTTGCCTTCTTTTTTATACAGATGCTCCAGAATTGCCAGATAGTAGGTGAACCATCCGCCGGAAGTCGTTACAGTGAAGATGACCATGATGACTGCCAGAAGGATGCTTCCAAATTTGCCGAATCCGCTTGCAAATGCACTTAAAGCAAGTGTTCCGCCGTTCGTTCCGTCGGTCCAGTTTCCGCTTAAGATAACGGAAAGTGCGGTGATTGTACAGATAACCATGGTATCAAAGAATACCTCGAAAGATCCCCACAGACCCTGCTCTACCGGATGCGGTGTTTTTGCGGAAGCATGGATCATTGGAGAAGTACCCCATCCAGCCTCATTGGAGTATACGGAACGCGCCATACCCACACGGATAATCTCGCTGACTGCGCAGCCGGCAAAACCGCCAATCGCTGCTGTTCCGGTAAATGCGTTTGTTACGATGGCTGTAAATACGCCAGGAACGCGGTTGATGTTGATGATGATCATGCCAAGTCCCATCAAGATATAAAGAACGCTCATAAATGGAACGAGCTTGCTGAACAGACTTGCGATTTTCTTCGTACCGCCGCTTGTAACGACATAGGTCAGAATGCAGAGCAGAACGCCCATCACGATAACGCCTTCTACTTTGAAGCTTCCAAGATTGATATTCTCAATACCGAACGCACCGGCTACGACCTGAGATGCGGTCAGGTTGGAAGAGGTTACGAAGAAGGTGGAGAAAATACCGATGCCGAAGATGAGCGCCGGGATCAGCCACAGCTTGCCCCAGTGGCGCTCCTCGCCAAGTCCGCACTCCATGTAGTAAGTCGGACCGCCGTAGTACTCACCTTTTTCGTTGGTGTGACGGTAGTAGCAGCCGAGGGTAACCTCAACCTGTTTCAGGATCATGCCGAGCAGGGAAGAAAGCCACATCCACATGATGGCTCCCGGGCCGCCTGCTGCGACTGCGGTTGCAACACCGGCGATGTTTCCGAATCCTACGGTACCGCCGATGGCAGTTGAAATTGCTTCAAATGAGGAAAGCATACCCTTTCCTTCGCTTGCTTCTTTTTCTTTCTGGAACAGTTTTCCGCCGGTTCTCTTCATAATCCAGCCAAAGTGACGGAACTGGAAAAATCCAGAACGAACGGTAAAGTACAGACCGGTCAGAATCATCAGCGCGATCAGCGGCACGCCCCAAAGGACACCGTCCAGCCAGTTAAGAAATGCTATCATGTCAAAATCCTCCCTTTTTTCTTTTCCGGCAACAGTTTTCTTCAGACGTATCCTGTAACACCTGTTTCGTCTTTCGTTCTCCAACCAAACAGATTTCCACCCTCGGAACCTTTTGTCACGGTTCCAACTGCAGTACAATAAAAAGAGCAGCGGTCTTCACCACTGCTCCATAAATCTACGTTCATGAAGCAATAGCTCCTCCACCAGTACGGTGAGAGTGCACAGCCTGTTCGACTGTACCCCAACGCAGACAGTTTTTCGGGAACTGCCCCGTTTCGGCGAATGCTCCTTTCCCTGCCCGTCCCAGACCCCGTTGTCTCAGGACAGCTACTCTTAGCCTTCGCGCCTCTATTGCCGAATATGTATATTGACAGGTACTATCATATGTTTCTTTTCGCCACTTGTCAATCGTTTTTGCGACATTATTTTACAAAAATTTTATATTTTCGAAATTTGTCCCGATTTATTTGAGATTCTCCCAGTCGATTTTTTCGTCCCGGTAAAAATACTCGCGGTCGTGTTCGCCGATTGTGACGCCTGGAACGATGGTGACTTCTGGCTCTTTGGCCAGATCTTCCACATTCGAGTTGTAAATGATTCCTTTTACCATTCATTCTCTGTCTGTCATACTGTCCTCCTGTCTGCTGTAGGATCTAAATAAGTATCCCTTCCAGATGATCCATCTCATGCTGGCAGATCTGGGCTGGCCAGCCGGTGAATTTTTGGCGTTGTTTTTTCCAGTTCCAGTCGTAGTATTCGATTTCAATGTTCTGGTACCGCTTTGTTTTCCGCACGCCTGGCAGGGAGAGGCAACCTTCTTCTGTTTCGTAGGGGCCGCTTTTGCGGACGATCACCGGGTTGAACATGATGATGTCGCGGAATCCGGCGTTTACGATGATGATGCGTTTTTTCACGCCGATCATATTTGCCGCCATGCCGACGCATGCCTCGCGGTTTGCTGCCAGTGTGTCCTGCAGATCTCTTCCCACCTGCAGATCTTCTTCTGTCGCCGGGATGGATTTCTGTCCGAGGAAGAGAACGTCTCTCATAATTGGTTTTACCATTTGTGTTTCCTTTCTCTTTCGGCCTTAAAGGCCGAAATTGTTTAATTTTCTATTTGAATCCGCATATCGCACGATGTGCATCCGATTACGGTTTTTCTGCCTTTCTGCTCCAATCGTTCTACTGTTCCGCTGCAGAACGGACAGATCCAGTCAATCTATTTTCCAGCTTTGACGGCCTGCATCATGTTGACGAATTTTGTCGTATCTACATTTTTCGAATTGCAATTCTGCGTCCAATCACCGGAGAGTACTTTTCGCAATTCGCCGTTTTCATTCAGAATAACGGTGTCGCCCTCCTCGATGTTCCAGTCATACAGCATCTGATCCTCCTGGCGGATGCGCGATTCTGTTCCGTTTTCATCTTTCAAAACAACAACTGCCATGACAGGCTCGTCGGCACCGCGCTCCTCACAACCGAAATCAAGGTCTTCCTCAATTCGCATTACCTGATATTTCATAAAAACGCCCTTTCTTCAAATATAATTCATGCTTTTTTGTATTCCACACGGTTTTTGCTGTTACAAAACTTTTTATTCCTGAATCGTAAAAATCACAACCCGCTCCCGGCTGTCCCCGCCTGGAAACAGATCCATACAGTCGATCTCATCGAGAAATTCCAGTTCCGGCACGGTCATCAGATACGAGATATAAGCATCCGACGGGTAATAGAAAAACAGCTGGATCTCCCGCGGATTTTCGTAGTACGATTCCAGCAGTCTTGCCATCGCTTTTCTTAAGATTTCAAGCGAAAACGGGTTAAAAAAATACACCCGGTCCACTTCCACAGGAACGGGAAAATTTTCGGCGCTCTCCAGCACAAACTCCGTCCGCGCACCAGAGGCCGCCGCCTTTTTGTTTTCCATTGCCTTCGCATAAATCCGGTCATCATACTCCACACCGATGGACTGGCACCGGGTCTGCGCCGATAAGAAGAAATCTACGCGGCCCTTTCCGCATCCGTAATCGAGCAGCGTATTTCCCTTTCGGATCATCCCTGTGTTTGCCATCCGCTCCAGCACGCAGTACGGGGTCGGCTCATACGGATACCGGTACAGATCCGACCGGCTGTCATCCCGCCCCATTGTGTGGATCTGCAGCAGCTTGTCCCAGCGGTTTTCGTTTTTATCCTCTCTCATCGCCCGTCTCCCGATACTGTTCGAATAATTCCAGATACTCCTGTTCCACCGCAGCAAACGGCCGCACCGTGTAGTCCAGCGTGATGTGAAGTTTCGGCGCATCCCCCGCCTGCGGTTCCTCCAGCAGATTTGTCAGATCGTACCACAGCAGATCATTGTCGATCTGTTTCATCATCCGCTGCTCCTCCGCCGTCAGATCACTGCCAAGATATTTCTCATAAATCACCGAAAGCAGATGGTCCTCGATCTCGCGGTACCGCGGCATCTCCTGCTTTAATGGCCGCGGCACGTCCGACATGTAACACTCGCTCGCGTCATGCAGAAGGCACGCCAGCACCAGCCGCCGGGAATAGCCGCGCGCGGCAGCCTCTTTCGCACAGCAGATGCAGTGCTCTCCCACTGACCAGAACGTCGTCACATGGCCGTTTCCGCGGCAGATCATCGGCAGCGCATGCGCAAAATCCTCCACACAGAGCAGCCCCGGATCAGGACGTACGGGATCGAAATGTTTTCTTGTATACGTCGTTATCGTACTCATTCTTTAACCTCGCTGTACGGCTTTACTGCCGGCTGTCCCGCGTGCGGCTCGCCGATGATTTTTTCCATCCAGACCATATCGTACCAGCGGTCGAATTTGTAGCCGCAGTTGTGGAAGGTTCCCACGAGTTCAAATCCGAGATGCGCATGGAACTCGGCGCTGTTTTTCGTCAGATATTCATCCTCGACCTGCGGATAGCCGATGCAGGCGTAGAGGTTCAGAATGCCCATTTTTTTCAGGCGGTCCGCCAGCTCTTCATACAGTCTCCGGCCAAGGCCTCCTTTTCTTGCATTGGGATCGAGATAAATGGTCAGCTCGCTCGACCAGTCGTATGCGGCGCGGCCGACAAAGGCATGTGCGTATGCATAACCTTCGATTTTTCCATCCTGCTCGATGACGAGGTATGGATATTTTTTCATGATATCACGCATGCGGTTCTCAAATTCTTCCAGAGACGGCACGTCCCACTCGAAAGAAATGACGGTGTATTCTACATAGTAAGCATAAATCTCCAGAATGCGTGCGGCATCCTCTATTTTTGCATCTCTGACAGTAATTGTACTCATAATAAACTCCTCCTCTGACCGTACTGCTTGCGTTTTCTGAACTTTATCTTATCACTCCGCTGAAAAATGGACAACATGATTTCCAGATTTCCTTTTTTTCTAAATTTTTCTGTGCTCTTTGCTTTCTTTCCTGTATAATAAAAGAAACAAAACGGATCACTATTTTTCTTCTTAATGAAAGAAAGGAACGTGCCTATGAAAATTTTAAATCTCGAAAACGAAAACCGGAAATTCACCAAATCCATCGAAAATTTCCACGTCATGGAATATCTCCAGGATTCCAGCGTCTCGCCGATGACTGCCATGGAGGAGTATTACATGAGCAAAATGAATGTGCGCCGCCGCCAGGTTGTCATTGAACTGGACAAGGAGCACTCCGCGATTATCCAGTCCGGTGCGATGCAGTGGATGGGCGGCCATGTACAGGCGACCGCCGGAATCAAAGGGATCGGCGACCTGTTCGGAAAGGCCATCAAAGGCGCCATGACAAAGGAATCTGCCGTAAAACCGGAGTACGTCGGCGACGGATATCTCGTGCTGGAACCGACCTACAAATACATCATTCTTGTGGATGTCGAGAAATGGGGCTCCTCCGGAATGACGATTGAGGACGGCATATTCCTCGCCTGCGACGGCAGAGTCAAAAACAAACTGACCGCCCGCAAGAGTATTTCCTCCGCTGTCCTCGGCGGTGAAGGCTTCTTCAATCTGAGCCTCGTCGGCAGAGGCGCCGTTGCCCTCGAAAGCAACGTACCTGAGGACGAGCTGATCGAAGTCGAACTCGAAAACGACGAACTGAAAATCGATGGAAACCTCGCCGTCTGCTGGTCCTCCAACCTTGATTTCACCGTAGAGCGCTCCACCAAAACTCTCGTCGGCTCCGCCGTCAGCGGTGAAGGCCTCGTCAACGTCTACCGCGGAACCGGCCGCGTCCTCATGAGCCCGGTCGCCCCGACAGATTCCCTGCTGACTGCAACCAACACGATCCAGGCGAACCCCGCTGTGAAGAACAACCTTCCGCCGGAAAATTAAATTCGAATCCTCTCCGCCCCTATGCCTAATACGCATAGAAAAAAGTCAAATTAAACCTCGTTTTTGATTGACACTTTCTTCAAAACATGTTAGCGTAAAATACGCATTTATCTTTACATTCTTAAGAAAAACCATACGATAAAATACATGTTCTGGAGAAAATGATGAATAGAATAAACTGGACTGAACTGAAACCGCAGATTCAGCAGGTCGGGCGATTAAGTCTGCCTGCGATTCTTACACAGATTACTACGATTGCGATGCAATACATTGATTCCGCGATGGTCGGCGCGCTTGGGGCGAATGCTTCGGCGGCGATCGGACTGGTTTCGTCGACGACGTGGCTCCTCAGCGGTACGATTTATGCGGTTTCAGCCGGTTTTTCTGTTCAGGTAGCACATCAGATCGGGGGAAATCATGACAAGAAGGCAAGGGATGTTGTGCGGCATGGCATCGCGTCCGCGCTTGTTGTGTCGGCTGTTTTGTGCCTGATCGGGCTTCTGATCAGTCATCCGCTGCCGGGGTGGCTCGGCGGTGCGCAGGAGATCCGGCAGAATGCCACGCTCTATTTTATGATGTTTGCCATCATGCTTCCGTTTTCCCAGCTCAACTCGCTGATGTCGTCCTTCCTGCAGTGCAGCGGTGATATGGTGACACCCAGTATTTTAAATGCCGTTATGTGCGTGCTCGATGTCATTTTCAATGCTCTTTTGATTCCGGTTTTCGGTGTCATGGGTGCCGGTATGGGAACGATGCTGGCCTGCGCCGTCATCAGCCTCACGGGTGCCTGGTTCTGTTGTGTCCGCAATCCGCGGCTGCGTCTCCGCCGGAAGGAAAAAACGGTTTTCGATGCGAAAATTCTGAAAACTGCATTCAAAATCGGTGTGCCGGTTGCCGTACAGGAAATCGCGATGAACAGCGCCATGGTTGCTGCCACCATGCTGATTGCCCCGCTCGGCTCCATTGCGATTGCGGCCAATTCGTTCGCCGTCACCGCCGAAGGCCTCTGCTACATGCCAGGCTACGGCATCGGTTCCGCCGCGACAACGCTCGTCGGCAAAAGCTACGGCGCCGGAAATTACAAGCTGGCGAAACGCTACGGAAATATCTGCATTGCCATGGGCGCAGTCCTGATGGCCATCACTGGAGGTCTGATGATGATCTTCTGTCCGTTCGTCTTTAGCATTCTGACTCCTGACCCGCAGGTTCGCTCGTTTGCCGCCGAGGTACTCCGCATCGAACTGCTCGCCGAGCCGTTTTTCGGCGCTTCCATCGTTGCCGCCGGAGCCCTCCGCGGAACAGGCGATACGTTTGTGCCAAGCCTTCTGAACCTTGGCAGCATCTGGGTCATCCGCCTCGGTCTCGCGGTGCTTCTCATCACCCCGCTCGGCCTGCGCGGCATGTGGATCGCCATGGCCATCGAGCTCTGCATCCGCGGATTGCTGCTGCTCTACCGCCAGCATACATCGAAATATTATAAAATATCATAAACGCCATACAAAAAAGAGGTGATCTGCCGGCACAGAGCAGATCATCTCTTTTTTTGCATCCTGCTTATTTTTTGTTTTTCATTCCAAAGTTTTTCTGTTCATCCTCGCGGAACAGACGGTTTTTATCCTTATAAGACTGAAACGCATGTTTTGTCGCCTTCCACATGGTCCGGAACGAGAGCCCCTGTTCTTTATCATATTTCGATGGCAGTAAAAGATAGCAGAGAAGGGAAATCAGTACGCCGATGCCGGTATCCAGAATCCGGGCAAGCGTATAGAAAACAACTCGTTCCTCACCAACTGTGTAAAGTACCACAAAGTAGACCACGATTCCCGGCTGGATCGCAGAGTCCGCCTGCAGTGCCAGATTGCACCACAATACCAGGCAGAGCCCTGCCGCCAGCCACAGAAAAGCCGGAATTCCAAACGGCTGTTTCTGATACAGCATGTAGAATGGAATGACCAGGATTCCTCCCACAAACGTTCCGATCAGGCGATTCCATTGTGGAATCCCTCTTCAAACCGGCTCCCAACCCCGTACACTGCGCCGATCAGCGCAAAGCAGGGGTTGCGGCCGCCGGGAATCAGATATTCATAAATCAGGGAAGTCAGCAGAACAACCACCGCTGTCCGCCACATGCGTTCCGTCAGACGGGGTGATTTGAAATCCTTCAGCGGCGTGAGCTGCCACTTATTTTTCACCTCCGCCCGGTCCAGCATTTCCTGTGGTCCCATAGGCTGCTCCTGTCAAAAACTCTTATTATTTGATAAATTATTTGATAAACTTCACTTCCGGATAAATTGCCTGTTTTGCAGCCTCTTTGCGCTCGTTGAAAACAACTTTGTTCTCTTCAAACAGGTTGCGTCCTTCTGCATCAATAGAAACGATCAGCGGACCGAACTCTTTTACTTTATTGCACCATAACGTCTCCGGCATTCCCAGTTCATCCCAGTGATGCTCTGCAATTCTTTCCACCTCAGTCGCGGCAACAACCGCGCAGCCTGCCGGGAAGACACAGTGAATGGCACCGAATTCTTTACATGCACGCTCGGTATTCGGACCCATGCCGCCTTTTCCGACAATGACACGTACGCCGGTCAGTTTTGTAAATTCATACTCGAATTTCTCCATACGCATGGAAGTAGTCGGTCCGACAGAAACCATCTCGTAATCATCTTCTGTTCCCTCAATTTTCCGTACGATCGGGCCGGCATGGAAAATTGCCTTGTCTTTGATATTATATGGAAGCTCTCTTCCGTACTCAACGAGTCTGCGGTGTGCAACGTCACGGCAGGTCATGAGATCGCCGTCCAGCCAAACAATATCTCCGATGTGGATATCTTTCAGGTCTTCTGCGCTTACCGGTGTAATCAGAACTTTTTTATCTCCTCTAATTTCGATCATAATTCGTACCTCCGTTTATGCATTAAATTTCCAGGTGGAATGTGTATCACAAGTTACTGTCAGATCAGGATTTACCACGATATGGCCGCGGCGGTGGGACCAGCATCCCACATTTACGGCAACGCCGATCGTGGATGGATGGCGGGCGGTGTTTTCAATGTTTACACCCATAACGGAATATTTTCCGCCCATTCCCTGCGGTCCAAGGCCGATGGCATTGATGCCGTCTTCCAGCAGACGCTCCATTTTTGCTGCATTTGCATTTTCATTGTGGGAACCGATCGGGCGCATCAGCGCTTTCTTTGAATTTAATGCTGCGGTTTCGATGGATGTTCCAACTCCAACGCCGACAAGAAGCGGAGGACACGCATTTAAGCCGTAGCTTGTCATCTGATCCAGTACGAAATCGGTGATTCCTTCATATCCTGCACCTGGCATCAGAACCATTGCTTTTCCAGGAAGCGTACATCCGCCGCCTGCCATGTAAGCGTAGATTTCGCATTTGTCACTGTTCGGAACGATATCCCACCATACGGTCGGGGTTCCTTTTCCTACGTTTTTCTTGGTATTGTACTCATCAAAAGTCTCTACCGAGTTGTGGCGGAGCGGTGCTGCAAAGGTAGCCTGTACAACAGCCTCTTTCAGCAGGCCTTCCAGTTCATTGATGTACGGAAAATTCGTTCCGCATTTCAGCCAGAACTGAAGCACGCCGGTGTCCTGGCAGCTCGGACGGTTTAATTCCACCGCCAGTTTCTGGTTTTTGGTCATCGTCTCATACAGTGCTTTCGGAAGCGCTGCTGTTTCCTGGGAGCCCAGCTCCTCCAGCTTTGCAACTACATCGTCCGGCAGCTTTTTGCCGATGTGGGCAACAAAATCAGCTACCATGTCTGTTAAAACTTTTACTCCATTTTCGTTTGTCATAATATACCTCCTATGAATGATTTTCATGAGTGAACTTTGTGGTGCGGGGCAGGAATTTTCTGCCCCTTGTAGTGTGTGATACCTGTTTATGCGAAGGAATGCTTATCATGGATAAAAAGGAAACAGGATGGGCAGCAGTATCATGCAGATTGCAAAGGATACGAGGATCAGAGGCAGGCCGGATTTTACATAATCCTTGAATTTATAGCCTCCGAGTCCGACTACCATCGTGTTTGCAGGCATACCAATTGGTGTTGCATACGCGCAGGAACCGGCGATAACAGTTGCAATCACAACGGACCGCGGGTCTGCTCCAAGGCTGTTTGCAAGAGAAACAGCGATCGGAATCATAAGTGCCGTAGTGGCTGTATTTGACATAAAGTTGGTCAGTACACAGGTTACCAGGAAAATTACCAGGAGAAGCAGAATCGGATTTGGATTGGATCCGAGCAGACCGACGATTTTATCGGCGATCATACTTCCTGCCCCTGTGACATCCAGTGCTTTTGCCAGGGAAAGAGAGCCTCCAAAGAGGAGAACTACTTTTAAGTCAATGGAATTCAACGCTTCTTTTTCTGTCAGAACCCCGGTCAGCACCAAAAAGAGTGCGCCAAGACAGGCGGAAAGCTGAATGCTGATTCCAATTAATTCTTCGAAAATCATAGCGAAAATTACAACGATCAGAACAACAAGTGAAATGATCTGTTTCCATTTCGGAACATTGCTGAAATCTTTCTGCTCTTCCAGGTTCTGGGCTGCTTCGTTCTGATTCTGCGTAAGAAGTTTATATCCAAAACAGACGAAGTAGAGGATTCCTATCAGCAGCATCGGAATTCCGATTGGCGCGTACATGAAAAAGCTGGTTTTGATTCCCATCTCCTGCAGTGCATTGACGCCCATCAAATTTCCCGGCGCTCCGATGATAGAGAGGTTTCCGCCGAGGGCTGCCGCGAATACAAGCGGCATCAGCAGGTGGCTTCTGGAATAACCGGACTCATCTGCGATTCCACAGACAACCGGGATCAGTACGGCAGCGGTTCCGGTGTTGGATAAGAATCCGGACATCACGCCGGCAATTACCATAATGGCGATGATCAGTGTTTTTTCGGTTTTGGCAAAGCGGGTTACAAGTCCTCCGATTTTGTTTGCCATTCCCGTCTCGAAAAGTGCCTGGCCGACAACAAACATGCCGATGCAGAGGATAACGTTGCTGTTTACGTATTGAGAGAAAGTCGTTGATACATCCAGAATTCCGGTGAGAGTCAATCCAAGCGCACAGATCGAAGCTGTCAGACCCAGCGGAATTTTCTCCAGAATGAAGCTGACAATCGCAAATACCAGAAACAGCAATGTGATTGTGGTTTGAGACATTCCCAAATCTCCTTTCGTTTTTTCAGTTTTCTTTTTCTTGAAAAGCATCGGCCGAACACGTTTCTTTTGTTACTTGTATTATACGGCGTGTACTGGTTAAAAAACAAATTGGTGGAATACATGACCCCATAAAAAATTTTTATATTCGCAAAACAGGGGCTCTTTTTTTGTGCATTTTTACCTGGTTTTGCGGGAAACCGAAAAAAAATATAGAAACATTTACGTCTCTATGGTATCTTAATGGTAATATAACGTTGTCTCAACGAACATTTGACTTTAAATCAGCTTCGTTACTTCTGTATGGCAAGCCGGTGCCACAGTATTACAAAAGCGGCCGAGGAATTGTACGTGACGCAGCCGACCGTATCGGTTGCTATCCGTGATCTTGAAATTGAATTCGGCGTCAGTCTCTTTTCCAGAAAGGGAAATCAGTTAATTCTGACGCGTGAAGGGGAGGAATTTTATCAGAAAGCAAATTATATTCTCCAGTACTGCAATGAGCTGCAGGCGGATTATTCCAATCTCTCCCGTGTGCGCCCGCCGATCCGCATTGGTATTCCGCCGATGCTGAGCACCGTCTTTTTTCCCGAGCTTCTTCTCGCTTTTTCAGAAGAGCATCCCGAAATTGCGGTATCTCTTGAGGAGTATGGTTCGGTCCGTGCCTGTAATCTGGTGCAGGATGACACACTGGATCTGGCGCTTGTCAATATGGAACAGTATAATATTGATAAATTTCACCATGCCGTTCTTGCGGATGACCAGGTCGTATTTTGTGTAGCAAAAAACCACCCCCTGGCAGGCAGAGAAGTGGTTTCCATTCAGGATATGGCAAAACAGCCCTTAATTTTCTTTAATGCTGACTCGGTGCAGAATCAGCTCCTGAAGCTGCGGTTCGAACTTGAGGGGTATACACCGAATATCATCATGCGGAGCAGCCAGATTTACACGACACTGCAGTTTTTAAAGACGGGCCGCTATGCCTGTTTTCTGTATTCCAGCATGACTGATAAATTTCCGGAAATCATCGGCATTCCGATGCAGACACCAATTCGAGTGAAAATCGGCATGATATGGAAGAAAAGCAGATACATCAGCAGCGATATGCAGACGCTGATCTCTTTTACAAAAAAGTATTATCAGATGCATTCGTTGATTCCATCGGACAAAAAAACGAGCGGGGATTGAATATATCCCCGCCGTTTTCTGTAATCTTTTTTTATTTCTCTGGAAAATCGTATCGTACAATCTCACAGTTTTTCACACCAAATGCCGCATATTCTTCATTCGTCATATCGTGAAAATACGACTGCACGACACGCGCAATGCCGTTGTGTGCGACGAGAATATACGTTTTTTCATCGGATTCTTCCCGAATTTCATCCAGCAGATTATAGATTCTCTGCGCCAGCCGCAGAGTCGATTCGCCGCCCTCGTGGCTCATTGCGAAGCATTCCTTCGCCTTTTTGAAGTCCGCTCCATCGCGTGCTGTGGACTCCCATTTTCCAAAATTCTGCTCCGTCAGCCGCGGCTCCGGCCGCGCCGGGATGCCGGTCATCTCGGAAATATGTTTCGCGGTGTCTGCCGCACGAACCAGCGGGGAATACAGAATCTCATCCGCCTGAATCCCCTCTTTCAGGATTTTCTCCCCGGTCTCAACCGCCTGCTGATGCCCAAATTCCGTCAATGCAATATCCGTCGCCCCACAGATCTTATTCTCCACATTCCAGATCGTCTGCCCGTGACGCACAAAATAAAAATGTCCCATGAAATGATTCCTCCTGCTTATCCTCGTCAAATGTTTCTTTCTTTTCAGAATATCACAAGCCCGCATCTGCCGCAATGAACTGTTTTTAAAAACTCCATTTCCACCAGATGAATCTTATTTTATTCACTTTTTGTACCTTTTCTTTAATTCATTTTCAATTTTTAAACGTCTCAACCTCCACAACCCGGTCTTTCCCTTTCGTTCCCCAGATCATCAGATGGGCCTTATATTCCACCGAATCCCGTGCATAAAAGAATGGCTCCTCGCGCAGCAATGATGCGCGTTTTCCTTCGGCTTCCAGTATCTTTTTCCGTTTCATTGCCTGCTCCTGGATTTTTCGGATCTGGGTTCCTTCTTCGCCAGTGAAGCGTCGTTTCGGGTAATTCTGTGCTTCGCGGGCCAGTTTTTTTTCCAGTAAATCCACGACTTTCGCGTGGCGGCTCGTATGCAGCAGTTTTGCGATCTGTTTTGCGAGGAGTTTTCCCTGCCATTTTTCATAAAGTGCAAGATACCTCAGCAGCACTTTATCGCCTGCCTCCGATGCCAGTTTTTTCATCTCCGTAATTGCCTCTTCCGTCGCTTCCCACCACGGGCATGACGGTACGAGATACTGATCCGGCACGGCCGGGTAGCAGCAGAAATTGAGCGGCGGGAAATTGGCCAGCGATGCCAGACGCATTTCTTCCTCGGTGCAGAACGCCTCGCCGAGGTATTCCAGCTTGTCCCGCAGGATCGCAATACGGAACTCAATCTGCCGCAGATACTCGTATCCGTCCACCCAGAAATGACCCGTTTTTCCGTAATCAAACAGATGCACTTCCAATGAAAGGCGGCTGAAAAACAGCGTGCACACCGTCTCTCCCTGCCGCACGATCAGAACGTACTGCTCCCCGTCTTTTTCCAGTGCAGCATCTATTTCTCCCTCGTATTCCTTCTGATACGTTCCCGTCAGCTCCGCGTCATGAAAAACGAGAAAGCTCTCTGCCGCATCGTTCATCAGATAGACAAGCCAGATCTCCTTTTCTCCTCCCCCGTACCGCTCACCCGGAAGCAGCAGCTCGAACTGCCCCTGCGAAAGAAGCACATCCAGCCTTTCCAGTTCCTCGGTCCATGTGATATTTTCTGCAATTTCCATTCCGTGATTCTCCCCTGTTTTCTTTTACTTCCTATGATACACTATAAAAAGGCTCCACTGCAATCCAAAGCAGTAGAGCCCCTTCTCCAAATTTTTCTGTTATTAATCCGTCCCGTTATCCGGCGCATGCCGTCCGCACTTTCTCGTCCAGCGTCGTCTGAATTTCTTTTAAGTTCACCGGTTTCAGAATATGCCCGCGTCCGCGCACCGCTTGCGGTCCGTTGCAAAGGTATTTGCTGTCATCGCAAAAATCGGAACATCATTGTCCTCACGCACACTGTTTCGAATTTTTTTCGTCGCCTCGATGCCCTCCATCACCGGCATCTGCATATCCATGAAGATCGCAAAATAGCTTCCCGGATCCGACGCTTCAAACTGATCCACGGCCTCGGAACCATTCTCCGCCCAGTCCACGACAAGGCTGAGGCTTCCGAGCAGCTCCGTCGCAACCTCTGCATTCAGTGCATTATCCTCCGCAAGCAGAACAGCAGCACACCTGCAATCAGTGCCACCAGATACAGCGGGTGGTCAAACAGATACGCCATGATGGTCGGTGTCTCCACATCTTCCACATAGCTCTGCACAATTTCCGCTCTGCTCTTTCGTGATACGTTGTAAAGCGTTTTTTCCCACAGACCGTAGAAACTCCGGTCAACCTCTGAGAGTACGCCCATCCGCAGGGACATCGATGCACCTGGCACAGCTTCCACGCGGAGGCGGTTCTGCGTATCATCTCTTGCCAGCTTCTGCGCTGTGTAGGTCATCAGCAGTGCACCGTCCACATTCTCATTGACCAGTCTCTGCACACATTCGTCCGTATCTTTCGGTCATTCATTGTTCAGGATTTCTTTGACCGTCACACTATCGTCAATTACCGCTATTCTCTGCAGTTTTCCCGACGCACCGCGCCGCCGCAATTCCTTTTGCCTCCCCGTTTTCATACCACGAGTATGGATTTCCGTCCGGATTCATCACGCCGCGGATCACGGCGCCGCTCTCTTTCAGCTGGGAAAGAAGCGCTTTTTCCTCTGCCGTGTAATCGGTATTCACTTCCACGGAACCGTAATATTTATTGTACAGATCAGACCGCCAGTTCGGTGTCTCCACGTTCATGCTCGTAAATGCGGTGATCGCCGGATGGCGGGAAAATGCAAACTCCTCCTCGCGCTCCGGTATCTTTTTGGCAGCCGTATAAATGTCTGCTTCTCCATTTTGCAGCATCTCCTCACATTCCTTCGCCGTCTTATCGTATCCGACGTAGGAAAACGTACACTGCATATATTTGGCAATGCCTTGCATCATCTCATATCCATATCCGCTCCACAGTCCGTTTTCGTCCTGCATGTGATAGCTGTCGAAGGCTGCTGCTGGACCTATGAAAAAGCCTATAAGAGAATTTATCAGGTACTCACAATGGA
>ERZ1673753.1572-NODE-1572-length-20032-cov-5.013566_pt1 | contig 20032 bp, 21 predicted proteins | sample MGYA00580201_ERZ1673753 | MGnify/ENA primary metagenome ERZ1673753 (study PRJEB41218, sample SAMN15661747) | gut metagenome | host: Homo sapiens | place: Canada: London | collected 2015-08-20/2019-03-30 | study: EMG produced TPA metagenomics assembly of... | reverse complement strand
GTTAGGACTATTCATTTGTCAACAATGTCGCAGCTGAGGTGTCAACCATCACCGGTTTTGCTTTGCGGTGGCAAACTGTCAACTATGCCGCGGCTGATCTGACAACCGTCACAACACTTATCCCTGGAACACGCTGTCAACTATGTCCTGACTTCAGACACTGCCGGGGGCGCCATTGTCATGGGCGATTTCCGACATTATCGACTCAACGATTCCGAAAATTAAGTTTCGGCCCGTTCTTGAGCTGAATCTCTGTGCCGGCCGCCTCTTTCGCAACCTTTGGATGCAAAAATCCCGCCCGCATAACCGTTTTTGACGGTAGTCGGACGGGGTTTTCGCCATTTTCGCCAACCCACGCATGACTTCTAGGCCACTCGCGCCGGCTTCAATTCGAAACCGGGCAGGTGGCCTGCTTAGCTATGCCGCAAGGGGTGGAGCATTAACTGGCGGCGGTAAAAACTCGATGCCGTTCCAGCTCAAGTCCTTGTCTTCGGGTTCAAGGTCGTCGGAATACCGGCGTCTCCTTGGCTTCGGAGGCTCTGGGTCAACACCGTTCTCGAAGGCATCGTCAGCGCCTTGAGCAACGATCAAGTGAACGTTTGTGGCCACCAAACCCAACGTGAAGTAGAACATCTGCGCTGCATAGCCGGTTGCGTCCCTTAGTGTGGTGTAACGCTTGCTGATGGTGGGGCCCGGAAAGTAGTGGGCGGCCACCGCCAGTTAGCCTTTCGACTCAACTACCACATCTCACCGAAAGGCCTATGACAATGACCGCTGCACCGCATTCTACCGACCCGACAACCTATCTGGATGATTTGCTGGCCCAAGCGTCTCCGGATTTGATGCGCCAGATGCTGCAAGGGTTTATCAACCAGATCCTCTCCGCCCAGGCTGACACCGTCTGCGGCGCCGAATACGGAGCTGTATCCACCGAGCGGGTCAATCACCGCAACGGGTATCGCCACCGCGACCTTGACACCCGTGTCGGCACGATCGACGTGGCGGTGCCGAAACTGCGCCACGGCGCGTTCTTCCCAGACTGGCTGTTAGAGCGCCGCTCACGAGCAGAACGGGCCTTATCGACTGTGATCGCCACATGCTACCTTAAAGGGGTTTCCACCCGCAGGATGAATGATCTGGTGGCTACGCTTGGGATTTCCAGCATGTCGAAATCGCAAGTCTCACGCATGTCAGAAGAACTCGATGACATGGTCGCAGACTTCAAAAACCGCCCACTAGACCCCGGCGGGTACGCCTTTTTATCGTGCGATGCGCTCACGATCAAAGTCCGTGAAGGCGGCCGGGTGGTCAAATGCTCAGTGCTGCTTGCCACCGGAGTCAACGCCGACAGGTATCGCGAAATGCTCGGCATGCACGTCGCCACCGCGGAATCCAACGCGTCGTGGAAAGGCTTCTTCCAGGACTTAAAAGCCCGCGGACTTACTGGGGTATTCCTTATCACCAGTGATGCCCACGAAGGCATCCAGCACGCCATTTCCGAAGTGCTGCCCAATACGTCGTAGCAGCGGTGCCGCACCCATTTCGCGAAGAACCTCTACGAAAAGGCCCCGAAAACACAATGGCCGATGGTCTCTGCGATGTTCCAGACAACCTTCCAGCAACCTGACGCTACATCCACTTGGGCTCAAGCCCGCGAAGTTGTCGACCTGCTGGAGCTGAAAATCCCTCACGTCGCGGCATATTTGGAGGAATCACTCGATGAAGTACTGGCGTTTACTGCAGCGCCGAAACCAGTCTGGACGAAGGTCTGGTCAAACAACCCCACAGAACGGTTAAACCGGGAAATCCGCCGACGCACCGACGTCGTCGGCATTTTCCCAAACCGTGAATCCATCATCCGGCTTGTCGGCGCGATCCTAGCCGAGCAACACGACCATTGGATCCAACAAAAACGCTACATGTCACTGACCGCACTCGAACACACCAAGCACCTCATGCACCATCCAGGAGAACATCGTGACGACCACCAGCTAACCGCCTAACCTAGCCTCGAACTTCACATCGAGCCGAAAGCACAAACGGCTACACCACTACACAGGACTTGACCGACTGTTCCCCGCAGCGAGCTTCGATTCGTGGGGTGGCGAGTACTTGCTGGCTCTGCTGCTGAACTACACCTCGGACATTGTCTGGTGGAAGCGACTGTACGTCTCTGATCGCGCGTCGATCATGTACACCACCCGCGACACCTACTACCCGGACTTTGTCGCTCAAGATGCTGCCGGCACCATGTGGATCATCGAGGGCAAGTCCGACAAGCTACGAGATGATGAGACGGTTCAAGCGAAACGAGTCGCGGCCCGGGTGTTGGTACGCGAACTGCTCGGCGAGGACGGCTTCGAGGGCCAGAAGTGGGGATACGTCATTGCCTACGAATCAGACATTCGAGCGTCCGAGTCGTGGGAGGACTTAAAGCGGAAGTCGAACCCAGGGGCGTGAGTAGGTTCACGCTCCAAGGCGAATCGCGAAGCGGATGGACAACTAAGAAGATGCTCTTTTAAAGCCCGCGCGAAGTTCTTGATTGTTAGAGGCGCTAACAGACGTCTGGCGGGGGGCGAATACCCCAGTCGTGAATGCTATTCGTAAAAGTGAACCTGAGATGCCTTCGTACCCTCGTAAGCCTGCATTCGGTCTACAGGTCCGAGAGCGAAATACCTAGCCCACAATTCTTGGATAGCCACCCATTGCTCGTTATCCATATTTAAGCGTTCGACCGGCAATCCTGCGTCGAGCGCCTCACGGGCACCTACTACCGCTCCGTGCATCTTCGGTGTGTCAATCAAGGGTGCCTGGATTTGATTGCACAAGGCATCGACTTCATCTGGAGTGCGATTATCGTTACTCTCCACAGCTTGACGTGCGATGTCGGCAATCCGGTCAAGTGCCGAACGGGCGAACTGAACCGTCGTAGCGTCGACTCCACCAAGTAGTACGGCATGAAGCTGAGCGGTATCCGGGGCCGCAGCGACCATTTCAAGCGCACGGTCGTAAGCGGCCATCATATCTTTGGCGCTGATAAACCCTCTGCCAGGGACAAACACTTGGGGATCAATAGGCCCCAAGTCGGAAGTCGGTCCCATGATAATGGAGTCCGCTCCCAGAGCCATGATGGTCGCAGCGGATTTTGCAATCTCGGGGACCAGAATTACGAACTCGGAACTTGCATCATGACACATGCGGATCAAGCGGATGGCAATTTCAGGGTCGCCGCCCGGTGACCGCAGCATCAAATGCAACGGCTTGTCCAGCTCCTTAGCATGCAGACACTCATTCAGTAAGGTGACGCTGTTGGGTGTTACCTGGTCGATCATCACTGCCAGGTTGCAGTCATACTTCTCCTCGTAAGCGTTTATTAGCTCACGTCGGTCGTAACGGTGTGCATTCTGTGCGAAGAAAAGCGGAGTGTAACTCATGGTTTAGACGAAAGCTCCACCCGTGAAAGCGGGACGGAACGGAGTTCGTGGAGAGCACTGGGATGCTTCACTAAATCTTTTGCGACCAACTTCCCAAGCCTCGCGGAGTTTTCTGGTCTCGCGATCCCATGATTCGCGCTCGCTGTCACTAATCGGCACGCCAGGGAACAGAACCTCATTCTCGCTCATTGTGTCTCCTTTCCGGTCTTTCACACCATCGTAAACTAGCGGCACGACACGAGCCTCGAAGTATGTTCGAAAAACTCCCCAAGAATTGGCCTACAACGTCGTTTGTGCTGGTAATTGCAGGCCGCTGAGAGCGGGGCAGAATTGGAATCAGGAACTTATTGTCATGGACTGAAGTTGCAGTGCCAGCGGCAATGACGCTGCTAGTCTAAATTTCGGAAACCGCCTCATGAGTCGTGCCTTTCCAGCGTTTAGTAGCCCTTTCGCCATAGCCCACCGCTGAGTAACCACCACATCACCCGCCGCGCGCGCTAATCCTCGACCCCCCTGTCGGGGCTGCCCGCTATGGTTGTAGCCATGACTGCGAATAGCCGCTTTAACCCTATTGACGCCCTCCGCTCCCTCCCCCTAGAGCAGCTCCCCGTCCCACTGCCGTTCGGCCTGGGCAAGTCCCAGAAGTCCGTAGAGCTGGACCTCCCCGCCCCCACCCCGGGCTCCTACGCTGTGATCACCGGCGCTTCCTCCGGCATCGGCAAGGCCATCGCCGAGGAGCTCGCTCGGCGCGGCTACGACCTGCTCCTGGTCGCCCGCACCGTGGCTCCCATGCAGGAGATCGCGGACGCATTCCCGGACCGCGACGTGCAGATCCGCTCCGTCGACCTGGCGGATGCCTCCGCCCGCGCGGAACTGCTGGAAGAGCTGCGCACCACCCCGGTCAGCATCATCATCAATTCCGCCGGCATTGCTACCTTCGGCCAGTTCAAGGACCTCGACTGGGACTACGAGCGCCTGCAGTTCGAGCTCAACGCCACCGCACTCTACGAACTCACCCAGGCCGTGCTGCCCGGCATGCTGGAGCGTGGCGAGGGCGGCATCGTCAACGTCGGCTCCGCCGCCGGCAACATGGCCATCCCCGGAAACGCCACCTACGTCGGCACCAAGGCAATGGTCAATACCTTCACCGAGTCCCTGCACTACGAGCTCAAAGACCACGGCATCAAGTGCACCCTGCTGGCACCCGGCCCGGTGCGCGAGGCCCGCAAGGAAGACGAGCAGCTCACCGAAGTAGACGATGCCGTCCCGGATTTCCTCTGGACCACCTACGAAGACTGCGCCATCGACACCCTGACCGCCCTGTCCAAGAACAAACTCCGCGTAGTCCCCGGCCCACTGTCCAAGGCCATGAACTTCGTCTCCACGTACCTGCCGCGGAAGGTCACCGCGCCGATCGTGGGTAAGTTCTACGCCCAAATGGCAACCGAAAGCGACTGATTCCGAGGGGGCGTCACTAAAAAGGCATAGAATTATCAACAACAGAAAGGAACATCCGTGAACACCACCCCGAATCAAGTTGCCAAGAACGATCGACTCGTGTGGGTCGACTGCGAAATGACGGGCCTCGACCCGGACCAGCACGTGCTCGTCGAGATTGCGGTGATTGTGACGGATGCGGACCTCACCCCCCTCGACGAGGGGCTGGACCTGGTGATTCACGCGACCGAACGCGACCTCGCCCGCATGGATGCCGTCGTGACAAAGATGCACGGCGAATCCGGCCTGACGGAACAGATCCGCGCCTCCGACATCACGCTGGAAGAGGCCGAGGAGCAGGTGCTCGACTACGTGAAGAAGCACGTGCCCACCGCAGGCGTGGCGCCGCTGGCCGGCAACACCATCAGCGCGGACCGGAAGTTCATCAACCGCTACATGCCGCACCTGGACCAATACCTGCACTACCGCATGATCGACGTCTCCAGCCTGAAGGAGCTCGCCCGCCGCTGGTACCCCCACGTGTACAACGGCCAGCCCGCGAAGGGCATGGCGCACCGCGCACTGGCGGACATTAAGGAATCCATCCGCGAGCTGGATTACTACCGCCGCGCGATGCTCGTGGAGGCAGACCCGTCGAACGCGGACGCGACGGTCGCGGCGAAGGCAGCGATGGAGCGCTTTCCGATCTAGCGCTGAAACTAGCGCCGCCCCAGCGCCCACCTAGCCCCGTTTTACCCCGTTTCACCCCTCGCGAGCTGGCCTTTTGGTTAAGACGCAGGGCGTGGGCTAACATGAGATCCGCTGTTTTCAACAGCAATGGTGACTGTAGTTCAGCTGGTAGAGCACTAGGTTGTGATCCTAGGTGTCGCGGGTTCGAGTCCCGTCAGTCACCCCAAATTTTTCTAAAGGTCTAGTGATGCTAATGAGTAACACCGATCTTGAAGCAGCGTTTCGAGATGTCTTCCGCGGACATCCGGCGGGGGTAACGCTCATCACCGCGACCGTCGACGGCGAGCCCGTCGGCCTCACCGCATCGTCTGTCTCTTCGCTATCGCTCGACCCGCTATCGATCAGTTTCTCGCTGATGAAGCGCACGGGCTCGGCAGGCAAATTGTTGCGATCGAGCAGCATGTTGGTGCACTTTCTTAATGACGCCCAGTCCCCCATCGCGCACTCCTTCGCCACCTCGGGCGCGGACCGCTTCGCGGAATCTCAAGGGTGGGTGACCGCCGAGACGGGCGAGCCGCTGCTGCCCAACTCCCGGGCCGTGATGCGGGCGCGCATTTCAGATACGGCTCAGGCGGGGGAATCTACGCTGGTGGCGGCGGAGGTTCTGGACGTGTCGGAGATTTCCGACGATTCGGCGCTGCTTTTCCTGGGCCACCAGTTCTACAGCATTGCGGGGCTGCGCCCCTTCTAGCGGCGGGGCGCTATGCGCGGGTGGCCTCGTAGCCGGCTTCGTCGACTGCGTCGATGACCTGCTGATCGGTCAGCTCCCCTGCTGCCCCGTCGTGCTCGAACGTCAGCAGCCCCTTGTCTGCGCTGACCTCAATGTTGGTGACACCCGGAAGGTTGGAAACTTCCTCCTTGACGGCGTTTTCGCAGTGTCCGCAGCTCATTCCGGTGACGTTGTAGGTGTATGCGCTCATGATGCTTGCCTTTCTTTGACGTTGCTTTCGTAGCCTTCTTAATTTTCAGCGCTTCGGAACACGCTTTATTCCAAGGTATGCCATAGCGGGCACGCCTTAGCAGGTACGCCTTAGCGGGTACGCCATAGCGAGCATGTCTTTGCGGGCTGCATGGGCTCGCAACGCCTGCATTCTCCAAAATATGCGCGCGGACACGCGCGGATATTCGCGGACTTCACCCTCCCCTCTAGAAGGCGAATGTCCCAAATCTTCCACTTTCAGGATTTTTTCGGTTTTGACGAATACGTCAAAACGTCCTTACCAGCGCAAACATAATAGATATAAAAGTAGAGTGGAAGATTTGGGACATTTGCCCTCCCAGGGCACTCCCCAGCCTCTGAACCCCCGTGGGCTAGCATTAATCATCATGGCCCGCCTGCCCAAACTCCCCCTCCGCGCACGCTTCAGCGCCACCGCCACCGCACACCCCTCCGCCAGCGCTACCGCACACCCCTCCACCAGCGCTACCGCACACCCCAGCGCCAGCATCCACGACGACCCCGGCGCGCTGTACACGCAGGCCTCCACCGCCGCGGCCTCCCGCATCATCCGCCACTACTCCACCAGCTTCTACCTGGCCAGCGAACTCCTCGCGCCCACGATCAAGCTGCACATCCGCAACATCTACGCCCTCGCCCGCATCGCGGATGAAATCGTCGACGGTACGGCTGAGGCGCTGGGCGTGTCGGCCTGCGGCGTCACAAAGCCCCTCGACGACTACCAACGCACCACCCTCACGGCGCTGGACACCGGCTTCAGCACCGACCCCATCGCGCACGCCTTCGCCGTCACAGCGCGCTGGGCGGGGTTCGACCGTTCCTGGACGGTGGATTTCTTCGCGTCCATGCGTTCGGACGCCCCTAGCTCCAACCCCTTACCACTTGCCGCCTACGTACACGGATCCGCGGGCGTGATCGGGTGGATGTGCAACGCGGTGTTCGCCACGCACGCCGAGCAGGCCGGGCGCCCGCTGACCGCAGAGCAGCGCTCGCGCACGGACAAGGGCGCCTACGCGCTGGGTAGTGCCTTCCAGAAGGTGAATTTCCTGCGAGATTACCAGGAGGATACGGTCGGGCTGCATCGCTCTTACCTGCCGAAACTCACCGAAGAGTCGAAGGCCGGGCTAGTTGACGAGATCCGCGAGGAGCTCGCCCAGGCGCACGCCACCATGGCGCTACTGCCGCTGGCGGCCCGCGTGGGGGTGCTCGGCGCGCACGACCTGTTCGCCGCGCTGAACGAGCGACTAGACCGCACCCCCGTCGAACAGCTGAAAACGGCCCGCGTGCGCGTGCCGCGAGCCGAGAAGGCGAAGATCATCGCGCGCGCCATCCCCCGCGCCGCGCGCCTGCGCTAGGTAGCAGGCGCTAGGTTGCGCCCCGCGCCGCGCGCCTACGCTAGCGCTAGCACTAGCCTGCAGCACCAGCCCTAGCTACCCCTCCGTGTTCCCGGCCTTCCAGGTCTTCCACGGGATGTTCCAGTCGCCCAGGCCATCGGAGCCGTTCAGGGTCTCACCCTGCGTGTTCTTCACCTCAACGATGTCGCCGCGCTTCATGTTGTTAAACACCCAGGCGGCGTTCTCGACGCTCACGTTCACACAGCCGTGCGAAGTGTTGGTATTGCCTTGCGCGTACACGCTCCACGGCGCGGCGTGGATGTAAATACCGGAGTAGCTCATCTGCGTCGCGTACTGCACGTCCGTCACGTAAGACCCCGCACCAGTCAGTCCGAACGTCGAAGAGTCCATGGTCAGCGTCTCGAACTGGTCGCCGATGATGTATTTGCCGTTCGGCGTGGGGTACTGGTAGTCCCGCCCCAGGGAGACCGGCATGGTCTGCACGGTCTTGCCGTTCTTCTTGATGGTCATCATCTTGGTGCTGTCGTCCACGATGGCACGCATCGCATCGCCGATGGTGAACTTCGCGCTGCGGTCTTCGCCGCCGTACACGCCTTCGCCGATCTTCGTGCCGTACAGGTTGGCCTTCACGTTGACCTTGGTGCCGGGCTTCCAGTACTTCTCTGGGCGCCAGCGCACCTCCTGGGCCGTGATCCAGTAGAAAGCACCTTCCACTTTCGGCGTGGTTTCCACGGTGATGGCATCTTCCACTGCCTTGCGGTTTTCCACTGGGGCGTCAAAACGAAGAGAGATGGTTTGGCCGATGCCTACGGTCGACCCGTCAAGCGGAGCCAGGGCACCGTTGAGCGTCATGCCGGGGGTCATGGTGGTGAACGTCTGCTCAAGTTTCTGGTCGCCGGACTTCGCGGTGAGGGTGTAGGTGCGCGAGTAGCCGAGCTTGGTGGGGACGGTCCACTCGGTCTTGTCCTCGTTGAACTTACCCTTGACTTCCTCGCCTGCGTCGTTGGTCAGCGAGACCTTGTCGATCTTCTTGTCACCCTTGACCTGCACGTGCTCGGTGACGTCGACCTCGGTGTCGCCGTCCTTCACGTTGGAGGTCAGCTTGTTTTCTTCCTTCTTCTCTTCGCCCTCGCCGTTCTCGCCGGTTGAGGCGTTGGAGCTGATCTGCGGTTCGTCGCTGTCGCGGTCGATGGTGCACGATGCGGTGAAGGTAACTAGGGCGATACTTAGTGACGCCGCAGTGATCCGTGAGAAGGTTTGTCCAAAAACCTTGGTGTTGCGCAAGACTAACTCCAAGAAAGGGAAAGGTGTGTGTAAGAAAAGTGACTGTCCTAAACCTTAACGCTTGGCTGCAGTGGAGCGTTAGTCATTTCGGCGGGTTCCAGCAGTTCGTAGCGTAAACGTTATAAACGGTGTGGGGTTTCCGGCGAGCCGCCCGGCGGCGCACTGCGCGGGGTATGCGTGCAGCGGATGCGGGACTCTTACCAGGCGCCGCACGGGGCGCAAACGTCCGCATGAGCCGTCTAAAGCATGCATCAATTTACCCACTCTGAACTGGCGATTTGTATTGTTAGGCCGTCTGGGTATAAAGTTTTCCACGTTGCCGAGGCGCGCAGCGCTTCGAATAACGCGGGCTATTAGCTCAATTGGCAGAGCAGCTGACTCTTAATCAGCGGGTTCGGGGTTCGAGTCCCTGATAGCCCACATTTCAACCCTCGTTCGCTTGGAATCTTATCCAACGGGCGAGGGTTTTGCTTTGACTTCATCGGCTTCAACAGCCACGCCCTATTGTCTCCCCCCGCGTTGTACAACCTGCGTTATATACTTCAGATACACGGCTCACACACAACGATTGGAGAGATCATGGCTACGCCATTAACTCCGCGCACCCAGACCAGCGCCGAACTGCGCGCTGAACGTGCCAAGGTTGTGAAGCAAATGGGTCCCCTCGGCGTGGATGGCCTGCGTCGCCTTCGCGCAGCGGATGCGCTCGACGTCAAAGAGGCTGACCTTTTGGATCGCTACGAGTCCCTCACTTGGCTGATTGAAGGCTAATCACATTGGATAGCGTGGCTTTCGAGCAACACGCCACGGAGTTCGCGCAAGAAATCGCTACTCTCCTCGACGCGACACTCGAAGGCGAGATCACGGCTAGCACTTTCGAGATCAACGAGGAAAAAACTCAGGGCGGTAATCAAACGTTCGAAACAACTTGAGATTGGACACTCGAAAAGTAAGAAGCTGCAGTTAGCCTGCGAATTTCGCCTATGCACTAATTCAACCAAGAAACATCTGGCGATAGAGTCAAGCACCTTCAAAGTTCAGTACCAGTCTGGCCAAAAGTATCGCCCAGTAGTTCGCTTCGAATACGACAGAAATTCTCGTAACAAGCCTGCCAGCCACTTCCAGTTTCATTCCGACTCAGTCCCCCTTGGCCTCTTACTCGCTAGAGCAGGAAATTACGATGCCGCAGCTCAACAGCAAGATATTCACTATCCGATGGGAGATGAGCGTTTTCGCGTCTGCCTTGAAGATGTGATTGAGCTTCTTGCCAACGAATTCAATGCGCAGACGCATGACGGTTGGCAACAGCACATAGAACGAGGCAGAAACCGATACCTGTCGAAACAAGCGGAAACCGTGATCCGCAAAAACCTGGACCTTGCCATCAAGCTCTTGGAACAGCAAGGGTACAAAGTGAAGCCACCTGCCCGGTATCCGCTATGGAGACGGTAAAGAGCCAAATGTCCCAAATCTTCCACTTTCGAGATTTTGGGCGATTTGACGACTCCATCAAAAGCGCCTGACCAGCGCAAACAGAAAGGTTATAAAAGTAGAGTGGAAGATTTGGGACATCTGCCCACTGATCCGCAGCGATCGTCGGCCACTGCGACGCAGTCGTCGGCCACTGCGAGGCAGTTTGCAAGATAGTTTGCGAGGTAGAAACCGCCGGAGTTGATCCGACCGCCCCTCTTCTCTGCCCCCACGGGACCGTAGGCCCCTCCCCATGGGAATATCCGCTCTGCCATAGCAGTTGTCGTTAATCGAGTACGCAGGCCGATAGCGCCCTGAAACCAAGGAGGAACCTAAACCACCATGACGGATACCCCAGCGGACGGCATTACCCCGGCGAACGACAACACCCCAGCGAACAAGGAAAACCCAGCAAGCTCCCTAGCCCCGCTGAGCCTCCTCGACTTCGCCACTGTCTACAAGGGCGAACGCCCCGCGGACGCTTTCGACCGCTCCGTCCAGTGGGCCCAGCAGGCCGAGAAGCTAGGATTCGAGCGCATCTGGTATTCCGAGCACCACAACATGAAGTCCATCGCCAGCTCCGCCCCCGCGGTCCTCATCGCTCACATCGCGGCGAAGACTTCCACTATCAACTTGGGCGCGGGTGGCGTCATGCTCCCGAACCACGCCCCGCTGGTCATCGCCGAGCAGTTCGGCACCCTCGCGGAGCTGCACCCCGGCCGCATTGACCTGGGCCTCGGCCGCGCCCCCGGCACCGACCAGATGACCCTACGCGCCCTGCGCCGCGAGCCGTCCGCCGCGGAGACCTTCCCGCAGGATGTCGCCGAGCTCTACGGCTACCTCAACGGCCCGTCGAAGATCCCCGGCGTGGAGGCCGTACCGGGCATGGGCACGAAGGTGCCTCTGTACATCCTGGGCTCCTCTCTGTTCGGCGCGCAGCTGGCCGCGCACCTGGGGCTGCCGTACAGCTTCGCCAGCCACTTCGCGCCCGCTGCCCTCACGCAGGCGGTGCAGGTGTACCGCGATAACTACCAGCCCTCGGAAGCCCACCCGGAGCCCTACGTCATCGCCGCGGTCAACGTCACCGCCGCCGACACGCAGGAGGAAGCCGACGAGCAATGGCGCCAGGTCTGCCGCACCCGCGTGCGTGTCATGGCCGGTCGCGGCCGCAGCCTAACGGAGGAGGAGCTGGACATGCTCATCGATTCCCCCGCCGGCCAGCAGATCCTCGATATGCTGCGCTACTCCGCCGTCGGCACGGGCGATGTTGTCCGCCGTTACCTCGAGGAGTTCCGCACGCACGCTCAAGCCGACGAACTCATGGTGTCGCTGCAGTCGCCGTCGACGGCCGAGTCGCTGCGGTCGATGGAGATTCTTGCGGACGCCGCCTCACTCTCCCCCGCCCAGCGCTAACCACAAGGCCATCAGGCCCGCTCCCTTTGGCGCTCCCAGTGTGTGCGGACCACAGAGCCAGCTCCCCCTAACACAGCCCGCTAGCGCTGCGTTTCGCGCGGCTCCGCCCGCCCATCGGCCGCGCCCGCGCCGAACACCCACCGGATGATCTGCGGCGCGTAAGCGCCCACCACCAGCATGGCGATCATGCGCATTACTTGAATGACCGTGACGATCGGCTGGCTGCCAGCGTCGTGCGCAAATGCGAGAACTGCGTAGATGCCGCCCGGTACGGTGGCGAGGTAGGCGTCCAGAACCTTAAAGTCCCATAGGCCAGCGATGGCGAAGGCCGTGCCGATAGAGCTGGCGATCATCAGGGCGATCACGCCCAGGATCACGGGCAGGGCCTTCACGAATTGCCGCAGCGCGCCCTTCGTCAGGGTGCCGCCGGCTTGTACGCCGACGAGTGCGTACGCCAGCTTCTCCAGCAGCCCGTTCGGCGCGATGAACTCGTGAGGCACGTTGAACACCATCACGCCGATCATGGCGAACGCGATGCTCAGCAGCAGGTATGGCGAGCTGATGTTGAACCACCGCGCCGTCAGCCGCGTAAACGCCCACACGGCCAGCCCCACAACCACCGCGCCTACCACGCCCTGCCAGTTCGTCTGCAGCCCGTCGAGGAGACTTTCTTTTCCTGTTGACGCCCCCTCGGCCGCATCTGCCTCGCCGCCTTCGACGCGACCGAGCAGCGTGACCAGCCCGGGAAGTGTGAGGACGATGATGGAAACGCGCAGGTACTGGGTGAGGGTGACAAAGCGCGTGTCCGCGTTGAGCTCCCGGGAGAGCATCACCATCGCGCTGGCGCCGCCCGCGAGGGTGGCCAGCACCGACGTGGCCGGGCCAACCCGGTGGATGCGCACCAGCAGCCAGGAGGCCAGCAGGCACACCGCCAGCGTGACGATCAGCGACATGGCCGTCGGTCCGGCATAAGAGACGATGGTGCCGAAGTCGATGGTGGTCAGGGGCGAGGAACACAAAAGGGCGATGATCACCTGGGAGGGAATCATCGCCTTTTTAGGCGGGCTGACCTGTCGGTCGCTGAAGATGGCGTAGACGCCGAAGACGATCAGGAAGGAAAAGATCCAGGCGGCGGGTACTCCCACCGCCTCGCAGGCGAAACCTGCGGCGATCGACAGGACAGTCAGCAAAGCCAGAGTGGCCAGCTTCGCGGGGCTGGGTAGTTGGAACCCGCCCGGCCTGGCGCTGCGTATGGTTTCGCCAGGCAGTGAGTCTGAGTCGGGCAACGCTACCCGCTTAGCGGGTTGCGGCCAGCAGGCGCTGGATTTCCTTGATCTGCTTCTTTTCCTTGCGCTTGGAGCCAACGGCCAGGGCGGTCAGCAGGACAACACCGGCGACTACGCCGCCGATGACCATCTGCACCTTCGGCTCCTTGAGGGTGTTCACGGCCTGGCCGCGAGCGTCATCCGCCAGGTTCTTCGGATCCGCACGGACGGACAGCTCCTCCAGCGTCCGTCCCAGCTGGTTGCGGGTGCGTTCAATGTCGCGCTGGATGGCATCGATGCTACGGGCCACGGAAGTTTCTCCCTTATTCGAACGTTTAAGTGCTACCCGAACATTGTAAATGATCGCACACTCCGGCGCTTTCGCTAGGGTGTATTGGCACCCGTGCATGTGCGTGCACTGTGGTGCGTCGGCTCCCGCAAGCTTGCGTGCCGGCGCTTTCGCTAGGGTGGGTTGCATGACTGATAACAGCAACGCCACCGCAAACCAGCCCATCCGACTTGAGGTCGGCGACAAGGCTCCGGAGTTCACCCTGCCAAGCGATTCCGGCAAGAACGTGAGCCTGGCGGACTACGCGGGCCGCAAGGTCATCGTGTACTTCTACCCCAAGGCTGATACTCCAGGTTGCACCACCGAGGCCTGCGATTTCCGCGATTCCCTCACCGAGCTCAACGATCAGGGCGTGGACGTGGTCGGTATCTCCCCCGACAAGGTAGAGGCTCTGGAGAAGTTCCGCGATAAGTACGAGCTGACCTTCCCTCTTCTTTCGGACGCCGACAAGTCCGTCATGGAGAGCTATGGCGCATTCGGGGAGAAGAAGAACTACGGGAAGATCGTCCAGGGCGTGATCCGCTCCACGTTCGTTATTGACGAGGAAGGCAAGATCGCCGTGGCGAAGTACAACGTGAAGGCCACTGGCCACGTCGCGCGCATCGCCAAGGAGCTGTAGCACCCGCGCGTGCGCGTGCACGCGCGCCACAGCACAGCCCTGCAACAAACACACAGCCCCACGACACAGACGGGCAGTGCTGCGGGGCTGAAAAATTTTGTGCGCCTGGGGAGACTTGAACTCCCACGTCATAAGACACTGGAACCTAAATCCAGCGCGTCTGCCAATTCCGCCACAGGCGCAAAAAGAACGCGGACAACCGCGTTTCCCCCTTCATGCTAGCAAGCGATCCGGTGTGAAAAGAAATTAGGCGGAACAGGCAGTACAGGTAGAATGTTTCGGTGTGAACGAACACTCAGACAATGACGGCAAGGCACCCGCCCACCCGTTTCCGCTGCGCGTTCGCATCATCCAAATCATCTTCCTAATCCTGGCGGTCATTGCCACCCTCCTGCTGGCGTGGTGGCAGTGGGATCGTTGGCAGTCCAACGGCGGTAGCTTCCAGAACCTGGGCTATGCCATCCAGTGGCCGATCTTCGGCATCTTCTTCGTCGTGGCGTACCGCAAGTACATCCAGTACGAAAAGGAGCGCCTGCTGGGAGACGAAGCCCCAGCAGCCCCTACCCTGCCGCCCGATGAGATCACCGAGGTGCCGGAAGACTTCCTGCAGGCCGAAGAGCGTGCCGAAGATACTGAGGATATTTGGGTAGATGATAGGCGCGAGCGGGCGCGCATGAGGGCGTCCAAAAATAACGAGCGCAAGAAAAAAGACCAGAAAGGGCACTAAGCAATGACCAACGAGCAGACCCCTGCTATCCACCCGGAACGCCGGGCGCGCGTGGCGAAGTCGCTGAGGTTTTACTCCGTGGCGGCAGTGGTGACGGGTATTTGGCTGCTGATTCTGCTGGTGGAGATGATTGTTAAATATCTGATCCTCGGCAGCGAGAATGCGCCGGAATGGTTTAGCTACATCGGCCCGGCGCACGGCTTGGTGTTTATGGTGTACGTGATTTCCTGCCTGGATCTGGGCACGAAGGCGCGTTGGGAGCCGTCGAAGTGGGTTACCACGATGCTGGCGGGTGTGGTGCCTTTCCTGAGCTTCATCGTGGAAAAGTGGCGCCGCGACGAGGTTAAGGCCGCGTTCCAGCTGGACTAGCGGCGCGCGCTGAGCGCAGCGGCGCGGCTACTCGACCAGCGAGGTCTCCACGGCGACTGCGTCGATCTCCTCGTCGGTAGGCACGGGCGCGCCCATCGCGTGTGGCTCGGCCTCCGGCTTCTCCCACTCGGATTGCAGGCAGGCCAGGATCGCAACGGCCGCCGCGCGCGTGGAGACCTGCAGGGTGGATAGGTCCGGCAGGAAGCCTGGGTTGTGGTTGGTGGGGATGTCGATATCCAGCCGCCCGGCGGATTCAGCGCGCTGCCACTGACGGCGCGGAGTGATGCCGATGGTCCAAAGCATGTAGGGGCAGCCGAAGGACTTCGGGATCACGGAGAAGTCCTCGGAGGCTGTCCAGGGTTCCATCTCTAGGGAATCCTCGCCGAAGGTGTGATCGAAGTGGGGGCGGACAACGTCGTAGACCTCGGGTGCGTTGTCGGTAGCGCCTAGCAAGCCAACGAATTTGAAGTCCGGCTCGCGGTCGGCACCCGCGGCCATGGCCTCGGCACGTACCACGCGCTTGATGGCATCCACGCACTTCTGACGCAGCTCTTCGTCGTAGAAGCGGCAGGATAGGGAGATCTTCGCGGAGTCGGGGATCACGTTGTTCGCCTTACCTGCTTCCACCGAGGCGACGGTAATCACCGCGAATTTATTCGGCGGAACTTCGCGAGAAACGATTGTCTGTAGTTTCATCACCGTCGAGGCTGCCAGCACCACCGGGTCGACGGAACGGTGCGGCATGGAGGCGTGCGCGCCACGGCCGTGGAGGGTGATTTCGATGGTGGTGGAGGACGTCATCACAGGGCCGGGTGCGGAGTACACCTGGCCCGCCGGTCCGGCGACGATGTGTTGCGCCAGGCAGACGTCGGGCCGGGGGATGATGCCGCCCAAACCGTCGGAGACCATCTTGTGTGCGCCGATGGACGCCTCTTCGGCCGGCTGGAATAGTGCCACCACCGTGCCGGACCAGTGGGCGCGCTCTTCGGTCAGGATGCGCATGGCTCCCAGCAGGCTGGTGGTGTGCTGGTCGTGGCCGCAGGCGTGCATGGTTGCCACGCGCTCGCCGGACGCGTTGAGTTGGGAGTACGTAGAGGCGTAGTCCACGCCGGTTTTCTCCGCGACGGGCAGGCCATCGAAGTCAGCGCGCATCAGCACTGTCGGCCCGTCGCCGTTTTCCAGCACGGCGGTGATGCCGTAGCCGCCGATGTTCGTGGTGATCTCCCAGTCCGGGAAGTTTTCCAGCTCCTTGGCGATCCGCTGCGCGGTGACTTCCTCCGCTCCCGAGAGTTCGGGGTGCTGGTGGAAGAACTTGTACACGTCTTCCATCCAGCTGAGGTCGGCCTGCGACCCGGCCACGATGCCGCTGGGGCTGGTGGGGCTATAGGTGGCCTGGTCACTGTCTGTGCCGGGGGCGGTCACGCGGGGAATCCTTTCGCTGGTTTGTTGTTTCTTTGGGTTACATGTTCGGGCTTGCCTTGCCCCATCATACGTGGGTCGCACACGCCCGGCGCCTAGCCTTGCTGCGCACTGAACGCCGTACGCGGCGGCGGGGCGCCGGGCTTAGAGGCGTGCTGGGCGGCGTGCTGAGCACCCGGCCTGGCTCTTTAATCCGCCAGTTGCGCCAGGATCTCCACCAGCTGGCGTAGAGCCTTGCCACGGTGGGAGACGGCATCCTTTTGATCCGCCGTCAGCTCGCCTGCGGACTTACCGGCCAGTTGTTCTTCCTGGCCTTCCGGTAGCTCGTCAGGGGCGAACAGCGGGTCGTAGCCAAAGCCGCCCTCGCCCTGCTCGGCGCGCAGCACCCGGCCGTACCAACGCCCTTCCACGGCGTATTCGGCGTCCATGCCGCGCTCTGCCGCGACGTCGGCGGGCAGCTGCAACACGCAGGAGGATACGAAGTGCGCCCCACGCCGCTCGTCCGGCACGTCCCCCATCTGCGCCAGCAACAGGTCGTTATTGGCTTTGTCGTCGCCGTGGTCGCCGGACCACCGGGCGCTCAGCACACCCGGCATACCGTTCAGTGCATCGACGGCAAGCCCGGAATCATCGGCAATCGTCGGCAGGCCGGTGTGGTGCACGCCGTCGTTGGTTTTAATCCGCGCGTTGTCTACGAACGTCGCGCCGGTTTCCGGGGTTTCCGGGTATTCCGGCACGTCCCCCAGTCCAACGAGTTCGATGCCGGTCACGTTCGCCGCTTCCAGCATGCGGTTCAGCTCCGCCAGCTTCTTCTTATTCCTTGAGGCCACCAGTACCCGCACGGTGCTACTCCCCTTCTCTTGTCGCGTTTGCTTCTGCTGCTCTAGAGTTCCTGCGCCAGCGCCGCCCGCTGCGCCTCGATGAGCTCGCGCAGACCGCCTTCGGCCAGGTCCAGCAGGGTGTTCAGCTCCTCACGCGTGAACTCCGCGTTCTCGCCGGTGCCCTGGATTTCCACGAAGCGACCCTCGGCCGTCATCGCCACGTTCATGTCCACGTCCGCCCGCGAGTCTTCCTCATACGGCAGGTCGAGGCACGGCACGCCGTCGATGATGCCCACGGATACTGCGGCGACGGGTGCGCGTAGCGGTTGCCCTGGTACGACGCCCCTAGCTTGCAGCACGGCCAGCGCATCAGCCAGAGCCACGTAGGCGCCGGTGATGGCTGCGGTGCGGGTGCCGCCGTCGGCCTGCAGAACGTCGCAGTCGATGTTGATAGTGTTCTCCCCCAGTTCCTTCAGGTCCACGGCGGCGCGCAGTGCGCGGCCGACCAGGCGGGAGATTTCCTGGGTGCGCCCCTTGACCTTGCCCTTCATGGATTCGCGCGGCATGCGCTCGTGGGTAGAGGCGGGCAGCATCGCGTACTCGGCGGTCAGCCACCCCTCGCCGGAATCCTTCTTGAAGCGCGGCACGCCTTCCTGCACGCTGGCGGTGCACATGACTCGGGTGTTGCCGAATTCCACCAGCACACTGCCTGCGGGGTTGCTGGTGAAACCGCGGGTGATACGCACCGGACGTAGCTCGTTGGTGGCACGGCCGTCGGCGCGGGTGAAGTTGCTGCCTGCGTTGGAGGTGTTTTCTACGTTGGTTTCCGTCATGGGGCTTAAGTTTACTAGCCGCCCCGGACGGGCTACCCTCCGACGGTTATCCCCCGCTTTGCTTGCGCTTTGGCTCCTAGCCGACGGTTAGGCGCATGCCTGGGCGGGCGACGAGGATCTCGCCGTCGTAGTGGCGGGCCGCGCCGCGGACCGCTGCGTCTGCATCGCCCCACGGCGGGATGTGGGTGAGCACGAGCTTGCCCACGCCCGCTGCCTGTGCCGCACGGCCTGCGTCTTCGCCGGAGATATGCATGCCGCTGGGCTGACCTTCTGCATTTTCGCCCCAGGTGGCTTCGCAGAGGAATACGTCTGCGCCCGCTGCGATGTGGGCCAGGTTGTCGGTCCAGGCAGTGTCCCCCGAGTACACCAGGGAGTTACCTGCGTTGTCTTCCACGCGCAGTAGGTAGGCCTCTGTGGGGTGTACGGCGGTGGCGGCGTAGAGGGTGAATGGACCGATGGGGTGGGCTGGGTACGTGGTGGCGTCGAAAAGACCCTCGCCTGCCTTGTAGACGTTGATGTCGAAGGTGTCGGTGAAGTCGTCGGGGCGCTCGGGTGCGTCGGCGCCGGCTGCGGAGAGGTGGCGGTGGGCGATGGCGGGGCCGAGTAGTTGGTGGCGGTGTGGGGCGGGTGTGGTGGGGTGGAATCTGCGCCAGACGAGGAGTGAGGGGAAGTCTAGGCAGTGGTCGGCGTGCATGTGGCTGAAGGCGACGTGGCAGGCAGCGGGGTCGATGTCTTCGGCGCGTTGCATGGCGCTGAGTACGCCGGGGCCGCAGTCGAGGAGTAGGTCGGGGGTGTCTGTAGTTTTGTCGCGGACGATGTATCCCGACGCGGCGCTATCGGGCCCTTCAACGCTTCCGGAGCATCCCAGCACTACCAGTTCCATAAGTTGTCATTCTGCCACGAAGCGGTGGCAAATGTGCGAAAGGGCGACCACCGTTGTGTTGGTAGTCGCCCTTTCTTTCGCGGGACTGCCCAGGACTGGCTGTTCCGCTAGGCGCTAGCGCTGAACGCTAGTGGCGGTTAGGCCTCGCCTTCTTCGCGGCGGCGGCGCAGCAGCGGGATGGCGCCGATGATCAGCGCCAGGCCGACTGCGAACACGCCGAGCACGTTCGCGCCGGTGGAGGCCAGGGTGCTCATCCGCGGGCTATCAACCTGCTTCTGAGAGCTGGTGCTGCCGCTGGACGTGCTGCCCTTAGAGCCCGACTGGCTCGGGGTGCTGGACTTGCCAGGGGTGCCCGGCTTGTCCGCGTTGCCCGGCTTACCTGGCTTGCCCGGCTGCTTGGGATCCGGCTTCGGGGTGGAACCGTGAGATCCGCTGCCCACGATTGCCCCGCCGATTCCCAAGGAACCGATGATGCCAGGCAGGTTCGGCTTCGGGGTCACCGAACCGGAGGAGCCGCCAGGCTCGTTCGGATCCTTCGGGTCCTCCGGCTTCGGATCTTCCGGCTTCGGGTCCTCAGGCTTCGGGTCCTCAGGCTTCGGATCTTCCGGCTTCGGGTCCTCAGGCTTCGGGTCCTCAGGCTTCGGAT
>ERZ1673753.1512-NODE-1512-length-20651-cov-5.925617_pt1 | contig 20651 bp, 30 predicted proteins | sample MGYA00580201_ERZ1673753 | MGnify/ENA primary metagenome ERZ1673753 (study PRJEB41218, sample SAMN15661747) | gut metagenome | host: Homo sapiens | place: Canada: London | collected 2015-08-20/2019-03-30 | study: EMG produced TPA metagenomics assembly of... | reverse complement strand
GGTAAATTTCAAACCATCACACCATGTTTTAGGTCAGATGATTTTGATTTATTACATACTAAATATTTCATGAAGAATGAGTTGATTATAACAGATAAAGTAAATGAGGAACAACTAGAGTTTATAACTGAAACTGCTTTATACTTTTTCCAAAAGTATCTTAAAGATTCTAAAATTGTAAAAACTGATATTGGGTATGATATTATGTATGATGATATAGAATTAGGTTCTTATGGAATAAGAGAATGTTCATTTCTTAGATGGATTTATGGAACTGGATGCGCTGAACCAAGATTATCAACAGCAATTCATAAATATAATTTGTTTAATTGAAATTTTATGTTTAGTGATATATTAGAATATGGTGATGTTGTAACTACAGAAGGAATAAATGATAATTGTTGTAAACATGTTTATTTAGGTTCTTTCAATCTTAATACACATCTTGTTGCTGATATGAATTTGACTTATTGGGGACATGTTATATTGAGATGTATTATATCAGATAATATAATATCTATCGCAAAATATAATGGTAGTTCTCGCCAAATGTTGATACGTTGTGAAAATTCAGAAAGAGTTATTTCCCAAATGAAACATACAAAACCAATGAGTAAATTCATGGAGATTGAAAAGAGATTAAAACATCTAAAAGAAATTCCTAAAGGAATATATGGTGATTTTTCTAAGATTAAAGAAGAGTTTTTAGAATTGGAAGATTCTGTAGAATAAAAAGATAAAGTATTGCAGATTTGTGAATTAAGTGATTTGATTGGAGCTATTGAAGGGTTCTCTATGAAAAAATTCAATTTGTCAATTGAAGATTTACATAAATTTGCAAATAAAATAAAAGAAACAAAATAAAGAATTATGGTAATTGATAGTATTAAACCTTTAATTAAAGGTCATGCAAAAGTATCACATGTTATTGGTGGTGTTGTATGGTATGTAGTTACATCAGAAGATGGAAAAATGTACCAATTTCCTGTGGATATGAATGATAAAGAAGATGTTGGAGAGAATGCAACATTCCTAGGAGAATATGATAAACCAATATATTTGATGAGATGGATAAGGAGAGCAAATGAAAATAATTCCTTAGAAGAAATAAAATAATAAGAAATATTCATTTTTATTTGGAAGTTTAGAATTTTATTTGTATCTTTGCAGAGTAAAAATTTAAAAAGAAGTAATAAAGATTGGTTAACGATAGCCATAGTTTAGTGGTAGAACTTATAATGTTTCTTGTGGGGAATTTTAAAGAAATGAACAGCAATTTAAAATTAACATTATGCAAAAATGAAGGCGTTGGCTCGAAACCAACTGGTTATCATCCCCACAATCTTTATTTTTAAATTTAACAAATAATTAACATAAAAAATTTGGTGATAATAAAAATTATTCGTATCTTTGCAAAGTAATAATTAAAAAGATAATAACATGAATAAGGAAAAAGGATATATTATACTAGGTTATAATGAAATAGAAAATAAATATTATGGATATGTAGAACATTCATTCTGTATGGGATTTTCTGATGAAAGAGTACAAGTATATTCTTTATTATCTGATTCACAATGGAAAAAAAGATTTAATGACAAATTTTATATTGATAATTATGGTAAGAGTAATTCACCTAATCAAGCAATATACTTTTTTTGCCGACATCAAGTACAACAATTAAATAAGAAGAAATATAATGGATGTACATGGAAAGTTTATAGAATTAATAGTAAAAAATGTCCAGTTCATGTTGATTTAACAGAAATTATTCTGATGATGAAGAAAAAAATGAAATACGAAAAATTTAAATTTAGAAATTCACCATTTGTAGTAAAGTAAAATATAATAATGGGAGTTATCACAGTTGGAGTGGCTTTATGATGATATGCGCACAATGTCATCATTGACAAGTAGGAAGTATCCTAAACTTTCCCACATATAATGGGGTCATTGGGTGATTTAAGATTGAATAGGATTTAGCACAAATGAATATTTGTCTTTTATCAAAGTATTTGATACTATATAATAGAAAGTGTATAGTCTATATAGTAATTATACGATGTGAACGAAAAGTTATGGGTTCGAGTCCCTTAACTCTCACAATATTAATCTTTTAGAATTAAAAGAATGGAAAAAATAAGAGGATATGCTATATTAGCAAAGAATATTCACACAGGAGAAATTTGTGGATTTAATGAATTTAGTAGAAGAAATTTTATGCATAATAAAGTTAAAATTTATACTCCTAAATTTACTGAATATTATCAGATAAATTCGTATTATACATATAATGCAATTTTTACAAATTGTAAATGTGAAAATGATAGTAGAGCATTATGGATTATATTGAATAATAAAATATCTTCTTTAAATTTTAATCATAAAGACTGGATATTTAAAGTCTTTAAGGTAAATTCTAAATATTGCCCAATTAATGTGAATTGGGAAGATGTAATTAAAGTAAAAAGAAAACTTGTAAAAAATAAAAATATAGGTGGTACGTTTACCACATCATTTACATTAAAGGAAAATGTAATGTTTTAATTATATATGGCTACCTTTTACACAGATTTGGGTGGACTTTAAGGTGAAAGCGCAATTAGCCTTATGACAAAGTAGGAGAAGCAGTGTTTTCTGTCATTTGAAATTTATAATGTGAAGCTGGTCGAGCATAACTTTATATTCTAAATTTCAATAGGTAACTGAGAAAGAGTATAATTTAATCGACACAGTTATATTAATTTTGGTTATAGTCGAAAGTTTCGGGGTTCGAATCCCTGGGTAGTCACTAAAAATAAAATTATGGATAAAAATATTGTAAAACAATTTACGACCAATATTGATGAAACAGGAAGAATGATTGTAAAATCATTGAAAACTGGAAAAACATATTTCGTTGAAGCTATTGGTAGTGGATATAATGAAGTTTGGGGAGATGTTGACCCAGCAACTAAAAAAATGACTGGTTCTTATGGTGATAAATATACTGGTTCAGTAACAGAGAAGGAATCTTTAATAACAGAAAAAAATGGATTCTCTAAAATTGTTACTCTAGGAGTTGGAGAATCACCTATGTCTGAAATAGAACGTAGAGATAAAGAATATGAGAGAGAATTAAACAAATAATAATGATGGGGTCATAGTTTAATGGCAGAACGCTTTTATAGGTTTTCAGACATGAAAATGAACAGCAACTAAAAATATATGCTTTGGGTGCAAGTGGTATAGGTTCGAATCCTATTGACTCCACAAAAAAATCTCTTTTTAACAAATATTTAACAATTAAAATTTGGTTATTCCAAAAATAATTTGTATCTTTGCAGAGTAAAATTAAAAAGATATACATATTTATTATGTAAGAAAAAAAAAATAAAAAAAAACTTTGAAAAAGATTTGGATATTAAAAATATTATTTGTATCTTTGCAAAGTAATTAAAAAACACAGTTCGCCTTCGGAGCTGTAAGGATAAGGCAGTGATGCTATAAAATGAGTAAGTGACGAGACTTGTGATGGTTGCAAAACCATTCCACTGAAAGGCAAAATGGTGTCATTATATTGGAGTAATCTTCGGGCAGAAGACAAAGATATAATGAAAAGGGTTTATAAATGACCTTTTTTGAGTAGAAATACAATAAAGACCATTTTGGTAAACGGTGCAATTCTTAACTGAGAAGCGTTCTGTTTATAAAAGTTAACCATTTTAAGCCTAAAATGACTATTACCAGTAGTCATGTTAGAGGTGGTACTCTAATTTAGAAATATTAGGTTTTTAAGAGAATAAAAACTCTTAGGTAATTTTAATACTAAATACCTTAATTCAGTTAGGTATGTATAGTTGGGTGTTTAAGTGGGTCGTACCCAAAAGGTACGAATGCTTTAGGGTCACGCCACATCCGACAATTATGTCAAAAATAAATAAAGAATTCATTCTTATAGGAAAAAAGAATAACTTAGCAAAAGTGCGTGACACTTGTAAATTAAAATAACCTTATTCTTCTGAAATATGAAGACTATATGAGTACCGCAAGGAAAATGTAGAGGGAATAAAAGTAGAGATTGAACTAATAGGGTAGCTCTTATGAATCCTCGCAAGGGAAGTTAGTCACGAAATGAAACCTATGATATTTACAAGTAAGATTTTTAATACTTTTCACAAAAGTATTGGTTATGCTATCTACTTAGTAGTAATATTAAGTGTGAATAATTGATTCCAACGTCAACGTAATGATAGTATAAATGGTCACATTCTCAGCCATTATTTTTAAAACATGGAAGGATACCAGAGGAGAAACGAATGTTAAATTTTAACAACGGTGTGGACAAATGGGCACTATCGTAAATAGTGTGTTACTTAGGTAACTTCGGGGGTTCAAATCCTTCTCCTTCCACAATAGGAAAACGTACAGCAATTACTAATTAGTATCAAACTTTTAATTTGACAGACTGAAAATGTTTTCCGTATATCTCGTTTTGGCAGAGTGGACAATTGCAACTGTTTCATGCGCAGTAAAATCGGTGGTTCGAATCCATCAAACGAGACAATAGGTTTTTCATTTGTTTTTACAAGAAAACATACAGCAAGTTATATAAATTATAAATTCATTCATATTAACTTCATGTATGCGTAGAGTTAAAGAACCGTTATTTAGTTCTCTACTAGGTATTGGATTAAATAATGTAAAGTATTTAAAAGTAAACATACAAGTTGTCTATTACTTAGAATAGACTATAATTCTAATTGAGTTATTAGAAAAGTTGAGTGTTGATAAATAATGCTATAATTTTGATAGTGGTGATAGAGAAATTAACTATCTGTTTTCTGATTTTTATAAATTGAAAAACATTAAATGGCTAAGTGGTGGAATTGGCAGACACGGAAATCTCAAAAGTTTCTGAGGAGACTCGTAAGGGTTCGAGTCCCTTCTTAGCTACAAAGAATATGGCGAGATGGTGGAATTGGTAGACACCCCAGACTTAAAATTTGGTGGGCAGAAATGCCCGTGTGGGTTCGAATCCCATTCTCGCTACTTAAAAAAAAAAATAATGAAAAATATGTCATTTTTTAATCTTATGATATATTTATATTAAAAAAAAAATAAATTGCGAGTTAGAGAAGTGGTCATCTCGTCAGCCTCATAAGCTGGAGACCGATGGTTCGAATCCATCACTCGCAACAATTAATAAAGAAAAAATATTATGAATACAAATAATTTTACATATAGTCCAAGTCTTTCTTCTTGTCATAAACAAGAATGGGCGAGACCATGTAATCCTGTCACTAATGATGGGCAAGGCATTCATAGTAATTTTGAAGATAAAAAGTTCAATACAGTTCGAGGAAATATAATCTATCATAATATAGATTATCAAAATAGAGGATAATACAAACAACTAAACTCAATATATATTCCAAGGCTGTAAGATGAACTAAATAAAAAAGTTACTTACAGCTTTTTTCTTTTATATACGTTTAATATAAAAAAAGAATATATGAAGAGAATTTCAATGGTTGTTGCTACATCTGAAAATAGATGTATTGGAAAAGAAGGGAAACTTTTATATAACATATCAGCAGATATGAAGAATTTTAAAAGATTGACCGAAAATAATGTAGTTATAATGGGTAAAAATACATTTGAATCATTACCAAATGGAGCTTTACCAAATAGATTAAATATAGTTTTAACTACAAATGTTGAAGAATATAAAGAAAAAATAGAACAATATGATAATGTAATATTATTTGATTCATTAGAAAAAGCATTAGAATATTGTGAAACAATAGAAAATAAAGAGGTCTTTGTAATTGGTGGTGGACAAGTATATAAACAAGCTCTAAAATATACAGATAGAATTTATCTAACATATGTATATGATGTTGCTGATGGTGATACATTTTTTCCAGAATTAAATGATGATGAATGGAAATTAAACTGTGTAATAGAACGTAATGAATTTATTCATAAATATGAATTTAGAATTTATGAAAGATTTAACAAATAATTAACATAAAAAATTTGGTGATAATAAAAATTATTTGTATCTTTGCAAAGTGAAAAATAAAAAATGTAGTTATTATGAATGAAGATAATAAATTGAAAAATTTTCCTACAGTAGTAGATGGTAAAACATATTGGATTTCAAGGTCAGTAGCAGTTGTTGGGTTTGTTTTTGCAAGAGTAAATAAACAACTTTGTATCTTGGCTAATAAAAGAGGAGAAGGTACTCCAGATTTCCAAGGAAAATGGAATGTTCCATGTGGATATTTGGATTATGATGAAACTGGAGAAGAAGGATGTGTAAGAGAGATATTTGAAGAAACAGGAGTTAAACTGAATCCAACTGATATGAAATTCATTCAAGTTAATACAGACCCTGTAAATTCTAATAGACAAAATGTATCTCTTAGATATAGAACATATCTTTCAGAAGAATTTGCCAAGAATATTACATTCACTAATAAAAATAGTGAGAGTAATGAAGTTGATGATATAAGATGGATACCTATTAGAGATATTGATAATTATGAATGGGCATTCAATCATAATGAATTGATAAAAAATATGATGTATCTATAAAATTCCTTAATGGGAATTAATTTAATGAAAGTTGTCTCTATAGCTCAACTGGATAGAGTAACGGGCTTTTAACCCGTGGGTTCAGGGTTCGAGTCCCTGTGGAGACACTATAATGGTCTGTTCGACAAGGGGTTAAGTCGTCAGCTTTTCACGCTGGAGTCATGGGTTCGAATCCCATACAGACTACAAATTTAATTATTGAATGATATGAAATATTTATTAGTTATTTTTAGTTTTTTTCTTTTAACATCATGTATTGTTAATTTGAGTCCAAGACCAGTAGAAAATTATAAAGGTGGAATTATATATGAAAAAAAATCTTATGAAGATAAATATCAATTTATCATTAAGATGAAAGGAAAAAAACAAGATATACAAACAGATTCATTCTATTATGAATATGTATATGTATTAAAAGCTGATTTTGATAAATATAACATATCAGATACAATTAGATAAACATGGTGTTATTAGTTCAACGGTTAGAATGCCAGATTGTGATTCTGGAGACGAGAGTTCGATTCTCTCATAACACCCTCAATACTCAAAAAGAGTATATGTGGTCTTTGACATATTGGATTACAAAAAAAAAATAATGATAACAAATGGTTAGACTGATGGAGAGGAAGTAAGTCCAGACTTTTGAAAAGGCATTCCTCTATGAAGTTAGAATATTACATTTGTTATCAAACAAGGGGCTGTAGCTCAGATTGGCTAGAGCATCACATTTGCACTGTGAGGGTCGTGGGTTCGAGTCCCATCAGCTCCACATATTTTAATATATGTTTTATGATTGAATTGACTTTTAAGAAATTAAGTAACAGATGGTATTGTGATATACCATATGATGGTAGTGTTGATGATTTGGAAATGGTCTTAGGTTCTGATTTAATGTTAGATGCATTACCATTCACAATACATCAAGATATTAGAAAAGTTCAATTATATTATGATGAAACTCCAGAAGAATATGATGTATTATTGGTTAATACCAATGATGAAGAATTGACAGAAGGAGCAAGTTATAAGATAAAAGGATTTGGGTATGAAGGAATTGGTAAACTATGGATATGTGATGTAACATTAAAAGTTTTAGGTTACTTTCCAAGAGTTATTTATATTAAATCAATTTCTTGAAAAAAAAAAATAAGAAAAGGTTTGGATAATAGAAATATTATTCGTATCTTTGCAGAGTAAAAAATAAGAAAGCATACAGCAATTATAAATAATACAATGTGGATGTAAAAAAACTGCTTTCTGTTATTTGGAGTATAGGTCAAACGGTTAAGATGTCTCCCTGTCACGGAGAACGGAGTGGGTTCGACTCCCATATATTCCGCAAAAAGAGAAGGTGTCATGTTCCACTCTTATAAAATGGAAAATGGATTTGGTGTGGTAGTTAAATTGGATAATTTCTTTTTAAATCAATAACATAATTTATTCGCCAACAATTAGAGTAATAATGTGAGGTTTAAAATAGTTTATAAAATGAAAGTTGAATAAGTATTCGAATTAAGTTCAATATTAGTCTTATAAATGAAACGATAAAATAATGCTCCCAAAGTCGGGGGAGTGATTGCAGGTTCGACTCCTGTTCATGCCGCTAATAATGGTCTATTCGTTCAACGGTTAGGATGTGGCACTGTCTATGCTAAGATGAGGGTTCGATTCCCTCATAGACCGCTTTAATTATAATACTATTTGTGCAGTATAATCTATGGTTGTATAGTACCTTGAAACTATGCTAACTGTTAATTAGGTTGTAAACTAAAACGTTACAAATTATATGTACCCTAATTAGTATATGTAATTATATATGGATGTAATTCAGTTGGTAGAATGCTTGCTTTGGGAGCAAGTTGTCCTAGGTTCGAATCCTAGTATCCATACAAAGTAAATTTTCATGAATTATGGGCATGTAGTTCAGTTGGTTAGAGCGTCACGCTGATAACGTGGAAGTCGCAGGTTCAAATCCTGCCATGCCCACAACTGATAGGTTTGTCACCGTTTTTCTATATAAATGTGTGATACTGGTAGGAGGGACTACCATTCTAAATTCTCCGTTAGCTCAGAGGCAGAGCATCGCACTGTTAATGCGAGGGTCGATGTATCGTAATCATCACGGAGAGCATTATTGAGACTTAGCGCAGTTGGTTCAGAGCACCACATTTACACTGTGGGGGTCGTGAGTTCGAATCTCACAGTCTCAACAAATTATTCATAATCATTAAGAAAGCATACAGCAATTTTAAAAAATTCGGTTAAAATTGGTTCAACTCCAATAGTCCAAAAGACTTAAAATTTAGCTTTCTGTTTCTTGCGAGTGTCGCATAGTGGTCGATTGCGCCAGATTTCCAATCTGGAATTACCGTGGGTTCGAATCCCACTACTCGCTCAAATTTTTGCAGGTATAGCACAACGGTTAGTGCATCGGCTTGCCATGCCGAGGATGTGAGTTCGATTCTCATTACCTGCTCTATAAGAAAACATACAGCAATTTTAAAAATCTGCAAGATTTTTGTCATTGTTTTCTGTATATGCCGATATAGCACAATTGGTAGTTGCACCTCACTTGTAATGAGGATGTTGTCAGTTCGAGTCTGACTATCGGCTCAATATAAATCTAATGATAGATGAAAACTCTTTGGTTGCTAGTAACTGATGAATAAGTTGCAGTGAAATTAAATTCAGAGTATACCTATTATCAATATAAGTACTTAATTATTTGATTAAGATAAACGTGACCAAGTGTGTAAAGAATCTTCATCAATTATAAAGAATTGCAATATATTTTTAATAGAGCAAGAAGATTATTTATTAAGAGTATAAATAATTGTATAGAATATGAGAGATTTCCTATTCGGTGGAAGGACGAATGTTTCTGACAGTAGGAGGCTGTCTAGGTTATTAGTAATCATTTCTATCATTTTTTTACTAAAAATTAATGTCATGATAAAATTTGATTTAATGAAACCTCATGGAATAAAGAATAATAGAATCTACTTTAAAAGTAGAACAAATAATAATTTTTATTATTTTGAATTTTCATGGAAATATATTAAACAACATTTATTTAATAGTAATACTATTAAGTGGATTGGTTTAGTTTATTAGTATAAAATGGAGATGTAGCTCAGTTGGTAGAGCAATAGTCATAAAAAGTTTTTAGTTGATAGAAACGAACAGCAAGTTAAATTGGAAAAACTGTGGGTCATAAGTTCGAGTCTTGTCATCTCCACTTAAATATTCTCCGTTAGCTCAGAGGCAGAGCATCGCACTGTTAATGCGAGGGTCGATGTATCGTAATCATCACGGAGAGCGACTTTTAATTAAGTAATTATTGGACTATGGTGTAATGGTAACACACAACACTTTGACTGTTGTATTATGGGTTCGAGTCCCGTTAGTCCAACGAGAATTTCGGGATGTAGTTCAGTTGGTAGAATGCTTGCTTTGGGAGCAAGAAGTCGCATGTTCGAGTCATGTCATCCCGACTTTATGGAAGTGTGTCAGAGTGGTCTATTGAGCTGGTCTTGAAAACCAGTGGGCGTTCGCGTCCCGTAGGTTCGAATCCTACCACTTCCGCTTTTAAATTGGAGAGTTGGGGGAGTGGCTTAACCCAGATGATTGCTAATCATCCGACCCTTATGGGTCCACTGGTTCGAATCCAGTACTCTCCGCTTTTGTGTTAATGGGAATTTGGTGTAGGTGGTTGTTGCACGAGGGTCTGAAAAACCCTAGGCTCTGATTCGATTTCAGAAGTTCCCACAATTTATTATTATTATTATTGTGATATGAAAAAATGTAATAGATGTAATATAATAAAAGAAGATAGTGAATTTTCCTTTAAGAATAAGAATAAAAAGATTTTACATTCTTACTGCAAAGAATGTAAGAGAGAAATTGATAATGAATTATATTCAAATAATCATTTAAATAGGAAAACTAAAGTAAAAGATAGACAAAATAAAGTACAGACTACATTAAAAAATCTTTTATTTGAAATAAAGAAAAATTCTAAATGTTCTATATGTGGAGAGAATAGGTGGTGGATGTTAGATTTTCATCACATGAAAGATAAAAAATATGATATATCTTCTTTGCCAAAAAGAGGTTGTTCTTTAGAAACTTTCCAGAAAGAAATAGATAAATGTATAATATTGTGTGCTAACTGTCATAGAGACGTACACTTCAAAGAAAGTCATGAATATGAAGAATGGAGTAATGAGAAAAGAACTTAAATTCAACTCTCTGTGCTCCCACAATTTTATTAAATAATATGGAGTAGTGGCGCAATTGGATGAGACGCAACAGACTTAGAATCTGTAAGAGTAAAATCTTGTGTGAGTTCGAGTCTCACCTACTCTACTCATAATAATACACTTTTTGATGTAAATCAAGTCATTTTTATGTTATAAAACATGTTTTTACCAAATTTTGGGATATTTATAGATGTAAAATAACTAAAAAAGATGAAAAGTATGATTAGACAATTAAAAAGATTTGCAAAATGGTATTTGCAAAAAGCGTCAGAAACATATGCTTGGACACCATCGTGTACAATACCATATGTTAGAGTTAATAACGAAGAAAAAGAAGAGGAGAAATCTAGTGATGAGTAATGTTATTAACAGGTTTAAAGATTTTACTATTGATTGTTTAGAGACAATTGGTGAAAGTGTATTATTAGGAATGTGGTTTTAAATGTAGCTATCATTCCTTTTTTTTTTATATATGGTCTGTTCGACAAGGGGTTAAGTCATCAGCTTTTCACGCTGGAGTCATGGGTTCGAATCCCATACAGACTACAAGTAAATGCACATATGGTCGAGTGGTCGAAGGCAACGGTCTGCAAAACCGTTTATCATCGTTGGTTCGAATCCAACTATGTGCTCAAATTAACATTATTTTATAATAAAAATTTGTTTATGAAAAAATTAATGTGTATCTTTGCATTATCAAATAATAAAAATTGTATTGATATGAAAAATATATTATTAATTTTATGTAGTGTATTCTTATTGAGTAGTTGTTGTGTGTATGAAGATATGTATACTTCAAGTTGTAAACCTGTAGTATATAGTACATATCCACAAGTAGTATATGCACAACCACAAGTGGTAGATTATTATTATCAATATAATAGTAGAGGAAACCTAATTCCTACTCCATCAACTAGATATGTTGAAACTAAGTATGTGGAGAAAGAGGTTATAAAATACAAGAATGTTAATAGGGATTTAATTGATATTACTATTTCATTTGATTTGAATAGTTCTTTTATAAATCAAAAACAAATGGCTAACATATATAATGTTGCTAAATATATGAAAGAACATTCTGATATAAAAATGAAGTTAATAGGTTTTGCTGATGCAAATACTGGAAGTAGTGAGTATAATTATACTTTATCTATTAAGAGAGCTAAATCAGTATTAGATGTGTTGGTGAATGAATATAATATCAATGTTAATAGATTGGAAATTATTGGTAATGGTTCTAATTATCAAGAATATCAGTCAAATAATTGGAATAGATGTGTAATATTTAGGGAATTGAAATAATTTGTGTCAGTTTTTTCGTTTCATTATGCAATATCCTGTTGCTTGCCCTCCCTTATAATGAAAAAAGTTAGTTTTTTCAACTATAAAAACAATTAACATGAGATTAATAACGTTAAAATCTCTTTTATATATGCCTCATTAGTTCAGTGGATAGAATGCTACACTACGGATGTTGAGACAGAGGTTCGAGTCCTCTATGGGGTACTTAACTTTTAATTTATTAGATTATGAATAATGTTGATAAAGTATTTGTATATAATTTTTTACATAATGGAACTATGTTTGATTTGGATAAAATTTCTGATAAGAACAGTCATGAATATAAATTGAAACGTTATTTCAATGAATGTTGTTATATATTTTATTACAAATTAGGAAGAACATGGAAAATTAGAAAACAATCATATTTTGAAATGGATGAGTATGGTTCTCTAAGAAGAGTTATAGGTACTTGGAAAGATAAAAATGAAATATATAAAATTAATAAAGCAGAAGAGAATAAATTAAAAGAATCTTTTTATAGAAATATGAATATTAATCTAAATAAATATAGATTTAAAAAGAAATATTTTGAAAGATTAAGTTATTAAGAAATAGATTAAGTATGAGTGAGTTTTTATTTGAAGGAACAATATTAAACCCAAATGAGAGAATTGTAAATTCAATAAGAAAGCGTTTAGTGAAAACAGATGGTTATTGTCCCTGTAATCAAAAGGATGTACCAAAAGAAGATACTAAATGTCCTTGTTTGAAGTATAGAACTACTGGAGAATGTTGTTGTACTTTATATGTTAAAGAAAATGATGAATTTTTTTAATTGAAAAATTGGTAAATTAAAAAATAATTTATATCTTTGCAAAGTGAAATGAATATTATAATAACATTTTGTTTATCGGGACGTATCCCCTTAGTCTTATACACTATAGAAAGGGTAATCGGTCGCATGAGGGTTCAATCCCCTCCGTCCCGACATTAATTGTAATTTAATTATTATGGTAAGAAATAAAGATATTAAGAAAGCATTATATCGTCTTCGTATAGATGGTAAAACTCCAATTGAAGTAATTAATGCTATTGGTAAAACAATGTTAAAGACAAGTTCCACAATTGTGGAATATCCTAAAGTTAATAATGTCGTTGATTGTGATAATAAAAGTTTTAAGAGACTTTCAAGTTCTTTCAAAACAACGTTTAATATTAATTTTCCTTTAAATAAATCTCAGTTAGAAGCAACTATTTCTGTTGCTAAAAAGAATGGCAAATTACATGCTATTAAATTTGTAAAAGATTTAACTAAATTAGGATTAAGAGAATCGAAAGATACTATTGATTTCATGAGTGATTGTGGATTGATTTAATATCAACGGAAGTGTACCAGAGTGGTCAAATGGGACAGACTGTAAATCTGTTGCCTTCGGGCTTCGGTGGTTCGAATCCACCCACTTCCACATAACTTGGCAAGGTATGTATGCCCCGTTAGCTCAGTGAATAGAGCAACGCCCTTCTAAGGCGTGGGTCGATGGTTTGAATCCATCACGGGGTACTATTAGGTTAAATTATTAATTTTATTTTATGACAACTAAAACATTTTTAGAAACCGCAAATAATCAGTTATTGATTGGATTTACATATGGTAGTAAAGTATATGGTACATATGATGAATTATCTGATAATGATTATATTTGTGCGGTAACTGATGATTTTGATGTAGAAGATAAACAACAATTAAATTTAGAAGATGGAGATATTTCTATATATCATGAATCCACTTTCTTGTCATTGATTGAAGCGCATGAAATATCAATATTGGAATGTTTATGGTTGGATAGTAAATTTGTAATTGGTAATTTATCTAAACAAGAAGAATATAGAAATTATTTTAAACTTAATACTAAAATATTAAGAGAATCAATATCTGGTAAATGTTCTAATAGTTGGGTCAAAGCTAAGAAAAAGATGACAGTAGAGAAAGATTATAATTTTCGTACTGCAATTAAATCTCTTTACCATTCAATTAGAATGTTTGATTTTGGTATTCAGATTGCCACATCTGGAAAAATAGTAGATTATCAGTCTACTAAATATGTGTGGGATAAGATTAAAAGTATTGATAATACTGATTATTCAGTTTTTAAGAGAGAGTTTCAACCATTGTATAATTCAATGCATTCATCGTTTGTTAAAGTAGCACCATTATTATGATATATACTTATGTTTTATGTAAAAGAAGAGGTGATAATTGTAATGAACCTTTAGTTTATACTAAAGATGTAGCTGAACGCCTTAATTGTGATAAAATTTCTCATATTGTATATGAAGGAAAAGTTTATATTATTGTTACAGAGGAATTATATAATAAAGTAATATTGAAAGAAAGTGAATATCATTATCCTAAAATTTTTAATGAAAATGATAATGGCTATAAGATAATAAAGTATGATAGAGGTGTAGTTTAATGGTAAAATGTCGCTCTCCAAAAGCGAAGTTAAGGGTTCGATTCCTTTCACCTCTGCAAAATAATTTATAGTTTTGAAATATTGGTATATTTATATATTAATTAAATGATTATAATTATGGAACATATAATAGATGAGTTGATATATAAATATAGTTCAATACACTATATAAGTGAGATTGAATATGAACTATTTTTAGTTTATTGTGTTAATAATGAAATAGAAATTAGTTCTGATAAGTTAGAAACTATAAAAAATGTTAAAGATTTTAAAATAAAAAAGAATGGTAATCCAATATTGTCATAATTGTCAATGTGAACATCTACACTATTATGTAGATAAGTATGGTGGATATTATGTTTGTTCCATTTGTGGTACTAAGAGTACTTAAAATCAAGTAATAATTTATGGATGAAAATGATTTGAGCGTTATTTTAGAATTTGCTTCTAAAATAATTGATAATAGTATTGATTTGGATGAAGAGATTGCTCAGATAATAAATGAGGAATTTTGGGACTTATTATAAGAAAATAAGCATTATCAATAACTTTCAGTAATATGTTACTATTTATTTTCAAAATAAATTAGATAGATAATATGGAAGAATTATTAGATACACGCCAGACATCTTTAGATAAGTTCGATACATGCGATGATATGAATTATAGATTGTCAATTTTTGACCAAAATTGTCATTTTATAGATGAAATACAGTTATCAGAAGATAATTTAAGAGATTTATATGATTTTTTAAAAGAATATATCCCTTCTCTTGGGAAAAGAGAGTTTGAATAATAATTTTTAATTTAGTAAAAAAAGAAAATGAAGAAAATTAGTTTTGTGCTTATTGCACTAATGGCAATTGTAACATTGAGTGTTTCTTGTAAAGGTTCTAGCAAACCTGTAGAAGCATCTAACGCAGATTCTACTATGGTAGACAGTATTTGTACAGATAGTACAGTAGTAATGGTTGACTCAATTAGTGTAGATACAGCAACAGTAGTAGAATAATAGTTTTATTCTTTACATTTGAAAACTAATATTAGAGGTTATTGATAGTTAATATCAATTTCCCCTAATATTTTTGTTTTATATTAATAATAACCTATAACCTAAAAATAATATGGAAAATAAATTTATACAACAAATAATAGAAGGTATTTGGAAACCTATTACATTTACAATATTTAATTTTATTGAAAATGAATGGTTTGTCCATGACTTATATCTTTTAGATAAAGAAAAATATACAGTAGACGATTTTGAGTATCTCAAATTAGAATTAACTGATAAAGAAAAATTGTGTGTTAAGATGCATACAAAGGTGTTTCTTCAACAAATAGAAGAAGTGAGAGAGTTTTTTGAAAAAGAACCTAGAATGAGGGTATATGTGATTCATGAAACTGGTTCTATTATTGTAGTGAAGTTGAAAGATGTTAAATTAACAGAAGAGGAGTAAATTATATTATTTTTTCTTGTTTTTCAAGAAATTTATTGTTATATTTGCAGAAACTTAAAAACATTTAGTTAAATGAAAGATAATAGATATGAAATGAGGATGTATTGCATTGTTATGTACAATATTTCAACAATGCAAAAAGGGGTTCAGAGCGCACATTGTTGCTTAGAGTATGCCAATAAATATAAAAATGATGAAGATTTGATTAAGTATATTGAGGAAGATAAAACTATGATAATCTTAGATGGTGGTACTTCTGCTGATTTGATTGAATTGGATAATTTTTTAACAGAAAACGAAATTAAACATGCTGCTTTTGTTGAACCAGATTTGAATTATGCAATTTCTTGTGTGTGTTTCCTTGCAGATGAAAGAGTATGGAATAAAAAGGATTATCCAGATATGGAGAGTTTTTCAAGTAAATTTCTAGCAGAAAATTTCTTTATGTTCACTAAAGAAACTTTGGGAAATTTGGATAAGGAATTTCTTGATATGATTGGTGGTGAGAAGAATAAAATATTAAGAGAAATTATACAATATAAAAGGTTAGCTTCATAATATGGCAATAATAGTTTATAATAGGACACAAGAAGACCATTCAAGTTCAAAGTTTAATTTTTACATTGGACGTGGCTCTCTTTTTGCATTGTTATGAGTATTTATATAATAAGACTTATAATAATGAAAAAATTAACTACAGAAGAATTTATTGAAAAAGCAAAAGAAATACATGGAGATAAATATGATTATTCTAAAGTAGAATATAAAGGTGCTCATACAAAAGTATGTATAATATGTCCCGAACATGGGGAATTTTGGCAGGCAGCAAATTCCCATATTAATTTAAAGGAAGGATGTCCAAAGTGTGGGAGAATTATATCTAATTCTAAACAACATAAATTAGGTAATTTTGCTTTTATTGAGAAAGCAAGAAAAGTACATGGGGATAAATATGATTATTCAAAAGTAGAATATATTAATAATAAAACTCCTGTTTGTATAATTTGTCCTATTCATGGGGAATTTTGGCAAGTGGTAAGTGAACATTTAAAGGGATGTAATTGTCCAAAATGTGCAATAAATAATATGATTAATAAGTTGTCATTATCTATTACACATTTTATTGAAAGAGCAAAACAAATACATGGAGAAATATATGATTATTCTAAAGCAGAATATAAATCTGTTAGAGATAAAGTATGTATAATATGTCCCGAACATGGGGAATTTTGGCAGGTAGCAAATGACCACTTAAGAGGTTGTGGATGTCCAAAATGTAGAAGAAGTAAATTGGAATTGGAAGTTTATAATTTTTTAACAGATAATGACATCTTCTTTGAAGAACAAAAGAAATTTAAATGGCTTAAAAATAAACATTTATTAGCATTAGATTTTTATTTACCAGATTATAATATTGCTATTGAATGTCAAGGGGAACAACATTTTAAGCCAGTTAATTTTTCTGGAAAAGGAGATTTATTTGCATTAAATAAGTTAAATGAGACTGTTATTCGTGATAATATTAAGCATAAACTTTGTAAAGAAAATGATATAAATATCATATATTATATTCCTAATTATAATGATTTATTATCATTTTATAATGATAAGACAATAATAAAAGAATTAACTGATTTAAATAAAATGATATGGCAATAATTGTTTATAATAAAACGCAAGAAGACCACACAAATGATAAGTTTAATTTTGATATATCTAGGTCATCTCCGATAGGTAATCCTTTTACTCATAAAAGTTTAAGTGATACAAAGGCTGAATTTCAATTACCTACTCGTGAAAAAGCAATAGAAGCATATGAAATGTATTTTGATGCTATGTATGGTACTGATGAAAATTTCACAAAATATATTGATTTAATATATGCAGCATATAAAACAGGAGAGGATGTTTATTTAGAATGCTATTGTAAGCCAAAAGCATGTCATGGTGATGTTATTGTGGATAAACTTAGATGCAGATTAATTAAGGAAAAGTTAAAAAAATAATTAAATATAAGTTATAATTTGTAGATTTTTAATCTATTTATAAACAGGTTACATATTACTATGTGTGACCTGTTTTTTTATTTTAATAATTTAACAAAAAATAACTTATTAGTTATGGGTAGACAAAAATTAGTCCATTTACGTAGTAATCAGCTAGTAAATGGCTCACCAAAATTACCATCTGCTGCTGCTTTGGAATTTGGTGAATTAGCCATCAATTATTTGAGTGGTAAAGAAACTATTTCTATTAAAAATAGTGATAATGCAATTGTGCAATTTAATCCAGTTACATTTACTGAAAAGAATCTTTGGAATGCAAAATTAAATGCTGCATCTATTGGAACTGTAACTACAGGAGCTGCTGGTAGTAATGCCAATGTTACTGTAACAAATTCTGGTAATACTGCTGTTTTCAATTTTACAATTCCTAGAGGAGCGACTGGTGCTACGGGTGCAACTGGAGCAAAGGGTGATACAGGTGCACAGGGTGCTACAGGACCTACTGGTACTGCTGCATCTATTACAGGTGTTTCAGCTACAACATTGGCTGCTGGAGCAACAGCAACAGTAACAATGAGTGGTACAACAACTGCTAGAAGTTTTATTTTTGGTATTCCAAAAGGCGATAAAGGTGCACAAGGTACTGCTGGAGTAGCTGCTTCTATCACTGGTGCAACAGCAACAGTAAATAATGCAGTTGGTACACCAACTGTAACAGTAACAGCAACAGGTAGTAATGCATCTCGTGGCTTTACATTTGCCTTCGCTAATTTGAAAGGTGCAACAGGCGCAACTGGAGCAAAGGGTGACACTGGAGCAACAGGGGCACAAGGTCCAAAAGGTGACAAAGGTGACACTGGAGCTACAGGGGCACAAGGACCTGCTGGTACTGCTGCATCTATTACTAGTGTTAGTGCTACAACATTAGCTGCTGGTGCAACAGCAACAGTAACAATGGGTGGTAGTGCAACTGCCAGAACATTTACTTTTGGGATTCCACAAGGTTTGAAAGGCGATAAAGGTGCACAAGGTACTGCTGGAGTAGCTGCTTCTATCACTGGTGCAACAGCAACAGTAAATAATGCAGTTGGTACACCAACTGTAACAGTAACAGCAACAGGTAGTAATGCATCTCGTGGCTTTACATTTGCCTTCGCTAATTTGAAAGGTGCAACAGGCGCAACTGGTGCTCAAGGACCACAAGGCGAACAAGGCCCACAAGGTTTAAGAGGTGCAACTGGTGCTACAGGTGCAACAGGAGCTAATGGTAAAGATGGTGCACAAGGTCCACAAGGTTTGAAAGGAGATACTGGTGCTACAGGACCAACAGGTCCTACTGGAAGTGTGGCAAGTTTGACTAGTACTGGTACTGGAAATGTTGTTACTTCTGTAGCACTTAATACTACAACAAAAGTGTTAACTGTAACAAAAGGTACATCAATGGCAACACAAAGCGATTTGACAGCTTTAACTAATAGAGTTGTAGCATTAGAAACGGCTTTGAATGGGGTAAATAGTGCATTAACAGCATTGGAAGCTGTAGCAAAATAAGATAAAAGCCAGATAAGTGATTTATCTGGCTTTTCTTTTCTATTAATAGAACGGATTTTCTTTTAAGGAATCAATTATTTTTTGATATTTTTTACATTCATCTTTAAATGACATAGCTTCTTCATCAGTTAAAACAAACCATTCATTTTTAATGTTATTGGTATGATATTTTCTGTGTAACATGTTTTCTAATTTATATGGTGTAGTAGTTTCATAAGAGTTACATACTAATAATTCACTTGAATTTCCAGTTTGTAATTCTTTTTTTCTTTCTTCAATATTACTTTTCTTTGTGACACCAATTTTATATGTATTGGGTCTGTCTAAATCACAAATTAAATATACAAATCCCATGAATATTTTTATAAAAGATAGTGAAAAAATAAAATAAGTCAAGCTATTATTAATGTGTTATTTTGAATATTTATTATTAAATACTGTATAGTATAATATATAATAATAAAATGTAAACTTTTTAGTTAAAATGGCAAAGAAAAACACATTAATTCACATTAATAGTAATCAGCCTAACAATCTTGGTGATGGACCAAAACTTCCACAAGCAAGTGACTTAGAATATGGTGAAATAGCTATTAATTATGGTGAAGGATTTGAAACAATCTCAATTAAAAATAGCAATGATGCTATTATTCCATTTAGTCCTGTTACATTAGCAGAAAAACAATCATGGTCATCAAAATTACAAAATGCTGCTGTTGGTACAGTCGCAACAGGAGAACCAGGTACTAATGCAAATGTAACTGTATTAAATAATGGTACAACAGCTACATTTAATTTTACTATTCCAAAAGGAGATACAGGACCGAAGGGTGCAACAGGTGAAAAAGGTGCTGATGGTCAAGGAGTAACGATTAAGGGTAGTGTAGATGATGAAAGTAAACTTCCTACAACTGGTAATACTGTTGGTGATGGATACTTAGTTAATGGTGTATTATACATTTGGGATGGTACACAGTGGAATAATACTGGTGCTAATATTCAAGGACCACAAGGTCCTAAAGGGGATACTGG
>ERZ1673753.1492-NODE-1492-length-20804-cov-4.997928_pt1 | contig 20804 bp, 17 predicted proteins | sample MGYA00580201_ERZ1673753 | MGnify/ENA primary metagenome ERZ1673753 (study PRJEB41218, sample SAMN15661747) | gut metagenome | host: Homo sapiens | place: Canada: London | collected 2015-08-20/2019-03-30 | study: EMG produced TPA metagenomics assembly of... | reverse complement strand
GCTGGTTCTGATTGGGCTATTATGAAAAATCCGACAACCGGAAATGCCACTGCCACTTTCGATGAACTTGTGATACGAAAGAAGATGAGAGTCTTTGAATTGGAAGTGCAAAAAGACAGTTCGACAAACGGTTCTCTGTGGATAAGCGACTCATGTAGCGGTGATATTGTAGAAAAAATTGTTTAATAATATGTCATTATATACATGTCCTAAATTTAAAATCAGAATAGACCCTTCTTCCAAAAAAACACAAGGGCTGCGGCAAGGAGATATTGTAAGGAGGCAGTATTTTGATTATCCAAACAACATATATTCTCTGATGATCGTTGTTGAAACCGGAACAGACATCATAACCGGGCAGGATAATGAAGAAAAACGCTCCCCTTATTTTATCGGAATGTTGGTTGAAGGAAACGAACCCAAGAATGGAGAAATTCTTGATTTTGTCAGAGTAACCAACTTGTTCGATGCCGATCGTAGCGGTGCATTGTATCTTACGGCTTCAGACAGCGAATCTCCGTTTATGGACGTAATAGACGGTATGGCTACGGAAAACTCGCTTTGTTATCCTGTTACCGGAGATGGCGATGGAGACACACCCTGTTTATACAAATACGCTTGCTCTGGGAAAGAATTTGTCTCACAAGAATACAGCAAAACAAAGGAAGATGGGGTACACAGGGTATTTCGCATTACCCGAAACAACACGGATAATTCTTCATTAAAGACGATCGGTTTCAAGCAAACGATTGAAAGACAGGTTGGTAATCCTCAGTGTATCGTGGCTTCGTATAAAATCAGGGCTTCCAAAAATATGGGTGGTGTTAAAACTTCGTTCGGATATACGGACGGAAGCGAGATTGACGGAAGCGAGATTATTAATATTACGACTTCTTGGGAATATAAATTGTCACTTGTGGTTGTGGATTACCCACCCCAGTATATGAGAAGTTTTTTGATTGATTTGACTGAGCATTTGTCCGGTGGTGATTGGTGCGAGATTTCCGATCTTAACATCGTATTGCTGTCAGACATTGCGACTTTCTCCAACGGCACTAAGGCAAGGATCGGAAAGGTTACAGGCATTGTAGACCCCGTGTTTGGGTTGCTGGATGGGTATGGCGGTTATTTCCAGAATTTGTATGCGACTAAAAACGTCAATATAGCCGGTACGCTTACGGCAGGAGATGAAAAGGGATTTGCTTCTACTTTTTACGTTGGGAAGATACACAAGAATTGTCTTATAAACTCATTGTATGGCAATTTCCAGACTCCTGTATCCAGTGCGATTAATGAGGTATCCCCTACCGGGTTGGGAGATATTTTTACTCTTATTTCAGGGAAAACAGTGTTGATTGCACAAAAAGAAAGTTGGGGTAAGAAACATGAAGGTGAGAAATTATGTTTTTCGTGTTGGCTGAAATGCGAGAATACGGGAAAGGTTTCTGTGTCGCAAAACTCCACTCCTTTGTACTCAATCAATATTGAAGTCGCAAACGAATGGGTTAGATATAGCATTCCTTTTATTGCGTCTTACAAGGAAAACGAAAGTTTCAATATCGAACTGACTTCAGACATTACGGCAATATATCTCTCATCCGCACAACTGGAATTTGGAGAAAGGGCTACTTTATATCAGGCGACAGATGAAATCCTGAACGAAACGGAAGATTATGGAGCATGGTTCAATAGAGGCGGTATCGGAGGAACGATACAGAATCCGTTATTAAGGCTGAATGATGATGGTTCTATTTCTTCTAACAATAATTCATTCGTTATCAATCGGGATGGAACCGGACATTTTGCCGGTGGAAAGTTCAAATGGACAGAAGACACGATTGAACTGACCGGTGTGACTATCAAATGGGACGATATGGATCAGGAAACGCAGGACAATATCGTTAGTAAGTCGGTCAAGATAACGGGAGAAAACACTTTCCATTATCCGGACAGTTTGGAGAATGTCTGTACACCAAATGAAATACAGCTGATTGCGGATGAATACAATTTTACCAGCAAGGATACGGAGCGTGAATGGTCTTATCTTTCCTCTTCTGGAGACTGGGTAAGGATTCCCGGTGTACAGAAGAATACGCTTACCATCAAGCCGGATTTTGAAGGCTGGGAAAACAGGGATACATTGACTATCATGTATTCTGCCATGTACAATGACAAGGAATACAAGGATTCTTTTACCATCAATAAATTATATGACGGGGATGATGCGTATTCTTTGTATATCGAATCAAGTAACGGTCAGATATTTAAAAATGGGATCGGAAAAACGACACTTACGGCATACGTGTTCAAGGCAGGAGAAGATATAACGGACAAGATAAACCCTTCAGGATTTTCTTGGACTCGGACAAGTAAAGATGCAGAAGCCGATGCAGAATGGAACAGCATTCCTCGAATTGGCAGGACTCTGGAAATTACAGGGGATGATGTTTATAGTAAGGCGGTCTTTGATTGTCATGTGGATTTGAACTAACCAATATATAGAAACAAAGGCAAGAACCTTTGTTTCTATATTTCCGAATTAATAATTCATCAAGCTTAATTTTATATCAGCTTGAATATGCATCATCATATCATATATACTATAAGTAAAACAATGGCTTCTTTTGTCACCATAACATTTGAAATGACAAACCGAATCGTTGGCTACACAATAGTCTATATTCTCAAAACAAAAATTCGTTTCAGAGCTATTGTTTTTGATCCAAGTTATATTATCGTCTTCAACCGTTATTGCTAAATCATTAAATCTGATTCCAGTTTTTGGGAAAATCGTATCTATGTCTTCTATAAAATAAACCTGTTTGTTTCCTTCTGGCAAATAATCCATTCTTTCCCCATAAAAAGTAACATTCTCTTTGAAAATCAAATCGTCTATCGGATTTAGAGATTCATCATATAAGGTAAAGACCGAACCTTCTTTTATTTCCATTCGGCAGGAGGTTCGCTGATACACTCCTTCATGTTTGGAGCAAGAAAACAAGATTGTGAATACACACAACAATAACAAATGGTATTTATACATAAGTTAATGCAATATTAATATTATTGATAAAAACGAAGTGACAATTCAATTTATTGCTTTATATATGAGAATTATCTTCAAAACACTCTCTTGCTAAACCTATTTCCCTCTCATATTCTATTTATTATAAAATCAAATTTTAAATATCATACAAATCAAATTTCAATTATGGCTCAAAAAATAGCAAGAGGTCAAGTAACCATTATTGACCAGAACGATGCGGTGTCGATTCAGGCGTTCATTTCTTCCAATTTGGCTCTGACACAGATTTACAACAAGGATAACGACTCGTACACTCCGAACTGGACATCGGGAACAGGGCTTATTCTAACCCCATCTCTTTTTGCAGGCGGATCGGTTGATAAAATCACTTCTGTGGGCAATGCAGCCAGCCTTACTCCGGGCGTTAAGACAGGTTCCGTTAAATGGTACAAAAATAATACCCTTATCACTTCTGGACAAGACGGATGTACTATCGGTGCGTCAAGTGCCAAATACGCATTGACAATCAAGACCAATCACATGACCCTTACCGCCCCACAGGTTCAATATAAAATTGAGGGTATTTATATAGATGCAAACGGTTTGGAAATCCCTTTCTGGGCAACTATCCAGTTCACACAACACCAAAGTGCAGGTGCTACAATTGCAGCTATCGCCTACGCACCAGATGGGGTGATTTTCAAAAATGATGAAGTAAAAACACTTAGAGCGCACTGTGATTTGTGGCGTGGTGCTACAATTGATACAACTAACGTTACATATTGCTGGGGTATTAAAAATAACGGAGTGTTCGCTCCAACCACAGTTAAAACCGCAGCGAATCAAGGAGCTACAAGTATCGTGTTGAATAGTGTAGCCAATATGGAACCCGGCACTCAAATCCAAATCGGTTCTGCTAAATATACTATTCAAACTGTCACGGCAAACACCTTAACTGTCACATTAACCTCTGGATTAACCGCAAACGCAACAGTAGGTTCTCAGGTGACAAGTCCTTTTTATAATTCAATGCTTGGGTCTGGATGGTCTTGTCTTACTTCCACTAATCAAATGGGAGTCACAGCAGGATGGACAACTAACGAGATTACCATTTCAGCAGATGCGGTACTGAACTTTGAAACTTTCAAATGTGCCATCAAGGATACAGATGTAAGCTCCGGCAATGCTTCTGCAAACAAGGTTGTCTGTGATATAATCTCATTCTCCGATATGTCAGATCCAATCCAAGTATTTTTGGAAAGTGCAAAAGGATTTACCATTAAAAACAACTCAAATGATGTGGATGTAAAAGCTATATTGTATCGAAATGGAGCAGAAATTGACGCAGAAGGCACAGTATATACTTATTCATGGAAATTATACAACAATGCCGGATCTGCGGTGCTTAAAACATACACTGGCAAAAACATCGTGGTCTCAAAAGCAGATGTGACCGGAAAGGGAGCTTTAATCTGTGAAGTCTCAAAAGCATAATTTTTAATCACAAGGGCGGTAGCGACAAACTACCTGCCCCTTTTTTATGCTATTCTTAGGTAAAATCAAAACCTAAAGAATAGAAATGGGAAAAGAAATCATAGCACGAGGGCAAGCCGTTGTGGTTTGTCAAAAAGACGGATACACCATCAATCAATCTGTCGGAGAATATATATTTAATGCACTAAATAATGGTACAATACCATTAACCGCTACATTTGTTTCTACCATCAAAGTGACATCTGGAGATAGCATTGTTACAAATTTTACAATCGGGACAATCAATAAGCCGGCAGGGTTTTCAATTATCAGTGTCAATAATAACAACAAGACTATAACCTATGTTGTCGATAAAGGTACTAATACATTGGCAGATAGCGGAACAATCCCTATTCCAATCATCATAGAGGGGAATACATACACCGTGTCTTTCAAATGGGCGAAATCCAAGAACGGACAAAACGGTTCTGACGGAAAGCCCGGAACTGACGGATACACTGTGTCCGCTTCCAGAAACTCATACGTCATTTCTACTGACAAAGATGGTAAGATACACACTGCGGTAACTACAAATACGACAATTTCTATTCTGAAGGGAAGTACGCCTGTCACTCCAACTATCGGGGCTTTACCCACGGTGGCAGGTTGTACTTTGTCTAAAAGCGGAGCTACTGTAACAATTGTTTTTAACGTAGGCACATCACTGGCAGAAAATGGGACTATTAGTATCCCGGTTGTTGCAGACGGAAAGAGCTTTGCTGTTTCATTTTCATATGCAAAAGCACATGCAGGAGCTGCCGGAGCGGATTCTAACATGTTGGATTGGGTGAAAGACTGGAACAACAACAAAACTCAAATCAATGAAAATTCTGTCATTACACCTAAAATATTTGCCGGAACAAAAAACTCGAACGGAACATTGACGGGGGTTGCTATGGGTAAATTCTCTCTCAGCGTATTAAATTCATCCGGAGTTGTGACTACCGAAACAATCAATGGTATTTATGGATTCAAAGACGGATATAAGACGTTCTATGTCGATAATACGGGAGATGCAGGACTGGGAAGAGGGAACCAATTTATCAGATACAATGCAACAACCGGAAAGATCGAGTTCGGTTCGGACGTTTCTCTCAATTGGACACAGCCTATTGAAACAATCAATACGGCTCTTGGAGGAAAGGGTTTTCCAAAACTGACCTATATTGATGGTAAAGGAATCTATACCGGAACTCTTACCGCTGAACAGGTCAATGCCGTAAATATAAATGCCTCCAGTATAAAAACGGGAATCCTATCTGCCGACCGTATAGCAGCAGGGAGCATTAAGTCTGACAAATTGGATGCCAATAGTATAAAAGCCAATATCATCAATACAGCCTATATCCAAGGGTTGATACTCAATTTTACCAAAGGTACAATCGGAGGATGGACTATTGATGGGGATTCTATCTTTAGAGGAACAAAAAGCAATACGTCTGGAACTTATACTTCCGCTTCAGGTGCTATAACGATTGGAAGCAACGGAATCAGAGGTTTTAAATGGAAACTGGACTCTTCCGGGGCTGGCGCATTTGCAGGAGGAAATATCTCGTGGGACGCTTCAGGCAACGTCACATTCGGTTCAAATGTATCTTTGAACTGGACAAATGCGGCCAATAACGCCCTGAACTCAGCCAAGTCATACGCAGACACAAAGAAAACGGAAGCCATCAACTCGGCTGCGACTACCGCCCAACAAAAGGCTGACGCTGCCAAAAATGCAGCTATCTCAGATGCAACCAATAAAGTCAACGCTCTAAAACCACAATTAACCAAGATTGATACAAACGGAATATATACAGGAACCATCAACGCTTCCCAAATCACTGCCGGTACAATTAATGCTGGAAGGATTGACGTGAATGCACTGAAAAGTTCTCTTATCACTGCTGATAATATCGAAGCATTAACACTGAATATCGGAAAAGGAAAGATTGGAGGGTGGAATATCTCAGGAAACGCAATCTCCAAAAACAGCGTTTCTCTGGGGTCTGACGGTTCCATCACCAACGGTACGAAATGGAAACTGAACAATGATGGCTCGGGACAGCTTGCGAATGGCAATATTAAGTGGGACATACTTGGGAATATAACATTTTCATCATCTGGGCTTGGTGATATAGCTAACCAAGGAGAAATATATGTTCGGAGTGTTTCTTGGGGATACACAGGAGGAGGGGCCGAATTATGTATAAATGGAAAAGAAATATCATTAGATAATTCAAGTTGGTGGCGAAGTTTTTGTCTTGTTGTTGTTAATCGTAATGATTTGTCGGTTGTTTCAATGTCATTTTATGACACATACGCAGGAGCAGGTAATACATGTAATGAACTGGCCTCTGCCTTAAATAATCTTGATTCCAATAAGCTTGTAATTTTAATATCAAGCGATGCGCTTACAATTAATGATAATTTGAATGATGCAATAAAAAGATGTGGTGGCAAAGATTGGACAGTGTCAGCCGCACGTGTAGCCTATGCGTTTATTGGAATACCTGGAATCGGAGAAAACAACGGAATTTTCACATATAAATATGCAGAAAAAAGTTGTGTAGAAATCTCCACCAAAGTCATTAACGGTATTCCGCAAGGATTTAACACCGGAACCCTTACAGCCAGCCAGATCAACGCTGCCAACTGTAATTTCACTCAGGGCAAAATTGGTGGGTTTACTATTTACGACAAAAAAATATCCACATATAATAACCCAACAAACAATCATTACATTGAAATTCATAATACCGGTTACATCTGTAATTCAAGAACATCCGATCATAAGGATTATTGGGCACTGAATGCAGACGGGTCTGCAAGTTTTGGTATGGGATCTACCACATTCCATGCTTCTGGAGGGTTCGTTATGACTGGAAATTCAAGTTCCAAATTCAATATTGACATCAGCGGAACCAATTTTTTTCGTGTTAATGATGGCAGTATGGTTTCTGTACGTGGAGACGGAAGAACAGCATTAAGTGTATCTACCTATGGAAGCAATAATAGTACAAAAGGAATATCTGTATTATGTAATGCTTCTGGATATGGATATGCTATTGAAAGTTATGGAAATGTATTGTTGAGAGCGAGAAACAGTGAAAAAGTCACAATCAATGGTTTACATGTAAATGTAAGAAACATTTCCAGTTCAACAACGCTTCAATCCTGTGATGATTTTGTCAGCTTTAGTAATACTGGAACCATTACAATATATATGCCCACCAACGTAAATGCAGGGAAAATAATATATATGAAAAAAAGAAGGAGTCACGCCAACGTTATTTTGAAAGGACAATTTAGAAATTGGGATGGAATGCCGACTCGCACTGATTATACAATGGATCACGAAATATCATCGTTTTTTATAAAAGACTCCGATGGTTATTGGGTAATGTATTTTTCAAGATAATTTAGTTTGTATTAAACAAAATAAAAATGATCATATTATTCTTCAATAAAACAACAATTAAATACCGATTATATGGAAATTAAACAAGTGAATATTCAGACACAATGCGTCAAGACAACGGTAAATGCCAAATATGAAATCGAATACAACGTATCTGATAAATTGCTCACAAGAGTAAATGCCTCTATTCATAAGCCAAAGCCTGAAGATACCGATGAATATCTGGGAACAATTACTTTGGACGGAGACTATCTGTCTGGAACCTTCCCCTACAAAGAAAGAATTGCATCCAGTAAATATTTTGAGGACTTCAATGTAATCTTGGAAGAAATCAAGGAAGCGGTAGCCAAACAGCCGACTTATCTATCAAAACAAAAATAATAACCTAAATATATAAATTAAGCAATGGAACTATCAATCAAAGACAGACTTTACATTCCGGGTTTTCTACCGAAAGAAAACAACTTCAAGCAGTTCAATATCAAGAAAGAAATTCTGAAAAAAATCGAGATTTCGGAAGAGGAACATGCGACTGTGAATCTCAGACAAAATGCAGAAAACAACCGTATCGAATGGGATACGGAAAAAGACGTGCCGTTAATGGTAGATTTCACGACCGAAGAAATCGAGTACATGAAAAGTGCCTGTGAAAAAATATCAGACGAGCAATTGCCGGATGATATGTGGGCTACAGTAGAGAAAGTATACGACTCTGATTCTTCTAAATAATCATTACAACTATTCTTAAAAGCGTGCTCTAATCTTTTTAAAGAAGAGTGCGATCCCCCAATCACTCTTGTTGGTTGGGGGATTTTTGTTTAAAACCGATAATATGGCAAGACAGGATATTAACATGGATGTCGTATATGGAGAACTGGAGACCTCTGACAACCTGACCAACAAGATCATATACGATTTCAAGATATTGGAAGAACAAGCCGGGATGGACAATGACAACTATTGCTATTCCGAGATAGTAGTTTCTCCCAGCTTTGAAAAATCATATAAAGACGAAGATGGAATACATGTCAGGATTCCATATATAGCGGAATACAAAGAACTGATGGTGAGGTTCCGCATTGATTACGGCAACGGACATATTGAATATGTTTTGAACAAGAGAAACAATCAAATATGGTTTCCGGTATATCGTGGCGATACGGCAGACAAGAAAGATTCTATAAAGCTCTCCGAGTACAGGTTACTGAATGAGAACGGCAATTTCAATTTCATCTTGAAGGAAGGAAGCTATCTTTCGGTTTTCAGCGGTCATGAGACCGACTTGATAATTCGTGAGTCATTGGAACAGAACAAGGCGTTTCTACTTAAAGCATTTGCCGGAAATTTATACCAACATCCAACATCCGGGATCGGACTCATCAACTACCTGCATGGAAACTTTGAGAATACCGGACTGGCTCAGAAGTTACAGGAAGAATTTGACAATGACAAGGTAACAGTAGTCAATGCGTACATGGACTCGGTTTCCGGAGAATTGTCTTTAGAACTAAAAGAACAAAATGGGTAAATATATTGTAACACACGGACAAAACCTTTATGATGTAGCCCTGCATATATATGGTTCGATCGAAGGGGTTATTGACTTGATGATGAACAACACATCACTTTCCTTAGACCAGACATTGAAGGCAGGAGATGAACTTGTCTATACAGACGATTATACCATAAACAAAGATGTGGCCGCATATTACAAGGTAAACGAAATCATGCCGGCAAACGGCGAGAGGCATGTTTATCCTAAATCCCCTACCCTGCCCAGACTGATGGACATTTATATTGAGAATACCAGAACATCCATCGGTTTTGTGATCTCCGGTTCGGGAACGATAGAAATAGACTGGGGAGACAATACTGATTTACAGATTGTACGGTTATCCAAACAGGCTATTGAGTTTAACCACTTTTTCGACAACAATACCGGAACTAAAAGAAGAACTTGTATTTATGGGGATGAAAATGCCAGAATACAAAAACTGGATATTTCAAATATCAAGGATGCGGACATATATATCTTAAAGCCCATATATATTGAGCGTTTTGTGATGAAGAACATATCCACGACAATCGAATTTATTGCTTTGTTCAAAGGAATGTTTGAAATGGATTGTTCCGGCAGTACAACCGGCAGCTTGCTTCCTTTGTTGAGACAAAAGGAACTAAAAAGCCTGAATCTCCAGAATATCAAATGCAGCAGGAAAGCCATTGACGAATATTTGATCGGGCTGGTAAAGCAGCATTATGGAAGACGGAACTGTGAAATTGCAATGACAACTGTTCCATCCGGAGAATACAAGGAACCACAAAGAGACGAGAATCTGAACTATATTGTTGGCTCCGGCATGGAAGCGGTCTGGGTTTTGACCCACGAACCGGCATGGAATGAAGCCGGGGCATGGAAGTTTATAATTAACGACACTATTTATACCTATACGCCACAAAATGAGTAGAACAATCAACGATATATATAAAGCAGCCGTAGAGGAAAGAAACAAGAGAATGGAACTGAAGGAGTTCAACAGTGACTCGAAGGTTTCCATTCTAAACGGTATCACATGGACATTTGCAGCCGTGATACAGAGTTTTGAAATGCTGTTGGATGTATTTGCTATTGATATTTCAACCGTAATCAACAACAGGGTTAATGGAACTCCAAAATATTACGCCAACGCTTTGCTGCAATATCAAAAAGGAGACACGCTTGTGGTTCGGGAAGACGGTCTGGCATTCGGATATGCGACCGTAGACGAGACTAAACGGATCATCACCCAGGTTTCCTATATAGAAAGCACACAGGACGAGAATCTGGACAGTACGCTTATATTGAAGGTTGCAACCGGGGAACAAGGCAAACTTGCAAAGATACCGGAAGAAGAGATGCAGATGATTAACACATATATCAATCAGATAAAGTTTGCAGGAACAAGAATTTCGGTTATCAGTCGTGAAGGAGATGTCCTTGTTCCCAAAGTGACGGTATATTATGACGGTGCTGTAACCGAGGCTGAGATATACGACAATATAGAATCCAAGTTGAACGAATACATAATGAATATGGAATTTGATTCCAGCGTGTATACCTCCAAAATTCTTGAAGTGATTAAAAGTGCGGAACATGTAACGGATGTCTATATTGATCCGGAAGACGTGGCCGGACAGGGAATCTTCCTCGCTTGCTATGACGGAGACGGACATATCAGCCCTCAGAAAAAAATCGGAAGAGTCATGCAGACGGAATCCGGTTATCTAAGGCAGTCTTCCGGCAAGAATGAGGAAGCCGACATTCCCAATTTTAGAGAAGCAATCGAATTAGTGGTAGATACCAAATGAGATACAAGTTACCGATAGACAAACTGGTGAACCAACTTGTTCCGCATTATCTTGGAGGAAGAAAGTACATTCTTTTTATTCAGAGTTTGGTTTATCCGTTGAAAATAATAAATGACAGATTTATTGATTTTGCCAAAGAACGGCATATCGAAGCACGCATGACCAGTCAAGTGATGTATTTCGAGTGGTATCTGAACCATAAGTTCGGAAAATACTTTGCAGACAAGAACGATCGGATATACATACAGGATTCTCAGATTATAGGAATAGATTTATATCGGGAATCCTCCAAATATGGCAAGCCGTTCGTTATCTGGAAAGACATGAAGGAATCCGAACTGACAGACGACCTACTTGAAAAACCACGGGAGTTCTATTTTATCACGGAAGAAAAAGCGATCAATAAGGTAAGCTTCATGGTGTGTGTCCCCCGAATACAGGGAATCTCACAAAAGGAATTTGTCTATATGTTATCTTCTGTGATAAACACATATAAAATAGCAGGAAAAACATATCTGATCAAAATCGATACCACACCTCCAGATATTCCGGTTCAGTCTGTTACCCTAAACAAAAACGTGCTTATTCTTAATGTCGGAGATGAAGCTGAACTTTCTGTTAAGGTATTGCCGGACAATGCTACTGACAAAAAGATTATATGGCAAAGTTCAAATCAAAGTGTTGCAACGGTCATAGAAGGCATCGTATCTGTCGTAGGCGCAGGACAAGCAAATATAACAGCAACAGTTGGTGGCAAGACCGCCACTTGTGAACTGATTTCTTCAAACCCTATTACTTAACCAAACATGAATTATGGCAATAAAAGGAAAACAAATCATAGAAGTTCCCGAACGGACATCTTTAACCGGAGAAGAATACATTCCGTTTCAAGACCGTTCAATAAATGGCAGGATTAAATCTTCTCTTTTAAAAGGATTGAAAGGCGATAAGGGAGATCGTGGAGAACAGGGGGTTCCGGGAAGCAAAGGAGATAAAGGTGAAAAGGGCGAACCGGGAATCAACGGAAAGAATGGTACAACCCCAGTAATAACAGCTAATGCAACAATCTCAAACACAAGTGGCTCTCCTGCTGTCAAAGTAACAAAGACCGGAAACCATGAATCTCCTTCGTTTTTATTTGAATTTTCCGGTCTGAAGGGAGAACCCGGTAAACAAGGAACGCAAGGGATTCCGGGAGTTAAAGGCGATAAAGGAGAGCCGGGCACTAACGGAAAAGATGGGAAAACTCCGGCTATTGAAGCCACTGCAACAATCGCAAACACAACCGGAACACCATCGGTAAAAGTTACAAAATCCGAAAATACAGATTCTACTTCGTTTTCATTTGCTTTTTCTGGCTTAAAAGGAGAAAGAGGCGAGCAGGGCGCACAAGGTTTAAAAGGTGACAAAGGGGATACTGGAACACAAGGTGTTCCGGGGAAAGACGGAGCTAAGGGAGAAAAAGGAGACAAAGGCGATAGTGGAATTATGTCTTCTGTTTTAATAGAAGGAGCCACACCTACCCAGTCTATCAGTCCCAATAAATTCTATAAATTCGAAAGTGTTACAACATTAACTATAACTTTTTCCCCAGAAACCCCGAATGTATTGAACGAATATATGTTTCAGTTTACTTCTGGAGAAACCGCAACGGTTTTAAATATGCCTGACTCCGTTAGATGGATTGGAGACCATACGATAGAGCCAAACAAAACCTATCAAGTAAGTATTGTAAATAACTTAGCGGTGATTGGAGGTGCGTCATGAGTATGTTTAGAAGAAGATTACTTATGACGCAGACATTGAAACAGAGTGTCATTAAAACTGACAATAAACAAACCAAAAACCTAAATAATAAAGCATAATGAAAGAATATGTAGCAGAGGCAGGGGGACGATACACGTATGTGGACGATATTCTGAACTTACAGGAGTTAACGCTCAGTATGACCTCTATATTTACGGATTGTGCAAACTTCATCATATCCGGATGCGAAGTTGTTTCAGATAATGAGATCACTTCCGGATATGTTTGGATAAACAAGAAAATCCGGTACTTTGAAGGAAGCAAAGGAATCAAATTTCCCTACTATCTTGTAGAAAATAACACCGTGGATTCCGTTATGTATGCAAAAGAAGCGGTTAAAAGGGGGAGAAACAATTATCTGTGTGTGGGAAGTCAGACTAAACCGACTGAATCACTCACAAAAACCGCACTTCAATTCATTGAGGTTACTCCCTCATACGCACCCAGATTTATAGACAAGTTCATCGGAAAGTATGCGATTCTTCTGGAAACGCCGTTTTCAAAGCAAACTATAAAAAAGAATCTGGTCGTAGCCGGAGATTTCTCAGCGGATAAGGCGATTGAATCCAAAACTTCAGTGTCTATCAATCATTCGGCATCTGGTCACGTGCTTAAAAGTATTATAAAAGAGAATGGCAACGGATCAGTCGGATTGTATTACAATGGGCTATTGGTAAATGAGCTATCCATCAACACAGACGGATCGTTTACATTGCTGAAACAAGATAAGGTCATAGCCAAATTCACGATAGACGGGGTTCTGGTAGATAGTGTTTCTCACAAGACTATCAAAGTCAGCTCTATCTGTCTATCAGATAACCATATCATCAACATTACTAGTGACAATGATAATGGAGAGGTGGACATCAATTATACGGGATTTAACAACGAAACCTCCAGATTCCGAAATTTCACGGTGTATGACGGTAAGAAAAATGCAATCTTACAAGTAAAAGGAAGCACAAAAGAGATCAATGCCAACGGAAAACTGACCGTCAAAAACGCCGGAGATGGGTTGGTACTGCTTAATGCCCAGTACACGAAAGACAATGTGGCTCTTACAAATACGTTACAATGGGCTGACAGTAAGAATGAGAACATCGCTTCAGTAGGATTTGATTCTGACCAATCCCAGGATTTCAATATCAAAAACATAATTGGCAACATCACTCTGACCCCTAAAACCTACGTTGACATTCAAGGTGAGTTAAAAATCAAAGGTGAAAATATCAGTTCCATATATGCCAATAAAACAGACCTGACAAACAGTCTTAACAAGAAAGTGGATAAAGTCGAGGGAAAACAATTGTCCACCGAAGATTTTACCACCGCATTGAAGGATAAACTGGATGGTATTGCTGTTGGAGATTTGACATCAAACACAGAAGGATTTGTCACAGGCAAAGTTGTTAAGGACGGACTTGATAAAAAAGCCAACAAATTACTGGACGGATATAACTCAGATGAGAAAAAGACGATTGCTAAAAACATTGATGTTTATACCAAAAGTGAAGCGGACGGGAAATATGCCAGTATTTCAAGTCTTTTCCAAGATTACATAAACTACCAAATATCCAAAGGAACCAGTCAAGCGGACGCTCAAAAGGCCCTCAGAGACAAGATTAGTTGTCCCGGAAACGAAGAGGTTCTAAAAAAAAGCAATAAACTTTCAGACCTTTCAATTGCCAACGAAGAGGATAAAAAACAGATATGTAACAGATTGGGGGCCGCTTATGCTAAAGAGTATCAGACAAAACTGAAAGATACCGGTTGGTTACAAATGAGCAATTCCGGTAGCGAAACAGACACAAGCGGCCTGTACATAAGGCAAATTGGAGATATTGTTTCCATACAAGGGAAAGTCAATACTGCCAAAAGAAACGGTAGCAATATGGGAGGTGTAGTGGCAGTAATTCCAAATCAGATAGACCCTCCCAGGTATGGGCTAAAAACATCTCTTTGCGATTACAATAACGACCATAAATATAACAGGGGAGCTACATTTGTTATACAAGGAGGTAATCGCAATCTTTTGATTTATGAAAGCGGATGGTATAACGTCAATACAGAACTTAACTTTACATACATGATTTAACGATGAAACAAATAATTAATGTTTACAACGATCTAAAGAGCAGGGCTGAAATTTCCAAACAGATAGCTCCGGCTATCAAGATAAAAGAAAGCCCCGAACCTTCAGAAAACAAAGAAAATGCCGAAAGCAAAGAAAGTTTATGGAGTAAGACTGACAAAGCCTCGGAGAGCAACGAACAGAAACAAACTGGACGGAAGACCAAAAGGGACGCTTAAAAGATTCAAGTTCGAGGAAACACGGCTGGGGTTCATGCTCTTGTATGAAACCCCGGTCGTTTACAATCTCATCATGCAATCCACACCCAACTCCCCATTCCCAGAACCTTCTCCAGACGTTATTGAAATAATAGCTAAGGCATCAAAAGACCCTTCCTTCCAGAAAAAGAAATTCACACGGTATCTGGAGGAATACAGGGAACACGGGTTGTATTGCAGAAGAGGAAAGAAACTGACTCATGAGAGGAAAGTGTATTATGAATCCGTCAGGAATCAAAAACTAAAGAAATTCATATCCAATAACAGAAAGAAAATCAAAGCTTTAAAGAAGAGACTCATGTTATAGAGGGTTATTTGTTTTAAGACGGTCAGGGCATATTGTTCTCTGACCGTCTTTTTAAAATCAAACAAGATTGAACATATCATTTATCGAAGTGACTGAATTTTCTTTTTTAATTCATCTCTTTGTATCAAAGATGTTCCATATTCAACTTTAGATATTATACCATTCTTATCAATTACAATTGTCATAGGATAGCCATTATTTCCTATAAATTCCTTAAATTGAGTATCGTTTACAAGCGGAATCCAATTAAATTTCTGACTTTCAAGAACAGGACGTGCTCTTTTAGCATTTTCATATGTTGAAGAGAAAAACATTACATCGGGCATTTCATCTTTCCATTTAGACAATTCCGGCATTTCAGCACGACATGGAGCACACCCGGTAAACCATAAATTCAAAACCATCACTTTCCCTTTAACATCAGTATTTGTCCATTTCTTCCCATCTATATCTATTGCTGAAAAATCGGGAAATTTATCACCTTCTTTTAATGTAGGTGTGTTGTTAAATGAAATAGAAACACCTTTTGAATTTGCTTTTGCTTCATTATATCTTTGCAAAAGTAATTCCCCCTCTGAAACCTGTTCTATCGCAATCGCATATTGCAATGCCGCATCAGGTAAAGGTTGTGATAGCTCAATCCCCATCGCCGTTGTTCCAGAAGGTGTTTTTAGAATGTGCATTTTGGTTATATTTTGCTTTGCAACAGGTATCTCATTGAAGAAATGTCCATCAATTATGATTATTTTCTTTGGCGTAGTTGTCTGCGCATTTATATATAAACCCAACAACATACTCAATACTATTAGAAAAAATTTCATTGTTTTCATTATTATAGATTTTAATATTCAACAAATCAATTTAAGGTACATGCAAAAATACGAAAATCATAATATAGTCATAAATCCACATCGAATAAATACATTGTCTTATTAATTTTTATCCCAAGATTTGCATAATATTTTTATATATAGTAAGTTTGCACCACGTTTTTCAATAATAACAAAAACTTATGAATCAAAATTTCACAGTGTCAGTCCAAAAATTAACTGACAAGAAACTTATGCAAAGAGCTTGTGAAATGACTTTTTTAGGCACAAGCAAACAATCACTTCTCAGTATGTATAAAGCGGAACACTCCCCTACCCGAACACAGGTATTTTGGATAGAGTGTAAGAACATTCCGCTGTTTATAGCAACACACCTATTACGACATCATGTAGGCTCCGTTCCTTTCCAACTTACCTGTCGGGACGATCGAAAAGGCGGTAATCCCAGTCTCATTCAAAAGCTGGAGGAAATCAAATCCAAACTCAACAATATCGTAAATGAGGTACAGGAAGGAAGATCGGATTATGCCGATTTCGTCATTTCCGAGATACAGGACGAACTTACTTATCTTCAGGGAAATTCCGATCGCTATACTCCGGTAAACTTAGGCTTGTTTATCAATGCTCAGTCGCTTATTGACATGGCTAAATTACGACTTTGTAAGCAAGCGCACGCTGAGACAATCGAGGTATTCCAAGCTATCAAGGACGAGGTTGCAAAGGCAGATTCAGAACTGGCAGCAATGATGGTAAGAAAATGCGTGTATCGTAATGGGCTGTGTGGCGAATCGAGATGTTGTGGATTCAATAACACCCCGGTATTTAAAAAGGAATTAAGTGAATATCTGAAGAATTTTACATCTCTTCAGATTGGAGCAAAATCTAATAACTAATTTTCAATAACCAAACCAAGTATGATTTTAAAAGTTCAAAAACGAGACGGGCGTATTGTCCGGTTTGACAAGAGTCTGATTAGTAAAGCGATTTACAAAGCGATGTGTGAAGTTGGAGCTATTGAAGAGAAAATAGCAAACGATATTGCTTCTAATATCGAAAAACACACAGACAAAGAACATCTATCGGTGAATGAAATACAGATTCTTGTCGAAAACGAATTAATGAAAAGCGATATGCCGGATGTTGCACGTGCATATATTATTTATCGTAATAAACGAGATAAGGCAAGAAATAGTAAAAGCAATCAGATTATTGCAGATATTATTGCGGCTAAAAAAAATGACATTACCCGTGAAAATGCGAACATGAACGCAGATACTCCGGCAGGCATGATGATGAAAGTTGCAAGTGAACGCACAAAAGAATTTGTAGATGATTATTTGTTGCCAGATGATATTCTTAAATTGGTAAATGATAATATTCTTCATATCCACGATAAAGATTATTATCCGACAAAAAGCTTAACATGTTTACAGCATCCTGTCGATAAAATTTTGACTGAAGGATTTAGAGCCGGACACGGGGAGTCTCGTGCAGCAAAAAGAATTGAGACAGCAAGTATTCTTTCTTGTATTTCAATGGAATCCGTTCAAAATGAAATGCACGGAGGACAAGCTATCCCAGCTTTTGATTTCTATTTAGCACCGTATGTCAGAAAAACATACATTGAAGAAATTAAAAAATTAGAAGCGTTTTTTGGCGATCTGGCACACCTGTATCAAACTCCAATACCTGATTATTTATATCAAGACACCAATAATTTTACTGGGGATGATAAGTTAAAGCAACACGCTATAAACATGACCGTGAATAGGGTACATCAAGCTATGGAAGCGTTCATTCATAATATGAACACGATTCATTCTCGTGGTGGAAATCAAGTTGTGTTCAGTTCTATCAATTATGGAACAGACATTTCCGCAGAAGGCCGTTGTGTAATTCGGGAAATGCTAAATTCAACTTACAATGGAGTTGGCAATCATGCTACGGCCATTTTCCCAATTCAAATTTGGAAAAAGAAACGTGGAGTAAATTTCCTGCCAGAAGACCCCAATTATGATTTATACTTATTGGCTTGTAAAGTGACTGCAAAACGATTCTTTCCTAACTTCTTGAATTTGGATGCAACTTTCAATCAAAATGTAAAATGGAACGCAAACGACCCTAAACGCTATCTGTATGAAGTTGCAACGATGGGATGCCGAACCAGAGTTTTTGAAGATCGCTTTGGAGAAAGTACATCTATTGCCAGAGGAAATCTTTCTTTTTCAACGATAAATTTGCCCGGACTTGCTTTATCTGTGATGAACGAGCCTAAAGAAAAAAAGATTAGTATATTTATAGACAAACTAAAACAGGCTATTAACATCGCAGGGAAACAACTTTATAATCGCTATCAATTCCAATGTACCGCTATGGCAAAACAGTTTCCGCTACTTATGTCCGGGATGTGGGTAGGTTCCGAAAACCTAAAACCAGACGATGAAGTGCGTTCGGTTCTGAAACATGGCACACTTGGCGTTGGTTTTATAGGTCTTGCAGAATGTCTTATATCACTTGTTGGCAAGCATCATGGAGAATCGGATAAGGCGCAACAATTAGGTCTTAAAATCATCACCTTTATGCGTGATGAAGTCAAAAAATTATCTGATCATTACGATTTGAATTTCTCAGTGCTTGCTACTCCGGCTGAAGGATTGTCTGGAAAGTTCACAGCTAAAGATAAGGTAAAATACGGTATTATATCGGGGGTTACTGACAAAGATTATTACACAAACTCAAACCATGTCCCAGTGTATTATCGTTGCAGTGCTGCTCACAAAGCTAAAATTGAAGCCCCTTATCACGAACTGACTCGTGGTGGACATATTTTCTATGTCGAATTGGACGGGGATGCTACGCACAATATCGAAGCGGTTATGGATATTGTAAATCTTATTGATAAATACAATATCGGATACGGATCTATCAATCATAACAGAAACAGATGTCTTGATTGTTCTTACGAAGATGCTTCCAAAGGTTTGAAAGTTTGCCCAAATTGCGGAAGCCATAATATAGACAAGCTGCAACGTATTACCGGTTATCTTGTTGGAACTACCGACAGATGGAACTCGGCGAAAGGGGCAGAATTAGAAGATCGTGTAACACACAGTAAATAAAATGGAGCCAACAATATATGTAGCAAAAATTGTGTACTCAACCTCAGTAGATGGGGTTGGGTTACGCAATTCTTTATATGTTTCCGGATGTCCTCTACATTGCGAGGGGTGTCATAATCAAGCATTTTGGGATATACAATCCGGAACTAAACATACCGTACAAGATGTGTTTCAACAATTAAATGCGGATGATTTTAATATTTCCATTTTAGGAGGGGAACCGCTGTTACAATATGAGAGTATTGTGGAATTATGTAAACTAATCAAGAAACATTATCCTCAAAAAACCATTTGGTTATGGTCTGGATATACAATCGAATATATAAAAGAACACTTTCCTCTTATCCTTCAGTATATCAATGTTCTTATAGATGGAAGATATATACAGGAATTAGCAGACCCTAATTTAAAATGGAGAGGCTCTTCAAAGCAAAGAATTATCCATTTAAATAAAGAGTAAGTCTATATACATAACATACAAAATAAAAACCATAATAAACTATCAAACAATATAATGCAAACTTATAATAAAAATTATTCCAAAAATATTTTGTAAATCAAACAACAATCATATATCTTTGCATCATAATTAAAACCAAAACTAATTAATTATGGCTATACGCTCAAAGGGTATCGTAACTATCAATGATGGAGACGTAGATCTTAATGAATTTAAAGAGAGTTTGTACGACCTTTCAGACGGAGAATATGGATTCCTCATATTCGATAAGGAAAAGAACAAGACTCTTCCCCAGTTGAAATACCTAAATGGTGTCGTTCTAAAGAGAATATCTGAGGAACTGCCGGGACATCCCGATGTATCCGCACTATACAGATACTTTGAAGAACTGTACGCTCCGATTCTCAAAGATGAAATAGACGGAGAAACCTATGAGTATTTCGATTTAAAAAGCGCAAAATCAAGTGAAATGAATGAGGTTATCGAGAAAATCATTCATCATGCCAAAACCAAGTGGAACATAGAAATCATAACAAGAGACGAATTGAAACTTCCTTCAGCGTCAGAACCTTATGCCGATGCCTATGCAAACCAATGGAAAGATTATTCTCGAAAAATTTA
>ERZ1673753.1487-NODE-1487-length-20851-cov-10.404501_pt1 | contig 20851 bp, 18 predicted proteins | sample MGYA00580201_ERZ1673753 | MGnify/ENA primary metagenome ERZ1673753 (study PRJEB41218, sample SAMN15661747) | gut metagenome | host: Homo sapiens | place: Canada: London | collected 2015-08-20/2019-03-30 | study: EMG produced TPA metagenomics assembly of... | reverse complement strand
GATCTGGTGCGAGGTGGGCTACCTGCCCGCAGCCCACGGCTCGGCGATCTTCACCCGCGGCGAAACGCAGTCGCTGACGACCGTTACGCTCGGCACGAAACTCGACGAAAAGGTCAAGGACGAGGTGCTCGTGCAGGGCACCGAGCAGTTCGTGCTCCACTATAACTTCCCGCCCTTCTCGACGGGCGAGGCCAAGGCCGCCCGCGGCCTCTCGCGCCGCGAAATCGGCCACGGCCACCTGGCATGGCGCGCCCTGAAGCCGATGATTCCGCTGGGCGAGGACAACCCCTACGCCGTGCGCGTCGTGTCGGACATCCTCGAGTCGAACGGCTCGTCGTCGATGGCGACGGTCTGTGCCGGAACCCTCGCGCTGATGGACGCCGGCGTGAAGATCAAGAAACCCGTGTCGGGCATCGCCATGGGTCTGATCTCCGACTCCAAGACCGGCAAGTGGGCCGTGCTGTCGGACATTCTGGGCGATGAAGACCACCTGGGCGACATGGACTTCAAGGTGACGGGCACCAAGGACGGCATCACCGCCACGCAGATGGACATCAAGGTGGACGGACTCTCCTACGAGGTGCTGGCCGCCGCATTGGAGCAGGCCCGCAAAGGCCGCATGCACATCCTCGGCAAACTCACCGAGTGCATCGCCGAGCCGCGCGCGGACTACAAGCCCTGCGTGCCGCGCATCGTACAGATCACCATCCCGCAGGATATGATCGGTTCGGTGATCGGCCCGGGCGGAAAGGTCATCCAGGACATCCAGAAGACCACGAACACCACCATCACCATCACCGAGAACAACAACCTGGGCTATGTCGATATCTTCGGCATCGACAAAGCGGCTCTCGACGGCGCTCTGGCGCGCATCAAGGCGATCGTGGCCATTCCCGAGGTGGGCGAGACGTACCACGGCAAGATCCGTTCGATCGTAGCGTTCGGCGCCTTCGTCGAGATCATGCCCGGCAAGGATGCCCTGCTCCACATCTCGGAGATCGACTACAAGCGTTTCGAGACCATGGAGGAAACCGGTCTGAAAGAGGGCGACGAGATCGATGTCAAGCTGATCGGCGTAGACCCCAAGACCAACAAACTCAAGCTGTCGCGCAAGGCGCTGCTTCCCAAGCCCGAAGGCTATGTGGAGCGGGAACGCCGCCCGCGTCCCGAACGCGGAGAGCGCGGCGAACGCCGCGACCGCGGGGAACGTCGGGAGCGCCATGAACACAAGGAGGACTAAAACGACTGTCAATGTGGATATTTCGGACGGAAATGCGTCGTTTTTTTCCGTCCGGAATATTGCATAATTAGCGAGAGTTTTCTATATTTGCGCTGTTCCTCCGGCAGAAAAGAGACGGAATGTTTCCGAAAACCGGGAGGAAGCGAGACAGACAAGAGGCAAACATTAAAAATAAACACATTAATTTACCCTATTATGAAAAACTTAATGAAATTGAGCATTGTGCTCGTAGCTGCCGCCCTGGCATTTTCGAGCTGTAATTGCTTCAAGAAGATGGCCAAGAACCGGGACGATGTCAAACTGACGGTTACCCCCGAGATTCTCACGCTGAACAACGGCATCGTCGCCGCCGACATCAATGTCACTTTCCCCGTCGAGTACTTCAACAAGAAGGCGATCATCAAGGTTACCCCCGTCATCGTATTCGAGGGCGGCGAAGTGGCCGGCGCCACCAAATACTATCAGGGTTCGAAAGTTGACGAGAACTACGCTGTCGTAGACAAGATCAACGGCGGCAACTTCACGCAGCACGTGGAGTTCCCCTACGATCCCCGCATGGACCAGTGCGCATTGCAGCTCCGCGCCGAGATCAAGTGCCCGAAAGGCAAGGCCAAGGAGTTCGTGCTCGTTAACCTGAACACCGGAGCCATCCCCACCAAGGAGGAGGCTGCCGTGCTGGCCGGCAACGACGCCGCTGCCAAAGCTGCCATCGCCAAGGAATTCGGTCTGACGGTCGCTTACGGTCTGAACACCCTGCAAAAGGACCTCAAGTACGGCGACCTGATGGATCAGATGGCCAACGACTACAAGAAGGTGACCACGGTGGTTGACAAGACCGACCTGCTCTATGCGATCAACTCGTCGGTAGTGACCAAGAAGAACGAGAAAAACGCCAACCTCGGCGCATTCAAGGAGAACGTGGACAAGAACCTCACGAACGACCGTGCCACGCAGAACATCGCCGTCAAGGGCTATGCTTCGCCCGACGGTCCGGTGAAGTTCAACGACAAACTCTCGCAGGCCCGCAGCGAGTCGGGTAAGAAGGTCGTAGCCAAACTGCTGAAAGACGCAGGTCTGGATATCGACGCCGCTGCCTACGGCGAGGACTGGGACGGCTTCAAGAAGCTGGTCGAGAAATCGAACATCAAGGACAAGAACCTCATTCTCCAGGTGCTGAGCCTCTACAACTCGCCCGCAGAGCGTGAGACCGAGATCAAGAACATGTCAACGGTATTCGAGGAGCTGAAGAAAGAGGTGCTTCCCGAGCTGCGCCGTTCGCAGATCGTCAACAGCACCGACCTCCAGGGTCTGACCGACGCTGAAATCATGGCCGCTTACCGCAACGGCGGCGAGCTGACCGTCGAGCAGTATCTCTATGCCGCTCAGGAGCTGGCCAAGAACGCCGACGAGCAGGTAGCCATCCTGACCGCCGCTTCGAAGAAATTCAACGACGCCCGCGTATGGAACAACCTCGGCGTGGCTCAGACGCAGGCCGGCGACAAGGCCGCTGCCCTGAAATCGTTCGAGAAGGCTGCCAAGCTGGATTCGTCGAAGGAGCTCAACAAGAACCTGCTGCTGGCTAACCTGGCCAACAACAACACCGCAGAGGCCAAGAAGTACGCTGCTGCCGCCGACGCTCAGGCCAAGGCTGCCCTGGCTGCCGCCGAGGGTGACTACAAGGCTGCCGCCAAGGGGCTCAAAGGCTACAACGAGGCTATCGCCCTGGTTCAGTCGAACGACCTGGCCGGTGCCAAGAAGGCCATCGCCAAGGACAACTCGGCCGACGCCGACTACCTGCGTGCCGTAATCGCCACGAAGGAAGGCGACCTCAAGACCGCAGAGGCTCAGCTGAAGAGCGCCGTTTCGAAGAACCCCGCTCTGGCTCAGAAGGCTGCCAAGGACATCAACCTGAAGCCGTTGCAGAAGTAATTTCAGCACGAACCGATAAAAAGAGCCTGGACCGGAACGGTTCAGGCTCTTTTTTTGCATCGGCGCCGGAAGGAGCGGACAACAAATGCGAAAGCGGGCCCGTTCGTAAAATAATTGGTCCGGAAGCGACGCGGGATCGAATAATTTTTCTAATTTTGTAAAAAACAAGATCGTATGGAATACGCCAACCATCTGAATGAATACGCTCCGGCATGGAGCGCCGAACAGGTAGACACCGAAGTCGCCCGCATCCGTCAGGTCGCCCGGGCACGCAACCACAATACCGAAGTCTATAAATTCTGCTATTCGGCCATCGACATCACGACGCTGTCGTGCAACGATTCGGTGACCTCCGTCACGGAGTTCGCCCGCAAGACCGTGGAGTTTTACCAGAAATATCCGCATATCCCCAACGTGGCGTCGATCTGCATCTACCCCGCATTCGTGGAGACCGTGGGGCTGGCCGTGGACGGTACGCCGATGAAGATCACGAGCGTCGCGGGCGGATTCCCCGCAGCGCAGACGTTCCTCGAAGTGAAGGCCCTCGAAGTGGCGATGGCCGTGGAGAACGGCGCCGACGAGGTGGACATCGTGCTGAACGTGGGCCGCATGCTCACGGGCGAGTACGACGAAGCGGCCAACGAGGTGGAGGTGATCCGCACGGAGATGGACGAGGATGTGGTGCTGAAGGTAATCATCGAGTCGGGTGCGCTGAAAACCCCCGAACTGATCCGCAAGGCTTCGCTGCTGTCGATGCTGGCCGGAGCCGATTTCGTGAAGACCTCGACGGGCAAGATCGACGTGGCCGCAACCCCCGAAGCCGCCGTGGTGATGTGCCAGGCCATCAAGGACTATTTCGAAAAAACGGGCCGTAAGGTCGGGTTCAAGGCCGCGGGCGGTGTCCGCACGCCCGAAGACGCTGCGCTCTACTACACCATCGTCGAGGAGATCCTCGGCAAGGAGTGGCTCACGACGGACCTGTTCCGCATCGGCGCCTCCTCGGCCGCCAACAACCTCCTTTCGGCTATCGAGGGCAAGGAAATCAAGTACTATTAGCGGACCGCGACACGATTCAGAACGCTATTCCCCGGAACATTCCGGGGAATTTTTTTGCCCTGCCTAAAATATTTTCCGTGCCCGGTCGTCTGCACAGATAGAAACCTATCGAAGATGAAAAACACCGAAATCGTACTCCGCACCTACGACTGCACGGGATGCGGACGCTGTGTCGAAGCATGCCGCCGCGGAGTCCTCCGCCTGGCCGACAACGGACAATGCCGCTTCGTGCAAGTCGCCGACGCCGCACGCTGCGCGGGATGCCGCGCCTGCGAACGCTCCTGCCGCAACAAAGCCATCGTCATCCGCAAGATCGAACCCCGCAAAACCGCCCCGAAACACATTCTGCGAGGAGTGTTGCCCATCGTTCTTGCCCTGGCGCTCGCGCTGCCGTGGTCGTCGGACCCCGAAGCATGGCAGGCGGTCAACTACTGGAAAATATTCGGGCTGCTGGTATTGTTCCACCTGATATTCTGCCATTTACAAACCCCGGAATTTCTGAAAAACAACAACAAACCATGAAACGCAATCTTACATTCGTTCTCCATGCAATCGGAGGAATCGCCCTGCTCGCGGCGGCCGTCGGCGCAGCCATGTGGCTGTGGAACACCCTGATTCCCGACATATTCGGCTGGAAACCGGTCGGCTACTGGCAGATGTTAGGGCTGCTGGCGCTCGCCCATCTGTTCTTCGGACACCTGGGACATTCCGGCTGGCACGAACACCGCCACATCCACCGGGCGATGCACGGCATGTCGCACGAGGAACGCCGCGAATTCATCCGTCAAAGAATCCGTTCGTACCGGGAAGAAAAACCCACGGATGAATGCCCCGAAAAATAACCCTGCCGAAGTATTCGGGAAATACCGCCGTCAGCTGGGAGCCTTCATCGCCCGGCGCATCCCCTCGCGCGAAGAGGCCGAAGATATTTTGCAGGACGTGTTCATGCGCTTCGTACAGACCGATGCGCTGAATCCGGTGACACAGGTCGCGGCCTGGCTCTTCCGCGCGGCCCGCAACCGCATCATCGACCACAGCCGCAAGCGCCGTGAAGAACGGATGCCGCAGATGCGCGGGCAGGACGACGAAAGCGGATTCGTCAGCGAAATCACGGCCCTGCTGGCCGACGAGGAGAGTTCTCCCGAAATGGAATACCTGCGGACATTGGTCTGGGAGGAGGTCGAAAAGGCTCTCGGCGAACTGCCCGCCGCCCAGCGCGACGTGTTCGAACTGACCGAAATGGAGGGATTCACCTTCCGGGAGCTCGCCGAGGACACCGGAATCCCCGTGGCGACTCTGCTCTCGCGCAAGCATTATGCGGTGAAACACCTCCGAAACCGCCTGGCGGAGGTCTACGAAGCCCTCCTCACGGAGTGAACCGCCCCTACGTACGAAAGCCGGCGACCCTTCCGAGGGCCGCCGGCTTCGCATAGGAGACGGAGAAACGTCAGATCGAATCCGTAACCTCCACGGTCAGCGAATCGACCGCCCCGGCGTCCGGAACAGGTTCGGCAGGAACGTCGGATTCGGCGGGAAGTTCGGCCGGAACGTCGAGTTCGGCAGGCGAAATCAGGCGGGAAGGCTCCTCCGTCGGCCGGACACCGTTCAACATTTCGTCGCGCAACACCATCGACCGGAAATTGTCGCGCCGGACAGCCGCCACGACGATGATGACGATCACCGCAACGGCTACGATAATACCAATCAGCTTCTTAATCATTCTTATCCTCCTTTAATATCCCGACGGCACGCACGATCACGTTGTCCACGGGATAGATGTTCGCATAAAACCCGTTGTCCTCCAGCTTCGTATTACGGCCGATGTAGGCCCGGAGCTGGGCCTCGATCAGCCGGCGCGAGCGGGCGATGTCGCCGTAGCGCGGCGCAACGCCCTTGCGGGCGGCATAACGGACGAAATCGTCAACAAGGGTCTTGTCGCTGTCGAGCAGCGCCTGCAAATCGCCGATGGTCTGCACGGCGTTGAGCGCCTCGCGGTGCCGGTCGGCATACTCGATCGTATAACGGTAGAGGATATTGCGTCCCGACACCTCGATGAAATATTTCGTCACATCGGTCGTATCGGCCGGAATAAAGACATCGGGCATGATGCCTCCGCCCCCGTAAACCACCTTTCCGCCCGGCGTCGTCCGTTTCAGCGAATCGGCGAAATGGATGCTGTCGGCCGAGAAAAACTCGTTGTTCTTATACCGGTTCCAAATATCCTCCTCGTAGCTCTCGTCGTCGCCGATCGTATAGGGCTTCTGGATCGAGCGGCCGGTAGGCGTGTAGTAACGCGCCGTGGTCAGCCGCAGGGCCGATCCGTCGCTGTACGGAATCTGACGCTGGACGAGTCCCTTGCCGAACGAACGACGCCCAACAATCGTACCACGGTCGTTGTCCTGCAACGCTCCGGCGAGAATTTCACTCGACGAAGCGCTCCCCTCGTCGATCAGCACCACGACCTCCATGTCCTGCGCCGAGCCGTTGCCGTCGGCGTATTCCCGGAGCTGTTCGTGGCGGCGGTCTTCGGTGTAGACGATCAGCTGCCCCTTGTGCAGAAACTCGTTGGCCACGGCGATCGCCTGGTCGAGGAATCCGCCCGAATTGCCCCGGAGGTCGAAGATCAGCTTCGTGACCCCCTCGGCGCGCAGCGAGGCCAGCGCCCTGCGGAACTCGTCGTAAGTCGTCCGGGCGAACTGCCCCAGCTTGACATAACCCACGCCGTCGGCGATGCGGAAGGCCGATTCGATGCTCCGGATCGGGATCACGCCGCGCTCAACGTCGATCGGCACCAGTCCGGAGATGCCCTGCCGCCCGATGCCCAGGTGCACCGTCGTACCGCGCGGTCCGCGCAGCATCTTCACGACGTTGTTCTGGGGAATCTTGCGCCCGGCGACCACCGAATCGCCGATCTCGATGATCCGGTCGCCGGCCTTGATGCCGGCCTTGTCGCTGGGGCCCTGCGGAATGACGTTCAGCACGATCACCGTGTCGGTGGCCATGTTGAAGACCACGCCGATACCGTCGAACTCCCCTTCGAGAGGTTCGTTCAGCGCCTGCATCTCCGAAGCGGGGATGTAGACCGAATGAGGGTCGAGCTCCTTGACCAGCAGCGGAATGACGTGCTCGGCGAGGGAGTCCATCGACACGGAATCGACATACTGATTCTCGACCAGCGACAGCGTATAGGTCAGCTTGTTCGTGGGCAGCGCCATGCGGCTGAGCATGCCCTTGAGCTGCGAAGTGGTGGAATTGCGTCCCAGATACTGTCCCAGCACGAGGCCCAGGACCACCCCCGCGGCCAGCAGCAGCGGGAAAAGGACGGTGCGTTTCGAATTCTTATACATTATTTGTTCTTAAAGGTATACGTCAGACCGACGCTCAGCAGGGTTTTGGTCTGCACATCGACGTTCTGGGCACGGTTGTAATACAACTCGAAACTCAACGTCGTACTGAGGAATTTTGTTGCCTTAATGTCGATGGTATTCGTCCAACGGACGATAGGATGGATCGGCAGGCGGGGTTTGTCCTTGATATTCTTGTCTCCCGCATTCCACTTCTCGAAAGCCTCCAGATACTTGCTGTAATCGCTGATCTTGTTCTTCTGGCCGATGTCAGAGATCCAGCCGTAGAATCCGTAGAGCATCGTGCGGTAACGCAGATAACCCGTTTTGCCGAACGTGCGGTCGAAGTCGATCTGGACGGACGAACCGCCCTCGTATTTCGAAGTCCGATCGGGGTCCTCGATACCGTAAGGATAGGCCGGTTTGATCTCGTTGCCGTCCTTGTCCACCTGCCGTTTGCGAATCCAGTCGTTCTCGGCGAAGGTGGCGTTCAGAGCGAGAGGCGATATGTTGACCGTGATAGGGAATTTCTTCTCGGGACTTTTATAGGTGATACCCAGCGAAATGTCGAGGTAGGCCGGGGTCATGAACTTGCTTTTGAGGTCAGCCTCCTCCTGCTCGGTGCGCGACTTGTAGCCGTTGACGAACTGGCTGCGGAACTTGGCGATGACGCCGTAGGACCAGTTCTTCGTCATCTTGAACGACGGAGCCGTAGAAATCTCGAACTCATCCTGATTCTTGAACCAAATACCCTCCTCCTTGTCGTCAACAGTGACTTTCATGCGGTTGTAACCCAGCTTGGCATTGAACTTGGTCTCGATGGTAAAGAGATCCTTCGTAAATATGTGTTTCAGGTTGAATGTCGCCACCAGTGCGATGGAGTTATCACCGCCCGAAACCGAGATCCACGGGTCGTTGTAGGAAGTCAACGAACCTTGCAGGCCGCCGCCGAATTCGAGGTAGTTGCGCTCCTTGCGGATAGCGGCGCGCTCGGCCTTGTAACGGGCCAGGTTGAAATAATCGACATCGACGGAGGTGGACTTCAGCTTATCCTGGAAAGTCACGCTCTGCTGCTCGGCATTGACCTCGTCGATCGAAATCTGAGCCGAAGCCGGAACGGACGCGAGCAGAAAGGCCGCCAGTGCGAAGATCGGGAAAAGATGTTTCATAGCGAAGCGATTCTATTGATTTTCAATGTACAAATTTATGAATTTATTTATAAAATCCTTAACTTTGTCTGAAAGATAAACTGAAAGAACGAATTATGAAATATTTCGGAGCACACGTAAGCGCCTCGGGAGGTGCGGACAACGCCCCCGCCAATGCGCACGCAATAGGAGCCACGGCTTTCGCGCTCTTCACCAAGAACCAACGTCAATGGGTGGCCAAGCCTCTCACCGCCGGAGAGATAGACGCTTTCCGCAAGGCGTGCGACACCTACGGCTACCGACCGGAACAGATACTGCCCCACGACTCGTACCTCATCAACCTCGGACATCCCGAGAAAGAGGCGCTGGAGAAATCGCGCGCAGCGTTTCTCGATGAAATGCAGCGCTGCGAACTGCTGGGACTCGACCGGCTGAACTTCCATCCCGGCAGCCACCTGCAAAAAATCACCGAGGAGGAGAGCCTCGACCGGATCGCCGAGTCGATCAACATCGCCCTCGACAAGACCCGCGGGGTGACGGCCGTGATCGAGAACACCGCCGGGCAGGGGTCGAACCTCGGATTCCGGTTCGAACACCTCCGCTATCTGATCGACCGCGTGGAGGACAAATCGCGCGTGGGCGTCTGCATCGACACCTGCCACGCCTTCGCCGCGGGGTACGATCTGCGGACCGCCGAGGCGTGCGACGCGACGTTCGCCGAACTGGATCGCGTCGTGGGATTCGGCTATCTGAAGGGGATGCACCTGAACGACGCGATGAAGATACTGGGCAGCCGCGTTGACCGCCACATGCCGCTGGGCGAAGGGATGATCGGCATGGAGTGTTTCCGCTACATCGCCCGCGACGAACGGTTCGACGGCATTCCGCTGATTCTCGAAACCCCGGACGAAACGCGCTGGAGCGAGGAGATCGCCCGCTTAAAAGCATTCGCCGAAGAGGCATAGAAAAAAGGGAGGTTGCGAACCTCCCTTTTTCAGACCCGATCCAGACAATCCCGGATGATCGCCGCGCTTTCGCGGACCTCTTCGTCGGAGATCGTGAGCGGCGGCGAGATGCGGAACGCCGTGTCGCAGAACAGGAACCAGTCGCTCAGGATGCCCGCCTCCTTGAACAGTTCCATGATGCGATAGAGCTTCGCCGGTTCGCCCAGCTCGACGGCCAGCAGCAGTCCCGAACGGCGGATCTCCCGCACGGCGGGATGGTCGGCGAGCAGCGACTCGTACAAGGCCCCCTTCGCCTCGACGGTCGCAACCACCCCGTTGTCCAGCAGGTAGTTCAGCGCCGCCAGACCGGCCGCACAGCAGACCGGATGGCCGCCGAAGGTGGTGATATGCCCCAGCACGGGATTCTCCTGCAAGGTGCCCATAATTTCGCGGCTCGAAACGAACGCCCCGAGCGGCATGCCGCCGCCGAGGGCTTTGGCCAGACAGACGATGTCGGGCGTGACGCCGTATTTGAGCATGGCGAACAGTTCGCCCGTGCGGCCCATGCCGGTCTGAATCTCGTCGAAGATCAGCAGCGCCCCCACCTCGTCGCAACGCCGGCGCAACGCCTCCAGATACCCCGGCCGGGGAGGCCGGACGCCCGCCTCGCCCTGCACGGGTTCGGCAAGCACGCAGGCCGTACGGCGCGTGATGCGCCTCAGGTCGTCGAAATCGTTGAACGAGATGGCCTGCACGTCGGGCAGCAGGGGCCGGAACGCCCCTTTCCACTCCTCGCCCTCGGGAGCGCCCATCATGCTCATCGCCCCGTGCGTCGAACCGTGGTAGGCGCGGCGCATGGAGATCATCTCGGTACGTCCGGTATAGCGTTTGACCAGTTTGAGAGCCCCCTCGACCGCCTCGGCGCCCGAGTTGACGAAATAGACGCTTTCGAGCGGCGCGGGCAGCAGCGACACGATCTTCGCGGCGTACTCCACCTGCGGGGTCTCGACCAGTTCGCCGTAGACCATCACGTGCATATAGCGCGCGGCCTGCTCCTGCACGGCCCGCACTACGACGGGATTCGCGTGGCCGACGTTGCTCACCGACACGCCCGCCACCAGGTCATAATAGCGTTTCCCGCCGGGGGTGTAGAAAAACGAACCCTCGGCGCGCGCGACCTCCACCAACATCGGCGACGGCGAGGTCTGGGCCACGTGGGCCAGAAATTGTTTACGCAGAATATCAGCCATTTTCTCCGAATTTTCTTGCAAGTATCGCCCCGGCGTCCTTCACGCTGGCGCGCATCCAGCCGTCGAGCACTTCGGCCTGCGCGGCGGGCGGCAGCTGCCAGCCATCGACCGAACGGCGGACACGCTCCGAAAGCATGTAGATCAGGATGGCCGCCGACGCCGAGACGTTCAGGCTCTCGACCATGCCGCACATCGGGATGCGCAGGAATTCGTCGGCCGAGGCGATCACCTCGTCGGAAATCCCCGCGTGCTCCGTGCCGAAAACCAGTGCGAAAGGCCCCCGGGCGACATCGAAAGTCTCGGGCGTCACGTCCTCGCGGTGGGGCGTGGTGGCCACGATGCGGTAACCCGCCCCGCGGAGCGCAGCGATGGCCTCCGCCGTCGAAGGGTGCTGCCGAACGTCGATCCACCGCTCGGCGCCGCGTGCGATGTCGGGATTCGGCTCGAAGGAGCACAAGGTTTCGACGGTGTGCATCTCCTGCACCCCGAACGCCTCGCAGTGGCGGATCAGCGCCGCGGCGTTCTGCCCGTGGTACATGTTCTCGGCCAGCACGGTCATGTAGCGGGTCCGCATGCCGACCGTCTTCCGCAGCACGTCGTAGCGCTCGGGCGTCATGAACTCCCGGAGGCAGGCGATGCGCTCCCCGCAGGGTCCGAATTCGGGCCCGAAATCCGGCAGCGCGTTATTTGCGGTATTTTTCATCGTCATCGAGAATTTTCAGATAGCTTTCGTAACGCGACCACGCGATCTCCCCCGCCCGGACCGCTTCTACCACCGCACAGCCCGGTTCGTGGGTGTGCGTACAGTTGTAGAAGCGGCAGCCCGGAGCCACGCGCATCATCTCTGGGAAGTAGTGCCAGAGTTCGGCGGCGTCGATGTCCAGCAGTCCGAACCCCTTGATTCCCGGCGTGTCGATCACCGCCCCGCCTTCGGCCAGGGGGTACATCGTCGAGAAAGTCGTCGTGTGGCGGCCCTTGTGGTGGCTGTCGGAGATCTCCCCGGTGCGGATGTCCAGCGAGGGGTCGATGGTCTGAATCAGCGTCGATTTCCCGACGCCCGAGTTGCCCGACACGAGCGTCGTGCGCCCCGCCAACAACTTCCGGACCTCCTCCACGCCGCGGCCCTCCTTCGCGGAGACCTCCAGCACGCGGTAACCGGCCCCTTCGTACACCGCGCGGAACTCCGCGACGGCCTCCGCGTCCTGCAAGTCGATCTTCGAAAGCAGAATCGCAGCCGAAACCTTATAAGCCTCGCAGGTCACCAAAAAACGGTCCGCGAACTCCTTGGGCGTCTCAGGCGAACGCAGCGTCACCATCAGCAGCGCCTGATCGACGTTGGCGGCGATGATGTGCGACTCCTTCGAGAGGTTCGAAGCCCGGCGGATCACGTAGTTGCGGCGCGGCACGATGTCCACGATCACGCAGTCGCCGCCGTCGGCCTCGCACACCGCCTCGTCGCCCACGACCACGGGATTGGTCGATCGCACGCCTTTCAGACGCAGTTTGCCCCGGATGCGGCAGCGCACCGTCGCGCCGTCGTGCAGGACGTCGTACCAGCTGCCGGTAGCCCGGACCACAGTGCCCGTAAATCTATTCTCCATCGGACGGGGTATTCGCACCCGCCCCCGGAACCTGCCCGCCGACCCACTCCAGGAAGGGGAACACGGACTCCGAAAGGTGCATGACCGGTTTGTAACTCTTCGATTTTTCGATCGTTTCCGGACCCGCGAGGGTGTAATCCTCGTTCAGATCGTCGAACGCCGAAAAGAGAACGCTCAGCACGAGCAGGTATTTCAGCACCGAAACCGCGATGCCCAGCAGCGTGTCGGCAATGCCGAACCCCGCGAAATGGAACAGTTTGCGCACCAGCCGCCCGGCAATCGCAACAGCGAGGATGACCGCGACGAGCACCGTGACGAATCCGCCCGCAGCGGCAAAGCCGGGGTCCAGCCGCAGCCATTCGCCGGCCTGCGTGCCGAACTGCGCCGCGAGCCAGATGCCCGCGACGATGCCCGCCAGGGAGCATACCTGCAAAATGAAGCCCTGACGCCACCCGTTCCAGACGGCCAGCGCCAGCACGAGGCAGACGATCAGATCAACAGCGTTCAAAAACAGCGTTCAATTTGTGTCCGTAAAGATACACATTTTACCGAAACAGCCCAAAAAAAGCATACAAAGGACGATTTGGAGACAAGTATACGTGAATATATAAATTAGGTGTCGGTCCTCAGCGTATCACGTCGCGCAGGGTAACATTCAGTGCGTTACAGATGACGCACATGGTTCTTACGGTCAGATTGGTCCGTCCCGCCTCGATACGGCTCAAGTTGGATCTTTCCATGTCGCAGCGGTATGCCAACTCCTGTACGGTCAGACTGCGTTCCTTCCTCAACTCCTTGATCCTCGTAGAGATATAGCGGATCTCGTCTTGATAATCCATTCGCATTCTAAAAATTTGAACAAAAATTTTGCTGTGCAAATTTTTATATATATATTTGCACCATGCGTATCATATATGATACCAACATCGAGCGTCGCCAATGAGTAACAAATTGAAAATTACATGCAAAACACATCTTTATTTCAATCTTTCGTACTATGAAAAACAACTTGTTCAGAAAATTTCTGGCAGTGTTTCTGACCGGAACACTGCTCGGTGCCGTCGGCTGTAAGGATTACGACGACGACATCAACGACCTGAAAGGTCAGATCGACGACCTGAAAGGCAAAATCGAGCTGAAGGCCGACGCTTCTGCCCTTCAGGCGATCACCGACAAATTGCAGAATGTCGATTTCTCGGCATTTGTCACCAACGCCCAGCTGGATACCAAACTGGCCGGCTACGTAGCGAGCAGCAAACTGGCCGAAGAGGTAAAAAAGCTCGGTTACAAAACTGAAAAAGAGATTCTGGACCTGATCGGCAACAATACGCTCGACCAGGCCACCATCGACAAACTGATCGAGGCACAGTTCACCCTCGCCAATATCTGGACGAAGGAGGTGCAGAAAGAAGTTCAGGAGCTGATCGATACCGAAATCGGCAAAATCGACACGAGCGTAAGCGATGCCGACCTGACCGCCATCAAACAGGAGATCGTCAAAGCGATCAACGACGACAAAGAAGTCGATGGAATCCGCAAGGCCATCTCGGAAATGGTCGGCTCGGGCTTCTCCCAGTACATGGCCGAGTACATCGCAGGCAATCAGGCCGTATGGGCCGGTCAGGTAAGCGATGCAGCCATCGCCGCCCTCGACGCCGCCAACTCGGAGCTGAAAGCGAAGATCATCGGTCTGATTCCCGACTACGGCACGACCGGCAACGCCGCATACCTGAAAGCCAACGATCTGACAACCGTATTCTCCGAATACGACAAAAAGATCACGGCCATTTGGAGCGCCATCGACGACCTCGCCGGCCGCATCCAGTCGATCGTATTCGTCCCGACGGAGGTCGGAGCCGATTATGACGTAAACTTCGGCGGTTCGTACATCGCTGGCGCCAAAGCAGCCGACAACATTCCGCTGGCTTCTTCCCCCAAAGTGAAGATCGCTTTCCGCGTAGCACCCGCAGCGCTCGCCGAAACGCTCGCCGGGCAGATCAACGACGGGGAGGTCGCAGTTTCGTTCATTCCCGAAGAGGTCAAGACCCGTGCAGCCGAAGCCGCCCCCGTCACCTACGAAGGCGATGTAGAGGCCGAGGAAGGCAAGCTGATCTTCACGGCCGTTGCCGACGAGGCGCTCTACAAGGAACTCGAAAAGCGTGGCCCTCTGTCTCAAGCAGGAAGCCAAGAAGAACGAGGACGGCAACGGATACAAATACGTAGGCTTCGAGATCGTTTCTCCCTATATCTCGACCACGGGCGCATCGGAAAACGTCAAAGACAACTTTATCCTGGCAAAAGCCGGTGAAGAAGACAAACTCGTCGCTTACGAGAATGCAGCCGTATATCCGCTGGTATGGAACTCGACCGAGACGATAACGCTGTTGAATGACTATCAGCTCGCATACGAGGACGGCGAAGAGATCCTTTCGCTGGAAGAAGCCGCAGCCAAGTATCTGTGGGATGCAGGCGTTGCCGAAAAACTGGCATTCGCATACACCCACACAAACGCAATCTACACTGGTAACGCCGGTAGTTTCTCCAACCAGACCCAGCTCACTATCGATCCGAAAAATCCGCTGAACAAAGCCGATGCAAACAAGCCGATTACCGCCAAAAACGCTGCAAAACAGAGCGTTGACAACGTAGGCGACGTACTCGAAATTACCGACGATCTTACGATTACTTTCGATAAGAAGAGCGTCGCATGGCTCACCGGTATCAAATCGCAGGTCAAAATCATAGGCGACAAGGCCGCCGAGCTGACGGAGATCAACGGCGTGATCGACTGGAAATATGCAACCTATGCAGCTGGCAACACCTATTCGTTCACGGTTACCGTTCCGGCCGACAAGGCAATGAACTGGGAAATGTTCAATGAGTTGCCCGCATCGATCGATGCAGAGGTAGCGGAACTTCCCGAGGATAGCAAACTGGTTCTGGACGGCCAGGCCGTACCTGCCGTAACGATCGCTCCGGTCAAGATGCTGAACGCCGAATCGGCACAGCAGCTCACGGTAACCGTAACCAAGTGGCTGAACGGCAATGGCGAAGCAACCTTCACCGCCGCACCCAAGGTAGGCTCCACCGAAACGTTCGTCAACATCTCCGGTAAGGTAACCTTCAACGGACTGCCCGCATTCTCCTACGAGATAAAGAACGAGGGTGCCAAGGTAGGTGACAACTATAAGATCTCGTTCGAGAAAGTCAACGAAACGTTCTTCGACAAGCAGTATTTCGCAGACAAGGCAGCCGTAGCTACTTTCCTGAATGGCTTGACGCTGAACTATGACGGTGTAAATGTAGCCGGAAACGACAAGGCAGACCCGATCGTTCTGCCCGCTGAGGTTACGCTCGAAAACGGCGCAACGCTCAAACTCGCATTCGACGGAACGAATATCAACTGGGAGAAGCAGCCTTCGTACACCTACACCGTACCGACCGGAACGGGCAAGGGCAGCATCGTCAGCGACGACAAAGCCTTCGAGATCAAACTGACAGGTTCCTACACCCTGACCAACGAAATCTTCTCGCTCAAGGGCAACGATCTGTACCTCAAGCCCGGAGCAGCAGGCAAGAATCCGTTCATCGAGCTGAATGCCGGAGTCAAAGAAGATGCAGTCGTTCTGAACGCTATCGACCTCAAGCGCGCATACGATATGACCGCAGAGGCCAAGGCAGCAGGTGCGACAGTCGTCTACACGCTGGTAAAAGACGCTAATGACGATTACAAGACCTACGAAACCGTTTATGCGAAGGGCGAAGCCTCGAAATGGCCGTCGATCTCGGGCAGCAGCATGAGCTGGCAGAACTTCATCCTACCGTCGTGCACGGTCAAAGCCGAACTGTTCGACAAGAACAACAAACTTTGCGCTACGAAGCTGTTCGATATCACGCTGGTAGCCCCGATCGACTTCGATTCGTGGAACTTCTTCCAGGGCAGCGAGATCATTCTCCCGGCCGCAGGCAAAGAGGACGTTACGTTCGACATCGTGAATAAGGTGCTCGCCATGTCCGCCGACGGCAAAGAACCCGGAGAATACAACGAGGGCGAGACGACCGTCACGGTCATCCCCGTCGCCAAGGATATTTTCGAAAACCCGATCTACGCGAAGAGCCAAAACGACTATGCACTGTCTACGCTCGCTACGGCCGCCGACGGCTACGAATTCGCGAATACGAATGGCGAAGTCGAATACAGCGACCTGAAATGGGCCAACAACCTGCCCGTCGTAGGCGTAACGTTCGACAAGGAGACCGGTGTCATCACGGCAACGGCCAGCAACGAGTCGGTAGCGGCCACGACGGCGACGATCGACGTAACTTACAAGTATCGTTTCGCTTACGAGCCTGTCAAGGACAAGACCGGCAAGGTGACGGGCTACGAGAAGAAGCCGTTCACGAAGACGATCAAGATCAGCTTCAAGAAATAACACCCGGAGTCGGTTTCCCGGGACCGACGGTTCCGGGAAACTCCTCCTCTAACTCACGCAGGGGATGACACCCAAGGAGTTGTTTTTTAGTTAACAAGTTTCACATATATCCCCTGCTTTTTGGCGGACCGAAGAGGCGCGGTCCGCCATTTTTTTGCCCCTGCCGGAACGGCGGCCGAACCGTTGCCGAACACAAACGAAGCCTCCCCGACTACAATCCGATTTGATTTTACGCTCCGTTTGCATTATCTTTGATGTCATAACGACACTTTTATCGGTCGGGGCGTTTTGCCGCACCGCATGCAATTCGGTTTTGGAGCCCCCCGTTCTTTTCACTATCTTTGTCCCGGACACTAAAAAACAGCCTGCCATGAAACGATACATAGCGATTCTCCTGCTGCTCACGGGCCTCGCCGCAACGGCCCGCGCCCGCGAGGTATTTCCGATCAACGAAGGTTGGCGATTTTTCTTCAAGTCGGAGAAAACCTCCGACAACGCCCGCCACGTCACCCTGCCCCATAGCTGGAACACCGACCCGCTGGCCCAGGGCTACTGGCTCGAAACCACGGGCAACTACCAGAACGGCATGTACATCCCCGCCGAATGGGCCTCGAAACGCCTGTTCGTGAAGTTCTACGGCGTGCAGTCGGTGGCCGACCTCTTCGTCAACGGCAACTACGTCGGCACGCACCGCGGCGGCGCCACGGCATTCACCTTCGAGATCACCGACAAGGTCCGGTTCGGAACCGACAACGCCATGCTCGTGGTGGTCAGCAACAGCTACCGCGACGACGTGCTTCCGACCTCGACCGACATGAACCTCTACGGCGGCATCTACCGCGAAGCGGAGCTGATCCTCACCGAACGCACGGCCATATCGCCGCTCTACCTCGGTTCGGAGGGCGTGCTCGTGCGGCAGCAGAGCGTGACGCCCGAGAAGGCCGAGGGCGAAGTCGAGGTGCACATCACCTCGAAAGGCGACAACTCCTGCATGCTGAACGTGGCCATCACGGGTCCTGACGGCACCCGCACCTACACCAAGCGCCAGCGGGCCAAACTCGACGGCAAACCCGTCGTCGTACCCTTCACCATCGAGAATCCCGCGCTTTGGAGCCCCGACCGGCCGGCGCTCTACACCGTGACAACCACGATCGGCGACGAGGCCGTGACCGACAGCGTCACGGTCCGCACGGGCTTCCGCACGATAGCCGCCAGCACGGCCGACGGGCTGACGATCAACGGCGTGCGGGTCCCCGTACACGGAGTGGCGCTCTACCACGACAATGCCCTTTCGGGCGGCACGCTGACCCCGCAGGATTACGACGCCGACCTGCATCAGATCCGCACGCTCGGAGCCAACGCCCTGCGTTCGGCGGTCATGCCCCATGCGCAGTATCTCTACGACCGCTGCGACGAACAGGGGATGCTGGTTTGGGTGGACACGCCCCTGCACCGCTCGTCGTTCCTGGGCGACATGGCCTACTACGCCATGCCGGCTTTCGAGCAGAACGGCATGGAGCAGATGCAGGAGATCATCGCCCAGAACATCAACCACCCCTCGGTGGTGATGTGGGGCATCTTCTCGCGGCTCTGGACCCGGGGCGACGACGTGACGCCCTACATCCGGCGGCTCAACGACGCGGCCCATGCGCTGGACCCCTCGCGGCCGACGGTGGCTTGCAGCGACCAGAACGGCGGCATCAATTTCATCACCGACCTGATCGTCTGGCGGCAGGACGTGGGCTGGCGGCGCGGCTCGACCGACGACGTGATCCTGTGGCGCAATCAGCTGCAAAAGAGCTGGTCGCACCTGCGCTCGGCGGTAAGTTACGGCGGCAGCGGATTCATCGGCCACAAGAGCTACACGGCGCAGGCCGAACCGCGCTCGAACTGGATGCCCGAAGAGAATCAGACACGCTTCCACGAAGAGTACGCCAAAAACCTGCAAAACGACTCGCTGTTCTGGGGAATCTGGATCGACAACATGTTCGACTACGGTTCGTCGCGCCGCCCCTACGGGGTCAACGGCGCCGGGCTGGTGACGCTCAACCGCCGCGAATGCAAGGATGCGTATTACCTCTATAAAGCGATGTGGAACAAGCAGGAACCGACGCTGCACATCGTGGACAAACGGCGCCGGCTGCGCGACAACGACATGCAGGCTTTCCGCGTCTACTCGTCGGCCGGGGAGCCCGTGCTGATTGCGGGAAGCGACACGCTGGCCATGACCGAATACGCCCCGTTCCAGTACCGGACGGATTCGGTGGCCATGCACGGGACGGTCGAGGTGAAAGCCCTGGCGGGAGAGCTGCGCGACAGCGTGACTATTCTTGTCGGCAACGTGCTAAAACCGAAACGGACGCAGGTCCTTCGGCGAACAGCAGGTCTGCAAACGACAAATTAGGAGCGAAGGGCATCCGCTCGGAAAAGACCTGGAAATAGGGCTCGGCGACAAACGCCGGGCCCTCTTTGCGTTTGGGCCGCAGGTCGAGGTCGCCCGGTGCGGCATCGACATAGCGTTCGGAAAGTTCCGGCACCGGAACCTTCGCCAGCGAGCACATCACGTCGAGAAGTTCCAGATTATAGTCAGCCAGAAACTCCCACTCCCGGCGGTAGAAAGGTTCGAAGCGCTCAGCGTAGAAGTCGAAATAGGGCGACGACTTGTAGGAGGCGACCAGCGCACCCCAATGCTGGTGCTGCCAGCGTTTGGAGTAGTCGATGCGCACGTCGCGCACCGGCTGGCGGGGACGGTTGGCATTGCGGACATGGACGGTGAGCTCCATCACCCCGTCGGCGGCCAGAATCCGGGCCCGGTTGCGCTCCGAACGCTTCACGAAGTGCTCGCCGAGGTCCACGACGCAGCCGCCGCGCACGAGGTGCGTGAAATACTCCACCGAGGGGAGGTATGCGAGGGGTAAAACGGTTGACACAATTAAAAATTAAGAATTAAAAATCAAAAATGCCCGTAGCGCGGAACCGGGAGGAAAACGGAATGACTTTCCTTCGCCCCCCTAAAACCCGCCTCTTAGGCGGGCGCAGAACCGGACGAAGAGCGCTTCGGAGCAATCGCCCGCCCCCTGAAACCCGCCTCTCAGGCGGGCGGCTCTCAGGCGGACCAGTCGCCGTTCGCCCGAATCAATTCGATCAGGCGGTCGAGGGCCTCCTCCTGCGGGATGTTGCGCTCGACGACCTCGCGCCCCTTGTAGAGGGTGATGCGGCCCGGCCCGGCGCCCACGTAGCCGTAGTCGGCGTCGGCCATCTCGCCGGGGCCGTTGACGATGCAGCCCATGACGCCGATGCGCAGGTTTTTCAGGTGCGACGTGCGCGCCTTGATGTCGGCGAGGGTCTTTTCGATGTCGTAGAGCGTGCGGCCGCACGAGGGGCAGGCGATGTATTCGGTATGCGAGAAGCGCACGCGCGCGGCTTGCAGGATCGTCAGCTCGACTTCGCGGACCGCATCTTCCGGGAAGCCCGGCGCGTCGATCCAGATGCCGTTGGCCAGCCCGTCGAGCAGCAGGGGCCCCAGATCGGCGGCGGCCTTCACGGCGAGGGTCTCCAACGAAGACTCTTCATAGCGGCGCTTTACGACGACCGGGTCGTCGGGGACATCGAGATCCAGGATCGCGGCGCGCAGTTCGGCCGTCGGGTTGCCCGACACGGCCTCGATCACGCGGAAGCCCTCCAGCGGCTCGGTGTGCACGACGGGCACCGTCACCCGCGAACGGCGGCGGTACTCGGTCGGAGAGTAGCGCTCGGGGTGCAGCACCTCGAAACGCCCCGGACGCTCGGCGAAATGCTCCGCGAGCAGTCGTGCCACGGGAATCTCGTTCTCGGGAGCCTCGGTGAGCGACACGCGGATCGTGTCGCCGATGCCGTCGGCCAGCAGCGCCCCGATGCCCACGGCGC
>ERZ1673753.1475-NODE-1475-length-20948-cov-23.579237_pt1 | contig 20948 bp, 18 predicted proteins | sample MGYA00580201_ERZ1673753 | MGnify/ENA primary metagenome ERZ1673753 (study PRJEB41218, sample SAMN15661747) | gut metagenome | host: Homo sapiens | place: Canada: London | collected 2015-08-20/2019-03-30 | study: EMG produced TPA metagenomics assembly of... | reverse complement strand
GGGTTTCATTGATGATGGTTGGTAAGGTCAATGCAGCTACCACGCCAATTATTCCTATTGTTATCAAGACCTCTGCTAGTGTAAATCCTTTTTTAGTTGAAACGGGATGTAATATATCTCTATTATAGCTTAATCTATCTTCCTGACAAAAACTAAAGCCATGTCCTAGCTTTACCTCCTCACTTCCCAGCTGCCTATTGCTTAGAAACGCCCCCCCCCCGAATTTTTAAGTTCGAAATTTTTCATATTTGCTCCTTTCTCATAATTTTTATAAATTAACCTTGCTCAATCCAACTTTTAATCTTTTCACCGGCTTCTTCATCATCAGCATCAGATAATTCTGCAGATAAATTCGATAAAGTATCTGCAAGTTGTGCAGGGTTTTGCTGTTGAATATATTCTCTTTGCTGCTGTTCAACAAGACCTTGCGCAAGTTCAGACTGTCGTTCTGTTAATTGAGCAGCTCTTTGGGATATATCAGACAATTGCTGTTCTTGTTGAGCTGTTTTCTGTCTAAGCATTTCGACTTCGCGTCTGTTTGCCTCCTGAACCTGCTGAACTTTATTTGAAACAGCTTTAAATACAATTATTAAACCAATAGCGCTCAGGGCAATCGCAAGCCACCAAGGATTACCTGTTTCATCAGGTTTCGGAAGATTGGCAGGTCTATCCGATGCAAGGTAAGGATCGGTTGAATCTGAAAAAGCAATTGAAACATTTTCAGGGTTAACTTTCGGGCTTGCTGCTTTTGCAATCAATTCTTTAAGTTCCTCAAGAGTTGTATTTGCAGGAAGTGAATTTTTATCAAGAGTCACTGCAATTGAGATATCTTCAACAACACCGGGTTTAATATATTCATTTGTTTGTGTTTTTGTAACACCGTATTGAGTTTCTCTTGCTGTTCGTGAATAATTTCTGTTTTGGCTTGAATCGGAAGACCCGTTCGGCAATCCGTTAGGAAGATATACACTTACGGCATTAACATTTTTATTTGTATCATTTGTCCTGTCACCTAAACCTTCTGAAAAAGTTTGTTCCGTAACAGATGCTTTTCTATTCGGGTCATAATCTATAGTAAATTTTTCAACAGGAGCTTGACGTAAAAATGTACTTACGGTTGCAACATAGTTACCCTGCCCGATAAGTCTGTCCAACTGTTGATTAACTTTTGATGTCATATACTTATCATTTTCTTCTAACCTTTGAAGCATTTCATCTTCAGCATTCATAATACTGTGATAAGTATTTCCATTGGTATCTGTAATTGCAATATTTTCAGCAGTCAACCCGGTCACACTGCCCAACAAAAGGTTAGTTATTGCTTTTATTTTTAGCTGATCCAATTTTGTCGCATCTTTTGCAAGAGTAATCTGTACTGTTGCAGTTACTGGTTTTTGCATTGATGTAAACATTGTTTGTTCGGGGATTGAGATAAATACAGATGCATTATCAACTCCGTCAATTCGTCTTATAAGCCTTGAAAGCTCTCCGTTAATTGCCCTTGATAATCTGATTTTTTTATCTTCTTTTGTAGATGTAAAATCACCTTTATCAAAAATTTCAAGCCCGACATTCTGATCCATAAGCCCGCTTTGAACAATTTGAATTAATGCTAAATCTCTATCCGTTGTATAGCAAGCTTTTCTGCCTGTTTTACAATCTCCTTTTTTCAAATATAAAATAGATTTTGTACCGTCAAGTCTTCTGCTTACAACAATATCGTATTTTGCAAGCAGCGCCTGAATTTCAATTGCTTTACCCGCATTATCTGTTGTCAAGAGGTCAACATTTTCCTTTAACGGTTCTCCGGTAATTTCCGTACCGTTTGAAGGCTTGTTGGATGAACTTACAATACCGATTGTGACAAACAGTGCAAGCAATAAAACAATAGCACCGATTATTCCGTATAATAAAGGTTTATTTTCAAGTATCTTCTGAAAGTCCATTCTCCGTCCTCTTTACAAGAGATTTTAATATAAAATTTTACCCTTGTCTGTTTTGATTGTTATATTTACCTAATCTTAACTTATTCTACACCTGAATTTGCATAACTTTGTCATACGCCTGTATGACTTTTCCTGTTAACTGCGTTGCCACATTAATGCTAATTTCAGATTTTGCCATTGCGGTCATAACGTCATGAATATCGACATTACCACTGCCTGACATTACATCTTTTAAAAGATTATCAGGGGCATTCAATTCTGTATTAAGGTTTTCAACCAAACCTGACATTACCTGTTTAAAATCTGGTGATGCTTTATCTTCCACACGAGAAATTCTTGCAGAAGGCATATTCCCTACACCAGTATCAAGTTTTGTGTGTTGAATTCTGCCTGCCAAATCATATTGCGGATAAAAGCTGTTATACATAATTGCCTGCCTTTCTATATCTATCATATCGTATATTTTTTAAATTTATATACCTGACAGGCAAAAAATCATTCAAATTCAGTAGATAAATACAAGAATTTAAGCCAAACTTACTACCTGTCTTTGCATGGCTTTAATGATTTTTTCGAAAAAGTCACATATAAACATAATGCTAATTATTTAGGCAAATTTTTAAAATAATTTTTATCTGTTAAAGCTTTGTAGGCACAAGCAACACCGTTTGAACCATTATTGTTATATTTACGACTGCATAAATTATTGACATGCGAGTCAGGCAAGTTGCTACCATAATAAAACGATGTACCCGGACTACCTGCAGGTAAAACTTTACCATCTGTTGTTAATTCAAATGTAAACAAATCAAATCCTGCACGATTGGGCTTTTTACCAAAGCCATTTGTATCCACTGCTATAAGACATCTTGTATATCCCCATGGTTGATGAAAAATCCTTACAAAACTCCCGTCAGCTAAAATAAATGAACCTTCTTCCATATAGTATGCAACAATTCCCCAACCATCGTGACCATCATATCTTCTATACGGATCTGAACCCGAAGAAATACATACGTTATTCTGATAGAATTGTCCGACACCACAGTCTTGAACAACTTTAAAATACGGCATTATACTATCTTTTAAGCGTTTTCCTACAAACGTACTTTGATTTGGTCTATCTCCCGTATCCGCCTGATACATATTAAAAGCTTGAGAAACAACAGAATATGCTTTTTTTAAACCTGCTTCAAACTGCTTATTTCTAGAGTTGTTAATAACAGAAGGTAAGGTCAGAGATGCAACCACGCCAATTATACCTAGTGTTATCAAGACCTCTGCTAACGTAAAGCCGTTTTTAGTCATTACTAAAGAATAAGAAACAATCCAACTTTTTATAATGTTATGCATCAGCTGGATTATTGCGCATAAAGGCTCAGAATGACAATAACCAGTAAAGCCACATCCTTGCTTAGCCGCCTTACTTCCCAGCAGCCTATGGCTTAGAAATGCCCCCCCCCCGAATTTTTAAGTTCTGAATTTTTCATATTTGCTCCTTTTTTTTTATAATACTTTTATATTATAACTTATTATTTATTCTTCTTCAAGTTCTCGTCTGATGTCGTCAACAGTAACATGAAGAATTGGGGAATTTTCATCTTTTCGCAAAACTACATTTGTAATTCCTGATTGTACAATAAACCTTTTACACAAAATGCAAATAAAATTGTGTCCCCAAATGTACATGGTAGCACCTTTACACCTGTCTTGCCCCGCCTGAATAATCGCATTTTGTTCTGCGTGAATTGATCTGCAGGTTTCATATCTTGTTCCGGATTCAATATTGTGTTTAATTCTGTAGCATTCTCCGCGCTCATAACATGATTCGACTTTCGAAGGGGTTCCGTTGTATCCTGTTGCCTTAATTTTTTTATCATCACCAACAATTACGGCTCCAACCTGCGCTCTTATACAATTTGACCTGCTTGCACAGGTTTTTGCCAAATCTAAAAAATAATCTTCCCATGATTTAATTTCCATCTCAATTCCTCCACGGTTATTTTAGTATAAAATTATACTGCTTGCAAATATTTCTTTATATAATAACATAGAATTATGCTTAATTTATTTAAGAAGAGTACTTTAAAAACTATTGATAAAGTTTCATTAGATAAAGAAATTCAAGAGTTTACACAAAATGGTACTACAGGTGATGACGACGGATTAATTATATCTCTTACATCTTTTCCCCAAAGGATGTATGAAATTCATTATACTTTATATTCTTTGCTGACACAAACAGTTAAGCCTGCAAAGGTTATTTTGTGGCTCGGACGTGAACAGTTTCCAAATCTTGAAAAGGATATACCTGAAAAAGTTTTAAAACTAAAGGAAAATGGTTTAATCATTGAATGGACTGATAATCTTCGTTCTTACACAAAACTAATTCCATCTTTGCAAAAATATCCGGATAATATTATAGTAACAGCTGACGATGATATTTATTACGAAAATGATTGGCTTGAAAAACTTTTAAAAAGCTACCAAGAAAATAAAAATTGCATTGTATGCCACAGAGCGCACAGGGTAAAATTTGAACAAACAAGACTTGCTCCGTATAAAAAATGGCCTAAAAAGATAAAAGGCGGCAGTGCTTCTTATTTAAATTTTTTGACAGGAGTCGGCGGAGTTTTGTACCCTCCACATTGTTTATATAAAGACGTTTTAGATAAAAAATTATTTGTTGAACTTGCGCCAAAAGCCGATGATGTTTGGTTTTGGGCTATGGCTGTTTTAAATAAAACAAAAATTCTTGTAGTAAAAGACTGGATTAGAGAACTTACCTACGTCAATCCTGAAAGAGAACGAGGATTAACCGACGAAATCACATTATTTTCGTTTAATAAAAAAGGCGGAAATGATTTACAAATTGATAAAGTTATAAATCACTATCCGCAAATTCTTCAAATATTAAAAGAAAAAATTTAATATTTTATTGTCTGTAATTTCTAATACCTGTTGTAATCATTGCAATACCATATTTATCGCAGACTTCAATAAGTTTTTGATCTTTAATTGACCCGCCGGGTTGAATAATTAAGCCTATTCTGCCTTGAACTGCCGAATATATACAATCTTCTGCAGGAAGAGCGGAATCAGACGCAAGAACCGCTTCTTTAGAACCGTCGCAGGCATAATTTAAAGCACCTTCAACAGCTGACAATGCATTTGTCTGCCCTTGAACAATCGCAACGGCTTTGAAATCTCGTGCAATAACAACAGCATTTGTTTTAGCATGTTTTACAACTTTCCATGCAAAAATAGCATCTTCTATCTGTTCTGCAGTAGGTTTTTCTCTTGTTACTACCTTAAACGTATCCTTATCCAGTTCACTGTTATTTCTGTCCTGAACAAGCGCCCCAAAAGGAGTTAAGATTACTTCTTCAACCGTAAGTCTTCTATAATCCTTTAAAGACGTATTTAATTTAACAAGTTTTATTTCTGAATTATCGCTAAAAAGTTCTAGTGCTTCTTCATCATAATCAGGAGCAACAATAACTTCAACTGACATCGAATTTAAATGCTTAGCAACCTCGGCATCAACAGTTTTTGAAAAACCGACAGTACCGTAAAATGAACTGACAGGATCACAGTCAAATGCTTTTGTATAAGCCTCATATAAAGACCTTCCAAGAGCAACTCCGCACGGTTTTGTGTGTCTTATTATCGAAACACAATTTACATCATAAAATTCACTCACAAGATTAGTAGCTTCAGTAACATTCAAAATATCGTTAAATGTTAATTCTTTTCCGTTTATCACTTCATAATCAATCATTCTGTCCGTTTTATAAATAGCACCTTTTTGATGCGGATTTTCGCCGTATTTCATATCTTTTAATTTTTCAAAATTAAAAGTTTTAAAAGGTTTCTCACCTGTCTGCTCGGCAAGTTTCGAACAAATAAGCCTGTCATAAGCTGCGGTTACATTAAATGCCTTTACTGCAAGTTTTAATCTGCCGAAATCATTTGCGTTTAATGCAACATAGTAATCAACTTTATCAGTAATTACTGTCACATTTTTATAATTCTTTGCACCTGCTCTGAGTATTGCAATACCTGCAACATCAATTTTACTAATCATTTCACTAACATCATTTGATTCAAGAACAATTTTTTCAAAAGGACAAATATTAACAACAACCATATCAAAAGCTTTAACAGCAAGCCTTTCCAGTTCATTAAACTCTCGAGTGTCAGAACTGTTTGCAAGAATTCCCGCAAATATAGTTTCATTCACAGCGTCGAAATCTTTAGACAATAAACCAGAAGCGTTTGAAAAATCTGCAACATTTATAACATCAATCTCTGCACTGTTTAAAAGTTCGTACGTATCCCCGCCTGCCACAATTTCATAATCAAACTTTTCAACAAGATTTTTTGCAAAATCAATTAGTCCTACTTTGTCATACACACTTATAAATGCTCGTCTTTTCATCATGCCCTCTCTATACTCTTTTAATTTTTTTATTATAGCACTATTCCAAAAATTTAATATCTTCTTAGCATTTCGTAACTATTCTGTGATTTTCTTGAAATAATTTCTTTGCTATATTATAATTAATCAGTGAAAGAGGGTAATGATGGTAAGTAACAGAATAACAGAAGGCGTTGGAAAAAAGATAGTTGAAGCATTAAAAAAGCAATCAGACATTGAAATTCAAAATGTTGTTGAAAACCCTGCACCTGTTGAAGAAGAACAGGTTATGGAAAATCAAACGGATTTGGAATTTACAAATGAAACATCGGACGATTACGAATTTCAACCTGAACATCAGGACGTATATGAAGAACAATCTGAAGAAACTCCTGTTATGCAAAACACTTTTACAAATCCAAATGTAATGACGTTTACTCAACCGTCGCCAATATCAACTCCTCCGATTATTGAAAAAGAAATATTTGCACAGGATTTAGAGGGTTTTGAAATTCCGACAAATATTGCAGTATTGAAACAACTGATTAACCAGCTGCCTGCAGGTGTTTCAAAACAAACAGGTGCACAGATTATAAAACAAACAATGGAAGCACTCGGCATATCAATGAAAAGCGTTTTACAAGAAGCTCAACAGGTTCAGGAAGGGTTGAATAACTCCGCAAGAGAATGTCAGACATCCATTATGGAATATAAAAAACAAATAAGTGTTCTTGAAAAACAATCTCAAAAATTACAAAGACAATATTCTGCATTAAATGATATAATAAGTTTGTTCGTACAAACAAGTATTTAAAAAGCGGTTTTTTAAACCGCTTTTTTATCTGTAACTGAATGAACTTTGAATATTCTTATCTATTAAGCCTAGACAAGATTGATATTCAGCATCTATCATTTTCAACCTTGACTGGTATTGAAGCATCTGCATATCAAGTTTCTGCTCCAAAACTTTTAATTTTGCCTGCCGCTGCTGCAGCATTTTAGTAGTCGGCGATTCCGGATCATAGTCGTTGCCTACCTGCATCAAATCACTTACAGATTGTGACAACCCCATCTTTGTCTGGGTAATCAACTGGATTTTATATTCCAAATCCAATCTTTGCTGTTGAAGATATAAAAGTCTGATTTGTGAGGTAATTAATCCCATTTTTATCTACCTTTACCTTGTTTCGTTGAGGTGATTGCCCCTCAAGAAGGTGTGCTGATTATTCTCTGCAATCAGCTGTTCCATTTTTTGAAACTGATGACGGTGGTAATTTAACCTGTATTGCGCCATTTTTCGTTTCTTGTTCATCGTAAGAAAGTCTTTTATGCCTTCTACAAATGAATTTGACATTGCTTTTATAGGATTCTTCCTTATCAGGAAGTTTTTTGAATACATCAGGAAATCTATTAACCTTTTTATATTCATTTCTAAAGTATCTCGAAGCATTTTTCTCCTTACACTTTAGACCTACATGTATATTAAAACAATCTACACACAAATATTGCCATGTTCGGAAACATTTGCTTAACATGTCTTAATTATTGTAGTCTACAGTTATTCATATACTTATTTTATTACGGACAACCTTTTTATAAACTTTAATAAAAACAAAAAACTTGTAAAATATTTTTACAAGTTTTGAATAGCTTTACTATCGCCTTCAATAGATTCTTTGAGCATCTTTTTCACGACATCGCCCTGAGTATCAAGCATTTTGCATACCGTTTCAATATTTCGAACTTTATTTGAAAGAATAGTATCTGCATTAGCAGTAATATTTCCCGTAACATTTTGATAAGCAGCAAGGGCAGCAGAAGATGTTCCCTGCATTAAATTACCCATAACTAATGCCGGCAGTCCATACTCGCCAAGGTAAGGAGCTGCTGCCTGCATAATTCCACCCCATCCAGAAATAACTCCTGCAATAGGCATTACAATATTTTTCATTGAAAAGCCATAGCCATTTGCTGCGCCAAGTCCATACGCAGCAGCACTTGCAACATCAGCAATACCGCCAATACCTGAAGCATAACCTGTTGCAACACCAGTATCTGTTCCCCAGCCGCTTACAATTGAAGAAGCACCTCCTGTTGCATAACCATCTAATCCCCATGAAATCGGAGCAGCTCCTGAAGGAAAACCTGAATAGTTATATAAAGAATCTATTCCGTAAGAAGAACCGCCGTTAAACTTTGAAGCATAAGAAGTTCCCGGAATATTCATAGTTTCAGAAGCTCCAAAAACCGTAGCAAAAGATGAAGGAGCTAATAAACTTGCTAAATTATACAAGAAACCTCCTGTCATACCAAAGCCTGATCCTAAACCGTTGCCGGAAACCGTTAAATCACGGAGCTGATCATAAGTTTCCCATAACATAGCTTTGGCATCACCGCTCGCTGATCCGAATTTGTTTGCTATTACCAAGTAACTATCATTTTTGTAAGACATGTAAACCTCTTATTTTTTCTAATATTATTGGAATGTTTTGAACGTAGATTCGATATTTTTTTCAATAACCTTCTTAACCGCTTCCATCTCAGTCTGTAAGGCTTCTTGTTCCGTATCTAATTGACGTAATCGAAGTTCTAAAGTTCTATCCTGCTCTTGAATTTTTTCGGTTTTTGCATTTATGTCAGCAATTTTCTTTTCGTAAACCTGCATATCATAATTGTACTGATTCATAGCATCATTATATGCATTTTCATCAGTTATAGTTTCCGTATTCAATGCAAAGTTAGCTGTAGAATCTTCAAATTTGATAGATTGAGCACGGCCATTTTCATCAAAATCAATAAATGCTTTTTCTGTTGTTTCTATTTTTGTTTTAACATTTTCCGCGTAATATGAATTCAGTTTACCCTGATTTTCAGTCGGTTTTAAAGGGTCAGGAGCAGTAAGTGCCGTTGCTTTTAAATCTTCAAGAGATGCAAAATAAGTTCTTCCTTGATATTCCCACGTATAAATATCATTAGATACTGCTATACTTTCTCCCGGAAACTGTTTACAAATTTCTTCATAAGCAGCTTTTAATTCCGGATCATTAGCATCATATTTTGAAAGTTCACAATTACCCACATAGGTTGGAACACCTGATTCTACAGTGTAATTTTTAGCATCAGAAGTTCCAGCTACAGCATTATCCAAATCTGTTTTTGTTGTAAATTGCATATTTCCGTTTGCATCTGTATACACAAACAGGTTATCTAAATTTTCTTCTTTCAATTTAGGAAAATCTTCACAAATTTTATCAAAATTATCTTTTTGTTCTTTAACTAAAGGATCATATTTTCCAATCGGATTGCCATTTACCGTATATTGTCCGCTTCCTTGATCATAAGCAACATCTGCCTGCGGAATAGTGCCGGAAATTCCATTTGTATCTATGACAACTTGGGGGTTCGCTTTTGCTGCCCTTACCCCTGTAAACACATCTGAATAATGATGATGTGTAACTAAATAATTATAGTTAGGATCACCTGTAATCTCCGTCATATCAGTAATAGTTTCTTCATTTGTACCATCAGTATAAGAATACTGAACAGTCGTATAATCCTGTGTACTTGGAGCTGTAGGAACTTCCAATGCAAGCAATTCATTAAACGTATTAGCACTCTGATTTGCAAGAGCTGTACGAGCCTGATTGACTTGCTGCCCTTCATATTCAACGTTAGTTTTTCTCGCCGTCAAACCTAAATATCTTGCCTGTGAAGCTGCCATACCCATAGCACTGCTCTCCTCTAAATATTACTACCTTACATTTGTACTTATAATGATACTATTTATAAAGTCAACATTACTATAAAAATTATACGGCATTAATCAGTAAATATATATAGGAAATCATAAAAAATCATACGTTTATATGAGTAATTTTATTAAAAAAAGGTATCACCATATGCAATACCTTTTCTTTGGAAATAAATTCAAATTTGTTTAACTATTCTTCTTCTGAAGCAGCTTCGTCTTTACCTTCAAGCTTTTCTTCATTTACAGTCAAAGCTATTCGCTTATCAGTCGGATTAAACTTCAGAATATAAGTATCAACTTTATCACCTACCTGCAAAATACATTCTTTTTGATTTTGCAATTCAACGACTTCCGCATGAGGAAGTAAAGCTTCAACGCCGGGGAACACTTCTACAAATGCTCCAAAATGTTTAATCCTTGTGATTGTTCCTTCTACTTTATCGCCTTCTTTAATTTGTTTTTCAGCTTCAAGCCACGGATCAGGTTCAAGGTTTTTCAAACTTAAAGAAACACGTTGTTTATCATGGTCAACCGCAATAACTTCAACGTCTATTTTATCACCGACATTTAAAATGTCTGTAGGGTGATCAATCCATCTCCATGACAATTGAGAAAGCGGTAACAATCCGTCAATTCCGCCCAGATCAATAAACGCACCGAAATCTGTAATTCTTACAACATCACCTTTAACAATTTGTCCGGGTTCAATTTGAGAGAATACATTTTTTCTAGCTTCAACAGCGCTATCATCATAAACTTTTTTATTTGAAAGAATAAAGTTATTTTGCTGAGGATCAAGAGTAAGAATTTTCAACTCTAATTTAGCGCCAACTTCCAATTCACTTTCTTTAGCTCTAAGCTGTGAAGAAGGTATAAAACCTCTAACGCCTGAAATTTCAACAAGAACTCCGCCTTTAACAATACCTGCAATAGTTCCGAGAATTGTTTCATCGGCTTCTTTAGCTTTTTCAAGTTCTTTCCAAGCATAAGCAAGATCAACTTTTTTTCTTGACAGAAGAAATTTCCCGTCTTCATCTTCTTCTCTTATGATAAGGAATTCATATTCTTCACCTTTTTTATACTTTTCTTCAACATTTTCATCTTTGTCAACAGCTTCGCGCGTAGGCACGACAGCAATGGTTTTTGCGCCGATATCAACCATAACCCCCTGGCTGTCATATCCGCATACGATGCCTTTAACTAAATCACCTTTTTGAAACTTGTAATCATACTGTTTCAATAATTCTTCAAAATCTAACTCACTTGATGTCATTTTTACTCCAATTGTCATAAGACACTAATCTGTTACTTTTGTGACTATTGTAACAAATGATTAAAAATTTGTAAAGGTTTTGTAAATTCTCTTAACATTTCAAACAGCACAAGACACGGATATTTGCTGTTGTAAACATCCGTGAAGCTTATGTATATACTATTTTTAAGCCTTTAAAGACTGTATCAAATCCGAAATTGTTTTTTCCTGTATTTCAATCTCAGATATTCTTGATTTAGTTTGTTCGATAAGCTCTTGCGGAGCATTAGCCACGAACTTAGGGTTATTTATTCTTCCGGAAAGGGATTTCTTTTCGGCAATAAGTTTGTCCAATTTCTTTTGCTGACGTGCAATTTCTGCATCAAGATCAATTAAATCAGCAAGAGGTAAGATTATTTTTGAAGCAGAAACAACTGCTGTTGCACTCTTTGGAGGTACAGAAGCGTTCATATCAGCATAAGATATATTTTCAACTCTTGCAAGACGCTTAATATAAGCTTGGATTGCTTCAAATATAGGTTTTTCAGTTTTTTCTGCTCTGATTTCAATATCACATTTAACAGAAGGTGAAATATTGAAACTTTGACGAACATTTCTTAAAGAAGAAATTGTTTCAAAAACAAGTTCCATTTCCTGCGCTTCTTTCGAAAACTCAAGCTCCTGCATAAATACAGGATATTCTGAAATAATTAAAGCTGATTTAATCTCTTCGCTGCTTACCTGCTTAGCTGCTTTAGGTATAAGCTGCCATACACGTTCTGTTATATGCGGCATTATCGGATGAAGCATTCTCAATGACATATCAAGAACATATCTCAAAACGCGCTGAGTATTTGCTTTTAATTCTGCGTCTTGAAGTTGAATTTTAGCAATTTCAACATACCAGTCACAGTATGAATTCCAAAAGAAATCGTAAAGAACATGAGCAACTTCACCGATTCTAAACTCTTTAATATTTTCATTGACTTCTTTAGCTGTTTTATTAAGCTTATCCAAAATCCACTTATCTGCGATAGTAAGATTAGCAAAATCAATATCTTTGTCATCAACGCCGTCAAGGTTCATCAACACAAATCTTGAAGCATTCCAAATTTTGTTAGCAAAGTTTCTGCCGTACTCAAATCTTTCTTCACTCATTTTAATATCTTGACCGCCGTAAGTACACAAAGAAGTCATTGTAAATCTCAAAGCATCACAGCCGTATTTATCAATAATTTTAACGGGATCAATCGTATTGCCTTTAGATTTAGACATTTTCTGACCTTTTTCGTCACGGATTAAACCGTGAATATATACTGTTGAGAAAGGAGCTTTCCCTGTAAATTCCAATCCCATAGTAATCATTCTTGCAACCCAGAAGAAAATAATATCAAAACCTGTTACAAGAGTTGTTGTTGGATAGAATTTTTTGAAATCCTCACTTTCGGTATTTGGCCAACCCATAGTAGAAAATGGCCACAAGCCGGATGAGAACCATGTGTCTAGACAATCCGTATCTTGTTCGTAATTTTCAGGATCGGGGTTTTCTTTTGCAACAACCATTTCACCTGTAACTTTGTGGTAATAAGCAGGAATTTGATGCCCCCACCATATTTGGCGCGAAATACACCAGTCACGAATATTTTCCATCCAGCCAAGATAATTCTTTTCCCATCTGTCGGGGACAAATTTAATTCTGCCGTCTTTAACAGCAGCAATAGCTTCTTTGGCAAGAGGAGCCATTTTTACAAACCATTGTTCTGAAAGAAGCGGTTCAATAGTAGTTCCGCAGCGCTGGCATTTTCCGACATTATGTTCGTGATCTCTGGTTCTCAGCAAGAAATTATTGTATGAAAGCATACCGACAATTTTTTCTCTTGCTTCATACCTGTCAAGTCCGTGCAATTCTTGAGGAACTTCACCGCAAGCTTTCATTGTACCGTCATTGTTAATAACCCAAACAGGTTTCAGATTGTGGCGTTTACCAACTTCAAAGTCATTCGGGTCATGAGCAGGGGTTATTTTTACAGCCCCTGTTCCAAAGTTTTTGTCAACATATTCATCTGCAATAATCGGGATTTCTCTGCCTGAAAGCGGAATAATAACAGTTTTACCGACCAACTCCGAATATTTATGATCTGAAGGATGAACAGCAATAGCAACATCACCGAAAATTGTTTCGGGACGGGTTGTTGCAACGATAATTGCACCGCTTTCACCTTTCAAAGGATAAGAGATTTCCCACATGTGTCCTTGTTCTGTTGCGTATTCGGTTTCCACATCAGAAATTGCGCTGTTACAGCGAGGACACCAGTTTACAATATATTTTCCTTTGTAGATTAATCCTTTTTCATAAAGTCTTACAAAAACTTCTTTAACAGCGTCAGAACAACCTTTATCGAAAGTAAATCTTTCTCTTGAACGGTCAAAAGAAGCTCCTAAACGTTTACATTGGTCAAGGATTGCACTTTTGTGCTGATTTGTCCATTCCCAAGTTTTTTCAACGAACTTTTCTCGTCCCAAATCATAACGGGTCAAATTTTCTTTTGCAAGCTGCCTTTCCACAACGTTTTGAGTAGCCAAACCTGCATGGTCAGTTCCAGGAACCCAAAGGGTTTCAAAACCTGACATTCTATGATAACGAACCAAAATATCCTGTAAAGTTTCATCCAAAGCATGTCCCATATGAAGAACGCCCGTAACATTAGGCGGTGGAATTACAATAGAATATGGCGGTTTTTGGCTTTTTGCATCAGCTTTAAAATACTCGCCGTCTTCCCAAAACTTATAAATACTATCTTCTGTTTCTTTGGGGTCATAAACTGTAGGTAAATCTTCAATTTTAGTTGGTGTCATATAAAAAATCCCTCTTATTTTTTCCGTATGACATTAGGATATCACAAAAAGATAATTTATTAAAGACTATATTCTTAAAGGATAATTTTTAGGAACTTTCCACCCTGCCTGCTCTATCATATAAGCACAACTATTACCTCCGGAATTCATAGTATATGAATAACCTGTTCCTGATACACAATATTTTATTAAAGTTTCTTCATCTCCTTTCCAATAAAGGCCTTCTGGCCCTTGATATGGCCCGGGGAAACAGGTACTTATCCCAACTGGGCATTTAGGAACTACACGATAACTTGAAGTATTATAATCATCACTTTTATATACAGGACGATTTATGAGAAAAGTAAAAACATCCCTACCTACAACATTTGGACCTTTATCTCCATTTAAATCCGCAAACACAATAGTTCCCATATAGCCATTACTCAAAGTATTCCCATAAAGCATTACCCCATCAGGCAAACAAGCGTAATTCATTCCTCTTGATTCCGATATACTTGCAAATTCAACTCCCGTAGAAGATTTGATGGTTGCATCATATTTACACTTATGAGTATTTAAATAAGGGAAATAATATTTTGTAATAACTGCAGTATTTAATGACGGATGTTGATTAAAAGCCAAGTCTATAAAATCCCAGTTCCTCATATCACCGTAATCTTTTACAGCCATACTCTCTGCATTTTTTAATAAAGAATAAACATGACGCAATTTATTTACCGTAACTTGTTTTCTATACTCTGAAATCAAAACAGACAATGTAATAGCAACTACTACACCAATAATTCCTAGAGTAACCAAAACCTCTGCTAACGTAAACCCTTTTTTCGTCATTGCGAACGAATGTGAAGCAATCCAGCTTTTCAAATTATTATTCAGCAGCTGGATTCTTTCGCCTAAAGGCTCAGAATGACAATAACCATTAAAACCACATACCTGCTTAGCTGCATCACTTCTTAACTGCTTAGGGCTTAAAAACGCCCCCCCCCCGACGGTTTAAATTTTAATCTTTTCATACTCGTTCCTTTCTTTTTTTATTATACATAATTTTTGACATTATTTCAATACAAATGAAATTCTTTAGGGGGAATAAGAGGTATGGTATAATATGTTTACACTAAATATCGTATAAATCATCACCCTGAACTTGTTTCAGGAGTTCAAATATAACAGATGCTGAAACGGATTCAGAACTACAATTTTGACTGTATATATTGTTAACATGTTATACCATACCAAATAAGAACTCTTGACAAAACACACAAAATCAGAAATAATAAAATTATTGGAATGAAGAGGAGTTTAATATGTCTAACAAGAAGCTCAGAATTGCCCCCCCCCCGAAAAGCGTATAGTTAGCGTTTTTTGTAATAAACCACTTTATTTTTTTGAACATATAAGGCATTATAGTAATATAGCTCATCACTATAATAAATTTGGCTTTACTTTAGCAGAAGTACTTATAACTCTTGGAATTATTGGAGCAGTTGCAGCTGTTATATTGCCTGCTGTTATCAATACTACTAAAGACAAGCAATATAAAGCAGCACGATACAAAGCTCTTTCTACAATAGGAAATGCTGCAAAAAACTTAGCGGTGCAAGGTGATATAAATAATGCACAAAATGCGAAAGATTTTGTTAACAATGTTCTGAGTTCACAAATCAATATTGCCAAAACTTGCGAAAATGACAAACTTGAAAGCTGCGGGATTTCTAAAAAAATACAAACTACAAACGGTGATGAAATTGATATGCCACAACTTTCATTGAAAACAGGACAACACGGTACCGAATCAAATTTTGGCTCAATGTATAAAAACTATCCTTTTAATGTATATAAAAGCTATGGGTTTTTAACAGCTGACGGCTATGCTTACAATTTGTTTTACTTCCCTGCTTGCAATGGGAATAAAATTACAACTGAAGCAAATTTTGTTAGTACTGCTAAATACATTTGCGTAAACGCAATATATGATATGAACGGACTGAAAAAACCGAACAAAGTCGGCAAAGACATAGGATTTGTAAGCGTTTATTACCCAAATGAAACTGTACAGGCTGTAGCGCCTATGCCTGAAAAAAATATATTAGAAGGTACATATAATTTTTCAAAAGCTCAAAAAGCTTGCGCAGACAGAAAAAAGAAAATTCCAACATTAGAAGAAGGAATGTCTATTACTATGAATTCTCGATTGGTAAACTCAAAGTTACCAAACACATACTTTTGGCTATCCTCTAAAGTTAAAGCATACGGGGCACTTAGACCAAGGATAATAGATACATACACATCAACTCTTTATCAACATCCAACAACATCAAGCAATAGTACTCTATGCATTGAGGAATAAAAAAAATTTTATACTGCAGATAAATACAAAAAATCGGAAACATTATATTATGTTTCCGATTTTTTATTACTAATTACTTTAATTCTTACGCTTTTGGAATAGAATTTGCAATAATTTCCATTTCATCTAAAGATGCATATACAGCGTGGCATCCACAGTCTACATAAAGAATTTGACCTGTAGTTCCTGTTGATAAATCAGAAGCTAAGTACAAACCTGCTTTACCAACATCTTCCAATGAAACGTTTCTACCAAGAGGAGCTTTCGCAACTGCAGCTTTAAGCATTTTATCAAAGCCTGAAATACCTTTAGCAGCAAGTGTTTTAACAGCACCTGCAGAAATACAGTTAACTCTGACACCTTTCTTACCTAAGTCAGCAGCTAAGTATCTCATAGAAGATTCTAATGCAGCTTTAGCAACACCCATTACGTTGTAGTTTGCAACAACATATTCAGAGCCCAAATAAGTTAAAGCAAATACAGAAGCACCTTCATTTAAGATAGGTTCAGCATGCTTACATAAAGAAATCAATGAGTAAGCACTTACGCCCAATGCTAAATCCCAGCCTGCTTTTGATGTATCAATAAATCTGCCCTGTAAATCTTCTTTAGCAGCAAATGCAACAGCATGAATTACAAAGTCTAATTTACCATATACTCTTTCGCATTCTTTGAATACAGCAGCAACTTCATCTTCTTTAGTTACGTCACAACTCATAATAACTTTAGCATTCATATCTTCTGCTAAAGGTCTTACACGTTTTTCCATTGCTTCACCTGCATAAGTAAATGCAATGTCAGCACCTGCTTCAAAAAGTTGTTTTGCAATAGCGTACGCAATCCCGTGAGTATTTGATACTCCAAAAATTACACCTTTTTTGCCTTCCATTAGTTTCATAATTATTATTCTCCCTTTTATTAAAACTAAAATACTAGAATTATTTTAACAAAAAAATATTTTTAAAGCAAACTTTTTAAAGTTATTAAAATTTGTATATCTTAAGAATTATGAAGCTTTATAAAATTTATAAGCAATTTAATAATGAAAGAAGTTTTTATATATAAAATACAAGGATAAAAGGAGATTATTATGACTGAACCTATAGGCGGGTTACGTTTTGACGGAATTAAGGTATTAAATTATGAAGTAAAAGGAACAGGCGCTAATAAAAAATACTGTGTTTGGACTGATGCAGGCTACATAGAATATAGAGAACAGAAAAAGGATCAAAACGGATATTATCAAGCTGCCCTTCACTCAATAAAATATTCTGATACAATTGACCAAAAAGGCTTGTTTATATCTGATGTTACAAACGCAACAATGAAACTGGATTCCTCAAAATATCAAGGCGGAGTAGCAGTAAGCGGGAATGACGAAAATTTTGTATTAGATGCAAAAAACGGACAAAAAGAAATATTAATTAAAGTTTTCAACAATGCAACAGTGATAGCTGATCCTGAAGATAATGTTGTTCGGCAAAAAATAAATATAAAATCCTAATAAAAAATAAATAAATTTATCAAAAACTTGTCAATAAAAATGACAAGTTTTTTATTGCTTTCAAACAATATTAACAAATGTAACAACATGTAAACATGCTGAAATCAAGCAAAACAGGAAGTTTTTATATATTTAAGAGAGATTAACCCACAGGAGAGCTATGGCGGTTTCAAACGTCTACAACCAGAATAAAATCAATTTGGTTAAGCTTAATCTTAGCTCACAAGCTAAAAGAGCTTCTGCCAATAAGCCTGAATACATGCAAATGACAGGCTCAATATTTAATGCTCCTGGGGCAAAAAATACTACTGCAGCTACTGAAAACTCCCTTAACGATTTAAATACAACCAAAAGTTTAAATGAGCTGAACGCTTCAGCTCAACCTGCCAATGGTGAAAAATCAGGTTCTAAATCTTCTATTGAAGATATTAAAAGCATTGATAATGCATCAGACGGAAAAGCTGCAGCTGCAAGCGCAGAAAAAAGTGCTGACAACGTAAAAGGCTTAACAAAAGATACCCAAAATGACCAAAAAACAGTTGAAAAATTTGACAGAGACGCTCAGAAATTAGATAAACAAATTGCAAAAGATGACAAAAAATTTCAAAAGACATTACAAAAACAGGAAAGTGAATTAAAAAAAGATAATGACAAACTCCAAAAATTAGTAAAAGAAACAGAAGAAGTTCAAAAAGAAGTTGATGATGCTCAAAACGAACTGGAATCATTACTTGGCTCTGCATCTTTTTCTATTAACAGCGGTAACGGCAAAGATGGCGGCGTAAACCCAAATCAAGATAAAATTGCAGAATTACAACAAAGAATAGGTTCTAATGTTTCACTATTACAGAATAACGGAAAACAAATTTATTCATTACAGAGAAGTTCTTCAAGAACTATTACAAGAATGAATAAAACAAATGCTAATTATGTAAAAGTTAATCAAAAAAATTCTAAAGCAATAGCACAAAACCAATCAAAAACTGAAAAAGTAATTGAAGTTGCAACAAAAATTGAACAGATAAGCGCACTTGTTTCTCAGACAGGTCAGGCAGTAAACCTTGCAGGTAAAGGTTTGGTTGCACTTGGATCAGCAATGAGTTGGGCAGCCGGCGCAGGCGCTGCATTAATTGCAACAGGAAATGTAATGCAAAAAGTCGGTACTGTTGTTGATATGGTCGGCAACTACGGTCAAATGGCTGCTAATGTGACCAAAACAGCAGCTTATGCTGCCGACGGAAACCTAGCCGGAGCTTTAACAAGTGCGGCAGGAGCTATTCAAACAGGAGCTGCAGCTGTTAAATCAACCAAAAATTTAGGTAAAACTTTTGAATCAATTAACAAGGAAGCAAATCAGGCAACACAAAAACTTGCTTCAAATGCAGCAGCTAAAGATGCAGTTGCTGGAATGCAAGATAATGCAGTTCAAGAATTGGCTAAAGAAAAAGGCGTTGACATTTCTGAACTTTCAAAAAAAGAAATAAAAAATGCTAAAAAAGAAGCATTAGGCGGAATGAGCAAAAAAGAAATGAGAAAATCTGTTAGTGCTCAGCTTCAAGGGCAAATGGCAGACGGAAAGCTTGATGCAAAAGGTATGCTTTCAGATCTTAAAAAAGGAGAATTAAGTTCAAGTAATTTCAATGCTGTAAATAGCGCTGTTGATAATTCTAAAACAGCATTCAGTTCTGCTGTTACGGAAGCCGGAGGTTCTATAAAAGACGGAGTTGTCGGCGGATTAGACAAGAAAACAAGAAAAGCTGTAGGCAAGAAGACAGTAGCAGGCTTTACAAATACTGCAACCGACGCTGTTAAATCCAGCAAAAAATTTGACTGGGGTAAACTGGCAAACGGACTACAATCCACAGCGGCTTTATTCGCATCTCAAAACACTCAACAGCCTACAGGTTCTGCAAGTAAGGGACCGGCTCCACAATGGAATTTAGATAATGATGCTTACTTCCAAAAAATTAAAAGAAGTAATAGAAGATATACAGCACACGCCAGTTACGCATAAAAAGAAGCTAACCTAATTAAAGATTAGCTTCTTTTGGTAAAGTATACACGTTTACACTATATACAGTCAAAACTGACATGCTGAACTCGTTTCAGCATCTGTTATATTTGAGACCCTGAAACAAGTTCAGGGTGACGATTTATACGATATTTAGTGTAAACATGTTATACCTTACCCTTCTTTTTTTATTTATTTTTTATATTTATTTGATATAAGATAAATTATTATTCTGATTTCTTGCGGCAGTCTGTTCTTCAAGCAGTATATTCATATATAACAGTTTGTTTGCTGTTGCCTGATCAAGATTTATAAATTCTGCTCCGGCTCTGTTATTAGTTGCTGAAACAACTTTAACATCAGCATTTATATTCAAATTACCGTAAGAAATCTGAACAGGTACTACATCCCCAACTTTCAAACCGTTACTGTGTGTAACAGCTATACCGCCTCTGGAAATATCAACTAATGAATCAATTTGAGTATTATCAGCAAGTTGTACGGGATTTTTGTTATCATTTGCACTAAATCTCATATATTGACGTTTATCAATCGAGTTTACATTATAATCACTAACACGCTGCTTATAAGTATATTTACCCATATCTTCATCAGTAATATCGGAATCCGTATCAGAATCAGAATCCACATCAGTATCAGTGTCATTATCCGCATCGCTGTCCGCATCCGTATCTGTATCAATATCCGTATCGGTATCTAAATCAGTATCCAAATCAGTATCAGTATCGATATCAGTGTCATTGTCTACGTCAGAATCTGCATCATTATCCGCATCTGTATCCGTGTCGGTATCTGTATCTGTGTCGGTATCTGTATCTGTGTCGGTATCTGTATCTG
>ERZ1673753.1436-NODE-1436-length-21484-cov-5.591721_pt1 | contig 21484 bp, 12 predicted proteins | sample MGYA00580201_ERZ1673753 | MGnify/ENA primary metagenome ERZ1673753 (study PRJEB41218, sample SAMN15661747) | gut metagenome | host: Homo sapiens | place: Canada: London | collected 2015-08-20/2019-03-30 | study: EMG produced TPA metagenomics assembly of... | reverse complement strand
TGAACTCACTTCCGTCCAGGCGCCCCTGATCTCCTACGTCCCCCAGGACGTAGACATCACGGTTCCGATCCAGGAAGTGCGCAACCTGGAAAGCGGTGCGACAAACATTCTGTCGACCCTCCCGTCAGAATCCACAGAGGCCACCCTGCGTGGCATGTTCGTCCGCTCCACCGACGACAGCCTCGACGTGGTCGTGCGCAACGTCGTTCCGCTGTCCATCAGCAAGGACGCTCTGCGGAAGCTGCCGGACGACGCGCAGCTGCGCATCACCTCCGACTACGAATCCACCCGCGCCTGGGTCCCGGACGCAGACAAACACCTAGACTACGCGCTGGATTCCACCATCGATGACGACATCCGCCCTGCCCTCACTGGCATCTACACGGATATTAAGAACACGGAGAAGAACGCCAACAACACGATCGACGCGGGCTTCCAGGCACACGTCACCGTCGATTCGCGTTTTACCTCTTCCCCGTCGGCTATCAAGTACCTGGCCATCTTCGTAGGCATCATCGCCACCGCGATCGCCCTGTACTGCCTGTACCGCATCGATATCCTCGACAAGCGGACCACGTCCCGCCGCTTGTTCCCCCGCAACTGGTGGAAGCCCCGACCACTCGACGGCGTGGTCGGCTTCATCCTGCTGGCCTGGTACTTCGTCGGCGCCAACACCTCGGATGACGGCTACCTGCTGACCATGGCTAAGGTCTCCCACGAGTCCGGCTACATGGCCAACTACTACCGGTGGTTCGGCGTACCGGAATCCCCCTTCGGCTCACCGTTCTACGACCTGCTGGCACTGATGACGCAGATCTCCTCCGCATCCATCTGGATGCGCCTGCCCTCCCTGATCGCGGGCATCGTCACGTGGCTGATCCTTTCCCGTGAGGTCATGCCGCGCCTCGGCGCCAAGATCAACCAGCGCCAAGTCGCCCACTGGACCATGGCGGCGACGTTCCTGCTGTTCTGGATGACCTTCAACAACGGCACGCGCCCGGAGCCGATCATCGCCGTGCTCTCCCTGCTGGCCTGGGTCTCCTTCGAACGCGCCATCGCCACCCACCGCCTGCTGCCCGCCGCGGTCGGAACGATCATCGCCACCCTGGCTCTGGGTGCGGGCCCGACTGGTCTGATGGCCGTCTCCGCCCTGCTGGCCTCCCTGGGTGCGCTGATCCGCATTCTCACCCGCCGCCTGCCTCTGCTGGGCGCACCGAAGGGTGCTCCAAAGAAGACAGTCATCACCGCCATCATGGCGCAGATCGCGCCGTTCCTGGCCGCCGGCACAGCGATCCTCACGGCTGTGTTCGCGGACCAGACGCTACGTACGGTCACCGAGGCCATCAAGCTGCGTGGCGCAATCGGTCCGTCGCTGCAGTGGTTCGAGGAGTTCCGCCGCTATGAGGCGCTCATGGAGCAGACCGTCGACGGCAGCTTCCCGCGCCGCTTCACTATGGTCATGCTGTTCTTCTGCATCGGCATCGTCGTGGCGGCCATGCTGCGCAACGGGCGCATCACCGGAGCCGCTAAGGCTCCGTCCACCCGCCTGTTGCTGATCGTTCTGGGCACGCTGTTCTTCATGACGTTCACGCCCACCAAGTGGACCCACCACTTCGGCGTGTTCGCGGGTATCGGTGCTGCATTGACGGCTCTAGCAGCCGTTGCCGCCTCGCGTTTCGCGCTGCAGACCAAGCGCAACCAACTGCTGTTCCTGGGCTCTACCCTGATGCTGTTCGCCTTCACCCTCGCCGGCCCGAACGGCTGGTGGTACCTGTCCTCCTACGGCGTGCCATGGTGGGATAAGCCGGTACAGCTCTCTGGTCTCACCGCTAGCACCGTGATGCTTGCTGTATCTGTTGTGGTTCTTTTCTGGGGTGTGATCGTTGGCTTTCTTGCGGACGCCAAACGCGCCCGTGCCACCACCGAATCGGAAGTGGCCGATCTTGAACGGGCCGAAACTAAGAAGCTTCACCAGTTCCGTGGCCTGACGGCCGCGCCGATCGCCGTGCTGACGGCCTTCACGGTCGTGTTCACCCTGGCCTCCCTGACGAAGGGCATGGTCAGCCAGTGGCCCGCCTACTCCGTGGGCAAGGGCAACATGATGGCTCTCACGGGCCAGACCTGTAACCAGGCTGCGGATGTTCTGGTGGAGACCAACACGAACGACTCCTTCCTCCAGCCTGCCGACGGCAGCTCCCTGGAGGACTCCCTGACCAGCGGTGGGGGACGTGGTTTCGAACCGAATAACATTCCCGCCAAGATCGACTCCAAGTCCTCCGGCGACTCCCAGGCCACTGTGGGCTCTTCCGACCAGTTCCGTAGCGAGGATTCCGGCTCCGACAACACGAACGCTTCCTCTGACCAGGGCGACACGCAGAACGCGGCGTCACAAGATAAGGCAACGAACGAATCCGAGGAAGAGACGAGCAGCAATGACGGCAACGACGGCGGCGACGCATCCGGCACCACCGGCGGCCTGAAGGCTACCAAGGGCGTGAACGGATCTTATGCGGTGCTGCCGTTCGGAATCGACGCGAACAAGGTGCCAGTGGTCGGCTCGTACACCGAGGGCCTGCAGACGCCCGCAAACACCACGACCAGCTGGTACAGCCTGCCGGAGGACCGCGAGGGTCTGCCGCTGCTGGTGTTCAGCGTGGCCGGGCAGGTCGGACACTTCGACATGGATGGCATCTTCAAGTACGGCCAGGAGATCAAGGTCCAGTTCGGCAAGTCCGGAGGTTCCAAGAAGGCTGAGGACTTTGAGGTGCTCGGCGAACAGATTCCGCTGGATCCGGGCTACGCGCCCGAGTGGCGTAACATGCGCATCCCGATGGACCAAGTGCCGGAGGATGCGGACTCGGTACGCATTGTGGCGAACGATCCGAACCTGACGCCTACGCAGTGGATTGCCATTACGCCGCCGCGCGTCCCGGAGATGGAGTCGCTGAACGACTACGTGGGCTCCGAAGCACCGACACTGCTGGACTGGACCATCGCTTTCCAGTTCCCGTGCCAGAAGCCGTACGACCACTGGGCGGGTGTAGCAGAGGCTGCAGAGTTCCGCATTTCGCCGGACCACGACGTGCGCAGCAACCACACGCCGGTGATGGACTACGCCGGTGGTGGCTCCTACGGGCTGGTGCAGATGACCTCACAGGCCGAGGAGGTACCGACCTACCTGCAGAACGACTGGCAGCGGGACTGGGGTGTGCTGGACAAGCTGACCCCGTTCCCGAATGCGAACGGCGATAAGCCGAAGCCGGTGAAGCTGGATACGGAGACGGATAAGCGCTCTGGGCTCTGGTACAACGGGCCGATGAAGTTCTCGGACTAGGGTTCGGGGGCTGGGCGGGAGCCCTGCGGCCAGGATCCTTGCGGGTGGCGGATGTCCCAAATCTTCCACTTTCGACGAGTAGCGCCTTTGCAGCAAAAATTTGCGCCACCCTGACCTGCGGAAATAGATGGTTATAAAAACAGAGTGGAAGATTTGGGACATTCCCCGGTTCCAGCTCGCCGAGGCGGGGGCGCAAGAGCGGGATAGGGATTACAAAAAGCGCCGCCCGGTTAGGGCGGCGCTTCATTTCTCTAGCTGTTTGCTCGCTGGTCCGGAAGCTCCGTGCACTTAGTCAACGAAACCGCTGCACTTAATTAACGGAACCTTGGCACTTTGCCAGCGGCAAGGCGGTGGCGCTTAGTTCGCAGCGGGAGCCGGGGCTGCCGGCGGAACCGGAGCGGCCGGAGCCTGGCCAGTGGCCGGCGCGGCGGCAGCATCCGCCGGCGCGGAGCCGTCCGGGTTCGCGGACTTGGCGGCGTCGGCCAGCTCTGCGAAGGCATTCGCGTCGGGCTGAACCTCGCCATTCTCCAGCTTGGCGTTCCAGTTGGAGATACCGCCGAACTGCTGCAGCAGGCTCAGAACCTGGCCGATGTTCACCGTGCCGCCTTGGCCGCCAGCACCCGGCGCATAGCCCTGGACGAGCTTCAGAATGGCCTCGACCGGCAGCTTGTTACCGCCAGCGTTGAACTCCTTCAGCGCGCCGGACAGTGCGGTGTAGGCAGTCAGAATCTCCTGGGCAGTCTTCACGGAACCGGTTGCCTGGGCACCCTGATCCGGGCCGCCGGCAGAACCTGCAACCTGTGCCGGATCCATGCCCTGCAGCTGCTGCTTACCCTGGGTCAGCAGAACATCCGGGGACACGCGGCCACCGATAACACCCAGCAGCTGCATCATGAAGTCGGATGCCAGCGGGACGTTCACGCCGGTGGCGTGCTCGATCTTGTTGGCGATCTCGGCTTCCCCTTCAACGGCAGGACGCATCGGATCCATCGCTTCGGAAGCCTGACCTGCAGCGGTATCCGCAGGCATGCCGGATGCCAGGGCGTTCAGGGCAGCGTCGTCACCGTAGTACTTGTTCAGATCCACCTGGGTCTGCACGCCGTTAACGCGACCAGAGCCGGAGTACTGCCAGAAGGTGACGTGGTCCCAACCGCCCGGGATCTTATCCGGCAGGGTGTCGCGGTAGTAGGCCAGCCACAGCGGGTACTCGGAGAACTCGGTGGTGTTGGCCATCCGCTGGATCCAGAAGCTGTAGTAGGTGTAGATGATCGGATCGCGGCCGGTCTGGACCTTAATCTCGTCGATCCACTCGCGGACCCAGTTCTGCAGCTGGGTCGGGTTCAGACCCTCGTGCTCCTCCAGGTCCAGAACCGGAGGCAGCGAGGGCTGAACGCCGGTGGCCAGGACGCTGGCGTAGTGGCGAGCCTCGGCACGCGGGTTGCCGCTGCCCGGGCGGGCGTAGTGGTAACTGCCCGGAACCAGGCCAGCCTGCTGGGCCTTTGCGGAGTCCGTGGTGAACGCCGGGTTGGTGTAGGACGTGCCCTCGGTCGCCTTGACGAAGACGAAGGACTGGCCGGACTGCTTCACGGCAGTCCAGTCGATGGCGGCACCGCCAGGGTGCTGGTGGGAGGCAACGTCGATGCCATTCAGCGCCCACGAGGGGACGGGAACAACATCGGTGGCGACGAGCGCTGCAACCGTCAAAGCGGAGCCAGCGAGTGCCGTTGCGGTGAGGCGTTTCGGTACGGACGTGCGCGTGGAGCGGCGCCATGGCAGTGAAATCATGAATCACACCATACCCAAGAACCACACGTTTCACATCATTCACATCAACCCCATGGGGTACATCTTTCACCCCATGAAACCATTGGCTAGAAAATCCCTGCTCAAGCACTTGTGTGATTTTTGTCACACTCGCTGATATATCGTCACAGCTGGGCAAACACCGCGCTTTTTCCACCGCAGAAACTCCACACTCGTCCACACAATCGCCCATACTGCGAGCGCCGCCAGCGCCACCCAGACAAAGCCCATCCACAGCAGCTGGAACACCGGCGACACATCTAGCCAGCGAATATTCCACGCAAAATGCGTCAAGAAGCCAAGACCGCCCCACAGCACGACCGCCCCCAGGCGCCAGGCGACACCGCGCGGCTTCCCCGCTTTCGCTCCCACGAACATCGCCAAGCCGATCCCATAGCCGACCAGCGCGCTGAACATCATGTGCTTGGCAGGCCCGGCGATCACTCGCAACAGGTACGTCGACAAGGCTCCTTGCATGTCAGACACCGGATCCATCACCGCCAGCATCATCGCGTACATCATGTTCTCGAAGACCTCGAAACCCAGCCCCACCAGCAATCCGGCGATAATGCCGTGCCACGGGCGGTTCCACCAAGCGCGCCCCATCCACAGCAGGAGCCATATGCCCAGCCCCTTAGCGATCTCCTCCGGGTAGGCGCCTCCAAAGCTGGCCGTCAGCCCGTGCCAGCCCAGCTTGTCTACGGTGCTCACCACCGGCGGCTGAATCACCACCGCCGCCAGCACCACAGAGGCCGCCCCACCCCACAGCACTGCCAGCGCAGCCAGCCGCTTAGGTGTGCCCCTATATATAGGCAGCGCCCACACGCACAGCAGCGCCCCAGCCAAGTGCAGCGCGCCGATCAGCAGCACCAGCCCCAGAGTTGGGCTCACCGTTGAAGGATTATTGCCGATCAGCAGAAACCCGGACATCACGAGGCTCGGAACCACCAGCAGCCAGTACGCCGCCAGCCAGCCGTCGCGGAATAGTCGCAGTTTCGGCCGTTGCTGGGGCGGGTGCTTCAAGTGAAACTCGAGTGGCACCTCGAACACGCGGTAGTTGCGCGCCTTAAACATCGGATTCACCTGCGCTTTCTGCGTTGTCGTCCAAGCTGACGCCGCGCACGAGCTCGTCGATCTCTTCTAACTGCTTTCTGATTGACGCCGACTTCACCGGCATCTGTACCACCACTATCGGGGCCGTGCCGTCGGGTTCGAGGCTGTGCTCCAGTTCGCTATTGGGCTCCCCGCCGACGCCATTGTCCGCACCGGCACCAGCATCCGCGCCCTCTCCTGGAACCGCATCCGGATCCCTCACGAATGCAACCGCCACGAATCGCTTCTCCCCCAGCTTGTAAGTATCCGTCACGCGCAGTTGCTTGACCTGCATCTTCTTCAACTGCTCTCGGTTTTCCTCCGAGATCTTGCCCAGCACATCGATCGACTGCAGGTTCACACCATCCTGAAAAACTATCGCACGCACGGCGCGGTTCACGGCCTGCGAGATGGGTTCCTCGCCGCCTTTCACGTCCACACCCGATAGGCCGGTCACTCCGTAGCTTTCTCCATCGCAATCCAATTCCATCACTCCGGGGCGCCCCAGGCCGGGCGAATCGTGACATTCCTCCAGGGAGGCAAACCGCAGCGGCCACTCGGAATAGGTGAGAATCGAGTCCGCCATCCCTTCCGCGACGGTCAGGGATTGGGGCTCGTCTTCCAGGGTGGCGTCCACAATAAAAACACCGCCAACCAGCAACAACAGTGTCCCTAGAAGATAGGCCGAATACGCACCGCGCCGCTTCGGGCTAGTCGGTGCGGGGCGATACGTGGTCGGTGGGGCAGGCCTGGCGGGCTTGGTGGGCAATGCAGGACGAGCTGACACAGGTGGAACCGAGGCCATCGGTCGCTGTGGTGGGCGTACGGGCGCACCTTGTGATGGGCGAGCTGGCCGCCCATGCTGCGGCCCCTGTGGCGCGGGATGATGGAACATACGCCATAGCCTAACCACTGTGCGGGACACCCTGTCCGCGGCGGTGTCTAAGGTGGTGGGCATGGTAGAAAACAACGCCGCAAAAACTAACGCTGTAGAAACCCCAGACGACATCTCCGAGGCCGCGCCTCAGAACCAGGCCGGCGAGCCCACCCAGCCATCACCGGCGCAGGACCTGTACCGCCACGTGAACGGCGCCTGGCTGGCGACCCACAAGATCCCCAGCGACCGCCCCGTCGACGGCACCTTTCACCAGCTGCGCGACCTCGCCGAGCAGGAGGTTCGCGAGATCGTAGAGGCCGCCGCCACCGACGAGCCGAACGGCCGCGTGGGCGCCCTGTACTCCTCTTTTATGGACGTGCAGGGCATCGCCGCCGCGGGTCTGGCCGGCCTGCGGGAGCCTTTGGGGCTTATTAATGACGCCACCTCGGTCACCGACCTGGCCAAAGTACTCGGCAGGCTCGATATGGAGGGCACCGGTGGTGTTGCGGGGTATTGGATCGAAAAGGATTCCAGCCAGGACATCGAGCGTGCCTACCTGGTGCAGACCGGGCTGGGGCTGCCGGATGAGGCGTACTACCGGGAGGAACAGCACGCGCCGACCCGCGAGGCCTACCACGAGTTCGTAGAGGACATGCTGGGGCTGGTCAGCGAGCTGGAGCTGCCCGGAAAGTATGCGGATGCGGGCGCGGCTGCGGCGGCGGATGCGATCTGCGCGTTCGAGACCGAGCTGGCGCGCGGGCACTGGGACAACGTGGCCAGCCGCGATGCGGAGAAGACTTATAACCCGACAAAGGTCGAGGATCTGCCTACGGGCTTCCCCTTCCGCGAGTGGCTGGCGGCCACGGGCGTGGATACGCAGAGTGCGGGCGGGGGCACCATCGTGGTGTGCCAGCCCAGCTACCTGGAGCACGTCGCGGCCATGGCCACCGGTGAGGGAGATAACCCGCAGGTCAGTGGCCTGGATGAGTGGAAGCTGTGGGCCTACTGGCGGGTGATCTTGAGCAGCGCGGCATACCTGCCGACGGAGGTGAACCTGCGGAACTGGGAATTCTACGGGCGCACCCTGTCCGGCGCTACGGAGCAGCGGGCGCGGTGGAAGCGCGGCGTCGCCCTGGTCGAGGGCGCCGTGGGCGAGGAAGTCGGCAAGAAGTTCGTCGCCCAGCACTTCCCGCCGGAGCACAAGCAGAAGATGCTGGAGCTGGTGGATTACCTGATCGCCGCCTACCGCGAGCGCATCAGCGACCTGGCCTGGATGACCCCCGCTACACGCGAGAAGGCACTGGCGAAGCTGGAGAAGTTCGAGGCGAAGATCGGCTATCCGGATAAGTGGCGCGACTTCGACGGCCTGGAGTTTGGCTCCACCGGCGCCGATCTGCTGGCGAACGTGCGCGCGGCCAGCCGCTTCAACCACAACTACGAGGTTTCCAAGCTGGGTAAGCCCAGCGACAACGACACCTGGTTCACCACCCCGCAGACGGTGAATGCGTTCTACAACCCGGTGAAGAACGACATCACCTTCCCGGCGGCGATCCTGCGCCCACCATTCTTCGACCCGGCGGCGGACATGGCCGGCAACTTCGGCGCCATCGGCGCTGTGATTGGCCACGAGATCGGCCACGGCTTCGACGACCAGGGTTCGAAGTACGACGGCGACGGAAACCTGAACTCCTGGTGGACCGAAGAGGACCGCAAGGCCTTCACCGCGCTGACCGACAAGCTGGTGGCCCAGTACGACGGCCTGGTGCCGACGGGCCTGCGCCAGCGCGGCATCACCGAGCACACCGTCAACGGCAGCTTCACCCTGGGCGAAAACATCGGTGACCTCGGCGGATTGGGCATCGCCATCGTGGCTCTGCGCCGCTATCTGGCGGATCAGGGGCAGACCTTCGAGACGGCGGAGAAGCTGCCAGTCGAGGGGCTGGTGGATGCCGACGGCAACCCGGACGAAACCGAGTACACCGCCCTGCAGCGCGTTTTCCTGCGCTGGGCACGGATCTGGCAGACCGCAATCCGCCCGCAGATGGCGGCACAGTACGCCTCCATCGACCCGCACTCGCCGGCGGAGTTCCGCTGCAACGTGGTCTCCAGCAACATCGCGGAGTTCTACGAGGCCTTCGACGTCTCCGAGGGCGACGGAATGTGGCTCGCCGAGGACGAGCGCGTCTGCATCTGGTAGCGGTGCTCGCCGGGCTCGCCGAGCCTAACCGGGCGCCCGCTGGGCTTGCCCGACCCGCCGAGGCCAGCCCGGCGCGCTAGAACGCCTGGAAGTTCTCCGGGGCCAGCAGGTCCGGCTCGTGCGCGTCCTCGTCGGGGACGAACTCCTCAATCTCGCAGAGGTTCACCAGCGCGCCCGTCGGGTCCTCGATGGTGGCCATGCGGCCGAACTCGGATTCCCAGGCGGGGCGGATCACCTTTCCGCCCAGCTCTGGCGTGTTGGCGATGGCGGCGTCCACGTCCGCCACGCCGAGGTAAACGGTCCACATCCCGGGCACCTCCAGCTTGGAGGTATCCCACAGGCCCACCACGGCCGCGCCGTCGAACTCGCCGGTGGCATAGCGGAACTCCTCATCCCCTGTGCCATCCCCCGTACCATCCCCTGTGGCCTTAATATCCCAGCCCGCCAGCTCGTGGTAGAACTCCAGCGTCGTATCCCAGTTCTGAGCCACCATCAGCTCGAACCACACCGGGGTTCCGGGCTCGCCCGCGGCGATCAACGCATGCTCGTCCGCGGGATTGCGCAGACCGACCGTGGCCCCCGACGGGTCGACGATGACGGCCATGTCGCCACGGTCGCCCAGATCCTGCGGCTCCAGCACGGACTTCGCCCCCGCCTGCACTGCCTTGTCGTGCGCCTGTTGCACGTCCGGGGTGTACAGCAGCACTCCCCACAGGGATTGGTTGCCCTCCGGGATCTGCGCGATGCCCGCCACCGGCATGCCCTGCTTCTTCGCCACGGTGTAGCCGTCGTAACCATCGGCGACCGGCTCGAACTCCCAGCCCAGCAACTCGCTGTAGAACTTCTCCGCGCTGACTGCATCGGTGCTGGCCAGGTCCAACCATACGGGCATTCCGGGCTGGGCGATCATTGCAGGCATGGTTCCTCCACTGCTCTTTCTTGTGTTCTTGGGGTGTGTCTGTTGTTTCTTATTGACGCCAACCGGCCTCCGCAGGCCAGGCATTCAGCTAACGCTAGATCGCGTTATCCTCGCGGACATCTTCCAGGCTGACGTTGCGCCACTTCTCCGGATCGAAGTCATCGTCCGCAGTGGACTCGTCGAAAAACTCGCCGAGGTCATCGTCGGATTCCGCTCCATTCGCAGCAGCGCCAGCATCCGCCGCGCCGGCCACCACGGCTCCCGCCAGCACGTCGCCAGTGTCCGCATCCACCAGGGTCACTTCGTCGCCCGGGCGCAGCGCCTTACCGCGGCGGGTATCCACCGCGCCGTTGACCTGCACAACTCCGGCGGCGATGGCTTCCTTGGCCTCCCCACCGGTCTCCACCAGGTTCGCCAGTTTGATGAACTGCCCCAGTTTGATTTCAGAATCGCGAATGCTGACCTCTGGAAACTCCATGGGCCTCAGTCTAGCGGGCTTTAGCTACCCACCAGCATCTGCACGCCCTCGAAGGCTAGGAACGCGCCCAGCACGACGAAGATCACCCCGGCCACCATCTCGATGAAGGGGTTGATTCGCTGGATCTTCTCCGCTCCCGCGGCCACTGCCAGGGCGAATCCGCAGAACCACGCCACGCCCACGACAGTCATCAAGACCAGCACCAGCAGCCGGTCCAGCAAGGAAGCCTCCACCGGGATGAACTGAGCGAACACCGAACCGAAGAACAGCAGCGCCTTGGGGTTGGAGAGGTTCGTCGCCAGCCCCAGACGCCAGGAGGCGAAGTCCCCCAGCGGTGCACGCGCCGCTGCCGGTGCTCCACCTTCAGACGTTGGAGCGCTGGTGGCGTCATTAATAGAAACAGCAGGCAAGACCGCCCGGGCGCGCCAATCTGCGTACCCGGAGCGAAACGCGCCTTGGCCCATATAGATCAGGAAACAGCCGCCGAACAGGTACAACACGGTCAGGATCCACGGGAAGGCCGCGATCAGCGCGGCCAGGCCCAGCATCGTGACTACCGGCCACAGCACGTTGCCCGTGCTAATTCCCAGTGCGGCGAACACCGCCGAGCGGCGCGAACGGGCACCCAAACGAATGAGCTGCACGGTGTCCGGGCCTGGCATCGTAATGGCCAGCACCCAGGCACCGAGCAGCCCTAGGTAAGCGGCTAGGCTCAAGCCTGCATCGCCACGTCAGTCGGGTTGATCGGGCGCGGCAGGGCGGTCTCGCCCATCAGCTCGCGGTCCAGCTCCGCTGCTGCGGAACGGCCCTCGGAGATGCCCCACACGATCAGGGACTGGCCACGGCCCGCGTCGCCGGCGACGAACACCGGAATGTCCGCGAACTCAGCGTTGGTGGGCTGGGCGCGGAAGGTATCGTCGCGCTCCAGGCGGCCACGCTCGCCGATCTGCAGGCCCAGGTCCCGCACCACCGGGGTCTCCTCGACGGAGACGAAGCCCATCGCCAGCAGCACCAGGTCGGCATCCATCTCGAAGTCGGACTCCGGGATGTTCTCCAGGCCGTTCTCGCCAAAGCGGCACTCGGCGCCCTTCAGGCCGGTGACCTTCTCGCCGTCGCCGGTGATCTCCACCGTGTTGATGGAGTAGCGGCGGATGCCCAGCTCGTCGCCCGGCTGGCGCTCGGCCAGGCCCAGGGCGGCGATCTCGTCGGCGGACTCGTTGCCGGTCACGCGGTACTCGCCCTCCTCGTGGGCGGACGCCACGCGCCAGATGCGCGGGTAAGTCGGCCACGGGGTGGATGCACCGCGGGTCTTCGGCGGCTTCGGGGTGATGTCGAACTGGGACACAGAGATGGCGCCCTGGCGCAGCGCGGTGCCGAAGCAGTCGGTACCGGTATCGCCACCGCCGATGATCACCACGCGCTTGCCCTTGGCGTTGATGGTGGAAACCTCGCGGTCGCCTTCGCAGACCTTGTTGGCCTCCGGCAGGTACTCCATCGCCTGGTAGACACCCTTCAGGTCGCGGCCCACGACGGGCAGATCGCGGCCGACGGTAGAGCCGATGGCGACGATCACGCCGTCGAACTCCTTCAGCTGCTCACCGGTCGGCGAGGTGTTGACGACGAACTTCGTGCCTTCGGCCTCCATCTGCTCGAGACGGCGGTCGATCCACTTCTTTTCCATCTTGTACTCGGGCACGCCGTAGCGCATCAGGCCACCGATGCGGTCTGCGCGCTCGAAGACGGTGACGTCGTGGCCCGCGCGGGTCAGCTGCTGCGCGGCAGCCAGGCCGGCCGGGCCGGAGCCCACGACGGCCACGCGCTGGCCGGTCTTGAAGCTCGGCTTGATCGGCTTGACCCAGCCTTCCTTCCAAGCGTGCTCAACGATGGTGTACTCGACGGTCTTGATGTTCACCGGGTCGTCGCCGATACCCAGCACGCATGCGCCTTCGCAGGGTGCGGGGCACAGGCGGCCGGTGAACTCCGGGAAGTTGTTGGTGGCGTGCAGGCGGTCATAGGCCTCGCGCCAGTTGCCCTTGCGCACCAGGTCGTTCCACTCGGGGATGATGTTGCCCAGCGGGCAGCCATCGTGGCAGAACGGGATGCCGCAGTCCATGCAACGGCTGGCCTGGGTCTGCACCTTGTCGTCGGAGAAGTCTTCGTAGACCTCGTTCCAATCCAGCAGGCGCAGCGGGACGGGTCGGTGTGCCGCCGACTCGCGGCGGTGCTTCAGAAATCCGCGTGGATCAGCCATTTACTTCACTTCCTCCATGATTGCGGCGGCGATGCCGTCGTTGTCCAAGCCTTCGGCTTCGGCCCGTGCGATCGTCTTGAGCACACGCGCGTAGTCGCGGGGCATGACCTTGATCAGATCCGCGGCGTTTACCTCCACGGTAGATCCGGTCAGGTCGCGGTGGGTCTGGATCGTCTGCTCGACCCAGCGCAGTTCTTCCTCATCGGTGATCTTTTCGATGTCGACGAGCTCGGTGTTGATGCGGTCGGTGACGCCACTACCGTCATCCACCAGGTAGGCAATGCCGCCAGACATGCCGGCCGCGAAGTTGTTGCCGATCTTGCCCAGGACGATAACGCGACCACCCGTCATGTACTCACAGCCGTGGTCGCCCACGCCCTCGACGACGGCGGTGAGGCCGGAGTTACGCACGCAGAAGCGCTCGCCCACGGTGCCGCGGATGAACATTTCGCCGTGTACGCCACCGAATCCCAGCACGTTGCCGGCGATGACGTCGCTGGTCGTATCCTCCGCCCCGTGGTTGGCGGCCGGGCGGATGACAATGCGGCCGCCAGACAGACCCTTGCCCACATAGTCGTTGGCGTCACCATTAAGGGTGAGCGTCATGCCATGGGTGGCAAAGGCACCGAAGGAGTTACCTGCGGAGCCCGTGAACTGCAGGTTCACAGTGTCCTGCGGCAGGCCATCGCGGTCGGCCACGCGGGAGATCAACGAGCCAGTCATGGTGCCAACGGTGCGGTTGACGTTGGTGATCGGGTAGCTGAGGTCGATCGAGACATCCTCGCCCGCAGCGGCGCGGCGGATCGTGTCCTCCGCATCAGAACGGATCTGGTTATCCAGCGCCTTGTCCAGCGAGTGATCCTGCTCCTTGGTGCAGTGCAGGCCCTGGTGCATGAAGGGGCTGTCCGGCTGGGCGAAGATGGGCGCCAGGTCCAGCTTGCCCGCGGTCTTGTGCTCTACTTCCATCTCGCCACCGGTCAGGCACTCGGAGTGGCCCACGGCCTCTTCCAGGGTGCGGAAGCCCAGCTCGGCGAGGTACTCGCGGACCTCTTCGGCGATGAACTTGAAGAAGTTCACCACGTGCTCCGCCTGGCCCGTGTAGCGCTTGCGCAGCTCCGGGTTCTGGGTTGCCACGCCCACCGGGCAGGTATCCAGGTGGCAGACGCGCATCATGATGCAGCCGGAGACCACCAGCGGGGCGGTGGCGAAGCCGAATTCCTCAGCACCCAGGAGGGCTGCCACCATCACGTCGCGGCCGGTCTTCAGCTGGCCGTCACACTGCACGGTAATGCGGTCGCGCAGGCCGTTCATCAGCAGGGTCTGCTGGGTCTCGGCCAGGCCGAGCTCCCACGGGCCACCTGCGTGCTTCAGCGAGGTCAGCGGGGAAGCGCCCGTGCCGCCATCGTGACCGGAGATCAGCACTACATCCGCGTGTGCCTTGGACACACCGGCGGCGACCGTGCCCACGCCCTGCTCGGCGACGAGCTTGACGTGGATGCGGGCATCCGGGTTGGCGTTCTTCAGGTCATGGATCAGCTGCGCCAGGTCCTCGATGGAGTAGATGTCGTGGTGCGGCGGCGGGGAGATAAGGCCCACGCCCGGGGTGGTCACGCGCACCTCGGCGATCCAGGGGTACACCTTGCTCGGCGGCAGCTGACCGCCCTCGCCAGGCTTCGCACCCTGGGCCATTTTGATCTGGATGTCCGTGCAGTTGTTCAGGTAGTGGCTGGTCACGCCGAAGCGGCCGGAGGCCACCTGCTTGATGGCGGAGCGCTTCCAGTCACCGTTCGGCTCCGGCTCGAAGCGGGCCGGATCCTCGCCGCCCTCACCGGAGTTGGACATGCCCTTCAGGCGGTTCATGGCGATCGCCAGGGTCTCGTGCGCCTCTGCGGAGATAGAACCGTAAGACATCGCGCCGGTGGCAAAGCGCTTCACGATCTCGCTGACCGGCTCGACCTCCTCGATCGGGATCGACGGGCGGTTGGACTTGAACTTGAACAGGCCACGCAGCGTAGCCAGGCGCTCGGACTGCTTGTTGACCTTCTCGGTGTACTCCTTGAAGATGCGGTACTGGCCGGTGCGGGTCGCGTGCTGCAGCTTGAAGACAGTTTCGGGGTTGAACAGGTGGTATTCACCCTCGCGGCGCCACTTGTACTCGCCGCCGATCTCAAGCTCGCGGTGCGCCTGCTCCTCGGGGCGGGGCAGGAATGCCGCGCGGTGGCGCTTGGCCACGTCATCGGCGATCTCGTCCAGACCGATGCCGGAGATGGGGCTGAAGGCGCCGACGAAGTACTCGTCGAGCAGGCTCTGGTGCAGGCCCACCACGTCGGCCAGCTGGGAGCCACGGTAGCTCGCCACTGTGGCAATGCCCATCTTGGACATGACCTTCTGGATGCCGGCGGTCGCGGCCTTGATGTAGTTTTCCTCGGCTTCTTCTGCGGTGACGCCCACTCGTCCGTCGTTGGCCATTTCATTAACGGTCTCGAGAGCCATGTACGGGTTGATGGCATCCGCACCGAAGTTGATGAGCATGGCCAGGTGGTGCACCTCGCGGGCACCGCCGGACTCGATCACCAGCGATGCGCGGGTGCGCGTCTTCTCCTGCACCATGTGGTGGTGCACAGCGCTGGTCAGCAGCAGCGACGGGATCGGAGCGTAACGCTCGTCGGACTCGCGGTCAGAGAGGATCAGGATGGTCGCACCGTCCTCGATTGCCTCGGTGACCTGGCGGCGAATGCGGTTGATGGCCTCGCGCAAGCCCTTGCCGCCGTGGGCGACGGAGTACAGGCCCGGGATGCGCACGGCCTTGAAGGCGCTCAAGTCCACGTCGGAGCCGGCGGCCTCGGCATTCTCCGCCGCACTCGCCAGGTTGGCCAGCGTCTGGTTACCCAGAATCGGGCTGTCCAGGTGGATACGGTGGGCGGCGTCCGGACCGGGGTTAAGAACATCCGCCTGCGCACCCAGCTGGGTGAACATGCTGGTGACCATCTTCTCGCGGTAGCTGTCCAGCGGCGGGTTGGTCACCTGCGCGAAACGCTGCGCGAAGAAGTCGTACAGCAGACGCGGGCGGTCGGACAGGGCGGCGATCGGAGTATCAGTACCCATCGAGCCGATGCCTTCGGCGCCGTTGTCGGCCATGGGGCGCAGTAGGGTCTCGAGGTCTTCCTCGGTGTAGCCGAAGACCCGCTGGCGCAGGACGATGCGCTCGTGGTTCATGGCGATCGGCTCGACGGTCGGCAGGTCGGACTCGCGGACCAGGTTCTCCTCTACCCACTGCTGGTAGGGCTGGTCGGCCAGGGCCTGCTTGATTTCCTCGTCCTCCACTACGCAACCGCGGGAGGTGTCGACCAGGAACATCTTGCCCGGCTCCACGCGGGTGCGCTTAACGATCTCGCTGTCTGGGATGTCCAGCACGCCGGCCTCGGAAGCCATGACGACGAGGCCATCCTTGGTGATCCAGATGCGTCCCGGGCGCAGACCGTTGCGGTCCAGGGTGGCGCCGATGAGGGTGCCGTCGGTGAAGGTGATGGCGGCCGGGCCGTCCCAGGCCTCCATGAAGCTGGAGTGGTACTCGTAGAACGCACGGACCTGCGGGTCGATGTGCGGGTTGCGCTCCCACGCCTGCGGAACCATCATCAGCACGGCGTGCGGCAGGCTGCGGCCGGCCAGGTGCAGCAGCTCCAGAGCCTCGTCGAAGCGGCCGGTATCCGAACCCTCCGGGTCACAGATCGGGAGCACGCGGTCCAGGTCGCCCAGCACCTCGGAGCGTAGCTGGGATTCGCGGGCGCGCATCCAGTTCTCGTTGCCGCGGACGGTGTTGATCTCACCGTTGTGCGCAACCAGGCGGTAGGGGTGAGCCAACGGCCAGGACGGGAAGGTGTTGGTGGAGAAACGCGAGTGCACGATGGCCAGCGCGGACTCCATGCGCTCGTCCTGCAGGTCCAGGTAGAACTCCCGCAGCTGCGGGGTGGTCAGCATGCCCTTGTAAACGACCGTGCGGGAGGACAGGGAGGGGAAGTACACGGTGTCTCCACCGGAGCCCTCGCCTGCGCCCTTGGTGCCGAGTTCACGCTCTGCACGCTTGCGGACGAAGAAGGCGCGACGGTCGAGCTCGAGGCCCTCGAGGGGGGCGCCGTTGGCGTCAACACCAGAGATAAAAAGCTGGTGGAACAGCGGCTCGGCGTCGCGCGCGATGGCGCCCAGGCTCGAATCGTCGACGGGCACGTCGCGCCAGCCGATGAGGTTCAGGCCCTCTTCTTTCACGATGGCCTCGACGGCACGCACCGCGTCGAGCGCGGCCATGCGGGAGTTCGGCAGGAAAGCGATGCCGGTGGCGTACTGGCCGGCCGGCGGCAGGGTGATGTCCTGCTTGGCCATCTCCTCCCGGTAGAAGCGGTCGGGGACCTGGATGAGGATGCCGGCGCCGTCGCCGGTGTTCTTTTCCGCTCCAGCTGCGCCACGGTGATCCAGGTTCACCAGGGCCTGGATGCCCTTGTCCACAATGTCGCGTGTCGCGCGGCCGTGCATGTCAGCCACGAAGGCGACACCACACGCATCATGCTCAAACTGGGGGTCGTAAAGACCCTGGCGTGCAGGGTAGTTTTTCATGATTTACGGCCTAACTTTCGTCACAAGTACTGCATTTGCATATGCGAATAAAGTTGCAATCGGACCGCCGGTCTGGTGGTGACGTGAGTCTCCGCCAAGAAACAGCTGTAGTTCCGGTCACACCATTTCGTCTTGGGTTATCTAGAGTGCACCCGTCGGTACGAGCAGACAAAATTAGGCTTGCCTTACTCTTTCTACCCTTACCTTTGTGTGTGATCGAAGTCACGCTGAACTGCGGCGATCGTCATACATTACTCACATTTTGATACATACTTTAACGCGCAGCAGTGTGAATGCTCTCGGTTTCTTCAAAAGCCTCACAAGTTTTTGCGCAGTTAGAGATAATTGCGCCCATGACCAACCAGCCTTCCAACAACTCCTCTAACTCCGCTGATGCTTCCGTCCGCACCCTGCTGCCGCTGACTACGGCACCGGGCGCCACTGCTCTCACCGCCACCCCGGTGGAAGATCCCGCCACCGCCTACAAGACCCTCCTCTCCCCTATCCAGGTAGGAAAGACGACCTTCCGCAACCGCGTGATCATGGGCTCCATGCACACCGGCCTGGAGGATTCCATCGAGGACGTGCCGAAGCTCGCCGCCTTCTATGCCGCCCGCGCCGAAGGTGGCGTGGCCGCGATGGTCACTGGCGGTTACCCGCCGGTTCTAGAGGGCAATCTGACCCCCTACGGCACTCCCTTTAACACCCCGGAGATCGCCGAAGCTCACCGCGAGATCACCGACGCAGTGCATGCCGGTGGCGCAAAGATCCTGCTGCAGCTGCTGCACGCCGGCCGCTATGGCTACCACCCGATGGCAGAGTCCGCCTCCGCCTCGCAGTCGCCAATCAGCCCCTTCCCCGCCCGCGAGATCGCGACCGAGGACGTTGAAAAGCTTATTGACGCCTACGCCACCTCCGCCGCTCTCGCTGCTGACGCAGGCTACGACGGCGTGCAGGTGATGGGGTCCGAGGGTTACCTGATTAACCAGTTCCTCGCGGAGCGCACGAACCAGCGCACCGACAAGTGGGGAGGCTCGGTCGAGAACCGCCAGCGCTTCCCCGTGGAGATTGTGAAGGCCATCCGCGCAAAGGTGCCGGAGGACTTCGTTATTGACTACCGCATCTCCGTGCTGGAGCTGGTCGAGGGCGGCCAGAGCCAAGAGGAAATCCTGCAGCTGGCCAAGAAGATCGAGGAAGCTGGCGCGGACCTGCTGAGCTCCGGTGTGGGCTGGCACGAGGCGCAGATCCCGACCATCGTGACCTCCGTCCCCCGTGGCGCCTTCGCCTGGGCGACCCAGAAGGTGCGCGAGCACGTGAACATCCCCGTGGTGGCCTCCAACCGCATCAACACCCCGGAGGTTGCCGAGGCCATCCTCGACGGAAGCTGGGACGGTGGCGACGGCGAGCCCGCCGGCACCCCGCAGGCCGACCTGGTCTCCATGGCCCGCCCGCTGCTGGCCGACCCGGAGTTCGTCAACCGGGCTGCACGCGGCCTGAACACCGAAATCAACCACTGCATCGCCTGTAACCAGGCCTGCCTGGACCACACCTTCGAGAACAAGCGGGCGACCTGCCTGGTTAACCCGCGCGCCGCCTACGAGACCGAGCTGGAGCTGCTGCCCGCACAGGGCACCAAGAAGGTCGGCGTGATCGGCGGTGGCGTGGCCGGACTCTTCGCCGCTGAGGCGCTGGCGCTGCGCGGCCACGATGTGACCGTCTTCGAAGCGGCGGACACCCTGGGTGGTCAGTTCAACCTGGCTATGCGCGTGCCGGGCAAGGAGGAGTTCGTGCAGGCGCTGTACGCGGTGGTCAACCGCCTGGAGGGCCTGAAGGTGAACATCTCCACTGGCAAGGCCGTTACCCCGGAGGAGCTTAAGGCCGAGGGCTTCGAGGAAGTTGTTGTGGCCACGGGCGTGCGCCCGCGCATTCCGGAATTCCCGGGTGTGAACGAGGGCCTGGAGGGCAAGATCGACGGCGTGACCGTCGCCACCTACGCCGAGCTGATCTCCGGGAAGAAGGCGGCTGGCGAATACGTGGCCGTCATCGGCGCTGGCGGCATTGGCTACGACGTGGCGGAATTCCTGCTGGAGGATCGCCAGGGCGCCCCGCAGTCCCTGACCTCCTGGAACAGCCAGTGGGGCGTGGTCGAAGACTCGGATGTACACGGCAACCTCTCCTCTCCGCAGCCGGAGCGCCCGCAGCGCCGCGTGGTGATGCTGCAGCGCAAGCCAACCCGCATGGGGCGCACGCTGGGCAAGACGACCGGCTGGGTACACCGCGCGGCGGTGGCCATGGGCGGCACGGAGCAGATCGTTGGCGTGACCTACGAGAAGATCGATTCCGACGGCCTGCACATCACCGTCCCGGTGGAGGACCCGCAGGTCACCCTGAAGAAGATCAAGCAGATCAAGACCGGTACCTTCGAGGGCCGCACGCTGGATCGCGCCGAAAAGCAGGAGCTGCTGGAGCAGATCGAGCGCGAGACCAAGGAGAACCGCGAAGATCGCGTGATCAACGTGGACACGGTCGTGCTGTGCACGGGCCAGGAGTCCGTGCGCCCGGAAGGCGCCGAGAAGAGCGACGCCGAGCAGGACGGCACCTCTGACGTCCACATTATCGGCGGCGCGGACGTTGCCGCGGAGCTGGACGCCAAGCGTGCCATCCGCCAGGCCGTGGAGCTGGCCGCGCGGCTCTAGGCTCCCTCGGCTGGCTCCACCACCCGGTCGTCAACCATGCCGATAGCCTGCATCAGCGCGTAGCAGGTGGTGGGGCCTACGAATTGAAATCCCCGGCGCTTTAGCTCCTTCGCCAGCGCCTTGGACTCCGGCGAAGTCGAGGGCACCCCATCCAGCGATGTCGGACGGAAGTGCTCCGCCGGGGTGAACGACCACACGAGTACCGGCAGACCCGGCGCCAGCCGGTTGGCCGCCCCGCCCAGAACGTCGCGGGCGGGCGAATCCTCCGGCAACTCCTGATATTCCTCCGCTCGCCGCAGCTCCAGCGTCGCCTTGGCGTTTTCGTAGAGTGCTTCGTGCTTGCGGGCATTACGAATCAAGCGTTCGTCCTGCAGAGCAGCGCGCCTTTGGGGCTCGCTCATTTCGGTGATGCGCTGGGCGTCAAAAAGAAAGAACACAGAGCGAAAATCCCTCCGCTTGCGCAGGATGGTGGCCCACGACAAGCCGGATTGGAAGCCTTCGAGGGCGATGCGCTCCAGCAGGCCGTGTTCGGTGATGACGGGGCGACCCCACTCGTTGTCGTAGTAGTCCAGCTCAATCTCGCTGCGATAGGCCCACGGCGGACGGGCGACTCCCGATTCATCGACGAGCTGCCCGGTGCTGGTGGTGAGAAGTTGGCCTTCCATCGGGTTCCTTTCAACTACGGCCAAGAACATGTGTCAAACATGTGGCCTGGATTTCAGTGTGCAGAGTCCAGTTCGCAGTGTTTGATGTGCGGAATTTGGTGCGCGCTCGCGAGCGCTGGTAGACATTCAATAGCGTAACCAAAAGATGGGACGGGGTGGCATGTAAGACGGCCACCAACCCATCCAATCAGCAGGGTTATCCACAGACAGCTCGGGCTGTGAATAACCCTACTTAGGGGTGGAACACTTGAGGTTCACCTGGCATTACACCCCTGGAATTGGGATAGCCCCGAAACGAAAGAAGCGACAATACTAGGCTTAAAGAAGCCCAACAGTTTCGACTGTTCGTTCCTATTGCCCTTTAAGTTTTCGTAGGGCTATACACAGCCCTGCAGAAGTTATGCAAACATTCGCCGCCACTGAACATGCAGCTGAACAGCACGAACCGCTAAGATCTACGAACCGGAGAAGACCGATGGAAAGCCAGCAACGCGATACGGGCACGTTCCGGGCGGTATCTGTCCAACGTGGCGGCTTCGTCGATGAGACGGGCACACCGGCCGT
>ERZ1673753.1435-NODE-1435-length-21513-cov-10.482617_pt1 | contig 21513 bp, 16 predicted proteins | sample MGYA00580201_ERZ1673753 | MGnify/ENA primary metagenome ERZ1673753 (study PRJEB41218, sample SAMN15661747) | gut metagenome | host: Homo sapiens | place: Canada: London | collected 2015-08-20/2019-03-30 | study: EMG produced TPA metagenomics assembly of... | reverse complement strand
GCTGGTAGCCGCGGTTGTTCCAGTCGATGCAGTAGATCATCGAGGCGAATCCGCCCACGACGAACGGCACCTTCCAGTAGCTTCTGTTATAGATCTGTCCCGCACCGGGGAAAATGCAGGCCAGCGTGGTGGCCTTCTTGACATCCGACACGTCGTTGGTCTTGTAGCTCACGGCCGCGTCGCCGATGAAATAGATGTACGAGGCGATCGTGATCCCGAGATAGGCTTGCCTCCGGGTGTTGCTGCGGATCATCTGCGATTGCAGGGCGTCGAGCTCCGGGGTGCGCGAGAGACTCACGTCCGTATAGGCTTCGTACTGCCGTTTGAGCGGTTTGTAGGTCTTGTTTTCGTGGATGTAGAGCCCCAGTCCGGTTCCCACCAGTCCGTAGAGGATCGGCAGTTTCCAGTATTGCTTGTTGTAGATCTGTCCGTAGCCGGGCAGCACGGTCGAGAGCCAGCACACCTTCGAGAGCGACATCGAGTCGCTCATCAGCCACCCTTTCTTGAAGACGCGGGTTTTGGGCGTGGTGTCGATGCCCAGCCGGGCGACTTCGAAACGGGCCAGCGCCAGCGAGTCGAGATAGCGGCGGTCGTCGGTCCGCAGGGCCGAGACGGCCGCGGAGTCGGCGAGGTAGCTGGCCGTGGCGACCGAATCGTAGTGGAGGATGATCCTCGCCAGCTCCGCCGAGTCGCGTTTGGGACGGAGCGAATCCGGTTTTTCGAGCAGGCCGCCCCGTACGATGGTGCGCGCGCCGCGGTGGAGCTGGGCGCCGGCAGGCAGCCACAGCACGAGAGTTGCGGCGAGCAGCAGCAGTCTGGCCCGGATTCGTGTCATGCGGTGTGTCAGGAGCGTTTGGCGAACCGTTCGATGAAGCGTTCGATGTCCTTGTCGTCGTCGAAGCCGATGACGATCTTGCCGCCGCCGTTCTTGGCGCGTTTGATCGAGATCTCCTGCGAGAAGAATTTCTCCAGCTGCTCGACCAGCCGCAGGTAGCTGTCGGGATACTCCTCGTCCTCGGCCGGCTGTGCCGCGGCGGCCGGAGCCTCCGCGAGCGAACGGGACAGCTCTTCGGCCTGACGCACCGAAAGCCCCTTCTTGATGCACTTCTTCAACGCGCGCAGCTGCTGGTCGGCGGGCGCTCCGGCGATGGCCTTGGCGTGACCCATCGAGATCAGTCCCTCTTTGAGGGCGAGCTGCACCTCGTCGGGGAGTTTCAGCAGACGCAGGTAGTTCGACACCGACGAACGCTTCTTGCCCACCTTCTCCGAAAGGGCGTCCTGCGTGAGGTGGCACTCGTCGATCAGGCGCTGCATGCCCAGCGCGATTTCGATGGCGTTGAGGTCCTGGCGCTGGATGTTCTCCACGAGGGCCATGGCGTGCAGGTTTTCGTCGTCCACCTCGCGGATGTAGGCCGGGAGGGTCGTCAGATCGGCGCGCTGCGCGGCCCGCCAGCGGCGTTCGCCGCTGATGATGATATATTTGCCGTTGTCGGCCTTCTTCACCGTCACGGGCTGGATGACGCCCAGCTGGCGGATCGAGTCGGCCAACTCGTCGAGGGCCTCCTCGTCGAACTGCGTGCGCGGCTGCGTGGGGTTGGGGATGATGTCGGCGATTTCGATCTCGGCCATCCGGCTCATCGGTTTGAGCTTGGCATCGACCGGATCGCTGCCGAAAATGGCGTCGAGGCCGCGTCCTAATCCTTTTTGTTTCATGTCGGTATCGCTATTTGCTGCGTTTGCGGTTGCGTTTCAGGAACTCCCGGGCCAGGGTCAGGTAGTTTTCCGAACCCACGGCCCCGGCGTCGTAAAGCATGACGGGTTTTCCATGCGAGGGCGCTTCTCCCAAACGGATGTTGCGCTGGATTATTGTGTCGTAGGCCAATTCGCCGAAGTGCTCGCGCACCTCGGTCACCACCTGGTTGTTCAGGCGGTTTCGCATGTACATCGTCAGCAGGAAGCCTTCGATGTCGAGATCGGGGTTCAGCCCCGACTTGACCTTGCGGATGGTGTTCAGCAGTTTCGAGAGTCCCTCCAGCGCGAGGTATTCGCACTGCACGGGGATCAGCACCGTGTCAGCCGCCGTGAGGATGTTGACCGTGGTGTAGCCCAGCGAGGGCGAGCAGTCGATGAACACGTAGTCGAACTTCTCGCGCACCGAATCGACGATGCGCTTCATCACGTGGTGGGCGTTCTCCATCTTGGGCAGTTCGGTGTCGGCGGCCACCAGGTCGATCGACGAGGGCAGCACCCAGAGGTTCTTCACTTCGGGACTTTGCAGGATCACCTCTTCGGCCTGCTTCTGCCCGGCGATACATTCGTAGATACCTTCGAGATTGATGTCGAAACCCAGCCCCGAGGTGGCGTTCGCCTGCGGATCGGCGTCGAGCAGCAGCACTTTTTTGCCCAGCAGGGCCAATGAAGCCGCCAGGTTGATGGCCGTCGTGGTCTTTCCCACGCCGCCTTTCTGATTGGCCAATGCGATTACCTTTGCCATAGATGAATTCGGTTTATAAGCAGGCAAATTTAATGAAATTAAATGGAAATCCATAACCGTACCGGAAAAATGCTTACCTTTGGAGTCGGAACGAACTGACAGTTACACGATATTATGGAAGAAAAAAAGACGGCGTTTCCGGCGGCCGGGCGCGAAGCGGCCGCGGAAGGAGGTACGGAATCCGGGGGCGGCGGGGAGTTGCACGGGCGCCGCAGATTCCCGACCGTGGGCGACATGCTCGCCCTGCTGGGCATCGCCCTCGGGGCGCAGATCGTCGTGGGCACCGCGGCGATGCTCTTCATGCTTTTCGCCGGACACGGATTCGATTATAAGTCGATGGAGCCCGCCGCCCTGGGCAAACTGATGGCGGCGCTCTATTTCTGTTCGATGTCGATCACCCTCGCCGGCATCCTCTATTATCGTCGCGCGCGCGGCGGCAGTGGCCCGTGGGCGCGTTTCTCGGCCCGGGGGCTCAATCCGGCGCTGCTGTTGTGGGCCTTCGTGCTGATCTTCGCCGTCGGCGTGGTGCTCGAACCCCTGCTGCGCCTGCTGCCCGAACTCTCGCTCGACGTGGGGCGCGGTTTCTGGACCATCCTTTCGCTGGTCCTCTTCGCCCCGGTGTTCGAGGAGCTGATCTGCCGCGGCGTGGTGCTCGGTTCGCTGCGCGCCCGTTACGGCGTGGTCACGGCGTGGCTCGTGTCGTCGCTCTTCTTCGGGGTGCTCCACGGCCAGCCGGCGCAGGTCATCGGCGCTTCGGTCATCGGACTGATCCTCGGCTTCGTCTATCTGGCGACCGATTCGATGTGGTCGGTGATGATCCTCCACGCCCTGAACAACGCCGTGGCCTACCTGGCGATGGCCACCGGGCACGGAAACGCCCTGCTGATCGAAATGGTGGAGAGCCGCACGCTCTACGTCCTGATCTATATCGCGGCGCTGGCGCTCACGGCCGTCTCGGGTTACATGATGCTGCGCACGCTGCGGAGGATGAAAAATCCGTCCGCGGCGTAATAATCCGGCGCTTCACTGCGTTACTTACAAGTAAAAAACGTATCTTTGCCTTTCGGAATATGAATGTGCGAGCGAAAATAGCGGTCGCGGCGGGTGCGCTGCTGCTGGCGGGTTGCCGGGAGCTGCCCCGTTATTTCACGAGCGATACGACCATCGCGCGGGCCGGCGGCAAGGAGCTGAAGATACGCGACGTGCGTTCGGTGGTTCCGCAGGGACTCACGGGCGACGACAGCGCGGCTTTCATGCGGGTCTTCGTCGATCGCTGGGTCGTCAAGCAGCTCAAGTTGCAAGAGGCGGAGACGCTTTTCTCCTCCTCGGCGGCCGACATCGACAAGATGGTCGAGGAGTACCGGCAGGCGCTGCTGATCCGCAAGCTGGACCAGCACTACGTCGATCGTTCGATCGACACGGTGTTCACCGACGACGAGATCGCGGCTTACTACAACGCCCACAAGGCCGATTTCAAACTCGACCGCCCGATCGTCAAGGGCCGCATCGTCCGCTTCACCGAGGGGTACCGCCAGGCCGCTAAGCTCAAAACGCTGATGGCCTCCAAGACGGAGGCACAGCAGCAGGATTTCCGCGACATCTGCGAGAAGAACGACTTTACGATCAGCGACTTCCGCGATCAGTGGGTGGACTTCTCGGATTTCCTGAGCTACCTGCCGACGCCGCGGTCGCAGTCCTACGATCCGCTGCTGGCCTCGACGGCCGTGCAGGAGATGCGCGACAGCCATTCGCACTACTATTTCCAGATCGAGGCCGTGCGGCGCGAGGGCGAGCCGATTCCGCCGGAACGGCTGCGGGGAATCATTCGCCGCATCCTGTTCAACCAGCGGCAGGGCGAGATCATCCGCCGGCACGAGGAGGAGCTCAGCGCCCGGGCCGCGGAGAACGGCGAGGTGAAGATCTTCGACGATGAAAGGGCGAAAGATAATTGAATAAAAAACGATAAACGAAACCGAGATGTTGAAAAAAGGTATGTTGGCCGCGGCGCTCGTCCTGTTGTTCGCAGGGGCCCTTGCGCAGAAACGACAGGTGATGCTCGACAAGGTGGTGGCCGTGGTGGGCGGTTCGTCGATCCTCTACTCCGAGGTGGACGAATATGCGCGCCAGCTCACCGAGCAGCGCCGGCAGGAGGGCTATACGTCCGACCGCGACCCGATGAACGAGGCGCTCGAAGCGCTGATGACCCAGAAACTGCTCTACAACCAGGCGCAGATCGACTCTGTGAAGATCAACGACGGCGACATCATGTCCCGCGTCGAGGAGCAGGTGCAGCAGATGATCGACATGGAGGGTTCGATCCCTGCGCTGGAGGCCAAGCACCACATGCCGATCTTCAACATCCGCGAGATCATGCGCCAGCGTTACGAGGAGCAGTCCTACGCCAACTCGATGCAGAGCGAGGTGGTGGGCAAGGTCTCGGTGATCCCGGGCGAGGTCGAGCGGTTCTACAAGTCGATTTCGAAAGACAGCCTGCCGACCATCGCCGACCAGTACGTCTACGCGCAGATCACCAAGTTCCCCAAGTCGATGACCGCCGCCAAGCAGCGCACCCGCGAACGGCTGCTGGACATGCGCGAGCGCGTCATCACCGGCTCGGCGAAGTTCGAGAACCTGGCCCGCATGTACTCGCAGGACCCCGGAACGATGATGCGCGGCGGTGAGATGGACCCCTCGCCGCTGGCCAGCCTCGACCCGTCGTTCGCCGCGGCGCTCGAAAACATGAAGCCCGGACAGATCTCCGAGGTCGTCGAATCGCAGTTCGGATTCCACATCATCCAGCTGCTGGACAAGCGCGGCCAGCTGTACCATTTCCGCCACATCCTGCTGCGCCCGGTCTACACGACCGAGGAGCTGGGCGAGTCGCTCAACCTGCTGGACAGCATCGCCAACCTGATCCACAAGGATTCGCTCACCTTCGAGAAAGCGGCCCTGCAATACTCCGACGACGCGCAGTCGAAGATGAACGGCGGCATTGTCTCGAACCACGACATTCTGGAGCGATTCAACGCTTTCGACGCCAAACTGACCGTCACGAAGTTCCTCAAGGAGGATTTCGGACGTTTCAAGAGTCTCGACGACTACAACGCCCTCAACCGGCTGAAACCCGGAGAGGTGTCGGACGCCTACCTCACGGAGGACATGCTCGGCAACCAGATGGCCAAGATCGTCAAGCTCGTGGAGATCATCCCCACGCATACGGCTTCGCTCAACGAGGACTACCTGAGGCTGGAGGAGATGGCCTTGCAGGACAAGCAGGACCGGGTCTTCAAGGAGTGGCTCTCGAAGAAGATTGACGGCATGTACGTCTACATCGATCCCGAGTTCCGCGACGGGGAGTTCGAGAACAAACACTGGGTGAAGTAGGCCGTGCGCAGGCTCGTGTCCATAGCCGCTGTGGCGCTGGCTGCTGCCGGCGTGCTTTCGGCGCGCAGTGTCATGCAGGCTCCTGCGCCCGGGGAGGGCGAGAAGAAGCTCATCGACCTCAAATCGGACCTGATGGGCCCCGTGGCTCCGGGCGACTCGGTGGTCTTTCTGGTGGGCAACTTCGCCGCACAGCACAACGGCGCCGTCATCACCTGCGACTCGGCCGTCCGCTATTCGGACATGCGCATCGAGTTCTTCGGCAACGTGCTCATCAACAAGAATACGACCTACATTTACGGCGACCGGGCCGAGTATGACGGCGATGTGAACGAGGCGCGGGTCTATTCGGACATCATCAAGGTGGTGGACGGCGATGCCACGCTCTACACCTATAAATTCCTCTTCAACACCAAGAGCAACGTCGGCGAGTTCGACGACGGCGGCGTGATGCTGAACCGCGAGAACCTGCTCGAATCGGTCCGGGGCTACTACTATGCCGATACGAAGGAGCTGATCGCCGTCGATCGTGTGGAGATGCGCAACGACGAGTACGAACTCAAAGGCGATTCGGTGGTCTACGACATGACCACGGACAACGCTTTCTTCTTCGAACACACCAACATCTGGAACAAGGACGGCGACTACCTCTACGCCGATCGGGGGGCTTACGACAAGCTCGACACGCTCTATATCGTCACGCGCAACGGTTACATCCTGACCGAAAAGCAGGAGATATGGAGCGACAGCCTCGATTTTTACCGCGCCAAGGACCACGTGATTCTGCGGCACGACCTCCAGCTGGACGACACCGAACACAAGGTGCTGGCTTTCGGCGATTACGGCGAGTATTGGAAGGAGCCGGGCGATGCGATCCTCACGCGGCGTCCTGCCGTGGTGAGCTACGACCTTTCGCAGGGCGATTCGCTCTTTATGCGCGCCGATTCGATGTTCCTCTTCACGATCAACGAAAACGCCCTGCGCCGGGCCGCCGAGGCGGCGAAAGCCGACTCGCTGGCGCGCCTGACGCCGGATTCCACGGGCGGGCATCCCGTTCACAGGGCCGATTCCCTGCCGATCAACCAGCCCGTGACGGATTCGCCCGGACACACGGAGCCCCTCTCCGGGGCCGATTCCGTGGAGCGGTCCCGAATGCTCGACTCGCTGAACCGTCCGGAACTTCCCGATTCGCTTCGGGGAACCGATTCGCTGGCCGTTCCGGCGGTCGATCCCCTCGACACGCTGGTCGGCGACGCCCGGAAAGCCTACCTGAAAGAGCAGGAGATCAAGGCCAAAGCCGCCCTGAAAGCCGCCGCGGCCAAAGCCAAGAAAGAGAAACTCGAACAGATAGCCGCCAAGCGGCAGGAGAAGGCCACGGCCAAGCTGCTGGCCCAAAAGGAGCGCGAGGAGAAGCGTCTGGCGGCCCGCAGGCTCAAGGCCGAATCGAAACTGCGCGTCCGGCAGGCCCGTGCGGCCCGCAAGGGCAAGGTGATACCGATCGACTCCACGGCGCTGCGCGAAATCGACTCGCTGATCGACCGCAATGCCTCGGAGATGGATTCGCTGCTGATGCTGACGGCCGATTCGCTGGCCGCCGATTCGCTGGCGATGATGATTCCCGCCGATTCGGCCGATTCGCTGGCCGTGCCCGCCGATTCGGTCTACCGCCTGCTGAAAGGTTTCCGCGACGTGCGCATCTACCGTTCTGATTTCCAGGCTGTCTGCGACTCGATCACGGCCATCAGCACCGATTCGACGATCCACATGTACATCGACCCTGTGCTGTGGAACCAGTCCAATCAGATCACCTCCGACGTGATGGATGTTTTCACCGAGAATCAGCAGATCACGCGCGCCGAGTTCGTCGGCACGCCCATGATGGTCGCCGAGCTGGACACGCTCCATTACAACCAGGTGGCGGGCAAGCAGATGACGGCTTATTTCCGCGACAATGCCATCTACCGCAACGATGTCAACGGCAATGCCCGGACGATCTACTATATGCAGGACGGCGAACCGCCCCAGATCACGGGCGTCGGCGTCATCGAGAGCGGCGACTGCTCGTTCTACATCGAGGACAAGCAGGTCGTGACGATCGTCTACCGCAAGGACCCCGACTGGAACATCTATCCGATGGACAAGATCCCGCCCGATCAGGAGCTTTTCCTCAAGGGCTTCAAGTGGGAGGGGGCGCGGCGTCCGACGCAGGCCGACGTTTTCGACCGCACGATCCGCCCCTCGCAGCGCGAGGCCCGGTCGCAGCTGCCCCATCCGGATTTCCCGCTGCTGAAGAACCTCGAAGAGCGCAAGAAGCGGCTGATCGAGGAGCGCCGCTGGACCGACCGCAACGATCAGGTCGATGCCGCCACGGTGGAGTGGATGCGGGCTTTGGGCTTCGAAGTCGGCCAGCCGCGGGAGTCGGGGCCCCGGCTCTGAAAAATCGGAAAAGGTGAAAAGAGGCAGAAACTTTTCACCTTTTTTGTGCTATTTTTGCGGCCGGTTAGTTGTTAAAGGTTATTTTCCGATGAAGAAAAGTCTGATCGCTTTGGCTTTCGGGACATTGGCGCTCGGCATGGCGGAGTTCGTGATGATGGGCATCCTGCCCGACATCGCCCGCAGCCTCGGCGTCTCGATTCCCGAAGCGGGGCACCTGATCTCCGCCTATGCGCTGGGCGTCTGCTTCGGGGCGCCCCTCACGGTGCTGGTGGCCCGCACGCGGCCGCTGAAACACATTCTGCTGGCCCTCACGGGCCTGATCATTCTCGGCAACGCCTGCGCGGCGCTTTCGCCGAACTACTGGACTCTGCTGGCCATGCGTTTCATCTCGGGGCTTCCCCACGGGGCCTTCTTCGGCGTGGGGTCGATCGTCGCCGAGCGTGTCGCCGACAAGGGCAGACGCGCCGAGGCCGTGTCGATCATGGTCGTGGGCATGACCGTCGCCAATCTCTTCGGCGTGCCGCTGGGAACCTACATCAGCGGTGCCGTGACGTGGCGCGCCACGTTCGGGATCGTCGCCGTGTGGGGCGCCGTGGCCATGCTGCTCGTGAAATTGTGGGTCCCGGCCCTGCCCGCGCTGCCCGATACGGGGATGAAGGGGCAGTTCCGGTTCCTGAAAAGCGCCGCTCCGTGGCTGGTGCTGGCGTCGGTGATGCTCGGCAACGGCGGCATTTTCTGCTGGTACAGCTATGTCAGCCCGCTGATGCTCCATACCTCCGGATTCCGGCCCGACGACCTGACGCTTATCATCATGCTCGCCGGCTTCGGCATGTTCGCCGGCAATATCGTCGGCGGCCACTATGCCGACCGCTTCTCGCCCGAGAAGGTCGTGCGCTTCACGCTCGGCACGGCCTGTCTGGCACTCGTCGGCATCTTCTTCGGGGCGCATGTCCCCTATCTCTCGCTGGCGCTGATGTGTCTGACGACGGCCTGCCTCTTCTGCGTCTCGTCGCCCCAGCAGCTGCTGATCCTCGAAAACTCGCGCGGCGGCGAGATGCTCGGCGCGGCCCTCGTGCAGGTGGCTTTCAACCTGGGCAACGCCCTGGGAGCCTACGTCGGCGGCCTGCCGATCGGCCGCGGACTCGGCTATGAATATACGGCGCTGCCCGGCGCGGCTTTCGTGTTGCTGGGCATGGCGGCCGTCATGGTTTACATCCGTAAATATCCCCGCCATGAACTGCGATAACAGCGAAGAGGTCTTTCCCGTGGTCGATTCCGCCGGAAAGGTCGTCGGCCGGGCCACGCGCGGCGAGTGCCACGGCGGTTCGATGCTGCTGCACCCGGTGGTGCACCTCCACGTCTTCAATTCGCGCGGGGAGCTCTACTTGCAGAAGCGTCCCCTTTGGAAAGACATCCAGCCCGGGCGGTGGGATACGGCCGTGGGCGGGCATGTGGACTACGGCGAGACGATCGCCGAAGCCCTGCGGCGCGAGGTCCGCGAGGAGCTGGGCATCACGGAGTTCACGCCCGAGGCGGTCGCCGTCTACGAGTTCCGTTCGGAGCGCGAGCGCGAGTTGGTCCATGTCTTCCGGGCGCTCTGCGACGGTCCGGTCCGTCCGAGCGGCGAACTCGACGGCGGACGCTTCTGGTCTCCGCAGGAGATTCGTGAGAATCTGGGCGAAGGGATCTTCACGCCCAATTTCGAAGGCGAAGTGAAGCTGGTGCTCGGATAGAAGGGCCTCTTGCGCCTGCGCCCGTGGCGCGGAAATTGCGTCGTGGCGGGAGTATGCAAACTCATCTGAAACGCTGGACCGATTCTCTTTTGGAGTGGCTGGGCGCGACCTCGGCCGCCGATGACGGCTGGGACCGCTGGGTGGCTTTCGCGCTGGTCGTGCTGGCCGCCGTGCTCTTCGATCTGCTGCTGCGGCTGGGGATCGTGCGCGGAGTGCGCAAACTCGTCACGCGCACCCGGGCCAAGTGGGACGACACGCTTTTCAGCGTTCCGGTTCTCAACCGCATGTGCCACATTCTGAGCGCTATCCTGCTGGCGGTGGTGCTGCCGGTCGTCTTCGAGGAGAAATCCTCCGGCCGCGTCATCGTAATGCGGCTCATGCAGGTCTATATCGTCGTCACGGTCTTCCGCTTCGTCAGCGCCCTGCTTTACGCCGCTTTCCATATCGCCGCGTCGCGCCCGGCGTGGCAGAACAAACCCATCAAGGGTCTGCGGCAGACGGCGCAGGGCATTGCGGCACTGATCTGCGCCATCCTGATCGTTTCGATCCTGCTCGACAAATCGCCGACCATCCTGCTCACGGGGCTGGGAGCCTCGGCGGCCGTGCTGATGCTGATCTTCCGCGACAGTATCCTCGGATTCGTGTCGGGCATCCAGCTCTCGGCCAACGACATGCTCAAAGTCGGGGACTGGATCTCGGTCCCGAAGTACGGCGCCGACGGAAACGTCGAGGAGGTGTCGTTGACGACGGTCAAAATCCGCAACTGGGACAACACGCTCGTCATGCTGCCGCCTTATCTGCTGACGACCGATTCCTTTACGAACTGGCACGCCATGCAGCTCTCGGGCGGGCGGCGCGTGATGCGCTCGGTGTCGATCGACATGACCAGCGTGCGTTTCTGCACCCCCGAGATGCTGGACCATTACCGCACCATCGACCTCATCAAGGACTATGTCGAGGAGACCGAGCGGCGGATCGAAGCCTACAACGCCGCGCACGGCATCGGGGCCGCCGAACGGCGGGTCAACGGCCTGCATCAGACCAACCTCGGGGTTTTCCGGGCCTATCTGGTGCGCTACCTGCAAAACGAGGTGCCGGTGAACAAGTCGATGACGCTGATGGTGCGCCAGCTGCAACCGACGGAAACGGGGCTTCCGATGCAGCTCTATTTCTTTACCGATACGGTCGTCTGGGTGGATTACGAGAGAATACAGTCGGATGTTTTCGACCATGTGCTGGCCGTGATTCCTGAATTCGGGCTGCGGGTCTTTCAGAACCCCTCGGGTGCGGATGTCGTTTCGCTGCGCGCTCCGGCACCGCAGACCGATGTGCCGCCTGCATCGCAAAACACGCCGCTCGCGCCGCAGGGCACTTCGCCGGAGGCTAAAGCACCAGCATCAGCATCACCTGAATGATGATTACGCGCAGGAACATGCAGACGGGGTAGACCGTGGCGTAGGAGACCGAGGGGTTGTCGCCCTCGATGGTGTCGTTGGCATAGTTCAGGGCCATTGGGTTGGCCATGCTGCCGCACAGCAGCCCCGACACTGAGCCGAAATCGACCTTCAGCGCCCGGAGGGCGAACAGCCCGACCAGCACCACCGGGACGAAGGTCAGCACGAATCCGACAGCGATCCACAGCGCCCCTTCGGGTCGCATGACGGTTTCGAAGAAGTGCGTTCCGGCGTCGAGCCCGAGGCAGGCGAGGTACATCGAGAGCCCCAGGGCGCGGAGCATCAGGTTGGCGCTCTGCGTGGTGTAGGTGATCATGTGGAGCCGGGGTCCGAATGTGCCGATGAGAATGCCGACGATGATCGGGCCGCCGGCGAGACCCAGTTTCACGGGGATCGAGATGCCGGGGATGGCTATGGGGATGCTTCCGAGCGTCAGACCGAGGATCAGACCGATGAAGACCGCCACGAGATTGGGTTCGTTGAGGCTCTTCACGGCGTTGCCGAGGATCTTCTCGACATTGCGGATCGCCTGCGCTTCGCCCACCACCGTCAGGCGGTCACCCATCTGGAGCCGCAGGTCGGGGGTCGCCAGCAGCTGCACGCCCGAACGGTAGACGCGGCTGATGTTGATGCCGTAGTTGTTCCGCAGGCGCAGCTGCGAGAGCTTCTTGCCGTTGATCTCGGGGCGTGTCACCAGGATGCGCTGCGAGATCAGCTGGCGATCCACGGCGTTCCAGTCGATGTTCTCCTTGTTCCAGTCCTTCTGTTCCTGCTCGCCGAAGATTAGCCGCAGGGCGTCGGCGTCGCCGGGGGTGGTGATCACGAGGATCACGTCGCCCGCGTCGAGCGTCATGTCCGACGTGGGGATCGACACCCGCCCGTCGCGCCACAGGCGCGAGATGACGAAGTGGTGGTGGCTGTGGACCGCGATTTCGTGCACGCTTTTGCCGAAGACGGCGGGATTGGTCAGGCGGTAGCTGGCGATGAAGACGTTCTTGTGGTGTTCGGCGTCGGGGCCCGGCATGTCTGCGGGGCGCACGAAGAGTTTGCGCAGGAAAATCATGGCCAGAATGACGCCCACGACCCCCAGCGGGTAGGCCACGGCGCAGCTCAGCGCGGCGCCGTTGGTGTCCATCCCCATTTGTTGCAGGGCCTGCTGTGCGGCACCCAGCGCCGGGGTGTTGGTCGTCGCGCCGCAGAGGATGCCCGACATGTCGGACATCGGGATCTTGAAGGCGTAGCTCAGCCCCACGGCCAGCGCCGTGCCGAGCAGTACGACGGCGATGGCCGGCGACATCAGCCGCAGCCCATCGACGCGCATCGAGCTGAAAAAGCCCGGTCCCACTTGCAGACCGAGGGCGTAGACGAAGATCACCAGTCCGAAACTTTCGGCGTAGGTCAGCATCGCCGGGTCGAGCGACAGCCCGAAGTGTCCGGCCATGATCCCCACGAAGAAGATGAAAGCCGTGCCGAGCGAGATTCCGAAGAAGCGGATCTTGCCCAGTCCGATGCCGATCGTCGAGATGAGCGAGATCACCACGACGGCTTGCAGTGCCGAGTGCTCGACGAGCAATTCTTTAAGCCATTCCATCCTGTTGTCGTTGAAAACGCTGCAAAAGTAGGGCAAATTTTCGGGATTGCCGCCTTTTTGCCGGACGAAAAGCAGTCCGAATACGGCCGGAGGCATCGTTTCGTGTGTTATATTGCAACAATTCGGCCGGGCGTGAATACAGAAACGCCCAGTCGCTTGTGGGGGCGAATAATTTGTTCTACCTTTGTATCGCTGGGATAAACACAGATTTCAGTGACGCACGAAGGACTTTCCTGCCGGAGGAAGTCCGGGACTCACTACCGGAAGCCGTCCGGGATTTTGTTGGGACTGATGTTTCGGATGGCAATAGGGCGACCTTTTCGGGTCGCTCTATTTGTTTCGAATTGTTTATTGCGGGCGGGCTTTTTCAGAGCGTCAGCGGTTTCCCGCGGTAGAAATCGAGTATTTTCGAACGGAATACGAATTCGTATTTGGCCTGCACGGCCTCGGCTTCGGCCTTCTCCATACGCGTTTTGGCGTCGTTGAAGTCGAACACGGTCGAGCGGCCCGCTTCGGCTTTCCGCTCCTCGTAGGCGAAGGCGACCCGGGCCGATGCCGCGGCGGCTTCGGCCGAGCGGTATTTGGCGTAGGAGGCGTCGGCGTTGTACCACGCCTGTTCGATCAGTTTGCGCAGCTCGCGTTCGGCCTCGGTGACGGCCAGCCGCTGGCTGCGCACGGCGATCTGTGCCGTGCGGATGTCGTTGCGCGCGGCCCGGCGGTTGAAGATCGGAACGTTGAGCGAGAGCCCCACGTATTCGCGGCTGTTGTGGCGCACCTGGGCCCAGAACTTGTCCTTGTCGGCGCTGTAAACCCCCGTGCCGTATCCGCCCGAGAGCGACAGCGAAGGGTAGAGCGCCGAGCGGGCGACCGCCACCGCGTGCTCCGAACTTTCGAGCCGCAGCCGTTCGGCCCGGATGTGCGGACGGTTTTCGGCGGCATAGGCGTAGACCTCGTCGGCCGAACCGAGGCGGTGGAGTGCGGCGAGGTCCATGCTGTCGAGCGCCGGGGCGACGATGTCGAAGCCGGCGGCGCTCTCGCGGTTGAGGGCCTGGCTCAGGTTGAGCAGCGCCAGTTGCAGGTCGTTGCGGGCCTGCGTGAGGGTCATGCGGCTGCCGGCCGCGAGGGCGTCGCTCTCGTAGACGGCCGATTCGGGCTGTTTGCCTGCGGCGGCCAGCGTCCGGCTCCGTTCGGCCTGCTGCTCGCTCAGCGTCAGCTGGCGTTCGGCCACGCCGACCATCTCCTTGTTGTAGAGCACCTCCAGATAGAGCGTCATGACGTTGATCGCCACATCCTCGCGGGCGCGTTCCATATCCTGCACGGCGGCCGCGAGGTCCAGTTTCCCGGCTTTGATCCGGTGGTTGATGCGCATGCCCTGAAACAGGGGCATGGAGGCTGAGACGTTGAGCGACCCCGAGGTCTGGTTCTTCGTCTGATAGGTGTTGTCGCTCGACAGCACGCGGCCGAACGAGGCGTCGGCGCCGACCGAAGCGTTCAGGTCGGGCAGGCGGCTGTATTTCGCCGTCGAGAGATCCACGTCGCTCTTCTCGACCTGCAACGTGCGCCGCTGCACGTCGATGTTGTTGCGCTGGGCGAAGCCGATGCAGTCGTCGAGCGTCCAGGGGGCGTTTGCCGCGGGCGACTGCCCTGAGCCCTCCGGAGCCGCACCCTGCGCACAGGCCGCCACGGCGGCGAACAGGGCCGCGAATAAGATGCCGGTTTTCATCATGCGGTGTTTTTGCGGTTACTTTTTCTTTTTGTCCTCCTTGGCGCCGCGGATCTTCTCCCCGGCGGTCACGCCCTCCTTGATCTCGATGTTTATGCCGTCCGAAAGGCCCAGCTGCACCTCGCGTTTGTCGAAAGTCTGTTCCTCGGCCCCCTCGGCGCTGGTCAGCACGTAGACGTAGCTCTTGCCCTCCTCGAACTCCACGGTGCTCTCCGGGAGGGTCAGCACCCCTTCGCGGCTCTCGATCATCACGCTGGCGTTGGCGCTGTAACCCGCCCGCACGAAAACCTCGTCCGGAACCGTCACGGCCGCCTTGACCTCGAAGAGCACCACTCCGTTGTCCTCGGTGGCCTTCGGCGAGACGTATTCCAGCAGGGCGTCCAGCTCGACGTTCTGCAATGCACCGATGGTGAGTTTCACGGGCATGCCCTCCCGGAGCTTGCCCACGTCCGTCTCATCGACGTTGCCCCGGAAGAGCATGTTCGACATGTCGGCCACCGTGGCGATCGTCGTGCCGTCGTTGAACGTGTTGGCCTGAATCACCGAGTTGCCGACCTTGATCGGCACGTCGAGGATCATGCCGTCGATCGTCGAACGTATCTGCGTGTTGCTCAGTTCCTTGAAACGGCTCGATATGCCGTTCTTCACGATTTCGAGGTTCTCCCTGGCGTTTTGCAGCTCCTCTTCGGCCTTGGCGAGGGCGGTGCGGCTCTGCTCGGCCTCCTCGTCCGAGACGACGCCTTTCGCGTGCAAAGCCGTCGTGCGGTCGTGTTCGCGGCGGGTCTGCGCCAGCGAGATTTCGGCCACCGAGACGCGCGATTCGGCGCTCGACAGCTGGCCCATTTCGGGTACGACCTTCACCGTGGCGATCACCTCGCCCTTGCTCACCGACTGTCCGGCCTCCTTGCGGACGTTGGAGATGATGCCCGAGATCTGGGGCTTGATCAGCACCTCGTCGCGCGGTTCGACCTTGCCCGTGGCCACCACGAACTGTTTGAGCGTGTCCGGCACGGGCTCCACGATCGTGTAGACGACCTTCGCCGGACGGGTTTTCTGCCACAGGAACCAGAAGGTTCCCAGTAAAAGCGCTGCGAAAACGACGGCCGCAAAAATTTTGAGGAACTTTTTCATAATCGCTGAATTATAATTTTTAATTCTTAATTTTCAATCGGAGGAGTTACTCCTCCCTGATGGCGTCCACGGCCTTGATCTTCAGGGCGCGGGTCGCGGGGATGACGCCCGCCAGCAGGCTCCCCGCCACGAGGATCGTCAGGGCGAGGATGCCCGTGCCGAACGAGATCATCCACGAGATTTCGAATCCGTCCTGCGCCACGGTGACGACCTGGTAATAGATCGAGTCTGCCGCCGAGAGCACCCCCACGGCCGCCGTGAGCCCCAGCACTCCCGCGATGAAGGTGAGCACGAAACTCTCCGAGAGTATCTGCCCGATGATGGCCCGGGGCGGGGCGCCCAGCGCGCGGCGGATGCCGATCTCCTGCGTGCGCTCCTTGACGAGCACCAGCATGATGTTGCTCACGCCGACGATGCCCGCCAGCAGCGTCCCGAGGCCCACGATCCACGTCAGCAGCGCGATGCCGCGGAAGAGCCCCATCACCTTCTCGAAGATCTCGGCCGTGGCCATCGACCAGACGGCCTTTTCGTCCTCGGGCGAGATGATGTGGCGGGCGAAGACCGCTTCGCGGCACGCCTTGTCAACCTCATGGCTCGGCGTCTCCTCGTGTCCCGCCACGGCGAGCATGTCGATGCCGTTGCCGCGCCCGAACATCTGCTGGGCGAGCGATACGGGCACGACGATCGTGCGCTCGACATCGCTGAACGACATGGCGGTGCTCTGCTTGCGCAGTACGCCGACCACCCGGAAGTGGGTGTCGCTCAGCTTGATGATCTTGCCCGTGGGGTCCTGCCCGCCGGGGAACAGGTCCTTCCTGACCTGGGTGCCGATGACGCACGATTTGCGCTTCTGCACCATGTCCACCTCGTTGATGAAGCGTCCGTAGAGGATTTTCTGCGGGTTGATCTTCTGATAGTCGGGCGTGTAGCCCATCAGCGTGTAGTCGCCCTTGTGCTCCCGGTGGCTGGCGTGGACCTCGCGGCCCCAGAGCACCGCCGAGGCGTACTGCACCTCGGGAAGCCGCTTCACCGTCTCCACGTCTTCGTTGTTCATCCACCACCAGCGGTTCTTGGGCATGCCCTTGTAGGGGATGCCGGTCTGCTGGGGCTGCATGAGCAGCGTGTTGGTTGACATGTCGCCCAGCTGCGCCCGGAACAGACGCCCCAACCCCATGCCCGCACCCAGCATCACCGTCAGCATGAAGATGCCCCAGAAGACCCCCAGCGCAGTCATGATACTGCGCTTGCGGTTCCGGGCGATGGTCTGCCAGATTTCGTTCCAGCGGTCTGTGTCGAAAAAGGACATGGTTCGGGCGATTTGTTATGCGGTTATATTTTATGCACCCTTGCACCGACCGTCGGGAGCGTACGCCGTCTCCCTCCCTGAGGGAGGGTCGGGGTGGGGTCAGATTTGTAAATGACGCCGCAGGCGGCAAGGACAGCGGTCGTAAGCGAGTGGTACATCGAAGTGTGTTTTTGCTTTATTTGTTATATCTCAATGCGTCGATCGTTTTCAGCTGCGCCGCGCGGTAGGCGGGGATGTATCCGGCGACGAGTCCCGCGGCGACCAGCACCACCGTGGCGCTCACGGCCACGCCCAAATCGAGCGTCGGGGCGAGGAACACCGAGTTCATGCCGCCCCCGGCCTGCTGCTGCGGCATCCGGTCGAGCAGATAACCGACCGTCTCCATCACGGCCACGCCCAGCACCATCCCCAGGTAGCCGAACGCCGCGGTGATCAGGACCGATTCGGTGAGGATCAGGCGGATGATCGACGACGGCCGCGCCCCGAGGGCCTTGCGGATGCCGAATTCGGCGGTGCGTTCGGTGACGGTGACGAGCATGATGTTGCTCACGCCGACGATCCCCGCCAGCAGCGTCCCCAGACCGATGATCCAGACGAAGAGGTGGATGCCCCCGAAGACGACCATCATGTTCTTGTACATTTCCATCGTGTTGTTGATCCAGATGGCGCTGCGGTCGTCCGGGGCGAAGTGGTGTTCGACGGAGAGGCGGCGGATGAGGCGCTTCTCGAAATCCTCCATCTGTTCGTCGGTGTCGATGCCCCGCAGCGTGAGGATGACGTTGTTGACCTCGGGGTCGTTGGCCGAGTAGATCAGCTGCCCGGTCGTGAGGGGGATCGTGCACGAGGAGCTGTTGCGCTGGGCGTCGCCCTGCATGACGCCGACGACCGTGAAGACGAGGCCCCCGACCTTGATCTGCCGGCCCAACGGGTCGGCGCCCTTGAAGAGGATGCGGCGCATCGGTTCGTCGATGACGATGACTTTGCGGTAGTTCTTCACGTCGGCGTCGTTGATGTAGCGTCCGGCCGAGAGCTTGATGCCCTCCATCTGCTGCACCTTCGGGAGCGATCCCCGCAGCCAGACCTGGGTGAACTCGTGTCCGTAGGTGGCTTTCTTGCCGTCGAGCCATTTGTTGGCCGAGACCTCCTCGACCTCGGGGAACTCCCGTTCGAGAATCTCCAGGTCGCTGTTCCGCATCCGGATGCGGCGTCCCTTCTCGTAGCCCATCCACGGCACGGAGGTCCGGCCGCCGTAGAGGTCGATGGAGTTGGTGGCGTAGTCGTTGAAGTTGGCCAGCACGCCGTTTTGCAGCCCGTTGCCTGAGCCCAGCAGAATGACGAGCATGAAGATGCCCCACGCGACCGAGAAGCCCGTGAGGAACGTGCGCAGCTTGTTGCGCCGCACCGAGGTCCATATCTCCAGCAGCAGTTCCCTCATCGTTTTCCGAGGCCCGTTTGGTCGATGCAGCTGATGACGCCGTCCCTGAGACGGATGATCTTGTCGGTCTGGTCGGCGATCGACTGTTCGTGAGTGACGCAGATGATGGTCATGCCCAGGTCGGTGTTGACCCGGCGCAGGATGTCCATCACCTCCTGCGAAGTGGCGCTGTCCAGCGCGCCGGTGGGCTCGTCGGCGAGGATGATTTCGGGCCGGTTGATCAGCGCCCGGGCGATCGCCACGCGCTGCTTCTGGCCGCCCGACATCTCGTTGGGCATGTGCGAGGCCCAGTCCCGCAGCCCCAGCATGTCGAGGTATTCCAGCGCCAGGGCGTTGCGTCTGCGGCGCGCGACGCCCTGATAGTAGAGCGGCAGGGCGACGTTTTCGACGGCGTTCTTGTAGTTGATGAGGTTGAACGACTGGAAGATATAGCCGATCATCCGGTTGCGCGCGGCGGCGGCCTGCGTCTCGTTGAGGCCTTTGATCAGGCGTCCCGCGAGATAGTAGTTGCCGCTGTCGTAGTCGTCGAGGATGCCGAGGATGTTCAGCAGGGTCGATTTGCCCGAACCCGAAGCTCCCATGATCGACACCAGTTCGCCTTTGCCGACCTCGAGGTCGATGCCCTTCAGCACATGAAGCGGCGAGCCGTTGTTATAGGTTTTGTTGATATTTTCCAGCTTGATCATAATCTGTCCGCAGTCGGGTGAGGGTTATCGGGTAACGGTTTGTTACGCACTTGACGGCAAAGGTAATAAAGAAATCGTGAAAAACAATTTATTTTTATCGAAAATCAATAAAATGTTGCCCCCCCCCGATAAGAGGGGGCTTACAGATCGTAAATGGCCCCGACGGACTATCCGAGCAGCAGCCGGCGGAGTGTTTCGACATCGGGGGCGAAGCGGTCGGGACGGGCGGTTTCCAGTTCGCCCGGCGAGGCGTATCCCCAGCCGACGGCGATCGAGGCGAGGCCCGTTTCGGCGGCTCCCTCGACGTCGTAGCGGCGGTCGCCGATCATCACGGCCTCCTGCGGGGCGACCCCCAGCGTGCCGAGGGCGTGGCGGATCACGTCGGACTTGGTCGTGCGCGTGCCGTCGAACGTGCTGCCGCTGATGAGGCGGAAATACCGCGCGAAACCGAAATGCTCGGCGATCTGTTCGGCGAACGGCGTGGGTTTCGAGGTAGCCATTACGTTTACGCACCCCGCGGCGGCCGTTGCGGCCAGCAGGCAGGGGATTCCCGGGTAGATGTCGTTTTCGAAGATGCCCTTCGGAGCGTAATATTCGCGGTATTTGGCGACGGCGGTCTCTGCGTCGGCGGGGCTCATGTCGTAACGTTCCCGGAACGAATCGGCGAGCGGCGGCCCGATGAAGGGGCAGAGTTTCCGCAGGTCGGGTTCGTCGATGCCGAAATGGCGCAGGGCGTACTGCACCGAGCGGGTGATTCCCTGCATGGGGTTGGTCAGCGTGCCGTCGAGGTCGAAAAAGAGGTATTTCCTGTACATATTCTTTATAAAAAGCCCGGCCTCGTGGGGCCGGGCCGGGATTACGGTTTCATCCGCAGGAACGAGTAGCCGAAGCGTTCCGCGGCGGCGCGTTCCAGCTCCTCGCGGACCGCGGGATGCGCCACGGCGATCAGCGCCCAGGCCCGTTCGGCGAGGTTGCGGCCCTGGAGGTGTGCCACGCCGTATTCGGTGACGACGTGCTGGACCATGTGGCGCGTCGTGACGACACCCGCTCCGGGCGTCAGCAGCGCCTTGATCTTCGATTCGCCTCTGGGCGTGGTCGAGGGGATGGCGATGAAGGTCTTGCCCCCTTCGGACAACGCCCCGCCGTACATGAAGTCGTGCTGGCCGCCCACGCCCGAGATGATGCGTTCGCCGACCGAATCGGCGCACACCTGCCCCGTGAGGTCCACCTCCACGGCCGAGTTGATGGCCATGACCCGGGGGTTCTGCCGGATGCGGAACGGATCGTTGGTCCACGCCACGTCCTTCATCACCAGGTCTTTGCGGTAGTCCATATAGTCGTACAGCCGGCGCGAGCCCAGGGCCAGCGACGCCACCGTCACGCCGGGCATCACCGCCTTCTGCGAGTTGTCGATCACGCCGCTTTCCAGCAGCGGCAGCACGCCGTCGGTCATCGCCTCGGTGTGGAGCCCCAGGTGCTTGTGGTCGCGGAGGGCCCCCAGCACGGCATTGGGGATGCCTCCGACGCCGATTTGGAGCGTGGCTCCGTCGGGGATCAGTTCGGCGATGTAACGGCCGATTTTGAGTTCGGTTTCGGTGGGCACGGCCGTCGGGACCTCCACCAGCGGGGAATCGACCTCCACGGCCGCGGCGAAGCGCGAGGAGTGGATCACGGCGTCGCCGTAGGAGTAGGGCATCGCCTTGTTGACCTGTGCGATGACGGTCTTGGCGCACTCCACGGCCGAGACCGCCAGATCGGCCGAGACGCCGAACGAGCAGTAGCCCTCGGCGTCGGGCGGCGAGACGTTGATGAGCGCGAAGTCGAGGGGCAGCGTGCCGTCGCGGAACAGCCCCGGAATCTCGCCCAGAAAAGCCGGGATCGACTGTCCGTAGCCGTCGGCCAGCCAACGGCGGATATTGTTGGCCACGAAAAGGCTGTTCACGAGGAACGAATCGCGGTATTCGGGACGGCAGTAGGGTGCCTCGAAGGCTCCCACGGCGAAGGCCGAGTAGACCTTCACGCCCCGGAGTTCCGGGCCCCGGTCGGCCATCGCGGCCACGAGCGCCTCGGGAATCGAGGTGCTGCCCTGAATGTAGACGCTGTCGTTGGACCGGATGAGTTTTACCGCCTCCGCGGCAGTCGT
>ERZ1673753.1432-NODE-1432-length-21582-cov-6.580527_pt1 | contig 21582 bp, 22 predicted proteins | sample MGYA00580201_ERZ1673753 | MGnify/ENA primary metagenome ERZ1673753 (study PRJEB41218, sample SAMN15661747) | gut metagenome | host: Homo sapiens | place: Canada: London | collected 2015-08-20/2019-03-30 | study: EMG produced TPA metagenomics assembly of... | reverse complement strand
TCACATTGATTCTGGGTGCGGAGATGAACGGTGTTCTCATCAGTATGCGGAAGGACCGTCTGGAGCAGGACGTCAACATACCCAAGACATAAATCGTCTGTCAAATCTCAGCCGCGGCCTCGCTGCGGGAAAGGAAGCTGTTTTATGGATACAAAATTGCAGGAATATGCAAAATTACTGATCGAAGTAGGCCTGAATGTTCAAAAGGGCCAGACTCTCATCATTTCATCGCCGGTGGAGTGCGCCTCCTTCGCCCGGCTGTGTGCTGACGCGGCCTATGACGCAGGCTGCCGGGAGGTCATCATGAACTGGAGTGACGACTATCTTAGTCGGCAGAAGTTCCTCCGGGCGGACGCCTCCGTTTTCGATGACACGCCGGAGTGGCGCGAAAAGTTTTTCACCAGCTATGCGGAAATGGGAGCCGCCTATCTGGCCATTGCCGCCAGCGATCCGGAAACGCTGAAGGGCGTGGACCCCGACCGGCTGGTCCGGTCTCAGAAGTCCGGTTCCGTGCTCCGCAAGACCTTTGACCGGCTCCAGATGAGCAACGGCTTCCCTTGGTGCATCGCCTCGGTGCCCATCCCCTCCTGGGCCGCCACCGTGTTCCCGGAGCTGCCGGAGGATCGGGCCATGGAAAAGCTGTGGGATGCCATTCTCCGCTCCGTCCGCATTCAGGGAGACGGCACCGCCGTTTCCGCCTGGCGTCAGCATCTGGATACCCTGGGCCGCCGGAAGGACCTGCTGAACAAGTATCACTTCAAGTATCTCCACTACACCAATTCTCTGGGCACTGACCTCACCATCCAACTGCCGGAGGACCATCTCTGGGCCGCCGGCAACTCCGTGATGAAAAACGGCGTGGAGTTCGTGGCCAATATGCCTACGGAGGAGATTTTCACCGCCCCTCTGAAAACCGGCATCAACGGCGTGGTCTATTCCGCCATGCCTCTGGTGGACAGCGGCAACATCATCGACAAGTTCTACTTCATCATCCGGGACGGCAAGATCGTGGAAGCCCACGCCGAAAAGGGTGAGGAATTCCTGAAAGCCGCCATCAGTGTAGACGAGGGCGCCAGCTACTTCGGAGAAGTGGCTCTGGTCCCCTATGACAGCCCCATCTCCAACCAGAAGATCCTGTTCTACAACACCCTGTTTGACGAAAACGCCTCCTGCCATCTGGCCTTCGGCGAGGCATATCCCGAGTGCATTGAAGGCGGCGAGTCAATGACCCGGGAGGAGGTGCAGGCCCACGGCCTGAACTATTCGCTGACCCATGTGGACTTCATGGTTGGCACCGCCGACCTCTCCATCGTGGGTACCACCCATGACGGCCGGGAGATCCCCGTCTTTATCAACGGAAACTTTGCCATCTGATGCGGCAGACCTAACAAGAAAGAGAGAATTATATGATCGCAAAACCGAAATTTGACGAATCCGTTTTTGTCTGTCCCGGTGCCGCCATCGTGGGAGACGTGACCCTGGGAAAGAATGTCAACGTGTGGTACAATGCCGTCCTCCGCGGAGATGACGGTGCCATCAAAGTGGGCGACAACACCAACGTTCAGGACTGCGCAGTGCTGCACGAGGAGACCACGGTCGGTTCCGGCTGCACCATCGGCCACGGGGCCATTGTCCACGGCTGCACCGTGGGCGACAACGTGCTCATCGGCATGGGCGCCACCGTTCTCAACGGCGCAAAGATCGGCGATAACTGCATCGTAGGCGCCGGGGCACTGGTCACCGGCAAAATGGACGCTCCCGCCGGCTCCATGATCCTGGGCAGCCCCGCCAAGGTGGTCCGTCCCCTGACGGAGGCCGAGATCGAGAGCAACCGGGAATCCGCCCGGGAATACTGTCATCAGGCAGACCGGTACCGCGAGGACTGATTTGCGTCAAAAATAGGGAAAACGCTGAAAGAAGCCCGGAATTTCACACTTCTTTCGGCGCTTTGCCGCTTGCAACCAAACCGTTGTACGCATATACTTGCTCCGATATTAAACGATTACTTCTCAAGCAAGGAGCTATTTATATGACATTGCAGTTTTCACCTCAAACCCGACGGGTCTTTCACCTCTCGCTGCCCATCTTCGCAGAGCTTCTCTTGCAGCTTCTGGTGGGCAATATGGACCAATTCATGATCTCCCACTTCGGCCCCGCCGCCGTGGCCGCCATCGGCAACGGCAATCAGGTGATGAACGTGGTCATCATCGTGCTCACCACCATGAGCACCGCCGCCACCATTCTCCTGACCCAGCACATCGGCGCAGGCCGGGTCGGTGAGGAATGCAGCGAGATCGTCACCGTGGCCGTTACGGTCAGCGCCGTATTCAGCTTTCTGGTGGGCCTGTTTTTGCTTTTAGAGCCGGAATTGGTCTTTCAGCTCCTGCGGACGCCGGAGGACGCCTTTGACGGTGCCTGCCTTTACACCCGCATCGTAGGCGGTACGGTACTGCTTCAGGGGCTGTATATCCAGCTCTGCGCCGTTCTGCGGAGCTACACCCTGCTGAAAGAGGTGGTGGTGCTCTCCGTTTCCATGAACCTTCTGAATGTGGCAGGCAACGCCATTCTGATCAACGGCTTCTTCGGCTTCCCGCAAATGGGCGTGGCTGGCGCCGCCGTATCCACCGTGATCTCCAAGGCTGTGGGCCTGACGCTGGCCTGCATCACTCTGAAACGCAAATGCACCGTCCGTTTTTCCCTGCAATATCTGCGCCCCTTCCCCGCAAAGACCTTCCGCGCCCTGCTGGGCATCGCCCTGCCCTCCGGTACGGAGGCCCTGTCCTACAACGTGTCCCAAACCTTCATCCTCCGCTTCATCAATCTGATGGGTGCGGCGGTGGTCAGCGCCAAGGTCTATGGCAGTATGCTGGCCAACGTGGCCTATGTGTACTCCATCGCCGTGGGGCAGGCCACCCAGATCATTCTGGGCTACATGATCGGCGGCCGGAAGCTGGACGAGGTCAGCGGCCGTGTCTGGTCCACCATCCGCATCGCGCTGGCTGCCTCCGAGCTGCTGACACTGCTGATTCTCATTTTCTGCGATCCCATTTACAACATCTTCACCGATGATCCTGTGATCCACGCGCTGGGCCGGCAGATCCTTTATGTAGAGTTCGGTCTGGAGATCGGACGGTCCATCAATATCGTCATGACCCGCTGCCTCACCACCGCCGGAGATGTCTGGTACCCTGTGGGCGTGGGCATTTTCAGCATGTGGATTGTGGCCGTAGGCGGAAGCTGGCTGCTGGGACACGCGCTGAACTGGGGTCTTGTGGGCATCTGGATCGCCATGGCCTGCGACGAATGTCTCCGGGGCGCGCTGTTTACGATCCGTTTCCGGAGCGGCAAGTGGAAGGAAACCCGGCTGGTGTCTGATTCAACGAAAGGAACCTGACATATGGAATTCAACAAGCAGACCGTGAAAGCCCTGTTGGGCGTTGTCTGCGGCGGCATTGCCTTCGCCGCGGCGCTGCTGCATCTGGATGTGGTGGCAGGCGCCGCCGGGTGGCTGCTGGGCATTTTGTCCCCGCTGCTGCTGGGCTGTGCCATCGCCTTTATTCTCAATGTCCCCATGCGGGCGCTGGAGCGCTGCCTGTTTCCCCATGCAAAAAAGGCCAATAAGCTCCGCCGCCCGCTGGCGCTGCTGCTCACCGTTGCGGCAGTATCCGCAGTGCTGGCGCTGGCGGGAATGGTGATCGTCCCCGGCGTGAGGGACGCTGTCACCTCCATCGCGGCGCAGGTACCGGAAGCCTTTGAGCGCTTGCAGGAAAGCGCCGCCCGCTTTCAGGAATACCTGCCCCTTCTGGCAAACCAGATCGAAGGGCTGTCTATCGACTGGGCCGGTCTTTCTCAGAAAGCCGTGGGGCTGGTCCAGAACTGGGGCAAGGGCCTTCTGATCTCCGGCGGTGGACTGGTCAGCGGCATCGTCAGCGGCGTCACTACCTTTTTCATCGGCCTGATCTTTTCTCTATACATCCTGCTGCAAAAGGAAAAGCTGGCCCGGCAGGGCCGTCAGCTTTGCTATGCCTTTCTGCCGGAAGCCGCCGCGGATCAGCTTCTGAATATTCTGCGGCTCAGTGAGCGAACCTTTTCCAGCTTTCTCTCCGGTCAATGTCTGGAGGCCGTGATCCTTGGCACCATGTTTTTTGTATCCATGACCCTGCTCCATTTCCCCTACGCGCTGCTGGTGGGCGTTCTGATCGCACTGACCGCCTTGATCCCCATTGTAGGGGCGTTCATCGGCTGCGCCGTGGGTGCGCTGCTGATGCTGGTGAACGATCCCTGGCAGGCGCTGTGGTTCATCGTCCTGTTTCTGGTGCTCCAGCAGATTGAGGGCAACCTCATCTATCCCCATGTGGTGGGCTCCTCCGTGGGACTGCCCTCCATCTGGGTGCTGGCGGCCGTGACGGTGGGCGGCAGTCTCATGGGCATTCTGGGAATGCTGGTGTTTATTCCCCTGTGCAGTGTACTGTACGCCCTGCTGCGGCAGCTTACGATCCATCGGCTGAAGCAGCGGCGTGTCCCCGCCGAAAAGTGGCGGGAACCGCCCAAAAAATAGGGAAACAGTTTCATATAACCGAAGAAAGCCAAGCCGCGAATGCGGCTTGGCTTTCTTCGGTTTTGCGGAACATAGCCGGATACCGTACACGAGGGGGACACCATCGATTCGTCTGACGATTCAGATTCATCAATTTCCCTCATCTATGATCGCTTTCCACTGGCGATACTCCGGGGTTTCATCCCACTCCAGCGCCCTGTCTATATAGAACTCCGCAAGCTCAAAAGACGCAGGCGGTGTCAATGCGATAAAAAGATAATACGCCATCAAAAACGCACAGTAGGCAGCGGTTTTCATGCGTTCTTTCCCTTGAAGCCTATGCAGTGACGCCTCCAAAACAAAGAACAGATTGAGCCGGTCTACTTCACTTGCGTCCGCATAAAAGCAATTCAGGTCATCCTGCGTGAGTCCCAATAGGACTTCCTCTTCAAAATACGGATGCCCGAAATCGATCGTTATCTTCATAGAATTCGCCTCCACGGGGCCGCTCCGCCAGCTTTCCCGCTATTTCAACTGGTCCAGCGTGAGGGAAAAGCTGGGCATGAAGGTCTCCAGAAAATACGTCACCTCCGGCAGCTCGTATTCCTCCAGCGCCGCGCGGGTCTGGGCGGCGGCGTCCCGGAACTCACTGTTCCCGGCCTTCAATTCCTCTACGCATTTGATGTAGGCGGACAGCTTGTCCGCCGCCTTCACCAGCCGCTCCGTCTCCGGGTCCGTCACCGTGAGGATGGGGGCGTACACCGGCTGAAATTCCTCCGGCAGCATATGCAGCAGCTTTTCCTCCGCCACCGCTTCCACCTCCTTGTAGGCTTTGCGGATGGCGGGGTTGTCGTACTTGATGGGCGTAGGCATATCGCCGGTCAGGATCTCGCTGGCGTCATGATACAGCGCCGCCACCGCCACTGCTCCGGCGTCCGCATGGCCGCCGAACTTCTCATTGCGGATCACCGCCAGAGCGTGGGCCAGCACCGCGACTTGGTGGCTGTGCTCCTGCACGTTTTCCGGGGCCGTGTTCCGCATCAGCGCCCAGCGTTGGATGAAGCGCATCCGGGAAAGATAAGCGAAGAAGTGACTGCCGATCCTCATGCTTCTGCCTCCTGTTCCACGATTTCTCCCAACAGGGCCTCGCCGTCCACATCGACGATCCGCACATTTTTCAGCGCATTATGCAATTCCGCACCGTCCACCAAAACTTCCATATAGTTCGGGGCGTGGCCGAAGAATTTCCCGTTTTTCGGCTGCTCAAACAGCACCGGATACGTCCGGCCCACGCAGCCCTCCAAATAGCTCCTGTGCATTTCCTCCGCCACCGCCGCCGCCCGGCGGGCCCGCTCCTCCTTGACAGCCTTGGGTACCTGTTCCATCTTGGCCGCCGGGGTGCCGGGACGGATGGAGTAGGGAAAAATGTGCATCTGGGCAAAGCGGCACTTCCGGATGAAGTCTAAGGTCTGAGCGAACTCCTCCTCTGTTTCCTCCGGGAAGCCGGTGATGAGATCTGTGGTAACGGCGGGGCGGTCAAACCAGCGGTTCAGCAACTCCACGGATTCCAGATACCGGGCGGTATCGTACTTCCGGTTCATCCGCTTCAAGGTGGCATCGCACCCGCTCTGCATAGACAAGTGGAACTGGGGGCACAAGTTCGGCAGCGCCGCCGCCCGGCGGCAGAAGTCCTCCGTCACAGTGCGGGGCTCCAGACTGCCCAGCCGCAGGCGCACCTCCGGTGCCGCGGCGGACAGGGCCTCCAGCAGGTCGATAAGGCTTTGGCCGTTTTTGAAGTCATGGCCCCAGGAGGAGATCTCGATGCCTGTCAGCACGATCTCCCGGTAGCCCTCTGCTGCCAGCTGCCGCGTCTGCTCCACCGCCTGTTCCAGCGAAAGGGAGCGCACCGGTCCCCGGGCGTAGGGGATGATACAGTAGGTGCAGAAGTTCACGCAGCCGTCCTCGATTTTCAGCATGGCGCGGGTGCGGCCCTCCATGCCGCCGGCAGGCAGCACCTCAAACACCCGCCGCTCAAAGGACTTGTCAATGGCCTCCAGATTTTTCTTTCCGGCGGCAGCCTCCTCAAGCAGGGAAACGAACCCCTCCCGGTCGCCGGTACCGGCGATGAGATCCGCCCCCAGCTTCCGCACATCCTCCGGATGGGTCTGGGGATAACAGCCGCACACCGCCACCACCGCCGCCGGGTACTGCTTCTGTACCCGGTGGATCACCTGCCGGGACTTCTGGTCGCTGACGGCGGTAACGGAGCAGGTATTCACCACATAGGCGTCGGCCTCGTCGGAAAATTCCACCACCTGATGTCCTTTTGCCCGGAGGGTCTGCTCCATAGCCTGCGTCTCATATTGATTTACCTTGCAGCCAAGGGTGTAAATGGCAACTTTCATAGGTTCTCCTTGCGTTTTCAGAATCGTTCTTATATAATGAATAATTACGCTATTGAAAGAGATTTCCGGGGGGATTCCCGTGATTTCCCTCCCATTATACGTTTATTTTCGGAATAGGGCAAGAGGAGGATTTTTTATGATCTATCTGGACCACGCCGCCACCACGCCGGTCCCCAAGGCTGTGGCGGACGCCATGTACACCGTGCTGACAGAACAGTACGCCAACCCCAACGCACAATATCCCTTCGGACAGGAAATGCGCCGCAGCGTGGAGGATTGGCGGGCTGTGATCGCCAAAGCCGTAGGCTGCGAAGCAAACCAGCTTTTCTTTACCTCCTGCGGCACCGAGGGTGACAACTGGGCCATCCGGGCCGCCTGCTGGCAGAACCGCCATGTGGGCCGCCACATCGTCACCACCGCCGTGGAGCACCACGCCGTCCTCAACTGCTGCCAGCAGCTGGAGCAGGAGGGCTGGGAGGTCACGACCATCCTGCCGGATCAAAACGGCGACATTTCCGCCGAATCCGTTCTGGCGGCGGTGCGGCCGGACACGGCGCTGGTGTCCGTGATGATGGTGAACAACGAGCTGGGCAGCATCTATCCCATTGCAGACATCGCCAAGGGTTTGAAGGCCGTCAATGAAAAAACCCTGCTCCACACCGACGCGGTCCAAGGCTTTTTGAAAGTCCCCTTCTCCGCCAAAACTTTGGGGGCAGACTTCATCACCCTCTCCGGCCATAAGATCGGCGCCCCCAAGGGCATCGGCGCCCTGTACATCGGCCCCCGGGTCCGGAATCCCCGGCCCCTGCTGCCCGGCGGCGGCCAGGAAATGGGCCTCCGCTCCGGCACGGAGGCCACTGCCCAGATCGCGGGTTTCGCCAAAGCGGTGGAGCTGCGTTGGGACCATTTGGAGGACAAACTGCATCACATGGCGGAGGTGAAGGCCTACGCCGTGGAAAAGCTTTCCGCCATTCCGGACCTCCAGATTATCGGGGACGGCAAAGCCCCCCATGTCCTGTCTGTTTCCATGGCGGGCTGGCCCAGCCAGAATGTGGTAAACGATCTTGGCAGTCAGGGGATCTGCGTCTCCGCAGGCTCCGCCTGTCACCAGGGCAAGTCCAGCCAAGTGGTGGCGGCGCTGCATCTGCCCAAGCGGGTGGCTGCCGGTGTCATCCGGCTGAGCTTCGGCCCCGAGACCACCTTCGCCGAGATCGACGCCTGTGCGGAGGCCCTCCGGAATCATCACGATCACCGGATGCCCATGCTATAAAGCTATAAAATATCAAGGGGAGCAGACTCCCCCTTGAGAATTCCCCACACGGTTCACTGCTATGCAGAAGGTGAATTGCCGCAAAGCTGCAAGAGACGCCCCTCTGGAGAGTTCGCTACGCTCGCACACTTGTGAACCGCAAAGTATGTTTTGTCAGGTACACGCCCTGACAAAACATGGATTCCATTTATTATTCTGAATAAGGAATTTCATTTTATGAATTTCAGCTATCTTCGCCGGGAGCCCGGCTTCTACCGCCGGGTCTTTACACTGGCTCTGCCAGTGGTCCTTCAGAACCTCATCACCACCTCTCTTGGCTTCATGGACACCTTCATGGTGGGTCTGGTCGGTCAGGAGCAGATGTCCGCCGTCACCGTGGCCAATGTACCCATCTATATCATCCAGCTCATCGTTTTCGGTCTGCAAAGCGGCTCCCGCGTGCTCATCAGCCAGTTCTGGGGTCGGGGAGATCGGGAATCCATCAACCGGGTCATGGGCATCGGCTTCTTTGTGGCAGGAGGCATTTCCACCCTCTGCGCTCTGACCATGGGTCTGTTCCCCCGACAGGTGCTGATGCTCATTACCGACAATGCCCGTCTGGTGGAGTTGGGCACCTCCTACATCCGCATCGTGGGCTTCTCCTATATTCTCAACTCCCTCTCCTCCATCTACATCGGTATGCAGCAGAGCATTGAGAATCCCCGCTTCGGCATGACGGTATTCGCCATTTCCACCGTCTGCAACACCGTAGGCAACTACATTCTGATCTTCGGCAAGCTGGGTCTGCCCGCACTGGGGATCACCGGCGCCGCCATCGCCACCTTCTCCTCCCGTGTGGTGGAATTTGTCATTTCCCTTGTCTACGCCCTGCGCTGCAAGCAGATGCCCCTGATGCCCGCCTGTATTCTCCGGCCCGGCAAGGCCACCTTCCGCAGCTTTGTGAAATTCTCCACGCCGGTGCTGCTGAACGAGACTCTCTGGGGTACCGGCACCTCACTCTACACCGTCATCATGGGCCACATGGCGGGCAACACAGACCTGATCTCCGCCTATCCCGTGGCAGGCAACATCGACAAGATGGTGACGGTAGCCATCTTCGGCGTGGCAGCGGCGGCCGCCGTGATCGTCGGCAAGGAGGTTGGCATGGGCGGCAAAAACGCCTATCCCATTGGTCAGGCCCTGACCTTTGTGGCCTTTTGCACCGGCTTTGGTGTCGCAATAGCGGAGCAGCTGCTGTTCTGGCTCGTGCTGAAGCCCCACGTGCTGCCTCTGTTCTCCATGACCGCCGCCTCAGCGTCTCTCTGCGTGACCATGATGATCTGCTACTCCATCTCTGCCCCGCTCCACGCCTTTGCCACCACCGGCATCGTGGGCGTTCTCCGGGGAGGCGGCGATGTGCGGATCGCCATGCTGATCGACGTTCTCCCCCTGTGGTGCTTCACCCTGCCGCTGCTGGTGCTGCTGGGGCTGGTACTCCACGCTCCCATCGCCATCTTCTGCTTCATCATGGCCACGGAATCCGCTTTGAAGGTTCCCTTCGGCCTGCACCGGATCCGCGGCGGCAAGTGGATCCATGACGTGACCCAAGATCTGAACGCATAGGAGGGATCGTATGAAATCTCTGTTCCGCTGTCCTGTCTGCGGCGGTCCGCTGGACCGGGAGGAACGGGTCTACCGCTGCGCTGACCGACACAGCTATGACATCGCCAAGGAGGGCTACACCTATCTGCTGCCCCCCAATCAGAAGCACTCCGCCGATCCCGGCGATGACAAGGCTATGTCGGCAGCCCGCCGGGATTTCCTATCCAAAGAGTATTATATGCCGCTCTTAAATACGCTTTGTAGCCGGATTTTGCCGCTTGTGGGCGAGCATCCGGTGATTTTGGATGCCGGCTGCGGAGAGGGGTACTACACTGCCGGCATCCGGGCAGCCCTGACTGCCGCCGGGAAAACGCCCGCTATAGCCGGTATCGACATCTCCAAATCTATCCTCCGGCTGGCCGCCAAACGGGAAAAGCAGGTGGAGTTCGCGGTGGCCTCCTGCTATCATCTTCCCTTTGCGGATGAAACAGCAGACCTGCTGCTGGACTGCTTCTCCCCCTTGGCCATTGACGAATTCCGCCGGGTCCTGAAGCCCGGAGGCCATTTTCTCTATGTGGTACCCGGCGCCGACCATCTGTGGGAGCTGAAGCGGGTCCTCTACGATGCGCCCTACCCCAACGAGGAAAAAGAGACTCCCTACGAAGGCTTCACCTATGAGGCCATCGTTCCGGTGGATTTCACCCTCCATCTGGCAAATCAGGCGGATATCCAATCCCTCTTTCGGATGACGCCTTACTGCTGGAAAACCCCCAAGGCGGGCGTAGAGCGGATGGAAGCGTTGGAAAATCTGGACTGTCAGGCGTCCTTCCGCATCCACATCTTCAAAAAGCTGTAAAAAATACGGGTCGGTTTTCAAAACCGACCCGTATTTTTGTCCTTCTGTCAGACGGTCTGACCGGCCAGCCGCAGCCCCCGGCCAAAATCCTGAAACGCCTTTGTGATCAAGCCCTGACCAACGGTGTTGGGGTGGGTACCATCGGCGCAGAGAGTCTGCTCCAGATGGCCGTAGTCCAAAAAGGCTCCACGGACATCCACCAGCGGCACATTTTCCTCCCGGGCCAAACGCTCCACCGCACGGGAATACCGCTCCTGCCAGACGTAGATGTTGCCCACGTCTCCCAGCCAGCGCATCACAGCCTCTTTGTCCAGATCTCCGCACCACCAGTTGAAAAAGCGCTCGCTGTCCAGCGGCGGCAGGTTGGTAAGGATGGGCCGGATACCGTGGCTCCGTACCCGCCGGATCATCTCCCGGTACAGCTCCACAAACTCCGGCAGCGGCACGTTGGGCTGATGGTCCCCCGTGGGGTCCTCCGCGATCTCCTTCCAGCGGAAATCGCAGTCATTGCCGCCGAAGTCCATCACCATCATGTCGCAGGGCAGCTTCCGGGCCAGCATCCGGTCCAGCAAGCGGCTGCCCTTGCGGACCGTGGCTCCAAAGTGCGCGTCATTATGAATGGAAAGCTGAAATTCCGATTCCAAAGCCTCCATATTGATCTCATTATGAGTACGATAGCGCCGGTCACCCAGATCTACCTGAATTCCCTTTAAGATGGAATCCCCTAACAGGGTCACCTGTCTGTTCTGTACCATACGATCACCTCATTGCCGTGTAATATAGTTTTCAAAACTATATTACATAGTATTCATGGTTTTGTCAAGAGCTATTCTTCAAAACGAAGGAACCATGACCCCGGCAGTCTGCTCGGTCAGCTCAAACGCCGCCCCTTGCAGATGGTGGACCTCCTCCGCGGGCCACAGCTCCAGAAACGGCTCCACGCTGTCCACCTCCGTCAGGCCGTAGGGCGCGTGGTGGTAGTGCATGGGCACCACGCAGCGAGGATGCAGCGCATCGCACACCGCCTTTGCTCCGGCGGCATCCACTGTGTAAACACCCCCGACCGGCACCAGCACGGCGTCCACCGGGCCGATGGCCGCCGCCTGCTCCGCCGTCAGCTGGTGCCCCAGATCGCCCAGATGGACCGCAGACAGGCCGCCGGCTGTAAAAATCCGGATCGTGTTGGTCCCCCGCAGCGCGCCGCCCCGGTCATCATGAAAGGTCTCTACCTCCCGGACCGTAAACGGGCTTTCCCGCTCCGGCAGCAGCTCCACACAGTCTGTGGCGTGATGATCAAAATGGCCATGGCTGCAAAAAACGGCGTGGGCCTGTATGTGCAAAGGCGGGTACCCCGCCACGCCGGTATACGGATCCAGTACAATGCGATAGCCGTCCTCCTCCAAAAGAAAACAGGCGTGTCCCAGCCAGGTCAGCTTCATAACGATCCCTCCTAAAATATCAGAAAAGGCAGCGGTCTCCCGCTGCCTTTAGTCTATCAGGTATCACCGGACTTGTCATCCGGTTTTACATCGTTTTTCTTCTTGAACAGCGGTTTTTTCATTCCGCTCCGCCGCCGGATCTTCCGCAGGATGACCACCGCCGTCACGATGATGACCACCCACAGGATCAGCCACATCCAGCTGTACGCCAGCGCCACGGCGAAGTCCTCCATGCCGTTCACAAAGGAATGCCAGCCCCGGCTCATAGCGCTGCTCAGGCGATCTCCGAAATTCTCCGGCAGTTCCTCCGTGTCGGAATACTTATAGACCTCCGACACATGGACGTTGATGGTGGCGAAGTCCACCAGCGCGTCATAGTGCCGCAGGGTGCCGGAAAGATCCTCAATATTCCACTCCGTTTCGGAAATAGCGGACTCAATGGTGATGATATCCTCCATATTTTCCGCCTGAGCCAGTAGCTTTTGCAGCCGCTCCAGCTTGATCTGCTGGGTCTTCAGGCGGCCTGCCGTGTCATAATAGGTCTCTGTGATATTTTCCAAATTGGTGTTCCGCCACGTCACATGGGCAAGCTCCCCGGCCTGATCCAGAAAGCTCTGAAACTGAGCGGAGGGCACCCGGACGGTATAATCCGCCCACCGGTAGCCCCGGCTCCCGCCGCCTACGGTGCTGCTCTCCAGATAGCCGCCCTTGGCCTCCGCCAGCGATGCCAGCGCCTTGACGGCCTCGTCAAACTCCGTGGTCTCCAGATTGATGTCCCCGGTGTAGATGATCTTCTGGTTTTCCAGAACACCTCCGCCGCTGTCCCGACCCTCGTCGTCATAACCGCCGTTGGTCTCAGCGTCGAAATATCCCTTCTCCTCTGTCGCGGAGACAGTATCCGCAGGGCGGCTGTTGGCGCTGGAAGCCGCAGTTTTGCTGGCGGCTCCGCAGGCAGTCAGGCTCAGGAGCATGGTCAGTGCAAGAAAACAGACAAATAACCTTCTTTTCATAGCGCTTCCTCCTTTTCAGCGGTCGTGCCGCTCTTCTACTTATATAGACGAAATTCCCGCCAAAAAGTTCCGCCGCTCTCAACATTTTACCGACTTGTATTTTTCTGCCGCCTGCTGTAAAATGAGGCCAATCGGGAATATGTTTGATCTTTAACGGGATTTTTACAAAGCTATACGATTCAGGAGGAAACTGCAATGACTTATCAGGAAGTTTTGGAGCAGGCCCGGACCTGCATGGGCAAATGCCACGCCTGCCCTGTGTGCAACGGCCTCGCCTGCAAAAACACGGTCCCCGGTCCCGGTGCCAAGGGTCTGGGCACCGGCGCCATCCGCAACTACCAGAAATGGCAGGAGCTGTGCGTCAATATGGACACCATCTGCGAAAACGGTGATGTGGACACCTCTTATGATTTTTTCGGCCACAAGCTGACGATCCCCGTAATGGCCGGCCCCGTTGGTGCCGTGGCTATGCATTACAGCGACAAATATGACGATCTGCGCTATAACAATGTACTGGTGGAGGGCTGTGCCAAAGCCGGTATCCTCGCCTTCACCGGTGACGGCACCAATCCCGCCGTCATGGAAGGCGCCGCGGATGCCCTGAAAGCCAACGGCGGCTGCGGTGTTCCCACTGTGAAGCCCTGGAATCTGGAGACCGTCCGTCAGAAAATGGATCTGGTAAAGGCCGCTGATCCCTGCGCCATCGCCATGGACATTGACGCCGCCGGTCTGCCTTTCCTGAAGGGGATGACTCCCCCCGCCGGCAGCAAGACCGTGGATCAGCTCAAGGACATCGCTGCCATGGCAGGCAAGCCCTTTATCCTCAAGGGCATCATGACGGTGAAGGGTGCGGAAAAGGCCCTGGAAGCCGGTGCCGCTGGTATCATCGTCTCCAACCACGGCGGCCGTGTGCTGGATCAGTGCCCCGCCACTGCTGAGGTCCTGCCTGCCATTGTGGACGCCGTGGGCGGCAAGATGAAGGTCTTTGTGGACGGCGGCATCCGCTCCGGCACGGACGTGTTCAAGGCTCTGGCCCTGGGTGCCGATGCGGTGCTCATCGCCCGCCCCTTCGTCACCGCGGTCTATGGCGGCGCTCAGGAAGGCGTGCAGGCCTATGTGGACAAGCTTCAGGCAGAGCTTGCGGACACCATGGCCATGTGCGGTGCTCACAGTCTGGCTGACATTGACCGCTCTATGCTCTTCGGCTTTTGAGTGACGTGAACGCAGATAAGATCCCTGTCCCGGCGCAGCCGGAGGTCCTGCTGCACTGTCTCATGGACATTGCGGAAGCGCTTCTGGCTGTGGGGGCAGAGGTAAACCGGGTGGAGGACACTCTGACCCGTATGGGCACGGCCTACGGGGCTGTTCGGATGAATGCCTTTGTCATCACCTCCAGCATCGTGGTAACCATGACGCTGCCCAGCGGGCGGGACATCACCCAGACCCGCCGGATCCTGACTCCCGGCGGCACGGATTTCACCGTTCTGGAAGCGCTGAACGATCTGAGCCGCCGGTGCTGCGCCGATCCTATTCCGCTGGATGAGCTGCGCCGGGAAGTTGCCCAGATCACGGCAGAAACCCCCAAGCCACTGCTGGTCTATCTGGGCAGCGCGCTGGCCGCAGGAAGCTGCGCCCTGTTTTTCGGCGGTTCCATGACGGATGGTCTGGTGGCTGCCCTGTTTGGCTTGGTGATCTGTCGCCTCCAGCGGCATTTTGGCCCTCAGTGCCCCAACCGCTTGGTATTCAATCTGCTCTCCGCTCTGGCTGTTGGCATCAGCATTACCCTGTGCGCCTTTTTCCTGCCGGAGCTCCACGCCGACAAAATCCTGATCGGTGACATCATGCTGCTGATCCCCGGTCTGGCCATGACCAACGCCGTCCGGGACACCATGGTAGGCTCCCCCATTTCCGGCGCCATGCGGCTCATCGAAACGCTGCTGTGGGCCGGGGCGCTGGCTATGGGCTTCATGAGCGCCTTTTTACTGATGGGAGGGATCGGACTGTGATCGTGCAGCTTCTCACATCTTTTACCGGGGCGCTGGGTTTTTGTCTGGTGTTCCACCTGCGTCGGCGGTATATGTTCGCCGCTTCTCTGGGGGGTCTGCTGACCTGCGGCGTCTATCTGGCGGCCGCCTCGATCTGGTCCGGTATCCTGCTCCCCACCCTGACCGCCGCCGCCTTTGCCGCGTTGTATGCGGAGTTTCTGGCTTGGTTTATGGGTGCGCCCGCCACGCTGTTTCTGATCCCCGCGCTGCTGATCCCGCTGGTGCCGGGGCGGCCCCTCTATTACGCCATGTACTATGCCGTTCAGCAGGACATGGATCTGTCGGCGGACTTTGCCCGCCAGACCGCTCTTTATGCCCTTGGGATCGCACTGGGCGCCAGTCTGGTGTGGGCCCTTGCCGATATGCGCCGCCACCTCAAGCAAAACGGTTTTGGAAATTGAATCCAGCAAAAACCCGCCGCTGACAAAAGTCAGCGGCGGGTTTCTTACTTATAGATTTACAATATTCGCCCGCAGGAGGTTCAGCTCCGTCCGGTCATGGGTCACCAAAATCACCGGCTTGGTTTCCGCCGCCGCAGCGACGCACAGCACTGCTCTCCGGCGATTTTCCTCATCCAGCCCTGTGAACGGCTCGTCCAGCGCCACGGCGTCTGATACTGCCAGCAACGCCCGGGCCAAAGCCAAGCGGCGCTTCATGCCTCCGGACCACGCCCCCACCGGCTTGCCCGTCTCCCAGGTCAGGCCCAGCGCCGTGAGCATGGCCGCCGCTTTCGCTTCCTCGTAGTCCGTCCCCAGCGCAAACCGGAGATTTCCCAAGGCGTCCAGTCCCTCTAACAGGCGGTCCTCCTGAAAAACGGCGCTCCAACGGACGGCCATTCCCATCAGTTCGCCGCTGTCTGGCTTTTCCAGACCCAACAGGATCCGCAGCAGGGTGGTCTTTCCCACGCCTGACGGACCCCACAGGGCCGTGACTCCCACACCGGCGGTAAAAGACACGTTTTCCAGCACCGGAAGGTCTCCGTAGGCTTTGCATAGGTTTTTGACTTCCATCACAGCCCCGCCTTTCCCATCAATCGGTCCACCAGCGCCAAAAACAGTCTCTCAAACGCCACTGACACCGCCACGATAGTGACGGTCCACGCGAACAGATCCGCCGTCTGGAAGTAGACCTTGGCGGTGTACAGCCGCTCTCCCATGGACCCGGCGGGCAAACCGATGATCTCCGCCGCTGCCCCGGCTTTCCAGCAAAGGCCCAGGCCCAAAGATACCGCCGTGCGGAAATAGGGCATCACCTGCGGCAGATAGATGCCCCGGAGCCGCCGCCCAAGGGGAACTCGGAACACCCGAGCCATCTCCAAAAGCCGACGGTCCGTGCGGCAGATGCCCTCCAGCACATTCAGGTACACCGGCGGGAACACCATCAGCGCCGAGATGAACAGGGACAGGCTCCGGCTGTTGAGCCACACCAGCGCCAGAATGATGAAGGACGCCACCGGCACCGTCTTGACCGCCGCCACCAGCGGGGCCATCAGCCCCCGGAGCCACTGTTTCCACGCCGCCAGTGCCGCCAGCACCACCGCCAACACCGTGGCGAGCAGAAATCCGCCGAAGATGCGGATGGCGGACCAGGCCACCGTCCGCCAGAAGGCGGCGGTAACGGCCAGCTGCCCCAGCCGCAGCAGCACATCAGCAGGAGAGGCCAGCAGCAGCTCACCGTGGGGATAGACCGCCGCCAGCGCCATGGCCGCGATCTGCCAGACCGCCAGCCAGAAAAGCACCGCCCACAGGCGGAGGTCTGTTTTCCTGTCCATAGGCGGCGCTCCTTTCTATCATAGATTCAGATACAGGCCGAGTGTCGCTCTGCCTGCGCGGATTTTCCGTTTTTATCCGCCGTAGTAAAAATCATCCCCAGGCAGAGTGCCGCCCACGGAGGAAGGCTCCGCGTCGGCCAGGACCTGCAAATAACCGGAGAGTTTGTCCTTCATCTCGCTGCCGGTGATGCAGACGATGTTGCAGTAGGGCAGGGCCATTTCCGCCACAGGGGCGGCCTCGATGATGCCGTACTCCGCGATCAGCTGGGCGGCGTCCGCGTTGTTGGCGTTGACCCACTCCACGCTGGCGGCGTAATTCTGGAGGAAGCTGTCCACCGCGCCGGGATTGGCCTCCACCACGTCCCGCCGGGCCACGATGACACCGGTGATGAGGCCGGAGCCGTTATCCAGCTTGTCCCACTCCGCCGTCAGGTCCAAGGCCATCCGCAGGCCCTCGATCTTGTTTTGCGCCACGGTGACAAAGGGCTGCGGCAGCAGGGCGATGGCCGCCTGGCCGGAGGCCAGTGCCGCCACACACTCGCTGTGCTCGCTCTTCCAGTCGATGGTCACATCCTTGTCCGGGTCAATGCCGTTTTCCGTCAGCAGATACCGCAGGGCATATTCCGGGGTGCTGCCCTTACCGGCGGCCACGATGGTCTGGCCCTTCAAGTCCGCCATAGACTGCACCGTTTCTCCGTTTTCCACGATATACAGCACCCCAAGGGTGTTCACCGCCAGCACCTCCACGGCGCCGCCGGTCTTGCCGTACAGCACGGCGGCCAGATTGGCGGGGACACAGGCCATGTCCAGGTCGCCCTTGATGAGGGCGGGGGTCACCTCGTCGGCGGAACCGGCCAGGGTGAATTCGTAGGTATTGCCGGTGGATACCACATTCTCCTTGCCCTCCATCATCTCATTGGCCGTGTCGCTCAGACTCATCAGTTCCACCAGGCCCATGGCGGTGGGGCCTTTCAGGGCAGCAATTCTGAAATGGGCAGTGTCCGTCTCTGTACCATCCGGCGCTTCGGCCGCAGGTTCTTCCGTTTGGGCAGGTTCCTCCGGCTGTTCCGGTTCGGCGGCCTTCTGGCCGCAGGCAGTCAGGGACAGGGTCAGGGCCAGAGACAGGCCCAGCGCCAACAGTTTTTTCTTCCAGTTCATGGCTTTTCTTCCTTTCATACGCTCCCTGCCGGGGCATAGACGGTCTTGGCGGTAACGCCCTCCAAGCGGCCCAGCTTTCCAGACAGGGCGGAGATGACGTCACCGGGGGCATCCATGGCCACGCTGATGATATTCACGCCCTTCTCCCGGTAGGGTACACCCATGCGCCCCACGATATACGGCCCGTACTGGTGCAGCAGGTCATTCAGCGCCGCGACCTGCGTGCCATCCCGGACGATGATGGCAATGACGGCCACCCGCGTTTCCACAGCTTCCACAGCGGTCTCTCCTTCTCATAAAGTAATACATCCCCCCTGCCGTTCAGCAGAGGGGATGACAAATGTACAGCGATCTTGTCCTTCCTCATCTTTCGGTTCGGAGCATCCTCACCGGCAGAACGGTATGCGGGCATGGTGTCGCCGGTCAGAAACACTTTCCGGAGACGTTCCAACCATAACATACCCGTATGGTCCTGTCAAGACGAAGCCCCGCCCCGGAATGATCCGGGACGGGGCATAAACATTTTTCTTATTACATGCTGCAGGGCTGATAGGTAGAAGTCAGCACCTGTTCAAAGGCAGGGGCATCCGGCGTCTCGATCCGCCGGAGGATCAGTTCGCCGGCAGTCTCGCCCAGCTTTTCCACCGGCTGGATGATGCAGTCCATCTGCTTTGAATACAGATAGTTGATATCCGAATCGTAATCCACGAAGGTGACCAGATCGATGTCCTCTCCCAGCTTGAGGCCCTTCTTGTGGAGGTAGATCACCGTCTCCGAGGCCATCAGGCCCTGGGCCACCACCAGCGCGTCACACTTCTGCTCCAGCAGTTCATCCAGACAGGACTGGGCACTGTTTTCCATAGAGTTGCCGTAGCGGATCAGCAGGTCATCCTGAGGCAGGCCGCAGTCCGCCACTGCCTCCTGATAGGCAGCGATCCGCTCCTTGGTCGAGGACAGCCGGGGCAGGCCGCCGATCATGCCGATCCGCTTGTCGCCCTTGCCCGCCAGACGGCAGACGCTGCGGTAGATCGGTTGGAAATTGGACACGCTCACCGACGGGAACCGCTTTGTGTCAAAGGTCCGGTCCACCAGCACCACCGGAAATCCGGCGGGGATCAGGGACTCGAACCGGCTGAAATCCTCCATGGTGCTGGCGATGAGCAGCCCGTCCACCAGTCCCGCGGAAAGCAGGCGGATATTGGTCTCCTCCCGCTCCGGATTCTCCTTTGTATTGGCAATGATCAGATGGTATCCGTGGGCAGAGAGATAATTCTCCACGGATTCGATCATCGTTGCGAAAAACTTATTGGAAATATCCGGAACGATAAATCCAATGGTTTTTTTCTTTCCGGTCCGGAAGCTTCTGGCCGAGGCGTCCGGCGTGTAGCCCAGCTCCGCGATAGCCCGGTAGACCTTCTCCTTGGTCTCGCCGGAGACGTAGCGGGTTGAGTTGATGGTGTGGGAAACCGTGGCGGTGGAAACACCTGCCAACCTTGCCACATCGCTGATGGTCACCTTCATGATCGTTCACCTCTTTACGCAATTTTTCTGCGTTTGCGTAATCATTTGCATTTTACAGTATACGCCCCCGCTTCATATAACGTCAAGTCTTTTTTGGCTCCTTTCTTCTACTTTTTCGCTTTTTTATCAAATTCCAACCAAATCCTCGCCATTTTGCCCAATATGCTCTCAGAATGTTATGCAAAATGCTGATTGCCATTTTTTATCGTCCATGATAAGATAGTAAAAGCAAAGAAATAATCGTTTGCGCAAACGATTCTTTAATCTTTTAAAGTTTTTTCAATATTGAAAGGAGTTTTCCCATGCTCACGAAGATTGGTATCAATGGCTTTGGCCGCATCGGCCGTCTCACTTTCCGCGCTGCCCTGACTCATGACGATGTTGAGGTTGTCGCTCTGAACGATCCCTTCATGAACCCCGAGTACATGGCTTACATGCTCAAGTATGACTCTGTTCACGGCAAGTTCCCCGGCACTGTCGAGGCTTATGACGGCGGTCTGATCGTCAACGGCAAGAAGTACCCCGTCTTCACCTCTATGGAGGTCAAGGACATTCCCTGGGCTTCCGTGGGTGCTGAGTACATCTGCGAGTGCACCGGCAAACACCTGACCAAGGAGCTCTGCCAGGGCCACATCGACGCCGGCGCCAAGCACGTCATCATGGGCGCTCCCTCCAAGGATGACACCCCCATGTTCGTCTGCGGCGTCAACCTGGATAAGTATACCAGCGACATGACCTTCGTCTCCAACGCTTCCTGCACCACCAACTGCCTGGCTCCCATTGCCAAGGTCCTGAATGACAAGTTCGGCATCGTGGAAGGCCTGATGACCACCGTTCACTCTGTCACTCCCACTCAGAAGCTGCTGGACGGCGCTTCCCTGAAGGATTGGCGCGGCGGCCGTGCTGCTACCGGCAACATCATCCCCTCCTCCACCGGCGCTGCCAAGGCTGTCGGCAAGGTCATCCCCGAGCTGAACGGCAAGCTCACCGGTATGTCCATGCGTGTTCCCACTCTGGACGTTTCCGTTGTGGACCTGACCGTCAAGCTGGCTAAGCCCGCCACCTATGAGGATATCTGCAAGGCCATGAAGGACGCTTCCGAGGGCGAGCTGAAGGGCGTTTTGGGTTACACCGATGAGGAAGTTGTTTCCTCTGACTTCCTGGGCGATTCCCGCACCTCCATCTTCGACAAGAAGGCCGGTATCGCTCTGACCGACACCTTTGTGAAGGTTGTTTCCTGGTACGACAACGAGTGCGGCTACTCCAACAAGATGGTGGAGCTGATCCGTCACATGTCCGCTGTTGACCACAAGTAAGTTTTCAAGCATCATGAAGCGGCATGGCGTTCTGCCATGCCGCTTCAGCGTGTAGAAAAAGTCTTTTCTCTCTGCTGAGTCTATTTTCAGAGCTTTACAACTGTTCTGAAGCTTTTTGATTTCAATAGCGCAGCACCCTTTTTGGGGTGGCCGCGCACACGCTTCCTCACCGCTGTGGAAAATCTGTCGCTTTCTTGGCAGGCGCAAAGCCGCTCGCCGCAAGAGTTCCGGCAAAAAGCGCAAATTTCTCAAGAGAAATACAGAAAAGGGCTTGACTTTTTTAAAGTCTCTGTTATAATAATATCGCTGTCTGTTCAAGACAACAAGTGCATAGCGGAAAAGCGCTGGACACAGCTATGGAGAAGTCGCCTAGTTGGTCGAGGGCGCATGATTGGAAATCATGTAGGCTCCTAAAGGGTCTCGAGGGTTCGAATCCCTCCTTCTCCGCCACACAAAACCCTGTAATCTCAACGGTTCATGTTCACAGGTACACAATGTGACCTATGGGGCAGACCGGTCGGTACAGGGCACGAAAAAAGTAAGTCGAGGGAAATTCCCTCGACTTATTTTTATACTCTGATCCCAAGTTTACATGAACATGAAGCATCTGGAGGCGGCCATGGACGATGCCTCTATTGCCGGCTGACTTCATTCAGCCGGAGCCTGCAAACAA
>ERZ1673753.1419-NODE-1419-length-21741-cov-5.305082_pt1 | contig 21741 bp, 18 predicted proteins | sample MGYA00580201_ERZ1673753 | MGnify/ENA primary metagenome ERZ1673753 (study PRJEB41218, sample SAMN15661747) | gut metagenome | host: Homo sapiens | place: Canada: London | collected 2015-08-20/2019-03-30 | study: EMG produced TPA metagenomics assembly of... | reverse complement strand
TAGCCCCGTGGTTTCAATGTCGATGACGATGCAGTTCTCAAGGGTCTGCTGCAGGTCTAGGCGCAGCTTGCCGCTGTGCAGACCTGATGATTCATCTGGAGAGTGAGGCTGGGTAGGGGACACGGGGAGTAAGTCTAGCGGGCGGGTAGGACAGCGGTGGCTGAAGTGGTGCGCCGCGGGGCCGTAGGGGCGTCAATAACGGGACAGAAACACGCCAGAAACAGCGCGTGTGACGAGGATCACATAAAAGACTTCCTTAAAAAATCCTGAACGAGATTTTTCGACGGTCGCTAGAGCCGCGTTTTTCAAACCTGCAGGTCAACGAATTATAAAGCTTTGGTAACTTTCACGTTCGCCTTGAGGGTTTAGAAAATCTCAGTTCCATAACAACGGCACGTCGGGGGCTGAATTACTGGAATTTTGGCGAAGAGCTGGACATGTCTTGTGTTCATTTCGTAATCTTTTCGAGACCTTAAGGGTGAGCGACAAAGAGTTCACCGAACCGCGGTAGCGCACAAGAGCTACCGGGCGAGGGGGAAGGAAGAGTTCCGAACCCCAGACAACGGATTGAAAGGTAATTGAGGACTTATATGGGCAAGCACAGCCTGAAGAAGAACAACGCACCCCGCAACGCAGCAATGATCGCCGCTGTCGGTGTGGGCGCCGCTGTACTGAACCCCGCTGCAGCCCAGGCTGCTCCGGTTACCCACACCCCGTCCGGCGTCACCGTTGACGTTCCGGATCACCTGCTGCCGACCATCAAGCCCTACTTCAAGCAGGCAAACCTGACCGTCGGTGGCCAGAAGAACGCTGCGGCTAAGCCCGCTATCAAGCCGGCCGCTAAGAAGAAGCCTGCCGCTTCCTCTGTTGGCCAGCGCATCGCTAACATTGCGAAGTCCAAGGTTGGCGCTCCGTACTCCTGGGGTGCATCTGGCCCGAACGCTTTCGACTGCTCCGGCCTGACCTCCTGGGCTCACCGCCAGGTTGGCAAGAACATCCCGCGTACCTCCTCCGCGCAGGCTAACGCAGGCAAGAAGGTTTCCCTGAACGCTCTGCAGCCGGGCGACGTCATCTCCTACTATGGCGGTGCTTCCCACGTTGCTATCTACATCGGCAACGGCAAGATCGTCCACGCACTGAACTCCTCCAACCCGGTGCGTATCGACAACCTGCACATGATGCCGGTTTACAACGCGGTGCGTTTCTAAATTTTTTGGTGACGCCCACCCGGCGTTTCGCCAGCTCGACAGATGCAATCGGGGCTGGTGTTACAGCTGGTGAGCGTGTGATTGAGTGGGGCTGGAACCCGGTTGGGGCCAGTCCCACTTTTGCCCTTTCTTGTGGCAGAATGTCTATCGTTATCAAACGTTGATAAACGTTGCCTGGCCGTACGGTGGCCTAGATTAAGTGAGAATTAAAGAAAGTCCAGTCGTGAACGTGTTGTCTTCCTCTTCCCGTGATCGCATCGTCGGCACCCGCACCGTCGCTAAGGCCGCCACCGCGGCTCTGCTAACCCTCGCCGTTGGCGCCTCCCTTCCGCAGGCCGTGGCGGATCCGCAGCAGGATCAGCAGCAGGGCAACCCGCAGCAGCGCGATGAGAAGAAGGACGACAAGAAGGCCGAGCAGAAGCGCGCCGACGAGATCCGCCGCCTGTTGGATGCGCCGATCCCGGAGGACGTGGACGGCCTGCTGGCTCACGTGGACAAGATCTCTGGCTTCGCCTCCGAGACCTCCGACGAGGTCGAGCAGCTGAAGATCGACATCGACCAGGCACAGGGGAACCTGGACAAGGCCAACAAGTCCGCCGAAGACGCGCAGAAGAAGGCCGACAAGCTCAATATCGACGTAGAGGCTTCCCGCAAGAACGTCTCCGGCGTGTCCAAGGCCATGTACCGTGGCGCAACCGTGGATCCCGTCTCCGCCTTCGTTGGCTCGCAGGGTCCGCAGGCAGCCGTTGAGCGTTCCTCCTACCTGGCATCCATTGGCGACAAGCGTGCAGAGACCGTTACCGCCCTGAGCCAACAGCTCAAGGAAGCTGCCAGAGAGAAGAACAAGGCCAGCCGTTCCAAGGCCACCGCCGACTTCCAGCTGCGCACTCTGAACGACCGAAAGAAGGACCTGGAAGAGCGTAACGATCAGCTGGATGCGTTGAAGGACAAGGTCATGAAGGCCGTCGACGGCCTGAGTCCGGAGGATCGTCGCCGCTGGGTCGACCGCAATGGGCCTATCGACGTGGACGTCGAGCAGTTCCTCGGCGACCTGAAGAAGAAGGTCGGCTCCGACGGTCCGGTCAACGCCACCGGCGTGGTTGCGGCCGCCCTGTCCAAACTGGGCGCTCCGTACTCCTGGGGTGCCACCGGCCCCAGCGCCTTTGACTGCTCCGGCTTGATGTTCTGGGCTTACCAGCAGGAGGGCAAGTCCATTCCGCGTACTTCCTCCGCCCAGATCGCGGGCGGCCAGTCGGTCTCCATCAACGACCTCCAGCCGGGCGACATCGTCGGCTACTACCCGGGCGTGACTCACGTCGGCATGTACATTGGCGACGGCAAGATCGTCCACGCTTCCGACTACGGCATCCCTGTCCAGGTCGTTCCGGTGGACTCCATGCCGATCCAGGGCGCGGCGCGCTACTAGGGCGCCTGTCTGTCAGTGCCTGACCGCGCTATCGGTGCCCGTTCGAGCCGTCGGGGATCCGAGCGTGCGGTAGCATCCTTGCGTATGCCAAAGGAAGACCAGCCCCAAGAGAACCGGCAGAGCCACCCGCGCGTCCTCGTCGTAACTAACGACTTCCCGCCGACCCTCGGCGGTATCCAAACCTACGTGCGCGACTATCTCTCCACACTGAACCCGGAGAACGTCGTTGTCTTCGCCTCCACGCAGAACACAGAGGACGCGCGCGCCTTCGACGCGCAACAGCCCTACCAGGTGGTGCGCTGGCCGCGCAGCGTGATGCTGCCCACCCCGCCCACTGCGCGGAAGATGCAGCAACTGATCCGCGAGCACAACATTCACACCGTCTGGTTCGGCGCCGCCGCGCCACTGGCACTGATGGCGAAGGCCGCACGTGCGGCGGGGGCCCGCCGTGTGGTCGCCTCCACGCACGGCCACGAGGTCGGCTGGTCCATGTTCCCCGGCTCCCGCCAGGTGCTGCGGCGTATCGGTAACACTGTGGACTGCCTGACGTATGTTTCCCACTACGCCCGCAACCGCATGGCCGCCGCGTTCGGCCCCACCGTTGCCTGGGAACCCATGCCCGGCGGGGTGAACACCGACCTGTTCCGCCCGAACCCAGTCATGCGGAACATCCTGCGCGCCCGCTACGGCTTGGAGGATAAGAAGGTCATCGTCGCCGTTTCCCGCCTGGTTCCGCGCAAGGGCCAAGACACGCTGGTTAAGGCACTGCCCGCCATCCTGCGCGAGCACCCGGATGCGCACCTGCTGATCGTCGGACCCGGCACGTACCGCGGGAAGTTGGAGAAGCTGGCGCGTCGGCTGGGCGTCATAAAGAACACAACCTTTACCGGAGCCGTCGATGTAGAGGAGCTACCGGGCCATTTCGTGGCCGGCGACGTGTTTGCGCTGCCGGTGCGCACGCAGCTGGGCGGGCTGTCGGTGGAAGGCCTCGGCATCGTCTTTCTGGAGGCGCAGGCCGCCGGTGTGGCCACTGTCGCCGGCAATGGCGGCGGTGCACCCGAGACGGTGATCGACGGGGAGACCGGGCTGGTCGTGGACTCTCGAAACCTGGACGACGTTGCGGGGCGTATCTCTTCTTTGCTTGGTGACGCCCTCACGCGCCAGCGCCTGTCGACCGCGGCGAGGGAGTACGTGACGGGGAAGTGGACCTGGGAAGTCCTTGGGCACCAGTGCCGTGCGGTGATGGCCGGAACCGGCGGCATTCCGCCGCGCCACAGCTTTGCTTGATACGCCTGCGGCCCGGGATGGCGGCGGCAGAATTTCTATGTGCTGTCCGGCTGGCTAGAATGAGGGGGTTGATCGGTACAGAAGAGTACAGACAAGCACAGACGAAGTGGAGAGGGTGGAACGCCTAGTGACTGGGACCCTAACCGTGGGCGTGGACATCGGTGGCACGAATCTGCGCGCCGCCGTCGTGGACGCGGACGGGCAGATCCTGGACATCGAGAAGCTGCCCACACCCTCTAACGTGTACGCGCTGGAAACCGCGCTGGTGCACGCCATCGGCTGCCTGCAACGCCGTAACGAGGGCATCGTGGCGGTGGGCCTGGCCGTGGCGGGGTTCATTAACTCCCAGCGCGATACGGTGCGCTTCGCCCCGCACCTGCCATGGCGCAATGCGAAGGTTACCGAGCGGCTAAGCGCGAAGCTGGGGCTGCCGGTGGAGCTGGAGCACGACGCAAACTCGGCCGCGCTGGGGGAGTTCTACCTGGGGGCCGCGCAGAACGCGGGGACGTGGGTCCTGTTCGCACTGGGCACCGGCATCGGTGGTGCCGTGATGGTGGATGGGGAGATCTACCGCGGAGCTTTCGGCACCGCCCCGGAGTTTGGACATCTGACCGTCATGCCCGGCGGGCGGGCGTGCCCCTGCGGCAAGCAGGGCTGCCTGGAGCGCTACTGCTCCGGCTCGGCGCTGGCGCTGACGGCGCAGGACCTGATTGCAACCGGCCGGTACCCGGATTCGGCCATCACCCGCGAGTACGCCCAGCACCCGGAGGAGATCTCCGGCCGGGCGATCGTGCGCCTGGCCCGGGAGGGCGATCCGCTGGCCCGCGCCGCCATCGAGGACATGGGGCTGTGGCTGGGGCGCGGCCTGTCCCTGGTGCAGGACGTGCTGGATCCGGAGCTGATCGTGATCGGCGGGGGAGTCAGCTCCGACGCGGACCTGTTCCTGGACCAGGCGGAATCGATGATGAACTACAGCATCGTCGGCGCAGGCCACCGCCCGGTAGCAGAGGTGAAAACCGCACAGCTGGGTGGCGATGCCGGTATGATCGGCGTGGCGCTGCTGGCGCGCAAGCAGCTTGAGCGTGGCGCTGAATAGGGAAGCCACTAAGGGACGGTAAGTTTTAGAACATGCAGAACAAGGCGTATTGGTTTTTTAAGTACATCCTCATCGGCCCGTGGCTGCGCGTCTACAACCGCCCCTTCACCAAGGGGCTGGAGAAGCTGCCGAAGGAGGGGGCAGGCATCCTGGCCTCCAACCACCTGGCGGTGATGGACTCGTTCTACCTGCCACTGGTATCCAAGCGCCAACTGACCTTCCTGGCTAAGAAAGAATACTTCACTACCCCGGGCTTGGTCGGTGGCATCCAGAAGTTCTTCTTCAGCTCCGTCGGCCAGGTGCCGATCGACCGCGAGGATAAGGAATCCCAAAACGCCGCCATGGGCACCGCCCTGAAGGTGCTAGAGCGCGGGGATCTGCTGGGAATGTACCCGGAGGGCACCCGCTCCCCGGACGGGCGCCTATACCGCGGCAAGACCGGCCTGGCCCGCATCGCCCTGGAATCCGGCCAGAAGGTCTACCCGGTGGCCATGATCAACACGAACAAGGCCAACCCGATCGGCACCTGGATCCCGCGCCCCGCCCGCTGTGGGGTGTACATAGGCGACCCGATCGATCCGGATGATTTCCGCGAAGCTGGTGACGATTACGCGCAGGCCAGGGCTCTGACCGACGCGATTATGGAGGCTCTCCACGAGCTGTCCGGCCAGGAGTACGTCAAGGACTTTTACGCCGCCGACGTGAAGAAGTCCCTCGAGGCCGGCAAGGGTTATCCGCCGGGCTCCGAGCCGCGCAGCTAGCTATTCAGTAGCTGCTAGGTAGCTATTAGGTAGCTACTCGGTAGGGCTTTCACCAGGCGTTTGCGCCCCTCATTGGTTTGACTTCACGGGCGTGAACCTGATTCTGTTATAAGAATTATGGCAACTAAAGCGAGAGTCGAATGGGCTGATGCAGCCAAGGGGTTGTCCATCATTGGCGTGTGCATCATGCATGTCGTCACCGGCGTCCCCGGTGGCGGGGAAACGGCTCTCGGGCACTTCTCCAGCTTCCTCGACCCACTGCGGATGCCGCTGTTCTTCCTGGTCTCCGGGCTTTTCGCGCACCGTATCCTAGAACGCACCTTTGTCGACCTGTGGTACCGCCGACTGTGGTTCCTGTTGGTGCCCTACCTGGTCTTCAATCCGTTTCACGCGCTGACGCGCATGAGCATCGACAACAACTTCTCCTGGATCGGGCTGGTCAAAGCCATGGTGCTGGGCAACGTGGGGCTCTGGTTCCTCTACGCCCTGATGCTCTACAACATCTTCGCCTGGACGTTGCGCAAGCAGCCGCCGTGGCTGGCGATCCTGGTTTCCTGCATCCCGCTGGTCGTCGGAGCCTTCCTGGGCGGCGGAGAGGACATTTTCTTCCGCCATGTGCTGACGTACGCCCCGATGTTCTTCATCGGCCTGCACTACCGCGACTTCTTCTTCCGCCTAGCCCGCGAGGCCTTCCGTCCCTGGGTGGTAATCGGCAGCGCGGTGTTGTTCTTCGGCACCGAGTACGTGATGCGCACGCTGTCTAAGACACTCTTTGGTGATTGGACGCCCACTGTTGCGGCTATAACCCTGGGAACGGACCTGGTGCGTTCCCTGGCTGCCTTGCCGTTTGCCATCGTGGTTGCCGTCTGGATCTGCGCCATCCCGTACGTCAACCGCCTGTTCCTGTTCGTCGGCCGCAACACCCTGCAGGTCTACGTCTTCCACCCCTTGGGCCTGTTTCTGCTCGGCGGAATTGCAGGCTCGCTCGCCGAGGCGCACCCGGATACCCTGTCCTTCCTGGGCACGGTGGCCGGGCAGCTGTGGTGGGGCATCGGCGCCTGCGTGGTGGCCTCCGCAGTCGGCTATGCGATCGGTAAGACTCCCTACCTGGGCTGGGTACTGTTCCCGCCGGCACTGCGGCGTCCACAAGAAAAGCAGCAACAATCCCGCAACAATGCGCCCGCAGGCGGCGATCGAGCCCCATCGGCCTAGCGCGGGCCAAAGGGATCTACACTGGACAATCGTGCGCTACTTCTACGACACAGAATTCATCGAAGACGGCTCCACGATCGACCTGATCTCCATCGGCGTGGTGGCCGAGGACGGCCGCGAGTTCTACGCGGTCTCCACCGAATTCAACGAACACCGGGCGGGGCAGTGGGTGAAGAAGAACGTGCTGCCGCTGCTGCCACCGCGCTCCGACAAGGCGTGGATGGATCGCGCGACGCTGCGCACTAAACTGCACGAATTCCTGGTGCCCGAGCGTGCTGGCCGGGGACGCAAGAAGGCCAGCGACCGGCCCGAACTGTGGGCCTGGGTGGGCGCCTACGACCACGTCGCACTGGCTCAGCTGTGGGGTGACATGACGGGCCTGCCCTCCGACCTGCCGCGCTTTACCCACGAGCTCAAGCAGCTGTGGGAGATGGCCGGGCGTCCGCGGCTACCCGAGAGCCCGAGCAACGCGCACGACGCGCTGGCGGACGCCCGCTTCAACGTGGTGAAGTACCGCCTGTCCATGGAGGCCCTGCAGTCCTAATCGCGCCGTCGGGGCTTCAGCGCAAGGACCGCAGCCGTGGCGCTCCGCGCAGCTGAAAGGCACCTAAATGGCAATGAAACAGGCCACATACAGTATGATCTGCCTATGGCTTGGACTATTGATGCACCGTTAGATGAACTCCCCGATCTGCCGCCGCTGCCCGCGGATATGGCGGAGAAGTTAGAAGACGCGCTGTCCCGCGATGCGAAGCAGCAGCCCAGCTGGGATCCGGACCACGCGGGCCGCGTGCGCAAGATCCTGGAATCCGTGCCGCCGATCGTGGTGGCCCCGGAAGTTAAGAAGCTGAAGAAGCAGCTGGCAGACGTGGCCTTGGGCAAGGCCTTCCTGCTGCAAGGCGGCGACTGCGCCGAAACCTTCGAGACGAACACCGAGCCGCACCTGCGCGGCAACGTTAAGACCTTGCTGCAGATGGCAGTCGTGCTGACCTACGGCGCCTCCACCCCCGTGGTGAAGATGGGCCGTATCGCTGGCCAGTACGCGAAGCCGCGCTCCGCGGACCGCGACTCCAACGGTCTGCTGAACTACCGTGGCGACCTGGTCAACGGCGTGGAGGCCACCGAGGAAGCCCGCACCCACGACCCGTCCCGCATGGTGCGCGCCTACGCAAACTCCTCCGCGGCGATGAACCTGGTCCGTGCGTTGACCAACTCCGGCACCGCCGACCTGTACAAGTTGCACGAGTGGAACCGCGAGTTCGTGACGAACTCCCCGGCGGGCGCCCGTTACGAGGCCCTGGCCACAGAGATCGACCGCGGCCTGGAGTTCATGTCCGCCTGCGGCGTGACCTCCGAGAGCCTGCGCTCCGCGGACATCTTCGCCTCCCACGAGGCGCTGGTACTGGATTACGAGCGCGCAATGCTGCGCCTGGCCCACGACGAAGAGGGCAACGACGCGCTGTACAACCTGTCCGCACACCAGGTGTGGATCGGTGAGCGCACCCGCGGCCTGGACGACGCGCACATCCGCTTCGCCTCCCTGATCGCCAACCCGGTGGGCGTGAAGATCGGCCCGACGACCACCCCGGAGGAGGCCGTAGGCTACGTCCGCCAGCTGGACCCGAACAACACCCCGGGCCGCCTGACGCTAATCACCCGCATGGGCTACGACAAGATCCGCACGGCCCTGCCGCCCATCGTCGAGGCAGTAGAAGCCACCGGCCACAAGGTCATCTGGCAGTGCGACCCGATGCACGGCAACACTTACACATCCAACAACGGCTACAAGACCCGCGACTTCGATCGCATCATCGACGAGGTTCAGGGCTTCTTCGAGGTGCACCGCAAGATCGGCTCGCACCCGGGCGGCATCCACGTGGAGCTGACCGGCGAGGACGTCACCGAGGTTGTCGGCGGCGGCCAGTCCATCACGGACCTGGACCTGCCGGAGCGCTACGCCACCACCGTGGACCCGCGCCTGAACACCCAGCAGTCGCTGGAGCTGGCGTTCCTGGTTGCGGAGATGCTGCGCAACTAAAGCGCTAAGCGCCCGGACGCCGGTATCCGCCCCCGGGCGCGCCCAAGCCAGCGCCCAGCCTGCGTGCACGCGCCGGCCGCGCACGAGCCTTTAGCGCGCGAGCTTTTAGACCGTGGTCAGCGTGACCACGGCACCGCGGTGGCTACGAGAGCTGGGGCCGGGGGATTGACCCAGAACCAAGCCGTTGGGATCCCCCTTGATCTCCACCTCGAAGCCCGCGTCCTCCAGCTTCTCCCGAGCCCTTTCCCCAGTGAGGCCCAGAACCCACGGCACGCGCTGGGATGTGGACTCGCGGATCTCCACGTCCGTGTTCTTCGACGGATCCAATAGTTCCCCTGCGCCAGGCGATTGCTCTGCAACGTCGCCGGAATCCTCGGAAGAGTCCTCCACGGGGTCGCCATCGACCGGGTTGAGGCCGGCCTCCCGCAGAGCCTTACGGGCGTCATCAACAGAAAGACCCTTAACGTCCGGCACCTCGATGGCGTTCGAGAGCACCAGGGTAACCTCCGTGCCGGACTCGACCTCCGCGCCTTCCTTCGGGTCGGTGCGGATGGCCTGGCCGGCGGGGATGTCCTTGTTGAACTCCTCGGTTTCCTCGGCGACCTGCAAGCCAGCCTTTTCCAGGGTCTTCTTCGCACGGTCGCGCTCCTGGCCCTTCACGCCAGGCACGGTGACGGGGCGCTTGCCCTTGCTCATGCGCACCTCGACGGTGGAGCCGGTGTTCACCTCGCTTCCGGCGGCGGGTTGAACCTCCGCGACGTGGCCTTTTGCGATCTTGTCGGAGTAGACATCGTCGCCCTTCTTCACCTTGAGCGTGCGGTCGGTGAGCTTATTCGTGTAATACTGCAGGCTCGAGTTGGTGCCCGGGTCCGGCACCGTCGGCTTGCCAAGGGAAAGCAGCACCGCCACCTCGGAGCCCCGCACGGCTTTCTGCCCCTTGGCGGGATCGGTGCCCATGACGGTGTTTTTCTCCGCCTGGTTGTCGTAGCGCTCGTCCAGGGTGGAGCTGAAGCCGGCTTCCTCGACGGTGGCCTGCGCGGTGGCTTTATCCATGCCGATGACAGTCGGGATCTCGCCGTAGCGGCCCGTGGTGAACCACCAGCCGCCCAGAGCCATGCCAATGACCAGGGCGATGAGGAGGACGATCCAGAAGACCGTCGCCATCGGGGACTTGTTGCTGAGCTTCGGCGCCTGCCGTGCTGGCCCCGGGCGGTGCGGTGCGTGACGGTTTTGCGCGTGCGGCGCCGGGTTATGCGGCGCCAGGCCGTGCTGTGCATACGGCGCGTGCGGCTGGTGTTGCGTGCGCGTCGGGTTGGTGTGCGGGGCGTTGGCGTTGTGGGGGAGCACCCCCGGGCCCGGTTCGCCCGGCCGCTCCGCGTACCCCGGTCGGCTTTCCGGCTGGAATTGCGTGACGGCGGTGTGGTGCGTCCCCGGCCGGGCGCGATCCTCCTGGGGCAGGACGACCGCGCGGGTGGACATGGATTCGTCGTCCCACGGGGTGCGCTCGCCGAAGTCGGTTCCCGCCAATGCGTGGCGCACGGCGGACTCGGTGGGGGCAGGCACCTGGAAATCGGGCACGTCGAGGTCCTCGGCGGCCTGCTCTACGGCTTCCAGGAACTCGGCGCCGTCTACGAAGCGTTGCGTGGGGTCGCGGTGGCAAGCGCGCAAGACCAGCTCGTCGATCTCCGGTGGAATGTCCGGCATCAGTGTGCTGGGGGCGGGCACGGGGCGGTTGATGCGCGCCATGGCTGTCTCGATGTGCGTTCCGCCCTTGAAAGGCGTGCGCCCGGTGAGCAGCTCGAATAGCAGGACGCCGGCGGAGTACACGTCGCTGGCCTGGGTCAGGTTCTCGCCGCGCACCTGCTCTGGGGAGAGGTAGCCGACGGTGCCGATGACCTGTCCGTTGACGGAAGTAGTGGCGTTCGTGGGGTCGCCCATCGCCTTGTTGATGGCGCGCACCAGCCCGAAGTCCGCGAGCTTGACCTGGTTCCGGTCGCTGATCAGTACGTTGTCCGGCTTGATGTCGCGGTGGATCATACCCTTGGCATGGGCGATCGATAGCGCGGTGAGCACCGGCCGCATCACGGCGATGGCGGCGTGGGGCGGCATGGGGCCACGCTCTTTTAGCAGTTCCCGGAGCGATCCGCCTTCGACCAGCTCCATCACCAGGAAGACATAGTCGTCGTCCACGCCCTGGTCGAAGACATTCACGAGTGACGGGTCGCTGAGCTTCGCCACCGCGCGGGCCTCGCGCTCGAAGCGGGTGCGGAAGGCGGGTTCGCGGGCGAGCGTCGGATCCATCACCTTGACCGCCACCTCGCGGTCCAGGCGCGTATCGATGGCTGCATAGACTGTGGACATGCCACCGCGGGCGATCTGGGCGCCGATGCGGTAGCGCCACTCCAGCAGGTCTCCGGGGTGTAGCTCGCTCACGTCTAGTTTCAGCCTCGTTTTCTAGCGGTTGTCTAGCGGTTTTTCGGTCTAAGCGTGGGGTTACAAGAGATGCTCTTGCGCGTAGTTGTGCTCAGTGTTACGCAATTATTCTAGTGGTACTCGTGTCATTATACGTTCAGCCTGGTGCGCGCCCTACTCGTTTCCTATTGACTCTTATTGACGCCCACGCGCTACAGTGGCCACCGTGAGTAAAGAAAACAAGCACGCAGAAGATCACGGCACCTTTACACGTTCTGGCGCACGCCCTGGCCAGGAGGGGCAGGGGCGCGTGCTCGCGGAGCCGGTGAACGGCGTTCCCGCTGGTGAAGAGGTTCTGACCCTACCAGAAGTCGCGGAGCGAATGAACTTGGTCGTCACCAAGGTCATGGACATGCTGGGCAAGAAGCAGCTGCTGGCAGTCGAGATCGACCGCGTGCGGCACGTCCCCGCCCGCTTCCTGGACGAGGACGGGCAGCTGAACCGCTTCGTCCCCGGGGCGATCGCCCTGCTGAGCGACGGCGGCTACTCGGACGCAGAGATCCTGGATTACCTCTTTACTGAGGATGACTCTCTGCCGGGGCGCCCGGTGGACGCTCTGCACGGGCATCTCGCCCGCGAGGTGATGCGTCGGGCGCAAGCGATGGCAATTCTATAGCCCACTGTGTCTGCGGCTGACTCTGCTTAGCCTGCGGCTGGCGGCGGGGTGGGAATTCCAGGCAGGCCTGTACCACCCAGGCGAAGATCGCCGCGAAGGCGAGCACCCACCACAGTGCGTACAAGCGGTTGTTGCCGCCGCCGTCGAACATGAAGGTGACCCACATGCAGAACACGCTGGTGAGGTAGATGACCATGCGCGATTGGCTGGCCAGCACCACCAGCGCCAGGGGTGCGGTGTAGTACCACGGCAGCGTCACCGTGTTGAGCACGCAGGTGATCGCATAGGCGACGGCCATGCCGGTAAACGCGGTGCGTTCGTCATGGCGAAATAGCCACCAGGTGGCAACCAGGCCGAGGAGCATCAGGGCACTGCTGACCGGGCGGATCGCATCCACCAGCACGTTAAAAGTCAGGTCGTCGTTGATACGCGACAGTACTGGCTCCAACGAGGAGGCGATAAAGGACGGCAGAGCCAGGGGGTTGATGACCTTGGAGTTGCCGGTGACCTCCGTGACCCAACCCCACGTCTGATTGGTCAGGATGGTCACGAGCGCCAGCATGCCAACGCATGCCAGCACGCTGACCAGCCCCGCCCACACCAGCGTGCCGAAGCGGCGCCACGTATCTGCAAGGCGCAGCCAGCGGGCCTTACCCGCGGAGTAGGGCAGTGCCCCTGCCACCCGGGCGACCAGAATCCACACGACGAAGGGCAGAGCGATAAACGCCGTGGCCTTCAGGGCAGTCGCCACACCGATCAGTGCCGATGCAGCCAGGACACCACGAACCGGCTGCAGCTTCACCGCGCACAGGCAGCCGAGAAGCACCAAAGCCATCATCATGTTCTCGGTGTGCATGCCACCGATCAGGTGCAGCACGCTCAGGGGGTTGAACACGCCCAGCCAGACGGCCACGTCCGGCCGGATGCCCAAATGTGTAGCGAGCTTCGCTACCGCCCAGGCCATCACCAGCACGGACGCGATGGAGAGCAGCTTAAAAGCGAAAATGCCGGCAGTGATGTTATCGCCGGTGACGGAAGTGATGGCCTGCCCCACGCCCATGTGCAGCGGGCCATAGGGGGTGGTGGTGTTGCGCCAGTCGGCGCTGACCTCGAACAGCAGGGGGCCGGGGTTGGCCGCCGCGCCGACCTCGTAGGCGTTGAATCCATCGCGAGCCAGGGTGCCTTGCATCAGGTAGGAGTAAATATCCCGTGACATCAGCGGCCCGGCCAGCACCATTGGGCCGATCCAGGCGGCGATGGCAGAGCGATGCAGCGGCTCACCGCGCACCAGGATGTGACGCCCGACGATGATCCAGCTCAGCACCATACCCGCCAGGGCGAACCACATTACAACCGTCACCATGCCTGCTGCATGGCCGAAGGTAAAGGAGCTCAGGCCGATGACCTGCATGATGCCACCGCGCGAGCGTACGGCGCCGACGCTGTGGGAGGTGATTGTCAAAACGATGCTGCCGATAAGCCCCATCCAGACAGCGCGGCTGTAGCCCACCGACTGCAGCCAGGAACGAGCCTTGTCCGCAAAGCCCTCCGCGGCCGCCGTCACAGCACACCACCGCCGGTGATGCGGCGAGCAGCAAGCGCGCCGGAGAGGATGACAGTAGGCACACCCACGCCCGGTGTGGTCGAGGAGCCGGCGAGCACCAAGTTATCCACGCCGAACGCGCGGGCATTACGAGGCCTGAAAGGACCGGTTTGGGTAAAGGAGTGCGCCAACGCGAACGGACTGCCCGCGCCGAAACCGTGGTCGGCCTGCCACGAGGCCGGAGTATCCACCCGGGCGGCGCGGAAGTGCTCGGTAATGCCCGTGTAGCCGCGGGCCTCCAACACCCCCAGGAGCTCCTGGACGTAAGGATCCGTGACGTTCTCCCAGTCGATATCCGCCGAACGCAGGTTCGGCGCCGGGGCAAGGATACTCAGCGGTTCGTAGGCGCCCGTGCTAGTGCCCGTACTCACGCCCGCGCGGCGAGACGTGGCGTCACCCCCAACAACACCGCCGAAGGTACGGTCGGCAACGGTGCGCGCCGGGCGAGTAAGCAGCAACGACGGGTCGCTCATCAACCGGCCGCGACCGTGCGGGGCGGTGATCTCGCGGAAGGTTTCGTCCCATGCCTCGCCGAAGCTGATGGTGTGGTGGCGCTGGGACTCCCACCGGCCGGACACATCCGTCGGAATGCTGCCGTGAATCACCACGGCAGAAGGGGACCAGCGCAGTGGGGCGACCTTGCGCCACATGCGTCGGGCGAAGGAACGGGAAATCAGTGCGCTTTCCCGGCCGGAACGGGTGAGCAGCTCGCCCACCACCGGCAGGTCCGGGGTGGCCACGACTGCGTCGCAGTCGATGTACTCGCCGGAGCGGGTGCGCACGCCCGTGATGAGGTCCTCCGAGAAGTCCACGTGCTCGACCGCATCAGAGGTGATGATGCGACCGCCGGCGGCCCGCAGTGCCGCGGCCATGACCTCCGGCACGTCGCTCATGGAAAAGCCGGGGTAGAACACGCCCATGGAGGTATCCATGTGCGAAATGACGGTGTAAACCGCACGCGCGTTCTTCGGTGCTACGCCCGCGTACAGCGCCTGGAAGGTAAACAACCGCTGCAGTTCTGCATCGGAGATGTGCCGTGCCGCGGTCTTGCCGAGGCTGCCGAAGGCACCGAGGGAGCCGAGGTGGCCAAGGTCGGACGCCGCAGCGGGCGTGGACAGTAGATCCAGCGCACCGTCGAAGTCGGCGGCTAGGAAGTTCTCGAAGCTGGCGCTGAAAACACTCTGAGACCATTCGCGGTGGGTCAAATACCCGGCGGCAAGCTCGTCCGTGGCGGCGCGGTCCAGACCCTTGGAATCCGCGAAGCGGCGGATCTCCGCCACCATCGCATCGCGGTCGGCGAAGACCTCGGCGTGGCGGCCGCTGGCGAACTGTGCGTGATAGGCCGGGGCCAGGCGCTTGGGTGCCCAGGGGCGTTCCAGACCCAGCTGCTCGGCGGCGGCCTCGGAGCGTAAGTCGATGCCGACGGAGGCCACGGCGGATTCGATGAGGCCGGGCATCGTCAGCACGGTGGCACCGGTATCGGCCACGAAGTCCCCGTGTGCGCTGGTCAGCTGCTCGCTGCGGCAGCGACCGCCCACGGCGTTGGCGGCCTCAACGACGGTGACCTCGCGCCCCGCGGAACGCAACCGCAGGGCAGCGGAGAGGCCGGCCAGCCCAGCGCCGATCACGACCACGCGCTCGCCGTTGCCGGGCAGGCGCTGGCGCATCGTGGGGCGCGTCATGGGAACCAAGGGGCTGGGCAGGCTCAGGTGACGGCGACCGTCGGCAGAGCGGGTGGATAGCTTCATTTAAAACCTCCGGTGCGTTAGTTCTTCCGCCAGCTGGGTCAGCTCCGCAGTGATGTCGGCACCCAAACCACCCGCGCGCAGGGACTCGATGGCCCGCTGCGTGCGCGCCTCGATTAGCTTTTCCACTTCGGCCTGCGCGCCGGTGTCGTAGATGATGTCGCGGAGGCGCTCGATGTCCGCCTCCGCGGACTCCTCGCCCTTGCCCAGCCCCTCGCGGAGGGCCGCGACCTGGGATTCGTCGCCCCGCTGCAATGCCTCGTTGATGAGGGTGGTTCGCTTGCCGGTGCGCAGATCGTCGCCGGAGGGCTTGCCGGTGACCTCCGGGTCGCCGAAAACTCCTAGCTGATCGTCGCGCAGCTGGAAGGCCTCACCGATGTCCTGGCCCACGTTACGGAGCATGGTCTGAGTCTGTTCGTTGGCGCCCGCCAATGCGGCGCCGATGTGCAGTGGGCGGGCGACGGTGTAGGAGGCCGTCTTGTACTTGATCACGGCAAAGGAATCCGCGACGTCTTCGCTGCCGTTGGCTTCCAGGGCAATGTCCAGGATCTGACCCCCGATCACCTCGGTGCGCATTGCCCGCCAGGCCGGGCGTGCCCGCTGCAGCGCTGCGGTGCTGAGCCCAGAGCCGTTGTACAGGTCGTCCGCCCAGGCAAAGGCGAGGTCGCCGATGAGAATTGCCTGGCTGATCCCATAGTGCTCGGAGGAACCCAGCCAGCCGCGTTCGCGGTGCTTCGATTCAAAGGTGCGGTGGGCGGTGGGGAAGCCGCGCCGGGTATCAGAGCGGTCGATGATGTCGTCGTGGATGAGGGCACAGGCCTGGATGAACTCGAAGGCGGACAGCGCATTCAGGATGGCGCCCTGGTCGACACCCGCAGCCGGCGATGAACCGCCACCGCCTTCGAGCGCCGCGCGGATGCCTGCCCAGGCGAAAGTCGGGCGGACGCGCTTGCCTCCGTTGACGATGAAGTCGCGCAGCACCGTGATGGCGCCGCCGACGAGGGGACCGATGTGGGAGAACTCCTCCTGGGAGCGGCTCAGGTACTCCTTTAGTTGGGCATCGACGGCGGACGGAACTGCGGACAGTGGGGAATCGAGGCGCCAGGGGTGCGCGGCCAGCTCATCGGTACTCATGGCTCTCTATTCTAAGGGCTCGCGCGACAAGTGCGAACAACGGTAGTGCTGGGGTGACGCCACCGTGGCGGGCGGGCGAAACGGGTGAGCGAACGAACAGGCCGCGGGGGTGATCGCGCGCAGGGAAAATGCCAATTGTAGGCCAAAGTCTTGAAATGGACAGCTCTGTCTATATGATCTTTGGGTATGGCTAGTATCCGCAGGCAGGTTGCCGTATCCCAGTCCCTTTCGCTCTACACTCCCGGGCGCGTTCCGTTCTCCGTGGAGTTCATGCCGCCGCGCGACGACGCGGCCGAAGAGCGCCTGTGGAACGCGGCCGAGGCATTCCATGACCTCGGCGTGAGCTTCGCCTCGGTAACTTATGGCGCCGGCGGCAGCACCCGCGAGCGCACCTTGCGTGTCGCCGAGCGCCTGGGTACTAAGCCGCTGACAACCCTGGTGCACATGACGCTGGTGCAGCACACCAAGGAAGAGCTGCAAGACATGCTGCGCACCTATGCCTCGCTGGGGCTGACGAACCTGCTGGCGCTGCGCGGCGACCCGCCTGGGGACCCGAACGCCGAATGGGTGCCCACTCCCGGTGGCCTGAACTACGCCAGCGAGCTTATCGAAATGATCCGCGACATGCCCGAATGCGCCGATTTCGACATCGGCATCGCCAGCTTCCCCGAAGGCCACTACCGCACGGGTTCTTTGGAACAGGACACGGAATACACTCTGGCCAAGCTCCGCGCCGGGGCGCAGTACTCGATTACGCAGATGTTCTTTGATGTGGATCACTACCTGCGCTTGCGCGATCGCCTGGCGAAGGCGGATCCGGAGCACGGCCAGAAGCCGATCATCCCGGGGCTGATGCCGATTACCTCGCTGCGGAGCGTGCGCCGCCAGATGGAGCTTGCTGGAGCTGCCCTGCCGCCGAAGCTGGAGAAGCGCCTGCTTGATGCCGCAGCCGGGGACGAAGTGGCTAACCGCGATGCCATCCGCGAGGTCGGCATCGAGGTGACCACTGAGATGGCCGAGCGTCTCATTGCCGAGGGAGTTCCGGACCTGCACTTCATGACGATGAATAACGTGCGCGCCACCCAGGAGGTCCTGCACAACCTGGGCATGGCTCCGGCGTGGGGGCCGGGGCTGGGTCACGACATGGTGCGTTAGCTACGGGCGCACTCGCCGCTAAGAGTGGCCCGTTAGCTGCGCGTGCGTTGCAGAATTCCGAACGGCCGGGGGTCCGCCGGGAACTTGAAATTCCGCAGCACATCGGTGAACCCTGCCTTGCGATAAAGCTGCCAGGCCGCGTTGGCCTCACCTTCCACCTCTGGCGTGGAGAGCATCACTGTGTTCTGTGGCGTTCGCTCTAGCAGGTCGTTCAGGATTGTGGTGCCGACGCCCTCACCCTGCGCTGGTGGAAGCACATGTATTTCGGATAATTCGGCGTAGGCATGCAGTATCCGGGTGGCCTCCGCGCGGGAGTGCCCGTTAAGCACTAGGCCGCGGGCGACTTGGCGATACCACCAGGTGTTGGGGGAGCCGCGGAAGGTAAAGCCGATGCCCACGCAGCGCTGGCGGGCGTTACCCGGATCCGGCTGTTCCTCCGCGCGGTGGAGGAGCGCCATGCTGCAGGTGAAGTCCGGCTGGGATCCGTTGTAGAACCACAGCGACTTGCGCTGGGCGTGCGTTTCGTTTGGATAGTTCATGGCCGCCAGGTGAATATCGATGAGCTCGTCGAGCCGGGTGATGAAGTGGCGATTGGTGGCGGGAGCCACGGACACACGCATGGGGGAATCGGCGGCGGGGGGTGTGCGGGGCGTGTCCAGGGGCATGGCTTCAATAGTGCCACTGCCGGGGGAGGTGATGGAGGAAGATTGGCGCGAAAGATGGCGGTTAGAACATATGTTCTATTTGAAGTTTCGTTTTCGGTGGGATGTCCGAGGCGCTTCCTAGAGTGAGGTTTAACAGTCAAGGCGATAGGCCAACAAGGCGATAAGCCAAGAGAATAAGGGGACGAGACCATGGACGAGAACATTCAAACCCAATCCAAGCAGTTGGGGGCGCGGGCTCGTTACAGTCGCAGTCGCGGGGCGCGGGGGTTCCTGGACGAGGCGGAGCGCCAATTGGAGCTATCTCGATCGGAACTACGTGAGCCCGAGGCGATCGTCTATGCCTACCGAGCTGCCTTGCGGGCGGCGGGTGCGTTGATTGAGTGGGAGATGGCCACGCGGAAGCGTCGACCTTCCGGGAGTGCGTGGGCGAAGCTGCGGGTTTTGCGCCCCGACTTGGAGGATTGGGCAAAGACCTTTGAGGTGCACGCGCGGGTAGCGAGTAGAGCGGGATTGGGGCTTAACCGAGGACTGCCGGAGAATGCGCGTGGCGCGATCTATCGCGATGCCTGCGATCTGGTGGATTTTGCCCGCGGGGCAGTGAATTACCTGCCGGAGGTTGCCTAGGGCGAAAAGTGGACGTTGTTTGAAAACCGCAGGTTGATGTAGGGTGGACGGGTGAGAAGTGGGCGGAGTTCGCCCAGGCTGGAAACTTTCTTTACGTCTAAAGCGTTAGGAAGAGTAGCCGCAAACATTTGGGAGGTCGCGATGGCTCTATCGGAGCAAGAGCAGAGGATGCTCGCGGAGATCGAACGGGCGTTGGTCGCCGAGGATCCACGCTTGGCAAAGCAGGCTTCCAATAGCGGCGAACAGACGATCAGCTTCAACATCCGCTCGATTGCGCTCATTGTCCTCGGCCTCGCGGTGATGGTCGGCGGCATTGCCGCGGCTCAGCTTTCGCTGTGGTTCGTGGCGCTGAGTGTGCTCGGGTTCCTGATCATGTTTGGTGGCGGCCTTCTGGCATTCCAGTCCAATGATGATCCGGAGACCGCAGCTATCAAGCGCTCCAAGTCTTCCAAGGGTGGCAAGCCTGGTGCGGCGAAGAAGGCTGGCTCGGGCCATTCCGGTGGCATCGGCGACAAGATGGAAGATAGCTTCCGTCGCCGCTTCGAGCGCTAGGCCAAGCCCACCAGTTAGATCTAACTTCGGGAACCACCGTCCTCCATGCATGGAGGACGGTGGTTTTGTCGTATCCAGTCGAAACCAGGGGGATTCTCCCCACTTTGCCCCACCTCAAGCCCTTTTGATCCCTCTGGTGTTGTGACGGGAGCGTCCTAGCGTCGGCGGAGGGGTGGCTTGAATGTTTCTACCTGCGCAAATGTCTTAGTTGGCTGAGGTAAAGGGGTGGGGGAATGGTGGCGTCATAAAGAAAGAAGGGTGACGGACCGAGTGTGAAGGGGCGAGGGGCGAAAGAGTAAAGTCCAGCTTGAACGTTGTTGATGTGAAAAATATTGAGAAAAGGTGCGCAAAAACACTTCGTGTTGTGGAGTTTGTGGGGGAGAGTGGGGTAAAGTGGGGCTCGTTGGAGCAAGGTTGTGCCAACAACTCCAAACTTCATAGCGAAACTACTGGTCAGGGCAAGAAATCGCCCACCATTCACGACATAGACGGCAAAACGAAACAAGAGATCTTCCAACGGAAAGGGGCCGATGCATGTTTTTCGGCACCTTTACGCCGAAGCTGGACGACAAGGGTCGACTGACCCTGCCGGCAAAGTTTCGGGAAGCGCTCGGTGACGGCCTGATGGTCGTGAAAGGGCAGGATCGCAGCCTGGCTGTGTACCCCAAGGCAGAGTTTCTGGTGCGGGCGAAGAAGGCGGCTGAAGCCTCACGCACGAACCCGAAAGCTCGCGCCTTCGTGCGCAACCTGGCGGCCAGCGCCGACGAGCAAACCCTCGATTCACAAGGGCGCATCTCGGTCTCGGCGATGCACCGAAGCTACGCGGGACTGACGAAGGAATGCGTGGTCATCGGCAACGTCGACTTCATCGAGATCTGGGATGCCGAAAGCTGGGCCGAGTACAGCGCGGAGCACGAAGAGGATTTCTCGGACGGCGACGACGAAGTGCTGGCGACATTCCTGTAGTCCCGAAGGCCTTAGCGCCTGACTAGATAAGACAAATTCATAGTGAAAACGGAGTGTGCGCAGGCCCTTACCTGCGTGGACGACGCGGAATCTTGACGTACTTCCCCAATGTCAAGCCCGCACCCACGCAGGTGAGGCCCTGTACGCACTCCTTTAGCTTTTGAGTCACATAAGTAGCTATGTGGCACATGAACTACATAACACCCCAAGAGAAGGGGCGAAGAACAGGTTCGAAGAAACCCAAGAATCGCAGTGAGGGAAGGAGGGAACACCGATGAATGAAGAACGTGGAGCCGAGCAGCGCGAAGAGCACGGCCACACCCCAGTCATGCGCGACCGCATGGTCGAGCTCGTGGGGATGGGCGTGAACAGTGAAAACGCGCCCGCCCACCCGGTCATCGTCGATGGAACCCTCGGCGCAGGCGGTCACAGCGAGGCCTTTTTGGACGCCTTTCCCCACGCAACCGTCGTCGGCCTAGACCGCGACCCCAACGCACTGGCGGAGGCCAAGGAACGCCTGGCGCACTTCGGGGACCGCTTCGTTTCCTACCAGACCCGCTTCGACGGAGTAACCGAAGCGCTGGAGGATCTGATTGAGCAGGGCAAGCTCCCGGTCAGCATGCGGGAGCACGGAATCTCCGGGTTTCTGTTCGACCTCGGAGTGTCCTCCATGCAACTGGATCAGCCGGAACGCGGATTCGCCTACGCGGTAGACGCGCCACTGGATATGCGCATGGATCCTAGTAGCCCGCTGACCGCCGCCGAGATCCTCAACACCTACAGCCACGGCGAGATCGCGCGCATCCTGAAGACCTACGGCGACGAGCGCTTCGCCGGCAAGATCGCCTCCGCAGTCGTCCGCGAGCGCGAGAAGCAACCCTTCGAGAACTCGGCACGGCTGGTGGAGCTGCTGTACGCAACCATCCCCGCGGCGTCGCGCCGCACCGGCGGGCACCCGGCAAAGCGCACCTTCCAAGCGCTGCGCGTCGAGGTGAACGCGGAACTCGAGTCGCTGGAGAACCTGATTCCCGAGGTCTCCCGCTGGCTGCATGTCGGCGCCGTCGGCGTGTTCATGAGCTACCAGTCGCTGGAGGACAAGATCGTCAAGAAGGCATTGGTGCAGCTCAGCACATCAAAGACCCCGCCGGGGTTGCCGATGGAGCTGCCCGGCATGGAAGCCG